>Ga0209066_10000385_pt1 | contig 65461 bp, 45 predicted proteins | sample All_14_2_FD_187198 | JGI IMG/M metagenome (GOLD analysis project Ga0209066, IMG submission 187198) | Freshwater microbial communities in response to fracking from Pennsylvania, USA - Allegheny Zone_MetaG_DW_15 (SPAdes) (version 2) ...
ATAGGTTATGATAATAATCTTTTCAAAACCTAAACACCTAAACCACTAAAAAGCTAAATCCCTGGGTTGCCATCTCCCTTGTTTGTGCAAACACGTTTTTAAAGGTATTTTATTGCCGCATTAATATTACAAAGTTACGGGAGGCCTGTCAATGTTGTTTCATGTTTTTTATTATAAATAAAAACAATACATCCGGACATTTAGAACATATAATATAAGAAATGAAATGAAGAAATGTCTAAAAAAATCTAAATTATTTCAATATTCTTTTTATCAACCCAACCTACTTTATCGTCAGAGAACCGGATTTTCACGTATCCCCGAAGCTCTTCACGGACAGATACTTTTGTACCGTCGTGAAGACGGAACAGCTCCGTGGCATCATCGCTCAACCCTGAACGAACAGACACTTCTTGAGAGACCACCACGGCCTGCCTGTTGAATCTGCCCGAGTAAAAATCGTAACTGGCCGACAAGATGAAAACCATTGAAAAAGCCAGCGCCGTTCTTTCCGTGTACTTCAGACTACGGGAAGGTTTCACGATTCGGACAAGAGACAGCAATGTGAAAGCCGCGAAAAGCAAGACAGCCGACCACACCGTGGCCTGGCGAGACATCCGGTGTTTCCAGAACAGGAAAACATCGGCAAGGGGATTGGAACGATTGTCCGCCTTGTCCACCACAAGACCTGTCACCAACTGGTGGTTGAACTGAAGATCAGGATCGTTTGGCATCAGTTTCAGAGCTCGCTCATACCAGAGGACGCTGCGGCCAAGGTCACCTTTTTTGTAGAACGCATTTCCGAGATTGTAGAAAAGCTCACCATTTTCAACAGGTGCTTCAGCCACCTGGAGAAAAATTTCTGCGGCCCTGTCGTAATGGCCCGACTGATAAGCTTTGATTCCTTCAAGATAGAGGCTCTCGGGACCCGATGCGCCGTAAAGAGAAAATGCGAAAAAAAACTGGGCCGTGAACAGCACGAATACTTGGAGCCATGAGGCCGGCCCGCCTTTACCTGCCTTCATCATCCAATCCTCCTTGACATGATTCGCGTTTCTTCGAGAAGTTTTTTCCGGGTGTCGCTGTCCAGGGATTTTCCCGTGAAGCGGAACCCCTCGATGCGATCCAGGAGATGGACCGCTTCGTCAACCAGAGCCGGGGCACAGCCGGAGGAAGACAGAATGGTTCTCACCTCCCGTCCGGTAAGGGTTTCTCCTGTCACACCGCCTTTCGCGAACACACGGCTGACAAAGGCCAGGTAGACGCTTGACAGGAACTCCCTGTCATTCAGGTTGGGTTTCCCTGCTTCCTTCAGCGATTTTTCAGCCCTTTCGGCCATGATCATCGATGGTGTCTTGTTCTTTTTCTTCAAACGGACCAGCAGTTTTACCAGGCCCAGAACAAAGGCCGGGACAAGAAGACAGAAAACAAAGCCCGTAAACGTGAAAGTCACACGAGAGCGTGCGCCTTCAAGGGATTCTTTCAGAGGCAGGATATCGTGTCCGGTAAACTCGACTTTACGTTTGATGGAACCCGTTGAAACTTCCTTCCGGGTTTCTGATTTTTCTGGTTGTGGCGTCACCGAACCATCAGGCGAAGGGTTGACCGTGACCGTGAACGACGGAGTGGTCAAAACCTTGTAAATCCCTTTTTCGATATCGAAGCAGGTCATGGAAACAGGGGGTATGGTGTAACGGCCTTCTTCCAGGGCCACCAGGGCCAGGCGGAACGTCTTGTTTCCAAGGTACCCGCCGTTGTCCAGACGGATATCCTCCAGCGGGCTGTCCTTGTACATCTTGAAAGCCGGCGGAATCTTGATCTCCGGTTCAATGGCGTCCTTTATGTTTCCGCGTCCCGCAACTGTCAGGGACAGGGTCGTGGAGTCCCCCACGTTGAGGGTTGACGGTTCCAGGGAAGCTTTGAGTTCGAACTGGCCGACCAACCCTGAAAACGGCACTATATGAGGGTTGGGTGGAAGGGGGATGACACGGACGGAAACCGGATTGGTTCTCAGGGTTTTTGGAACAAGGGCGGCCCTGTTGAAAAAGGGGTCGTTAAAAAAGGTGTCGAACGGGTCAGCCGGCCGCCTGCCCCGGATCACAGGCACCTTGCAGTTGAGAACGGCTGGTGGAATGAGCACCGTTCCAGGTTTCACAGGATCGAGAACCACATTTCTCTCGATGACCTGGTATTCCCTCCCGTTGATCGTGGTGCTGTACTGCCTGTCCTTGTCGCTTTCCTTGACGGAAAAATTCCTGAAATCCGGAAGGTTGAGCGTGGGACCGCTGATCTGCATCGTGTAGTACAGGGCGAAGGTATAGACGATCTGTTGTCCTGGATAGGGTGAATCATCGTTTACCGAAGCTTTGACAAAAATATCCCCTTCTGACCTGATACCGGTGCTTTTTGGATTGTCTTCAACGACCACGTCGATCTTTTCCGTGGACGTTCTTTCGTTTTTGTAGGTGACGGATAGCGGAGGGATGGTGAGCCGTCCTTTCTTCACAGGGCTCAGGGTGTAAACATGGGTATATTCCGAAAAGGAACGTCCGTTGATCCATTGAAAGCTGGAGCCTGTGGTGTGGGACACGATCTGGAAGTCCACGATTTTCGACGTGTCGATTTCCGCTTTTCCTTCGTCAACTGTCACCGTCAGTGCCAGGTTTTCATCAAGTGACAGACGGTTATTGTCCACACGGGCTTTGGCAGACAACCCGAAAGCGGTGATGGGAATCAGCAGCAGAAACAAGGCGGCCACACATTTTTTAACCATGGATTACCAGTCCTTTTCAACTTTACGAGGTCTTCGATCAAGAAGCAGCGCTTTTCCCGGCTGGTCTTCCAGTCGTTTCAACATGGTGTCGGCGGGAGTCCCTTCACCTGCCGAATCGTTTTCTCGTCCCATGCCCTGACCCGGCGACGGTTCTCTTTTATTTGGCTCTCCGCCATTAGACTCGGGCGGTTCAGGTCGCCTGCTGTTCGGGTTTTTCTGATCCTTCTGACCTTGTTTTTCCCGTTTATCTTGTTTTTCTAAGGTGTTGTCTTTCGAAGACGAGTCGCCACCCGGTTTGTTGTCATCTTTTCCGGAATCGCCGTTTTTCTCTCCCTGGCCGTTTCCGTTTTCTTTCGTGTCTTTGGAGTCCTTGTTCTGATCTTTCGGGTCTTTTTGATCTTTCTGATCTTGCTTCGGAGGTTCTTCTTTTTTCCGGTCCCTGATTTTTTTCGTGAAGGCCAGATTTTTCCGGGCATCGTCGTCCGTTTTATCGAGTTTCAGGACCTCCTCGTATTCTGAAATGGCTTTGTCGTAATCTCCTTTGCGGAAATACGCGTTGCCCATATTGAATCGGGCTTTTTGTTTCAGTTTCCTGTCTGCGGATGTGAGCACAGCCTTGTAATGGGCAATGGCTGCGTCGAAATCACCGTTTTTGTACTGCACATTTCCGAGATTGTAACTGATCTCAGGTTTTTCCGGTGATTCGAGCTGGGCCTTGGTATAGGCATCGAGAGCCCTGGGGTAATCTTCCTTTTCAAAAGCTTCCCGCCCTTTTTTCCCGAGAGAATACAGGCTTTCACCCCAGGCCTGGCTCCCTGCAAAAAAAAGAACGGCCAGCAGAATAATCGCGGAACGCATGGCATGCTTTCTCTTCATACGCCTCCCTAGTCTTTCCGGCCGGAATCGACGGAACGGAGTCCCATGGCCAAAGTCATAAACAGCACCGAAGGAAGAAGAAACCACTGGAACCTGTCTTCGGCGATTTTCTGTTTTCCACTGGACAGTGTTTTCTGTTCCATGTCTTTTCGAATCTCCTGCCTGTAGATCCTGTCCAGATCCATGTCACCGGCCACGGACCTTACGTAGGTCCCCCCTGTCTGGGAAGCGATGGCCGAAAGAGACGATTCATCCATCCTGGAGAGAACGATCTTTCCCTGGTCATCCTTGACAAAGCCTCCCTCGCTGTCGGGAACAGGGACCCCTTCTTCGGTTCCCACCCCGATGCAGAAAACCTTCACCCCTTTTCGTTTCGCCTCGTCCACGGCTTCTTGCGCATCACTGACGGTACTTTCCCCGTCTGTGATGAGAATCACGGCCTTGTCCGTATTGTCCTTTTCCCCGAAGCCTTTGAGAGCCTCGAGTATCGCTCCATTGATATCCGTGCCGCCCACTGGGATGTAATCCGGTCCCAGGGCGTTCATGAAAATATGAAAGGCCTGGTAATCAAGGGTCAAAGGACACTGAATGAAAGCGGTGCCCGCGAAGGCCACAAGCCCGGCCCGGTCACCTTCCAACATGGAAAAAAGATCCGTGACTTCCCTTTTGGCCCGTTCTAGGCGTGTGGGTTTGATATCGTCGGCCAACATACTTTTCGAACAGTCTATGGCGATGAAAAGATCCACGCCCTTGCGTTCGACCGTCTGCCATTTATAACCGTAAAGTGGGCCGGACAAAGCGAGGACTGATAAAAGAAGGGAAAGAAGGACAAGACCGTGGCGGACCCAGCGTTTCCTGACCGAAGCACGGGGCGAAAGTTGCGCCATATGATGTTTTGAGCTGTAGTTCAGGAGAATCCGCCGCCTTCGTCTCATGCCATGGGAACAGACGAGAAAAGCCAGGGGAACGATCCAGATGAAAAACAGCATTTCACTTCTCGCAAAGGTCATGGAATCCTCAGATACCTTGTGTTTTCAAGAACAATTCCCAACAGAAGCAGACAAATCGCCGAGCCCAGCAGGTAAGGGTAAAACTCCCGGTATTCGAAATAGAGCGTGACGTCGACCTTTGTCTTTTCCAGTCTGTCGATGGTCGCGTAGATATCTTCCAGACCCTGGGTGTTTTCGGCCCTGAAGTAAAGCCCGCCAGTTTTTTTCGCCACCCGTTCCAGGGTTTCCTCGTCGATGGTCACATCCTGATAGATGAAACGTTCTCCGAACAATGGGTCCTGAACACGGTAAGGAGCCCGTCCCCTGCTTCCAACCCCGATGGTGTAGATTTTCACTCGCTTATTGAAAGCTATGCCCGCGGCGATTTCAGGGCTCAGCTCCCCTGCGTTGCTTTCGCCATCGGTGAGAAGGATGATCACGTTGGATTTGCTTTTGATGTCCTCGAGTCGTTTCAGGGCGATACCGATGGCATCCCCCACCGCCGTGCTTTCACCGGCCGACCCGATCTGAAGTTTTTCGAGAACAAAAGATAATGTGTTGTAGTCCCGTGTCAGAGGAACCTGGGTGAAGGCGTGGGTTCCAAACACCACCAGGCCGATGCGGTCGTTTTCACGTCGTGTGATGAAATCGCGGACCACGCCCTTGATGGCCTCAAGACGGTCCACAATCCGTCCATCCCGCTTGAAATCCAAGGCTGACATGCTTCCTGACACATCCACGGCAAGCACGATGTTCACCCCTTCCGTTTCGACATTCTTTTTCTGTGTTCCCCACTGGGGCCTTGCCAGGGCGAGAACCATCAGGACAAAGGCCAGGTACTTCAGGGAATAAACCAGGGCAAGGGTGTGGACGAAAAAAGAGCCCTGGATCCTTTTGACGTGAAGGATTCGCGACAAAGACATCGCCGGACGGGAATCCCCCCTCTTCCACCTCAGGTAAAGAATCAGCGGAACAACGGCCAGGAGAAGGAGAAAAAGAGGTGACGCGAATCGGAACATGGCCTACTCCCCGCTGATTTGTTCAGGATTTTCCGGAACGTTCCTGGTCGCTTCGACGAAATGACGGGCAAAGGCCATGTCTCCCGCCATTTTTTCACGTGAGACAGAAAACCCCGCGAACTTCACCGGGTCCGTGGACCTGAGGAGTTCTTTAAGCCCTGAAGCCAAATCCCGATCCACATGGAGAGATGAAATGACCGGCAGTAGCTCTTCCGTGGTCATTTCAGGGGCGTCCAGGGAAAACCGCCCTTTGATATACTCCCGGACAATGGCGGTCAACCGGAAATAGAACTCCTTCGCTCCGGGATCATCCTGGGATTCCAGTTCAGTCAAGCGTTCAAGAGCACGCTGGTCCGGTGGAATGGCCATCTCCCTGACCCCGGTTTTTTGTTTCCTTTTCCGGAGCAGCCGGTCCATCAGGTAAAACGCAAGAACGATAATCAAAATAACGCAAACGGCGTAGAGCGCATATCGGATGATCCGTGTATCGTAACCAATGTCTTCGATGGGCCTGATATCGATGATATCGGTCATGGCCTCCACACCGGAAGGGTCTGCCGGGGAAACCGTTTTTGTACCGGGATTCGCGGGGGGGACAGAAGGGGTCAGAGAGTCCATCGCACTGTTCGGGGCACCCGGTAGTTCCGCGTTCACAGGAAGGGCGGCCAGGGGTAAAAAACAGACCAGAAACCAGAAGACTCCCGCCAAGACGATTCTCATTTTCCAGCCATCCTTTCCCTGAAACGAAAGTAGCGGACAAGGGCGTCGGCCACTTCGGAACGGGTGTCCATCTCGATGCAGTCCACCCCTGCCCTGCGAATGGTTTCCAGGGCCTCACCGTATTCTTTACGTTTGGATTCCGAGAACCGTTTCCGTGACCTCGGATCGGAAGCGTCAATGAGAAAGTTCTCTCCTGTTTCAAAATCTCTGGCGAGAAGGATACCTTTTTCAGGCAGTTCAAAATCCCTGGGATCTGAAAGAAGGATCGTGATCAGCTCGTGACGTTTCGAGGCGATTTTCATGCTTTTCTCATAACCTTCGTCGAGAAAGTCGGATATCAGGAAACTCACGGTTCTTTTCCGGCTCACATGCCCCAGATACCGTAGCGCCCGGGAGATATCCGTCGACGTGTGTTCAGGCCTGAACGTGAAAATCTCCTTGATCACCCGCCAGATATGGGCGGACCCTTTTTTGGGAGGAATGTATTTTTCAACCTTATCCGTAAAGAGAATCACGCCGACCTTGTCGTTGTTCCGGATGGCGTTGAACGCCAGGATGGAGGCGATTTCCGCGGCCGTTTCCCTTTTTGACCGTCCCGTGGTGCCGAATTTGCCGGAGGCGCTCATGTCCACGAGAAGCATCACGACCATTTCACGCTCTTCACGGTAAAGTTTGACGAAAGGTTTTCCCATTCTCGCGGACACCTTCCAGTCGATGTTCTTCACCTCGTCGCCCGGTGTGTATTCCCGGACCTCCTCGAATTCCATCCCCGTCCCACGGAACACGGACCGATACTGACCGGCCATCATGGTGTCCACCTGACGGCGGCTGTGGATATGGATTTTCCTGATTTTTTTGATCGACTCAGGTGAAAGCATAATTTTCTGTCCTGCGGATTTCACATCCTGCGCTGTTCAGCCCATGAAAGACCCAAACTCCCGAGATTGTCAAGGCACGGGTACAGATTCGAACACCTGATGGATAATCTGGTCCGTGGTCATGTCCTCGGCCTCGGCTTCGTAGGTCAGAATGATCCGATGACGAAGGACGTCCGGCCCCACGGTTTTGATATCCTGGGGCGTAACGTAAGGCCTGCCGTTCAAAAAGGCCCTGACCCTGGCGGCAAGGCTGAGGCAGATGGTGGCCCTGGGTGATCCGCCGAAATGGATATAAGGTACGAGATCCCTGAGGTGTTTATCCGGATGACGTGTGGCGAACACCAGATCCACCATGTAATCTTTCAGCTTGTCGTCCACATAAATGTCTTTGACAAGACGGCAGATGTCATCAAGTTGGTCTTTTCCCATCACGGGCCTGACCGTTTTCCCTTCTTCGAAGCCCACACGGTTCAGAATCTCTTTTTCCTCACTCCGGTCCGGGTAGTCCACCTTGAGCTTCAGCATGAAACGATCCACCTGGGCTTCCGGAAGCGGATAGGTGCCTTCCTGTTCAATGGGGTTCTGTGTCGCAAGAACCAGGAAAGGATCGGCCAGCTGAAACGTGGTGTCTCCAATGGTGACCTGGTGCTCCTGCATGGCTTCAAGCAGGGCCGACTGAACTTTGGAGGGAGCCCTGTTGATTTCATCGGCAAGAATGATGTTGTGGAACAGGGGGCCTTTCTTGATGACAAAATCCCCTGAGTTCGGTCTGTAAACCTCGGTTCCCAGAAGATCTGCCGGAAGGAGGTCCGGTGTGAACTGAACCCGTTTGAAATCAGCCTGGACGGTATCGGCAAGGGCCTTGACAGCACTGGTTTTGGCAAGTCCCGGAACCCCTTCGATCAGAACATGGCCTTTGGTGAACAAGCCTGTGAGAAGGCCATCCACCAGATCTCTCTGTCCTACAAGAACTTTTCCTATTTCGTTTCTGATCTGACTGACCAGGGCATGTTTCTCTTCCACCCTTTGTTTTAAATCTTCCATGGGAATCGTCCTCGGATAAGGTGTGAATGGTTCGAATGTCCGATGCAGTTGCCTGCCATTGGTTGCAGCGTTGATATAATAACCACCGGGCCATGAATGTCAACACATTCAGGAACCAGCCTCCATGGCAACCGCATGCACGTTCTCTGAACACAGACCATGTCATCTCCTTTCAGCTATCGTTTACATGTTCCACAACCTTTCCTTTCATTTATTATCTCATGGACTTTGCAATATCTCTCTGATATAAGTTTTTTAAAAATTGAATTTATGTTCATTTTTATTGTCACGGTTAGGCTTCGAGCCCTATCTACATAAGATCGTTAAAGAAAAACATTTGAATCTTGCCTTTATCAAAAAATATAATACTCTGAATAAACGGTTTGTATTACTTGTTTTTTTCAGATAAATGAGAAATTTCTGAATTCCCGTGTATAAACGTTATTGACAAGGACTTTCACAGAATGTATTTATTTTCACACATGTTAAAACATGGCGCGCATGAAATCAGGTCCGGATGTTTTCCTGATTCATAGCCGGATATATAAAGATGAATTTGATGGGAGATGTGAAGCAACCATGGGCAAATCCGTACTCAAACAACTCAAGGAAGATGAGAGGGAAGTCAGACGGAAGCTGATCGTAAACGCCGCCAAAAAACTCTATAAAAAACTGTCTTTCCACGACATCGGAATGCGGGACATCGCCAGTGAGGCGGGAATTTCCGTGGCGTCACTCTACCAGTATTTTCCAAGCCAGGACGATCTGTTTGTCGCCATTCTCAAAACGGAAATGATCGGCATCAAGGAAAAATTGTGGACAGAGCCCCAGTCTCTCGAGGACATCTCCATCAGTATCGCGGACTTTCTGATCGACCATGAAGACATTTTCCAGATGATAAGCCATTTCATGATACGCGGAGAAAAAAAACCGGACACCCTCGAAAAATTCAACATCATCCAGGAAATCTTCCTCAACATGCTGGAGTCGGCCCTTTCACGCACGTCTCCGACCGTCATCAAAGGTTTCTACTCACACGCCTTTTTCACAGCCCTTTTCGGGAATGTGATCACATTCAGGAACTACCCGAAAACAAGCGGCCCGTCCAACCGTGAAAATCTTTACCACATTGTCAAGATAACGGCCAGAGCCTTTCATGAAGCCATAAAAAACGACAACTACCTGGAATACATAGAAAATGACAAATTAGCACCCGCTCTTGGACAAGAAAAAATCACCTTGTGATTTCAGCCTCGATACGGTATCCTTTCCTCTTTTCGATACGTTCCCGATGAAACAGGACCGGGTCATGCGAGAAAACTTTCCGTGCGGGCACCCTGGATCGTGACCCCTGTTTTCATCCCGAGATTATGATTCAGGTTTTTAGAGATAATCATGAGTTACATGCTGGACCTCTGTGATTTTTGTCAGACCTTGAGGCTTGTCGTTCTTTTCCTTGCCATTTCAACATTCAACCTGTTGTCCCCGGACCACGGACAGGGTGGTGCCTTTGAACCTTCCATTACCATAACCGCCGTAGGCGATGTCATGATGGGCAGCCACTTCCCCTCTTCCGACTGGCTCCCTGAAGATGACGGAACCTCACTTTTCAGCAACGTCCGCTCCTTTCTTTCAAACTCGGATATCGTTTTCGGAAACCTCGAAGGGTCTCTCCTCGATGAAGGAGACTGTGTCAAAAAGTGCGGCGACCCTGAAACCTGTTACGCCTTCAAAATGCCCCAACGGTATGCAGGCCATCTTATAGACGCGGGTTTCAACCTGATGAGCATTGCAAACAACCATATCGGAGATTTCGGAATCGCGGGAATCGACAGCACGGTCAGGGCCCTGACAGCATCGGGCATCCATTTTGCCGGAGTGCATTCCCACCCCAACACGATTTTCGAGTTGAACGGTGTCATGGTGGGTTTCGCCGCTTTCTCACCCAATTTGGCGACACCCGACCTTCGGGATATTCAAACCTCCGTCAACGTCATTGAAAAACTTTCAAGGCTGTGTGATATCGTCATCGTTTCTGTCCATGCGGGCGGTGAGGGAGACAAACACCGTCACGTGACACGCCAGACAGAAACATACCACAACGAGGACCGGGGCAATGTTTACGCCTTCGCCCATGCCGTCGTGGATGCGGGGGCGGATGTGGTTCTGGGTCACGGCCCCCATGTGACACGTGCCGTGGAACTGTACAAGGGACGGCTGATCGCCTACAGCCTTGGAAACTTCTGCACCTACGGCCGTTTCAACCTCAAAGGCCACAATGGAACAGCCCCTATTCTGCGAATAAAAACGACCAGAACCGGAGAGTTTATGGAGGGCCTGATCATTCCGACATTCCAGGTTCCAAAGAAAGGTCCGGCCCCAGATCCACAGAACCGTGCCATCAAAGATATCGCCGAACTGACAAAAAAAGATTTCCCTGAAACACCTCTTTCAATCGATACTTCAGGAAAAATAACCATCCCAAATCGAGTTTCCCGTCTTCAAAAGAAATGAAAGAGGAATTTAAAGGGGTCATGAATATACTTGCCGCGTGTTTTTACTTATGTTACGATCCGAAAAATTCAGATTTTCCAAAAGCTGTTTCCTAACAAAGCAGGTCCGGTTACAAAGTCCTGATTGAATTACAGCACCATGACAGAGCGCCATGTTGTTTCCGCGGTTGCCAAACGGTAGGCCGGACAACCCGCAATAGATATTCCGACTGTTTTCTTGAATATGGAAGACAGTCTCGTGTTTTTAATAAGTACGACAACATTTTAAACCCAAACATCTATCAGAGCTGACATTGAATCCGATAATTTCAGTAGACGGAAAAATCACCAAGGCCACCATCCTGATCGTTGACGACAACCCCAACAACGTCCAGCTTCTCAACGCCGTGATGTCCATGAGGGGATTCGATGTCATGGTCGCCAAAAACGGCTTGCAGGCCCTGGAGATCGTCAAGAACGAACTGCCCGACCTGATACTGCTGGACATCATGATGCCGGTGATGGATGGATTCGAAGCGTGCAGGAAACTTAAGGAATGTCCTGAAACAAAAAACATTCCCATCATTTTTCTCACGGCAAAAAGCCATATCGACGACATCATGAAAGGGTTCGAACTTGGGGGAGTGGATTACATCACCAAGCCTTTCAGCTCCAACGAACTGGTGGCCAGGGTTGAAATCCACCTCAAACTGAAACTCAGCCAGGAGACCGTCATCAGACAGAGAAACGAGCTCAGGGAAATGGTCCAGATCCTCTGCCACGATCTTTCCAATCCTCTGGGTGCCGTGATTTCCTGTTTCGAGCTGGCGGAATACGACCCGGACTACCTGAGGCAGAACAAGCATCTCATCCTTGATTACCTGAGAAGGCAATACGATATTATCGGTCTTGTCCGGGAGCTAAGGGCCATTGCGGAGGAAAAGGCCGTTTTCAGCCTCGCCCCAGTGGACCTGGCCTGGGCCGTCAATGAATCCATAGAGACCCTCCAGTATCAGCTGGACAGAAAAAACATCCGTGTGGTCGTTTCCCTCGATGAAAAGACATTCGTTCTCGCCGAAAAAGTCTCGCTGGTCAATTCCGTCCTGAACAACCTGCTCACCAACGCCATCAAATTTTCCTATCCGGCGAGCATCATCAACCTCAACGCGGAAAAAAAAGATGGGAAAGTCCTTCTCTCCGTCACGGACCAGGGAATCGGCATCCCCGATGACCTTATGAAAAGGATTTATTCCATCGACAGGAGAAGCACCCGTTTCGGAACCATGGGTGAAAAAGGTACGGGGTTCGGCATTCCACTGGTGAAGAAATTCGTTTCCGAATACAGCGGAACCATGGAGATCCGCTCGAAAGATGAAAACGCCTTTCCAGAGGATCATGGCACATGCATCACCATCATCCTGAACGAAGCTCTCAGTCCCTGATCAGCAGCCTCTGACCCGGTGTAATCTGGCTGTTTTTCATGTTGTTCAGCTTCATGATCGTGGTGACCGAAACACCGGTTTTCCATGAAATACTGTAAAGTCCGTCCCCTTCCTGGACCACCACATACCGTTTGTCAAAGCCGTTCTGCGATCTGAAGGCGGGATCGCTGAGTTTTTCAAGTGCCTTGACAAAATCATCTCTGCTTTCGGAAGGAACCTGCACCATATAACGGCCTTCGGGTAGTGTTGAACCCAGGAGCAGCGGATTGAGCTCCATGAAAGTCCTGTAGTTGATCTTGGCCACTAAGGCCACATCGGTGATGTAAAAACGTCCGGAAATATTCACAATGACGGTCTTGGCGTCATGTGGCTTGTAAATTCTTGACGGATCGATTTTGTATCCGAACTTCTCCGGATTTTCCAGAATCATCTTGATGGCGGCGATACGGAAAACGTACCGTTCGGTTTCAGGGGGCAGGTTCAGCTTGAAATAGTTGGTCACGCTCTGGCTTTTCATGGCCTGGTTCACCCGGTTGTCCCCCCCGTTGTAAGCCGCCATGGAAAGAATCCAGTTGTCAAACTTGCCGTTCAATCGTTTCAAATGGCGAATGGCCGCGTCTGTGGATCGCTCCACACTCATCCGTTCGTCGATCACACCGTTTTCCACTCTCAAACCCAGGTCTTTCCCTGTTCCCGGCATGATCTGCCACAAACCGAGAGCCCCTGCGCCCGATTTGGCCGTAATGTGAAGGGCGCTTTCAGCCACAGCCAGATATTTCAGATCATCGGGCAATCCGTGCTCAGCCAGTTTCTTTTCGAAATAGGGGAAATACCGTCCGGATCGTTTGATCCACATGAAAACCTGGGGCCTGTCCCAGACCATGATGGTGAACTCCCGGTCGAACATCTCGCGTGTCAGAGGGTCGGTCAGGTCGATGGTTTCTCCACAGAGAGTCATGGACTCGGGAAGATCGTACTCGTAGATATCCGGGTAACGGTTTTCCACGGTTCGAGTCTCCACGATGACACGCGATTCGTTCGAGGATGTGCAGGACATGAACGGCAGAAGAAGAACCACCAAAAGGCTTTTCGAAAGGAACCGACGCATCATGGAATGCATGGAATGATTCATGGGTCACAACCTCCTTGCAATGATTGAAATGGGCCGATCCACCGGGTTCCTTGCTGAAAAAATGCCTCCAGCCGGCTACGGTAGACCTCAGGCTCCCTGACTTTTTTGATCTGTTTGAACAGCTCGTCCCCGTCCTCCATCGAAGGGGCGAGACAGCTCCAGAATGATTTCATCCGGTCCATCACATGAATCGGTCCTGACAGAGTTTCCAGGCGTTCGGCGAAATAGGCGTCATGGAACCGTTTGATCCGTTCCATTTTATCATCCACGTCATCTTTGCCATTGCGGATCACACCCGGGAGAAACGGGTCGGCCAGCACCCCTCGTCCGATCATCCATCGTTCGATATAGGGCAACCGTCGCTTCATGTTCTCAAAATCCGAAAGGCTCCGGATGTCACCGTTGTACACCACCGGGTGACGGCACATGGAACAGGCCTCCTCGAAGGTGTCGAGATCCACGGACCCTTCGTACATCTGGACGCCGGTCCTTGGGTGGATGGTCACCTCGTCCAGGGGGTAGCGGTTCAGAATGGGCATCAGGGTGAAGATCTCCCGTTTGTCGTGACGTCCCAGCCGCATCTTGATGGAAAGACCTGTCTTGATCTGGGGAAAAACCCGTTCGAGAAACGAATCCACCACGTCGGGAAAGCATAAAAGGCCCGACCCTTTCATTTTTTTGGCCACCATCTTGTAGGGGCAGCCCAGGTTCCAGTTCACCGTGGTGTAACCCAGGTCGTAGAGCACCCGGGCCACGGCGGCGAAATCGTCGGGGTTGTTGCCCATGATCTGGGGGATCACCGGCATCCTTCCATTGAGTTCCGGCAAGACGTCCCGGATCTCCCGGTTTTTGTAGCGGCACCCCTGGAGCGCCGAGATGAACGGGGCGATGGCCAGGTCGAAACCCTCGAAGAACATGGAAAAGGTGTTCCGGAAAACACGGTCCGTGAACCCCTGGAGTGGCGCGAGATAAAGCTTCATAGGCATTCCGGGCGGGCTGTCACACAGCCCGGTTTGAGGACATGACCAGGAGAACGGCGCTGAACAGGGCCCACAGGAGCACGAGAACCGTCACGACCACGCAGATCAGGGCCAGGGTTTTGTGAAAAGACGTTTCCCGGGTCCGTTCCTCGTAACCGAGAACATACCCCAGAAGCAGGCCTCCCAGGATTCCGCCGCCGTGGGCCCAGTTGTTGATTCCGGGAACGATGAAACCGAACAGGAAAAGGCTGATCACCCATCCCATGATCTGTTTGTAGACGGTCTGTCCGTAGACACCTCCCCTGGATTTTCCGAAGTAAAGCAGGGAACCCACCAGGGCACACACGGCTGCCGAAGCTCCGATGGTGAAACCGATTCCGGCGATATAGGAGACCAGAAACCCGAAAACACCCCCCAGGGTGTAGATGGTGAACATCCGGTAAACGCCGTATTCCCGTGCGGTCAGAGGAACGAGCTGCCAGAACATGATCATGTTGAACAGGATATGGAGAATGCTTCCGTGCAGGTAGTTAGCCGAAACAAGGGTCCACCAAAGGCCGTAACCGTCAATGGGAATACGACCGCTTCCGCCTAAAATCTCCAGACTGAAACGGGCCGGAGACAGGGTATCCAGGGGATTCATGGAGAATCCCACATACCTTCCGCTGAACAGAAGGGAGATGACGAACATCACCACGTTGACCCAGACAATGGTCAAAGCCACGGTCCTCGGGTCGTCCATGTTTCTCACCAGGGAGTTGTTCCGGAACGACGAACCGGGTTTCACCATGTTGCAGTAGGGGCACATGGGTTCGTCGCTGTTGATCAGCTTTCTGCAGTTGGGGCAGAGCATGGACTGGCGTCTTGTCTGTTTCATGACCTCGTTCCTGAATATCCTTTGTTCCCTGGGCTCAGTCGTTCAGCTGAATGTCCTTGCCCGAATGCACCCGGTTCATGTTCCGGACGGCACACATCTTTCCACACATGGTGCAGCTGTCCTCGTGTTCGGGTTTCGAGCTCTCACGGTACCGTCTTGCCTTGTCCGGGTCAATAGAAAGTTCGATCATCCGGTTCCAGTCAAGTTCGGCCCTCGCCTTGCTCATGGCGTTGTCCCAGTCCCTGGCACCGGGGATATTCTTTGCGATATCGGCGGCATGGGCCGCGATCCGGGAGGCCATGATCCCCTCTTTCATGTCGTCTGCCGTGGGAAGGCGAAGATGTTCGGCCGGGGTCACGTAGCAGAGGAAATCCGCCCCGTTGGCCGCCGCGATGGCCCCTCCGATGGCGCTGGTGATATGGTCGTAACCGGGAGCCACGTCCGTGACCAGGGGGCCCAGCACATAGAACGGCGCGCCGTGGCACAGCTTTTTCTCGAGCATCATGTTTCCGGCGATTTCAGTCAGGGCCATGTGTCCCGGCCCTTCGATCATCACCTGGACATTTCGTTCCCAGGCCTTTTTCGTCAGTTCCCCCAGCACGACCAGCTCCTCGATCTGGCAGGCGTCGGTGGAGTCCGCCAGACTTCCCGGCCGGCATCCGTCTCCCAGGCTCAGCGTGAGGTCGTGGGCAACACAGATATCGAGAAGACGGTCGAAATGTTCGTAAAACGGGTTTTCCTTTCCGTTCAGGTTCATCCAGGCGTAAAGCAGGGAACCACCACGGGAAACAATACCCATCAACCGTTCGTTTTTCCTGATCTTTTCGGCCGTGGCCCGGTTCAGTCCGGCGTGAATGGTGACAAAATCCACCCCGTCCATGGCATGGGTTTCCACCACCTTGAAAAACTCATCCACAGTGATGTCCGCCAGGTCCTTTTCGTAGAATCCCACCGCGTCATAGATGGGAACGGTGCCGATCATGGCCGGGGACATGGCGATCAGCCGCTGGCGGAACTCCCGGGTCTTTCCGTAACAGCTCAGGTCCATGATGGCCTCGGCTTTGAGTTCCACGGCAAGCCGGGCCTTTTCCATTTCAAGGTTCACGTCGGCGCAGTCTTTGGAGATTCCCAGATTCACGTTGATCTTGGTGCGGAGCCCCTCCCCCACCCCTTCGGGCTCCAGGTTACGGTGGTTTTTGTTGGCGGGTATGATGACCTTGCCCCTGGCCATGAGCTCCATGAGCTTTTCAGGCTCCATCTTTTCCTTTTCGGCAACGATTTTCATCTCACGGGTCACGATGCCTTTTCTCGCCGCATCCATCTGGGTGGTGTAGGTCATGGTCTCATTCCTTTTTTCATGCTGTTTCTGATGTTTTCAACTTTTTTCACCATATCGTCGGCGCCGACAATTTCCGTGATCATGGCAAGACAGGACGCCCCACGTCTCACCAGATCGCCCGCGTTGTGTTCCTTGATTCCGCCGATGGCCACAAAGGGAATCGGGATGTTTTTCACCACAAAATCCAGATAGTCGAAACCCACGGGGTCGACCACATCCTTTTTCGTGGTGGTACTGAAAATGGGCCCCACGCCGATATAATCCGCGCCGTCGGCCACAGCCTGCCTTGCCTGTTCAGGGCTGTGGGTGGAAAGCCCCACGATCATCTTTCCGCCTGTGACGCGCCGGATGGCCTCAATGGGAAGATCTTCCTGTCCCACATGGATTCCGTCCGCCGACACGGCCAGAGCCAGGTCCACATGATCGTTCACGATGAAGGTGACCCCGGCTTTCGCCGTCATCTCACGGATGGCCAGGCATTCCCTGTACCGTTCCCCCATGTGTTTTTCCTTTTCACGATACTGGATGATCCGGATTCCGGATTTTATCATCAGCTCCGCGATGGTCAGATTGTCACGGCCCATAGAGAACTCCTCGCCGGTGATACCGTAGATATCTGTATCAAGTATCTGTTTCATGATCCCACCTCCCTAACACCATCTGAAGCACCACATCCGCCTGCTTGGCCGCCACCACGACGACTTTGGGGCACAGGGGCGGTGCTGTCTCATTCTGTTCCGAGACAAAATCCCCCACCATGAAGAAAAGGGGTTTCACCCGTTTCACCCGGATGCTGTCCGGATGTCCCCAGCACCCGATTCCCGAACCGGACACCAGAAGCCTGTCTCCGTTCATGAAAAGTCCGGCCATCATGGCCTTGGCCGCCGCCTTGTCCAGGGCCTCGACGATCACGTTCACACCCCGGAAAACCTGGACCGAGTTGCTTGTATCCAGCATCACCGGCTGTATCTCGATATCCAGATTCCTGTCGATGGAAAGAAGATTGTCTCGAAGGGCCGAAACCTTCAATTGTCCCACCTGGTTTTCGAAAAAAAACTGGCGGTTCAGGTTGGAGCCGTCCACCGTGTCGCCATCAACGAGCACAAAACGCCTGAACCCGCATCGCGCAAGAAAATGGGCGCAGTTGGAGCCAAGCCCCCCTGCCCCGGCAATGCCGATCCTCACCGACCGGATTTTTTCAAGCTCCCAGTCTGTCAGGTACCTGAGGGCGCCCTGTTCGAACACCGACGTTTTTTCAGTTGCCGTCACCACGATCTTCCATCCTTCAGGCCACGTCCAGGGACACCAGCGGTTCCCAGTCCTTGTACACCGGCTGGTAGCCCCGGGCCGCAAGATCACGGGCCATCTCCTGTACCGACCGTTCATCGGAAATATCGAACTGGCCTGTGTTGGCGTCGTCCCGGCTTCGTCCCCCCACCTGGGTGCAGGATCCGGCGGACATCCGGGTCACTCCAAGGGGCAGGATGTTGTTCCTGAAATCCTCGGTCTCCCGGGTGGACAGGGTGATTCCGGCCCTGGGCATGAACAGCCTCAGGGCTGTGACGGCCTGGACCATCTCACGGTCCGACGCCGGATGCCCGGGTTGGAACGATCCCGCATGGGGCCTCATTCTTGGAAAAGACACGCTGATGTCCACCTCGGGATAGCTTCTCTGGAGATACCAGGCGTGAAGTCCGGTATAAAACGAATCCCTGTAAAACACATCGAGACCGAGAAGCGCCCCGATTCCCACCGTCCTCATACCGGCCCGGCATCCCCTTTCCGGTGCGTTCAGGCGGAACGAAAAGTTTTTCTTGGGTCCACGGAGATGGAGGCTGTCGTAAAGGGCTTCGTTGTATGTTTCCTGGTACAAGGTCAGCCCGTCCACCCCGTCGCTGACAAGGTCTGCGTATTCATCCGTTTCCAGGGGGTAGACCTCGATGGAGATAGACGTGAAATACCGGGCCAGGCGTCGTGCACAGTCCCCGATGTATCGGGGCGAAGAATGGGTCCTGGATTCCCCGGTCAATATCAGGATATGCTTGAGGCCCGTTTCGGCAATGACAGCGGCCTCCCGGTCCACGTCCTCGGGCTCAAGCCTTGAACGCCTAAGGTCGATGGAGGCGTTGAATCCGCAGTACCGGCAGAGGTTCACGCAGTGATCGGACAGGTACATGGGGGTGTAGAGCAAAATGGTTTTCCCGAACTGCCGGACCGTGATCTCGTGGGCTTTTCTCGCCATGTCTTCGAGAAACTCCGATGCAACGGGTGACAGCAGGGTCAGATAGTCCCAGGGCGACAGGCGCTGTTTTCCCAGAACGCGTCTCACGTCGTCTGGCTTCACCTTTCCGATGAACGATTCCAGGTCGCCTGGTCTGTACTCAGCCATCACCTCATAGAAACCCATGGTATCCTCCTATCCCAGAAAACCCGTGAGGGGCGACGAAGCCGAGGCCTTTTCACCCACCGCCCCCGGCCCTGCAAGATACGCCTTTCTCCCGGCGCGCACCGCCTCGCCGAAAGCCGCGGCCATGGCCACCGGATCACCGGCACTGGAAATGGCCGTGTTCACCAGACAGGCGGCGGCCCCCATTTCCATGGCTTCGCAGGCCTGGGAAGGACGACCGATCCCCGCGTCCACAATGATGGGCAGAGGGATTTCGTCGATGAGAATCCGGATCATCTCCCGGGTCCGAAGCCCCCGGTTGCTCCCGATGGGTGAGCCCAGAGGCATCACGGCGGCGGCCCCGGCGTTGACCAGGGATCTGGCCACCATCAGGTCCGGGTTGATGTAGGGGAAGACCTCAAACCCTTCTTTTGCCAGAATTTCCGTGGCTTTGGCCGTTTCATACCCGTCGGGCAGAAGGTATACGCTGTCGGAAATCACCTCGATCTTGATCCAGTTGCCGCAACCCGCGGCCCGGGCAAGACGGGCGATTCTCACCGCCTCGTCGGCGTTTCTCGCACCGGAGGTGTTGGGAAGAAAAACCACGTGTTTGGGGATATGTTTCATCACATTGTCCGTTTCAGCACCGATATCCACACGGCGCAAGGCCACGGTGATGACCTGGGAGCCCGAACTGTCGATCACGGCGGGAATCAGGGTGTCGGATGAATACTTCCCCGTCCCCGTGAACAGCCGGCTCGTCAGTTTTTTTCCGCCGATCTCGAACGCATCGCCGGTCGTCATACCTGTCATGTTCAACCTCCTCCCACAAATCGGACGATTTCAAGGCAGTCACCGTCCTTGAGAACACAGGCCGTAAACTGGTCCCTGGGAACCACGACAAGGTTCAGTTCCACCACCAGGGAGTCCGGATTCAGGTTTCGTTCAGCCAGATACCCGGCAAGAGTCAGGCCGTCTTTCACCGTCTCTGTTTTTCCGTTGACCGTCATGTCCATGGTTTGCCTGTCCTTTGGTCAATTCAAAAAAAAGCAAAAAAAAAGCCCGCCATGAAGGCAAGCCAAAAAAAACCAAAATTAAAAGTGATGTGTGATTTTTTCGTGCTTCCCTACGGCAGTATCACCTGCATCAGGTTCAAAGGGTTGGAAATAACTTCCGTCTCAGTCCCGACCACGGTCAGGACACCCCCAGCGAATATGTGGACTCACTATAAAAGATCGTTTTGCCGATGTAAAGACACAATATCGGGACCAAGCAATCTCCGCTATCGCGGGCATGGACCGCTCCAGCCACACGAATGGTATTTAACAGAATTATCACCGAGAATTGCTGGTTGGGTTTGTCAGGACAACCGCACGTGAGAAGAGCGTTAAAAACAGAGGCAAGGACTCTCTTGGCATGGCGTCGTTAAAAAGCTATAGTGTTAAAAAATAACACGATGATACATCCATCCAAATCACTCGCGAATGGGGGCGTCCATGCCTGAAAAGAAAACGAATGCCGGCGTTAATCTCGTCAAGATCATCGAACTGATGAACCAGATGTTCTACAAACAGAAAGGCCTTTTATCATTCTTTCTCAAAAAACAGTCCAGCTCTTCGGATATCAAGGCTGACTTCATGATGGCTTCGGATTACAGCGGGCCTTTGCTTAAATATTTTATGAATCCTGAAACGTTTCTCAACATCCAGCACCGGTTTATCTCGGATTACATGCGTCTTACCGAGTGCTTCATGAGCAACTTTATCGGCGGTATCGAACCGGAAGACAGTATACGTGCCCTGCATACGGATAAACGGTTCAAAAGCGACGAATGGAACTCCAACCAGTTTTATAAGTTGTTGAGGGATTTCTATCTGGTAACATCGAACAACATCAATGACATGGTCTCCGGAATCGATGGCATCGATGAACAGAAAAAAAAGAAAATCGTGTTTTTTACCAAGCAGATCACAGATGCTCTGTCGCCGTCCAACTTTCTTCTGACAAATCCGGAACTGATGAAAATCACCTTTGAAACAGGTGGAGACAACCTTATCAAGGGTTTTGAAAACTTCCTCAACGATGTCAGCAGTGTTGACGGCAATATCCATATAAAAATGACCGACACCCAGGCCTTCGAACTGGGGGAAAATATCGCGACGTCACCCGGCAAAGTCATTTACCAGAATGAACTGATGCAGTTGATCCAGTACGAACCGGTAACCAAAGACGTCTATTCAACCCCCATCCTGATATCCCCGCCCTGGATCAACAAGTTCTACATCCTGGATTTGAACGAGAGCAACTCCCTGGTTCGCTGGCTGGTCAAGAAAGGATACACGGTCTTCATGATTTCCTGGGTCAATTGCGACAGCCGTCACGCCCATGTGAAGTATGAAGACTACATGGAGATGGGGCACATCAAAGCTCTTGATATCATCAAGGATATTACCGGCGAACAAAAAGTGTCCGCCATGGGGTACTGTACGGGAGGGACCCTGCTCGCCTCGACGGCGGCGTATCTTGCCGGAAAAAAAGAAGACAGGTTTGCGTCCCTGACCTATCTTGCCACCCTCATGGATTTTTCAGACCCGGGCGACCTGGGTATCTTCGTGAACAAAGAGCAGCTCGATGTTCTGAAAAAAACCATAGAGATCACAGGCTACCTCGATGGACGCCAGCTCGCCCAGACCTTCAACATGCTAAGATCCAACGATTTGATCTGGTCCTATGTGGTAAACAACTACCTGAAGGGAAAGACACCGGTTCCCTTCGATATTTTATACTGGAATTCGGATTCGACCAACCTTCCCGCCAACATGTACACGTTCTACCTCAACAAAATGTATATTGAAAACAAACTCAAGGAACCCGGGGGGATCGTCCTCAAGGGTGTCCCCATCGATCTGTCGGCCATCACCACGCCGGCCTACTTTCTCACAACAGAAGAGGACCATATCGTTTTATGGAAAGGTTCGTATCATGGTTGCCGCATACATTCAGGGCCGGTCCGCTTTGTTCTGGCAGGGTCGGGCCATGTGGCAGGCGTCATCAATCCACCTGAAAAGAACAAGTACGGCTTCAGGTTTTCAGATAGTCTTCCGGAGTCTCCGGACGAATGGTTCACGACAAGCACCTGGCGAGCGGGTTCCTGGTGGAATAACTGGCATGGGTGGAACAGAGAGTATGCGGGGTTGAGAGTCCCAAAAAGAAAGCCAGGGAATCGGCGGTACAAAGCCATAGAAAATGCCCCGGGAAGCTACGTCAAACGAAAGCTGATAAACACTGAAGAAAATTAACCGTCAAAAAAGGGGGCGGGCCTTCGCCTGACCCCTAAGCACTTTTTCCCTGATTATCAGGGTTATCCCCTTCCTCCAGACTTTCATCGTCCCGGATCGTGTTCAGTTCGGCCAGGGCTTCACGGATTTCCTTGACACCGGCCGTGGCCACCTGGTGAATCACATCACGCTCCCTTTTCACCCGGGTCAGGGGGAAACGCCATTTTTCCGTTTCAAGGTAAGACAGGGCAAGCTTTCGAATCGAAGCCCAGGTGTCTTTCCGCCTCTGGTTCTCAAGGGGCGTGAGGTTGTCGAAGTCGTCGATCACACGTTTGTGAAACCTGTTCTTGAACATGGTCTTGAACGCAGACACCAGGGTCGCATAAAGGAGAACCGCTCCGCCCAGGCCAAAGACGAGAAGCAGTTCGATGGGCATGCCGCCCAGGGCCCCCGAAAGACTGAGAAAGAAAATGGCGGAAAAACTCAGGATCAGGCTGAGAACCCCTGTGGAGATCCCGAAACGCAGGTCGAAACCCAGGGCTTTTTTCTTGTAGTTCAGCAGGGCTTCGAGAAAATGATCCAGGCTTTCCGAATGGGTTTCCACAAAACCGGCCATGTGGTCCAAACGAAGGTCCGGAGCGCTGAGAAGGGTCTGCCTGAGCTGTTCCCTCTGGTTCTGGAGGTATTTCAGGTAATCCGTCTTTTCCGACTGCCTTGAAACGCAGGACGAGTAGGTCAGGTGGATGCGGGGGATGTCCTTTCTCCCGGTCATCTGGGACAGGTTCCAGCACAAGGTTCCGTAAACCTGGAGCAGATCGGTCATGGATTCGCATTCGTCGATGCGGTTCAGAACGAAAAAAATCCGGTCGTCGAAAGTGCTGGCCGGCAGGGTTTCCCTCAAGGCCACGTAGGTTTCCTGGACCGTTCCCGCTTTGTGGGGATCGAACAGCACGAGGATCAGGTCGGCGATGCGGGCGAAGTCCCCGATCACCTGCTGATAGTTGTACCCCCGGTCCCTTTCCGTGACGCTGTCCAGCATTCCCGGGGTGTCGATGATGGCCAGTTCCTTGAGAAACGGGGAATTTACCTTTTTCAGGCGGAAATGGGCGGAAAAACGCCTTCCGTACTTCTTGAACGTTTCAAAGGGAAACTCGGGATCGTTCATCAGGTAGGCCCCGTCGTGTTCCTCGGTCACCCGGACCTTGTAATCATCGGTTTCCACGTTGTCATAGGTGATCACGGTAAAGGAATCGTCGGTGGGGGCCTGTCCTGTTTCCTGGATGAATCCTCCCAGGTACTCGTTGATCAGGGTGGATTTCCCCGAGGAATAGTTCCCCAGGATCAACACCACGGGCCGCCATTTGATGGTGGATTCCAGCGGGACTTCGCTGTATTTGTACCGCATGGCACAGGGCGTCAGTTTCTGCTCCACCATATCCAGAAGGTCTTTCTGAAGAGACGTCTTGTAGTTTTCACGAAACATGGGTTTCTTCCTTGTCGTCGGTTGAATGTTCCTGACCCATGGCTATCAGAACAGGTTTTTCAGGTCAACAGATATGATCGCCCCTTCCTGTCTCTATCGGTATCGCTATCGGGATCGCTATCGAAACATTCTGGCCATCGAACCCGACAGCGTCAACTCCGGCTTGTCCACTGGATTGAATCACTGTCCTGTATAGAGAACACATCCGGAATGAAAATCTTGATCAAAACGTCCATCCCATTTTTCCACCTCTCCGAGTCTGTTTTCCCGACTCAAAAGAAAAGGGTTCACAATGGCATTTATATTGCTTATCATATAGATCAGTGATGAAACGGATTTGATATTGCAACCCATTGATAAATATGTAAAAGTCCGTTCTTGTTTTTCATGCACGTTTTATGTTTTGAGGTCGTCCATGCACACATTACACCCCGAAAGGCGCGGCGCACCGGTCTGGATCATTTCGGAAAGCAATCCCACCATTTTCAGCCTTGAAGCCCTTGGAGAAAGAAACATCTCCGGACCTGTGAAAGAGTATCACCTTTCCGAACTGGGGTGGTATCTCCTGAATCCCGAGCCTGTCGTCATTCAGGACCGGCTGGTGGGATGCCATGTCACTTACAGGAAACCCTGGTACAAAAAACTCATGGGCGGGCTTGGCAGGCCGTTTTCCAGAAAAAAGAACGGGGAAGACAACAGCCACGAATATCTGGCCCATCTTCAGATGAAAACCTACGGATTTGAAGACAAGGCCCTTGAAAACCATTTCAGGCAGATTTACAGACACCTCAGGCCCTATGACAACCTGCTCCGCTACCTGTCCTACGCAGATGAATCACAGATCGAGGACATCACGGGAATCTGCGAGGACATCGCCGGGAACCGTTACAAACTCGATCTCACCGGAACGGTTCAGGACAAACTGAACTACATGGCTACCCATTTGCTGACTCCGGTTAAGATCACCATGAAACGGTCCTACCTGAGCCGTGGACTGTTCGAGTTGAGGGGATACTCCTTTGAATCGTTCAACCCGGACAACCGCTTCCAGCTGATCCGGTTTTTCCAGAACGGCATGGTCCGTTTTTTCGTTTCGGGAAAAGACGGGCTTCCCGGCTTTATGGTCGAGGACGCCAGGCTTGTTTCCTGGCTCCAGCTTTTCGAACAGTCCCTCAGGACCAACGAGAAACTGGCTGATGCGCTCCAGCTCTGCGTCCGGGGAGAAGCCCGGCCCTTCAAGCTTTTTTTCACCCGGCAGCTTGAATTCGCCTATTCCCAGAGCCATCTTCCCCAGATCTTCCGGAACAATTTCGATGTGTCCCGGCTGGCCCCGGAAGACAGGAACACCATTGCCGAAACATTGAACAACCAGCAGAGGGTGATCTCTTTCAACTACATCCCCCATTCCAGTTCAGGTGAAGAAAGGATGCACACCCATATTTCGGTGATGCACGATCTCAACGCCCTCGAACCGCTGAAAGAGCAGATTCCCAATCTCTACAACGAGATTTCGAAAAAGGCCCCGGCATCGGACGCGGGCACGTTCTACCTTCTGGACACCATCAAAGGAAGTCAGGATGAGTAAGGTCTACACTGAAAAAGATTACGAGGCGGTCCGCGAGCTTCTCAGATACCCGGAATTTCTGGACGAACATCTCTCATCGTTCCGTGACACGTCGGAACTGACGCCCCCGGAAGACCCCATCGAACGGGTGATTTTCCAGAACGACGCCAAACAGGCCATCCGCAAAATCGCCCAGAACAAAGGTCACATCCTCATGGTCGGTCGGCCCGGCACCGGCAAATCCCTTCTGGCCTCCATGTTCCGGGACGTCCTCGACATGTCCATCGGGGATTACCTGAGACCAAAGGAAGCCATCGCCGCCTTTCCGGGAAAAGACGAGAACCACGTCCGGTTTGCCTACGCACCGCCTGAAACCCTCGAGCGCCAGATCGAGAAAGTCTCGGAGGACATCGAAAAGGCGCGATACAGCCTGGAGCCTTTCTCCCTGTACGATCAGATCAGGCCCGTGGTCCTTGCCCGGAACATCCTGTTTGTCGTCGCTCTGTCAAGCATCATCCTGGGCTTTTTCTTTCCTTTGTTGTTCATCCTCACCGGGCTTGCCGGCATCGGATCGATTTTTCTTTTCATGCAGGCCAACAACCACCGGGTCCAGGAAAAAATCCAGCAGGACAACCAGGCCGGGCGGAAAAACGAGGTGAAACATCTGTCGGACATGATTCCCGAAGTCCTCTACGATCCGAGAAAAGACCGGGACCTGATGATCTGCGTTTCCGAACCCGACGCCAGGAACATGAAAGGCGGTTTCAGGCACGACCCCTACCAGTCCGGCAACCTCCAGACGCCGATCCATAAGAGAACCTACCTCGGGGCCCATGCCAAGGCTCCCATCATTTATATAGACGAACTCAAAACCCTGGTCCGTTCAGGCTACATGTCCAGCCTTCTGGAAATCATGCAGAACAGGGAGTACATCCTCGAAGGCGGAAGAAGCACGGGAAGCGGGGCCGCAGACCGGTCGGAAAACCCTTTGCGGGCCAGCAACATCATCATCGCCTGCTGCAACCACGATACCCTCTCCTTTCTCCAGAGCGAGGGTGACGGGGCTTTCCTGAGCCGGATCGAGGACAAGGGCGAGGTAATCCAGATGGAATCCAGCGTGGATGAAACACCCGGCACCCTGATGCAGACCGCCATGTATGTAAAACAGGAAATCATGAACCTGGGCAAAGAATTCAGGGACACCTGGAACGACATCCTCGAAACCGAAGGATACGAGGGGGTCAGGGTCCGCAGTGAAAAAATTTTCGGGCGGGAGCTGCCCGAAGGGTACACCCTGAAAGAGCGTGAGTTCACCCGCAGCGCCGTGGCGGAAATCATCAAGGAACTCCGTTGCCGCGCGTCAGACGGCAAGCTCTCCGCCATCCTCAGACCCATTAACGGGATCATCAAGACGGCCGAGCACGAAGCCATCCTGGAAAACTCCGACCTGGTCACGGAAAAGCACGTGAAAAAAGCCCTGGCCGAACATATCAGCCTGGAAGGCACCCTGTCCCGGGAAGCGATTCGCCACAAAAAAGAACTGAAAAACTACATCAGTTCCATGACCGATGCTATCGGTTACGTGGTGGGCCTGGCCGTGATCAGCTCCCAGGCCAGCGGCCAGATGTTCGGCCAGCCCCTGCCCATCCACTGCCAGATCAACCCCGGCGGCGCAGACACCGTGGCCGCATCCGGAAAAACCGGAGACATCGCCAAGGCGGCGGCCCAGAACGTCCGGGCGTCCATCAAAAAGACCTTCCGGAAAATCGGGGCTCCCTACATCGGCTACGAAATGCACATCGAATACATCCAGGCCCACGGCGGCGTGGAGGGCGACAGTGCCTCCATCGCCATGGACGTGGCCCTGATCAGCGACTACATCAAGGTTCCGGTAAACCAGACCTACGGTATCACCGGGTCACTAACGGGGGACATCATACTGGCCGTGGGCGGTGTGACGGAAAAAGTCCGTTCGATCATGGACCTGGACCTTTCCATGAACGGGGCCTGCGTGCCCTGGCAGAACCGGGAGGATATCGAACCCCTTCTGGTGAACATGGAATGCGAGCAGGTGATGCACGGCGACATTCCCGGTGTCCGTATTTTCCGAAGTGAAAACAGGCAGGCGCCTTTTGACATCTACTTCATCAAAACCAAGTACCATGCCTACAGGATTCTCATGAACATCGACAGGGACGAATTCGAGGAAAAGATGGCCGAGCGGAGCCGCATGGACCTGGATTTCATGAAATCGGTCAAATAATTATCTCAACTTTCCGGCTTACCGGCCGAAAAGATGACTAAGTTTTTGTTAACGGAAGATCCGGTTGGGACACTGAAATTCGAGGCTCACATTTTTTTAGCACGAATATATTGACAATCTCACATCATATCTGTATTTTATCCGACTTGTTGATTTCAGTTTACCGCCATGTACTTTCCGCACCCTGTAATGAAAGCCCGGAAATTCCATGAAAATCTGAAAAGTTATCTTTAATGAAGGTGAATTCTCCTTTATGGGATACGGCTTTCATCACGTTTTATCATTTGTGCATGCGTCAGATTTTGTACTTATGTGAAGGACACACTCCATGAAAAACGATTTGTCAAACGTCAGAAACATCGGCATCAGCGCCCATATCGACTCGGGCAAAACCACCCTTACCGAACGGATTCTCTTCTACACCAACAAGATCCACGCCATTCACGACGTGAAAGGGAAAGACGGCGTTGGCGCCGTGATGGACTCCATGGAACTGGAAAAGGAACGGGGCATCACCATCGCCTCGGCCGCCACGTTCTGTGAATGGAAGGACAACGAGATAAACATCATCGACACCCCGGGCCACGTGGACTTCACCATCGAGGTCGAAAGGTCCCTCCGGGTCCTGGATGGCGCGATTCTCGTTCTTTGTTCCGTAAGCGGCGTCCAGAGCCAGTCCATCACCGTGGACAACCAGATGAAAAGGTACAACGTTCCCTGCATCGCCTTTGTCAACAAATGTGACAGAAGCGGCGCCAACCCTTTCCGCGTGATCACCCAGCTCAGGGAAAAACTCTCCCACAACGCCGTGGCGCTCCAGATTCCCATCGGCCTCGAGGACAAATTCGAGGGCATGGTGGACCTGATCACCATGAAGGCCCTTTACTTCGAAGGCAAAAACGGGGAAACCATCCTTGAAAAGGACATTCCGGCGGATCTTATGGACGAGGCCATGGCCAGAAGGGAAGAACTCATCGAAGCAGCGTCCCTTTTCTCCGACGATCTCACCGAAGCGATTCTCGAAGAAGCCGAGATCACCCCGGCCATGATCTACGACGCGGTAAGGATCGGAACGATCCAGCGCAAACTCACCCCGGTGCTCATGGGATCGGCTTACAAGAACAAAGGAGTTCAGCCCCTTCTCGATGCGGTGGCCCATTACCTCCCGGCACCCTACGACATTCCCAACGACGCCCTGGACATGGACAACAACGAAACGCCCGTGGTCCTGAAGAGCGACTCCAGCGAAAAAACCGTGGCCCTGGCCTTCAAGCTCGAAGACGGGAACTACGGTCAGCTCACCTATATCCGGGTCTACCAGGGAGCCATCAAGAAAGGCGATACGGTGGTGAACTCGAGAAACGGCCGCAAAGTGAAAATCGGCCGCGTGGTCAGGATGCACGCCGCGGAAATGGAAGACATCGAGATGATCCCCGCAGGTTACATCGGCGCCCTTTTCGGCATCGAATGCGCATCCGGTGACACCTTCACCGATCCATCCCTGAACCTGTCCATGCTCTCCATGTTCGTTCCGGCGCCGGTTATCTCCCTTGCCGTGAAACCCAAGGACAACAAGGCCCAGATCAATATGTCCAAAGCCCTGGCCCGTTTCACCAAGGAAGACCCCACGTTCAAGACCCACGTGGACCCCGAGACCAACGAAACCATCATCGAAGGCATGGGCGAACTCCACCTCGAAGTCTACGTGGAGCGTATGTTCCGGGAATACAAGGCCGAGGTCGAAACAGGCAAACCCCGGGTGGCTTACAGGGAAACCATCACCCAGAGAGCGGAATACGATTACGTTCATAAAAAACAGACCGGCGGCTCCGGCCAGTACGCCAAGGTCATGGGGTTCATCGAGCCCATCGAAGACGACCATTTTATCTTCGAGAACAAGGTCACGGGCGGCCGTATCCCCACCAATTACATCCCGGCCTGTGAAAAAGGGTTTACCCTCTGCATGGCCAAAGGCCCCAAAATGGAATACCCGGTCACCGGTATCAAGGTCACTCTGACCGACGGCGCCTTCCATGCGGTGGACAGTTCGGACATGGCGTTCCAGGCAGCGGCGCGCGGTGCTTTTATCGAAGCGTACCACAAGGCCAAACCCGTTATCCATGAACCGATCATGAAGGTGGAAATCGAAAGCCCCACCGAATTCCAGGGCAACTGCATGGGCCTCATCAACCAGCGCCGGGGCATGATTCTGGGTTCCCAGGACGAAGGCGTGATGTGCCGGATCGAAGCCCACGTACCTCTTTCTGAAATGTTCGGCTTCTCCACCATCCTGCGCTCCAACACCCAGGGAAAAGCCCAGTTCACCATGGAGTTCTGCATGTACAAGCAGGTACCCCAGATGGTGGCCGAGGCCCTTGTAAAAGCAGCTCAGGACGAAAAAAAGAAATAACCGGGAAGGAATCAACCATCATGAATGAAAATACGATAGTACTCGACAATCCCCTGAAACGTCTCGGATTCGCTTCCGAACGATTGATTGAAGCAGGACAGATGGGCGGAATCTGCGCCCGCGCCGGAATCGGTAAAACCTCTTTCGTGGTCCAGATGGGCCTCCATGCCATGGCCCGGGGAGAAAAAGTTCTCCATATCAGCCTGGACGAACCGGTGACCAAGATCAACCTCTGGTACCGGGAAGTGTTCACCCTCATGGCTCCCAAGAACAACATCGGCCTGATCAACCCGGCCTGGGACGCCATTCTCCCCAACCGGCTGATCATGACCCTCAAGATCGACGGCTTTTCCATTCCCCGTCTGGAAGAACGCCTGGGCGACCTCATCGAACAGGACATCTTCAAGCCCCAGACTCTGATCATCGACGGGTTTCCCTTCGACACCTGCGACCGGTGCATGCTGAAGGATCTCAAGATTCTTGCAGAAAAAATGGGGATGAACGTCTGGTTCACCGTGAACACCCACCGTCACGAACCCCCAGACCAGGATGGTTACCCGGTTCAGCTTTCCGGTATCAGCGATCTGTTCACCGTTCTTTTCCAGATGGTTCCGGACAACAAGAACGTCAGACTGGAAATCCTCAAAGGAAAACCCGACGGCGGACAGCCTGTGTTCATCGACACGGAGACCATGCTGCTTTACGCCTGATGTTTTCCTGAAAGACTCTGTCATGATATAAAAAACCCGGCCTCGAAAGAGCCGGGTTTTTTTATCAGGAGTCTATCGCTATTCGATGTTGGGCGTTCATTTTTCATTTCTACATCACAGCCCACCCGTTCACAGCCCGGAGTCCAGCGGGTTTTCCCGGCCTGATTTCCTTGAGCCGCCTGATCCGCTCTTCGGTTGGCGGATGGGTCCTGAACAGGGAGCTCTCGTCCCTCATGGCCCGGCGCGGGAACAGATAGCCCCAGAACCCTTTCCTGTCGTATTCGATTTTGGCCAGGGCCGAAATCAAGGGGTCAGGAGTCCCCAGAAGCTCAGCCGAACCCAGGTCCGCGTTGAACTCGTTCACCCGGGACAGGGTCATCTGCACCGCATAGGACAAAAGGGGCGCGAAAATCAGGATCATGATGGGCAGCACCGCCACCTTCACCTGGCTCATCAGGATGAAAGGCAGGCTGATGAAAAGCAGGACCTGTCCCCAGAGGGACAGCATCTCCGTGAGTTTTCCAACAAACAGGACAAACCACATGGAGCGCATGTCGTTGTTCCGGATATGGCTGATTTCATGGGCCGTGATTCCCGCCACTTCCTCGGGGCTGAGCCGGGTCAGCACCCCGGCGGAAAGGGCCACGGCCGATTTGTCCGATGTCCCGGTGGCAAAGGCCGCAAGAGTGTCCGAAGGAATCAGGTAAAGCTCCGGAGGATTCTTGAGCTCAGCCCGCCGGCTCAGTTCACCCACGATCTGGTGGACACCCGGAGCATCGTAAAATCCCAGGGGACGAACCCTGAAAAAACCCATCATCAGACGGGGAGCGATCGAGGGACTGATCATGTAAACGATTCCGACTCCGATGAACATCATGATGGCCATGGACGGTCCCGCGATCACATAGGCGATGAGGCCCATGATGGCCCCCATGGCCAGGATCAGGCCCAGGGACTTGAGACCGTTGACGATACGGAATTTCAACCATTTCGTTTGATTCATGAACGACCTCCTGCCGTTATCCGGTTCCAGTTCTTAGAAAAATATAGGAACGCCGGACGATGATTTCAATAGCCTTCCGGATTGAATCCGGAACACGATCTAAATCTCTGTCCCGGGCCACAGCGGTCAGCAATTCCCGGGAATGTGTCTGGGATACAACCATCCCGGATTGGCCGCAGGGCAAACGCATGGTTGAATTATCCCACATGTCATGTTGAGCCGCAGCTCCCAACCTTGTCCTTCCGGGCGGACGCCGATATCAAGGAGCCATTGAAACATCGTCAGAATTTGGCAAATCGAAGGTTGCCTCTTTCTCGGGCATGGTTTCCGGTTAATCGGCATCGGTATCGGGATCGATCGTCAGAACATTTCGATAGCGAACCCGATAGCGATAGCGATGGTTAAGATCCATGCCGATGATACATGCGTTTGACCTGGGATTGGCCGGATTAGTGTTTGAGTTTTGCTTCCCGGGGTGGTATATTCCTGAGTCAACAGCCCGGCAACAGAACAAGCGGTCGACAAAAGATCCTGCATCAAGACAATTCATGTAAAAAATTATCAAACCCGTTGTGTGACACGGCTTTTCGTGAGTAAACCTGGACAGTCCGAGCAAACGCTCTTAACAAACCTCTGACGGCATTTCGAGTTTGACGATGTTTTCCAGAATAACGATCCATATTCTTCTTTTCAGCGGCAAAGACCCGGATGAACTGTTTCGCGACGAAGCTTTCGTCAATCCGCGAATCGTGTTTCACCGGACGGAAAGCCCCCAGGACGCCATTGCCCTGCTTCTGGAAGAAGACTTCACCGCCATCATCATGGATGTGGACAACCGCAATCCGAATCTTTTCATCGAATCTCTCGGCACGGCGTCCCTGATCCGTTCCGGAGAAAAATTTCGGCAGATTCCCATTCTGTTTCTTCTCGATCAGGTCCCGGCTCCGGATGCCCTTGTCAGTTCACCGTCCGAAGGCCCCGTGGATTACATGGTGAAACCTGTCAGCGCAACCGTCTTTTCGGGAAAGATTCGTCTTTACACCGCCTTTTCACGGTACGGTAAAAAGGAGCCTGTGTCCGTATCCCAGACGATCTACCGCCAGTTTTTCGAAAACAGCCCGGCGGCCTTCATGATCATCGACAAACAAGGGTTCATCACAGACATCAACGCCTGTTTTATCCGGACTATGACAAAACCGGGCCAGGACAAACTGGACTACATCGGAAAACCCCTCTTTTCTCACACCGAACTGATCCACCCCAAGGTTCTGGACATGTGCAAAAGCATTTTCGCCGGACAAAAACCGCACAAGGCCGATATCGTCGTGTCCGGCGGTCCTTTTTCCACAGACCGCTACTACTCCGTGTCTGGCGCCCCCCTTTTTTCCGGCAGGGAGATGGACGGCCTGGTCCTTGTCTACGAAGACATCAGCGAACGGATCGAAGCGGAAAACGACCTGAGTCATTCAAAATTTGAACTTGAAAAAGCGAACCTCGAGCTCAACCGGATGACGGAAAACCTGGAAAAGGCCATAGACAAAGCCAACCAGATGGCGGTAGAAGCAGAAATCGCCACCATATCGAAAAGCATTTTTCTCGCCAGCATGAGCCATGAGATAAGGACTCCCCTGAACGCCGTGGTGGGTTTCACCGATCTCATGATGTCCACCCCCCTTTCCGAAGAACAGAAGGAATACGTGGGCCATATCCGGGAATCATCCCAGGTTTTCCTCGGACTGATCAACGATATCCTGGATTTCTCAAAAATTGAAGCCAACCGGGTGACTCTCGAAAACATCCCCTTTGACCTGGAATCGGAGGTGGAGGAGGTGCTTGCCAGCACGGGCTTGAGGGCCTACGAAAAAAACATCGAAATCGCTCTCGGCATGCCACCGGAAGTTCCCCGGCATGTTCTGGGCGACCCTGTTCGTCTCAAGCAGATTCTCGTGAACATCGTCGGCAACGCGGTGAAATTCACAAAAGAAGGCCATATCCTGATCCGGGTATCTCTCGTTTCGAAAACCCCTTCCCTTGCCACCATCCGTTTTTCCGTGTCCGACACGGGCATCGGCATAGCTGGAAATAAGCTGCAACGGGTTTTTGAACCCTTTTCCCAGGCCGATAACTCCACCACCCGCGAATTCGGCGGGACAGGCCTGGGGCTTGCCATATCGAAAAAGCTGACGGAAATGATGAACGGGGCCATTCGTGTGGAAAGCCCCAATCCCGAGACAGAACACCAGAATGGAAGCATCTTCCACATCGAGGTTTCCCTTGCCCTGTCAACGGATCCCGCCCCTTCCGTGACACAGACGCCTTTTTCCGTGGTTTTTTTCTGCGCCAACAGGGTTCTGCTGGAATTTCACACCCGGGTTCTCACCGACCTGGGGATCACGGTCTACCCTTATGATAGCGTGGACACATTCTTTAATAGCCTGGAAGGGGAATCGGATCGACTGAACACCCTATCCGCCGTGATTGTGGATGACACCCTCCCCCTTGCCGCTGTCCGGGATCTTCTTGAACACCGTCTCCCGGCCCAATTGTTCAAGGGAAAGGTTTTTCTTCTTTCATCGCCCTATTCCCAGATGGACAAAGAACTCAGCCAGAGTCCCACAGCGTTCCATCTTTTTCGCAAACCCTTGAAACTGTCGGGAATCAAACGCCTGTTGTCACGAAGCATGGAAACCCTGGAAACACGTTTTTCAGCCACGGATGTAAACCAGGGAATCAGGAGCACCATGCCCCGGCTCCGGGTGCTTCTGGTGGAGGACAACCAGATCAACCAGAAGGTCGCGTCGAAAATGCTGAGCAAAATGGGGCATGACGTGATCCTGGCTGAAAACGGGAGCCAGGCCCTGGAGGTTCTTAGCAGGGAAAAGGATGTGGAGCTGATTCTCATGGACGGCCAGATGCCGGTCATGGATGGTTTCAAGGCCACGGAAATCATCCGGAGACAGGAACTGTCAAACCCGGAAAAACCAAGGATTCCCATCATCGCCCTCACGGCCAACGCCATGAAAGGAGACCGGGACCGTTACCTGAAAGCCGGAATGGACGACTACATCGCCAAACCCGTAAAATTTGACGAGCTTTACACCGTGATATTCAGCCTTATGGAACGAAAAAAATCAGGGGACCTTGTTCCTGAAACACCATCAACTGTTCCGGATGTTCCGGAATTCTGACGACTCACCAAAGCACAGGGAGGTTACTTATGTTGAAAAAGTTCATGCTGTTTCTGTTTTTTCTGGCATTGACCGTGATGACCGCACAGGCCGAGGTGCTGATCATCGCGAATAAATCCACAGCCCAGGCCACCCTTGACCGCCAGGAAATCAAGGACATTTTTTTATGCAACAAACTGTACTGGAACGAAACGTCTAAAATTACCGTGGCGACCCTGATCGAAGGCGACACGGCCAAGTCTTTTTATTCCACTTATCTTGGGATGAACGCCATCCAGTTCAATGGACTCTGGAACGAAAAACTCTACACCGGGGGGAAACCCCATCCCAAACGGTTCAAGACCCAGAAACAGCTTGTGGAATTCGTGTCCCAGACCCCGGGTTCCATCGGCTTCATCGACAGCGCCACGTCCCATGACAGCGTGGCCGTGATCGAGGTCAAACCCTGAAAAATCGGTCCTTCATGTAAAATCCGAAATAGGCAGCATTTTTCGTTGTGCTTCCAGCCTCTTTGCAGGAGCGGGTAACGCCCGAGATGGCGGTCGCTATTTTCGTGGGCATGACCCGCTCCTCAGGCTGAGAAAACTGGGTTAGGATAATTCAGCGTCTGGAATTAATTTGATTTCAAGGTGACAACCAACAGCCCGCGCATATTTTTTTAATGTGGTTAAAGAAGGGGCATGTTTCCCCATTGATTCAAGCCTCGAAACAGCGCTTTTTGTCGTTCCCATTAATTCGGCGACATCTTCCTGAGTAAGTCCTGATCTGTTTCTAGCCAACAACATTTCATGGATAAGTGAGTATTCTTCACCTAATTCATCATATGCTTTCTGAAATCCTTTCCTTTTTAACGCTTTTTCAAGAAACAATTTATGGTCATGAGGTACTGGATTATATTTCAGATCAGGCATCTTGGACCTCCTTAAGCCTTCTTCGTGCAATTTTTAATTCTTGTTCCGGTGTTTCTTGTGTTTTCTTAATAAAAACATGGAGAATCACAACCCGTTGATTTAAAACAAAACAATAAAATACACGTCCTATCCCTTCTTTGCCCCGTGGTCTTAATTCAAAAAGTCCTTTCCCCATAGCCCTCGAATGAGGCATACGCATATTGGGTCCAAATTCCATCAGGAGTTCGATCATGCGAGCGAAATCAGCCAACACACCATCAGGCCATGATTCAATTTCAGCTTTTATACGAGGATGAAAATATTCAATCGTGTATGTTGCCATGGTTAATAGTTATCAAATATGCTAACACTTATCAAATGAATTTTGAGGACAGTCGAAAAATGACACCATCATTTGACCACAAAAACAACAGACCCGGCATGGGCTTTCCTGCCGTTCTCCTTTACCACCCTGGCCGACACCTCGTGTTTCCCTTTTTTCAGAAACCAGAGATACGTGTTTCCCCGGTTCGTGGCCAGGATTTTACCGTTCATAAACCAGGTGACCGTGTCCCTTGGCCCCACGCCGGACAACTCGAAACGGAACGCCTCGCTGGCATCGGGAATCCTGGGGTCCATGGCCATTTCAAGTCCGTTCACCGGCTTGACAAATCCGATGTGCTCCGGGCCTGACACGGTTTCCCTCTGCTCCGGAAGCTGGCCCCGGGCAAACCATTCGTAGCGTTTGCCCGAAGACGTCTCGACCTTATCCCTTGGTCTTACGGCGATTTCTTTTTTCTCCAGTTTCGGACTGAGATAAAGGGGCCGCGTGTCGCCAGTGCGGTTCAGCTCGGCGAAAACACTTCTGAGAAGAAAAGCGGGCCCCACGGAACCGGTGACCCCGTCCATGGGCCGGGAATCGAAATTCCCCATCCAGGCCCCCACCACATAGCGATGGTTGAAGCCCACGGCCCAGGAATCCCTGTAATCGTTGGACGTTCCCGTTTTCACCGCCGTTTCCACGGGGAAATTCAAAAGCCCGTCCCCACCGAACTCCAGTTTTCTCGCCTCTTTGTCGGAAAGGATGTTGCCGATCAGGCTGGCCGCTTCTTCAGAATAAACCTGCTTCCGTTTTCCCGTCTGCTGCTTTATCGTCGAGTCCTTCGTGGCATGAAGGGGAATGAACTCGCCTTTGTTGGCCAGGGCGCAGTACGCCTGGACCATCTCGAAAAGGGTCACTTCCCCGCTGCCCAGGGCCAGTCCGTCCCCGTAAAAATCAGGATGTTTGTCAAGGCTTCTGAAACCCAGCTCGTGGAGTCTGGCCAGGTATTCCCCGTAGCCGGTGTAACGGATGGCCTTCACCGCTGGAATGTTCAGGGAATTTCCAAGGGCCTCCCTCACCGTGACCCAGCCGTAGTAAACCCGGCTGTAATTATGGTAGGAGTGAAGGCCGCGGCCCACCGGATTGGTCAGGGGGCTGTCGTCGATCTCGTGGGCTGCGGTCCAGCCTTTGTCAAGTGCCAGGGCATAGAGAAAAGGTTTCAGCGACGATCCGGGCTGCCGGGGCGTGGTCACCCCGTCAATGTGACGGCCCGAGTGTTCGCCTTCGGTGGCAGCCGTTGAAACCCAGGCCAGGATCTCCCCTGTTTCGTGGTTCGCCACAAGACACGCCCCGTTGTTCACTTTTTTGGGCGCCAGCGTTTTGAGGATTTTGCCCATCAAAGCTTCGGTTTTGGACTGGAGAGACAGATCCAGAGTCGTGTCGATGATCTTCCGGCCCATGGGAACTGATCCGCCCGAGGTGTCGTAGACAAACCGGGCGAAATGGGCGGCGTCCGCCTCGAGTGTCGGTTTTTCGAGGGAAAGGGGTGTGCTGTTCACCAGGTTGAAATCATCGGAGGAAATCATGTCCCTGTCCAGCAGCGTCCCGGCCAGAACCCTGATGGGGCCTTCGATGCGTTCAGGATGTTTGTAGGGATCGTAATGGGACGGAGCCCGGACAAGAACGGCAAGAGCCATCATTTCTTTCAGGCTCAGGGTGTCCAGGGACCGGTTGAAGTAGTGTTCCGACGCCTGGACCACGCCACGGCGATTGGAAGCGTAGGGCACCTGGTTCAGGTAGAATTCAAGGATCAGGTCCTTGGTGTGTTTTTTTTCAAGAATCTTCGCCTCACACCCCTCCAGGTAACGGGACCAGAGGGTCCGTGGCCGGGGGTGGATCATGCGCACCACCTGTTCGGTGATGGTGCTGGCCCCCCGGACCGAATCCAGAGCGAACAGATTCTGGAACACGGCACTGAACCGGGCGGCCCAGTCCACCCCGCTGTGGCGGTGAAAGCGTTTGTCTTCGGAAACGATAAAAAGGCTCCGGAGCGTTTCGGGAATCTGGTGAAGGGGCATGTAGGAGCCGCTGTTCCAGCGGTTGGCGTAGGTCACCGTGATGGGCCGCCCGTCCCTGTCTCTCAACTGGGGTTTGCGAATCTCATCGAGAAGCCCGGTGAGGCTGTCCGGCATGTTCCGGACCTGATAGAGCGCCGTCAGGTGAACGGCCCCGGCTCCCGCCACAAGCACAAACAGCAGGGCGGAAACCAGGGCCAGGATGTTTTTTTGTCTCATAGACTGTATCCGATCAGTCGATCACCATCATTCCCGGCATGCCCTTGCCGAACACATCGGGATCGTACATCTCCTCGGCCCGGACCGGCATCATGACGAACTGGCCTTCGGCGATGGCCTGGGCCGTGTAGGACAGATGGTAGCGTCCCGGTGTCAGGTAATCGGAATAAAACCGGACACTGTCATGGCGAAGCTCCCGGTGGTAGAAACTCCACAGGGAGGCGCCGAACTCGACCCAGTCTGAAAACTTGAACCAGATCGAACCGCCTGCCGCCTTGTAGTTTCCTTTTTCCGAATCAAAGCGTGAGGCCGTGGCCAGATCACGGTTCACCGGCTCAAGACCTCCGGGCACCGCATCGTCCACCACCACGAAATGACGGGCCGACGGAATGTTCAGGAAAAGATCCACCCGGACCAGTTCGCCGCGTTTCAGTATCATGGGTTGTTTCAGTTTCACCCATTGTTTGTCCCGCTCCACGCAGACCTCTTTCCTGATCTCGATGCCCGCGTTCACCGGCTCGGCCTTGGCATCGGCTGGTTCGAAGGTCATCCTGGGAGAATAGTAAATCCGTCCGGGCCCTTCCTTGCTGATGGTCATGGTCTGTTTTTTTCCGGGATCCTCCGGCTTCATGTCACGCTTCATCACCTGGGACTGGTTCTTCACATGGGCAAACGAAGTTTTTCCCATGATCTCCTTTTCCAGGGTCACCGTGACGTTCATGGCCGGTTTTTCCTTTTCATAGACCTTTGCGTAATCCCACAGGGCCTTCATGCAGAACACGTTTTCCTGGGTGTTTTCCCAGTGGTTTCTATTTTTCCGGCTCTGGGCGATGGATCGCACCAGTTTGTAGGGAGCGTCGCCCACAAGATCCTTTCCGTTCTTCGTCTCTCCGAAAGCTGTGAACGCCGAGAGAATCACCGCATTGTCACGGATCGACGAGCTCATGATTCGTGCAAAACCCTCGTCCCTGGGCTCGTTGAAGATGTATTTCCCGCCGGTAATGTTGGCGTAGCCCAGGATTTTCCGGCACATGGCTTCAGCCAGACTGTCGGCTCCCTGGGTATAAACGGCCGCCTGCATGAACAGGGCTTTCCCGAACAGATCCATGGACGCCGTATGGCTCTCGTAACGTTTCAGATCGGCCAGGGTCAGCTTGCCTTTTTCCGCCATGGCGCAGAGGGCCGCAGCACGGACGCTGGCCCCCATGCCTTTGGAATAGAAATCGGGAAACACGTCCCGTTTCAGCAGGCCGTCCAGATAGGCGTCGAGTTTGGTTTCGACGTTTTCAGGAACGCTGTGGCCCTGTTTCCTGAGCCAGTTGAACGCCAGGGCCGTGTAGGCGGAAAGATAGGGGCTGGCGTAACGGTCTTCGGGAACATAAAACGCCAGGGCCCCCGAAGGCGTCTGGAATGCCGCGGCTTCTTCCAGGGCATCTTTCACCACCTTGTCCGCGTCGGCCCAGCCCAGTTCGCTGGCCACATAGGGCTTCAGGGCAAGGTAGTTCGACGCCGCCACAGCCCGTCCCAGTTTCTGTTCCCAGCAGGAGTAAGGGTAGTTCTTCATGTAGCGGAAGGCCCCTTCCAGGTTGCCGATCACCGTGGGTGACAGGACCACGGAAATCTCGCCGTTTCCTGTTTTCGTTCCTTCCGGAACCTCCACGGTTTCCGAGACCTCGGCATCGGTGGTCGTGCCCCAGGTGGCCACGGTTTCACGGTTGCTTTTCCGGATCACCGGGACTTCCACCTTCATGCCGTCCCCGTCGAGTTTGTCTTTTGCCGTAGCCTCGAACAACAGTTTTCCGGCGCCGCTGGCCTTGACCGGCATCCACAGGGTCACCCTTTTGTACGGCGGACATTCCACTTTCGTGGACGATTCCATGTCCTTGGTGGCCGGGTCGATGGGGCCACGCACCCGGATTTTACAGAATAGGGTCCGGGTCTTGTCTGTCCGGTTCATCACGGTGAACCCGGCTTTGAAACTGTCTCCGTCACGGATCAGGTTCGGCATCACCGGACGGATTTCCGTGGGCCGGTTCACCTTGAAAGACCCCTCGCCCAGACCCATGCGGTCCGAAGGCGTCACCGCCATGGCAAACACTTTCCAGCCCGTCAGGCTGTCCGGCACCTTGAAACTGATCTCGGCTTTGCCGTTATCGTCTGTTTCGATGGACGGATTCCAGTAGCTCACAAAATCGAACACCGAACGCATGCTGATATCCGAGCCTCCGTCACCGCCGGGGTTGGCCCCTTTCTTCTCGAATTTCGTCCGTCCCACCAGCTGGGTGAGAAGGTTGTAGTTGGTCAGATCCAGGTATTCCACATGGTTGAAGCCCTTGTACGGGTCGAAGTAGGATTTTCCCCCGGTGATCAGGTCGAACACCGCCTCGTCCAGCACCACCACGGCCAGCTCCACTTTTTCCCGTTTCCTGGCTGTGTCATACGACGAGGCCAGAGACAGTTTCACCGTGTCCCCAGGCTTGTAAATGTCCTTGTCTGTTTTCACGTTCACCGAGATCAGCTTGGCGGTATCACGCACCGCCGATTCCACGTAGCCTGCCCGGAACGTGGGTTTGCCCAGATCCACACCCCCTTCGATGGGGGCGTCGGCCACCCGTTTGGACACGATGGTCACGCTGACGAAAAAGCCGGGCATGAAGTCTTCCACCACCGGGATCTCGATCACCGGCGTGCTAGTCTCAAGACGCTGGGTCCAGTGGCGGATCACGCCGTAGCGCTCCACGCTGATCAGGGCCACGGCGCCAGGGAACGGGTTTTTCACCAGATAACGGGCCGTGTCCCCCACCTTGAGGTCTGTCTGTTCGGGAATGATGGTCAGGCTGTAGTCGTCGGGCTCATCCCACATCACCCTTCCCTTGCCGGCCACCCAGGTATGGAGTTCAGTCTTGTGTTTCCGGCCCTTGCTGTCCGTGATTTCGGCACTCACACGGTAAGATCCCGGATGTTTCGGTGTAAACACAAAGGTCGAACCGTCCTTGTCGCAGGTCCCGGACGCTTCGTGTTCCACCACCCACTCCTCGTTGGTGGTGGTCAGATAGGCGTTGCCCGCACCCTTCACCTTGGCCGCCGTGATCACCAGACGTTCGGACACGAGTTTGGCGGAAACCCCGTCCAGGGGTTTGCCCCGCTCATCCACGGCGATATAGTAGAAGGTCGAAGGTTCACCCTGGTTGCAGAGCCAATCCTTCGATTTCAGCCCGACAAACCGGTCACGGCCTGAGAACCTTGCCGTGGCCATGGAAGACACGAACTTGCCCCGGTCATCCCGGACCGAACTTTCCACCAGAATCTTTCCGTAAAGAATCTCCGCTTCACCGATTTTGAACTTACGGACCAGGTCTCCCTTGTCGTTCAGGGTTTCCATGGATTCGTAAAGATCCCTTTGCCTGTCCGTATCTCCGATGGTGCTGAAATAATAATCTTTGGCCAACGGGTTTTTCGATTCAAACGGTTCTTCCTCGAGCCGTGCCACCACACGGGCCGAAGCCGAGCTGTAAGGCCCGCCCGCGTGAAGCCGGGCCGAGGTGGTGACCTCCACCGTGTCGCCGATGCGGAACATGTCTCCGTTCAGATGGTTCCCGACCTTGAACGGCGCGGGAGTGAAATCACTGACCAGAACCGACACGGGACTCCAGGTTTCTTTGGTGAAATCCGCCGACAGTTCAAAGCGGTACCAGCCCACGGCCCCTTTTTCAGGGATCTTGAACGACCCGTCGCATGCCCCGTATTTCGACAGCTCGATGTTCTTCCGCTCGTAGACCGTCTGGTCCATGGGATCTTTCACCACAAGGTTGTAATTTTTAAGCGGAGGCGTCACCGTGCGTTCGTTGTCCTGGTTTCTCACGTAGATTTTGTAGGACAAGGTGTCCCCGGCCCTATAAAGGCCCTGGGCCGTGGTTCCCCACGCTTTCATGTGACCGTATTTCGGCCCCGTTCCAGAAGACACCGTGGAATTGGACATCCTCCAGGTGTCGATTTCAAAATCCGAGTCAATGGGCAGCAAAGCCATGTGGTCGCCTTTGCGGACCTGGACGAAAAAGGTGGTGGCGTCATCTTTCCCATAGGTCCAGCGGTCCACGGAAAGATCCGGGTCCAGGGTCTCGTTCCCAGGCAGGAGCGCCGTGCCGTCTTTTCCCGTCACGGCCTTGGCCAGAACAGGGGCCTTGTCGGTCAGGGCGTTTTTCACGTTTTTGAGGATCATCACCTCCACCCCTTCCACAGGTTCGCCTTTGGAGAGGGAGGTCACCCAGACCAGGGTGTTGAAATGACCGATTTTCGCATGGACCTGATAGGGCGTGACCTGGGAGAAAAACCGGCGTTCCATGTCGTTTTTCTCGATTCCCGGAGACGATTCGATGGTTCCGTAAACCACGCCCGATTTGCCTTTGAGCAGTTCACGAACGCCAAGCGGCAGAAAAAAGGCCACGTCTTCCGCCTTGGGGATATCCCGGACCAGGGAGACCTTATCATTCACGCCGCCAACCGTCAGGCTCCGGCCGGTGAGACGCAGGGAGCTCAGGTTGGTCACCGCAATGGGGGATTCGGTGTCCATGCCGTATTCCAGGACCGCGTTCCGGTTGATCAGATTGTACTCGGGTTTCCGGTGGTCGGTCATGAAAGAAATCTCCATGGGATTCTGGAGACGGCGGCCGAACTCGTCCCGGACGCCCTTTTTCTTTTCCATGGCCGTGTAGCGCTGGAAGGCTTTCAACAGAACCGGCAGGCGAACGGCGTATTCCTGGCCTTTCATGTGCGGGGAAGCCAGATGGGAATAATTGTAGCCCCCTTCCCAGGGATCGAAATCTTTCACGCCCCCGGCAAGATCGGGATTAAAGGTCACGTTGTTCCGGATTTCCTCACCCTTTACCGGGGCGCTGAACACCAGAAACACACTTTGAAGGGGATCAGCCTTGGGTGCATTGGCATTTCCAAGCTGGTCCGCCGGTATCAAAAAACTGTCGTTGCCTGAGAGGCTCTGGTAACGGAGTCCCAGGAACCGGAACGCCGGAAAGGTATCGAACTGAACCACCTGTTGGTTGCCCAGGCCCCGTTCAGGCCCCAGAGCCGACACCAGGCCGGATTCCAGGAACAGTTCCACGGAGCTGTCCTGTTCAAGATCCGATTCCGGCTCCACACGCCAGATCCTGCGGGCTTCGACCCCGGAGCCAGCCGGAGACGCCGCTCCTTTTTTCGATTTGGCCGTGCTTTTTTTCCCGGAAACCGCGGCTTTTGCCGTTCCCCCCACCATAACCGGCTTTTCCGTATCATCGGGATCAGCCGTCACTTTCACCTTCACCCGGGAAACCATGTTTTTCGACGTTCGGAACACCATGCCGTTTTTCACCGAATCCTTGGTCACCGGCTGGTCAAACGTCACCGTGATCACAGGTTTTGACGGCGATGTCCAGGTGATGAAAAACGTATCCACCACCATGGGCCGCTGGGTTACGAACTGATGGGAATATTCCCTGGCAAGGGTTTCGCCGTCCAGGGTCCGAAACCCCTGCTTTACGAAAACCGTGTACTTTGTCGCGGGCTTCAGGGCGTTGGCCTCGTCCATCTGAAATGACAGGGCGCTGGTGTTCAGCCACCGCCACTGGCCTTTCACCGCCGGGCTGATGGTCACGGGAATTTCCGACGCCTTTCTTTCCATGCGTCCCAGAGGCACCACGGGTTTGTTGAACTGAATCACGATTTCCTGCCCCGGAGGCACATCCCAGCCTTCCGGCGTGATCCGGCTAATCTCAAGCCCTTTTTTTCCCGTCATATCCTTGGAGTCGAACGCGGCATGGACAAGAGACGCGAAAAGCGCCATCACCATCGCTGAAACAAGAATAGATCGACTTTTCATGGAATTTTTCCTTTTTTTCAAACGGTTGGACAATATCTGAAGATCACGGCAGGCCACCAAAGGCCAGAAAAACAATGGCCCATCATGCCATTTTTTCCCATGCGTTGCAACGATGGTTTGGTCTCAGAGGCAATTCCCGATTCCCATCACCCCGCAGGAACGAACCTCGTGTTCGCCCTGCCCGTTTCCACGACGGCCCTCAACATCCCCCTGATCCAAAAATTTCACCCCACCTTTTTTTTCCTCCCAACCAGGACCGTTTTTGACAGGGTTGTGGTTTACATTACTCCTGACCACGGCCTTCTCACCCCCTGATCTCCTCAGGGTGTGTCCCGGAGAGGCTCCGCCGACAAAGCCTCCTGCCTCCTCGTCCGTTCATCAGCCAGACGTCCCTGTCTGCCCTGACCCCACACGGATGGCGGGGCCTCTCCATTTTTTCCCGACATCTCCACCCGCCATTCTCAGATAAAACAACCCCCCCAAAAAAAAGAAAACCCTTCCCAACCTTGTCATTCCGGGCGGCCCTCATCATTTAGAATAATCCTACACTTCCAGACATCCCGAAAATTCCAGGTGCCCGCTATGCAAGCCGACCCGGAATCCACGCCCGCATGTGCTCGAGATCCCGAATTGTCATAAGTCATCTGAAAACAGACCCCGCCGATTGTATCTCAACAGCCTGTTCACGAATAATCCATTGACAACACGCCGCCCATCCATTAAAGCTTTTCATGCAAGAAGAAAAAATAAAGAAGATGATTTTTTCTCCTTCGGTCTCCAAAAGGTGCGCAAACCTTCATTCAAACATGAACCGGATTTGACTTACCATGTCAAATCCTCTCATATTTTTTTGCTCTGCGGCCCATCCGCAGAACAATTGAACCAAGGAGGCCACCATGAGGGGAAAAAACCTGATTCAACTGATCAAAGCCCTGAGCCTGCTTTCCCGGCCCCAGGGCGCCACCCGGAAAGATCTTTCCGACCATCTCTCCATCACCGACCGTTCCGTGTCCCGGTGTTTCAAGACCCTTGAAACCCTCGGCATCCCCGTGTACAGCGAAACCATCCCCTATGAGCGGGAGCGGCGCTGGCACATCGAAAAAACCTACCTGGACCGGCTGCCCAACCTCAACCTGCCCAAACTGGCCCTCACCCAGCCCGAGATCATCTCCCTGTGCATGCTGGCCGGTGAATCGGTGGTGTTCAAAAACACGGAAATCGACCGTCACATCGAAACCGCCATGGCCAAGCTCCGGCATTTCGTGCCAGAGGAAACCCGTCTTGAACTGGCCCGTCTCAAGCGGATCTTCATTTCCAAGACCATCGGTTCCAAGAGCTACGCCGGAAAAGGCCAGATCATCGAAACCCTCACCGAGTCGATCCTGAACCGGACCTCCGTGGTCATCACCTACCACGCCTTTTACACCAACCGGACCAGCACCGTGGAAGTCGGCCCCTTACACCTCTTTGAAAACGACGGCGGCCTCTACCTGTTCGCCCTGAAACTTCAGGATAAATCCATCCGAACCTACGCCATCGAGCGCATCACCCGCATCCGCCCCGGCACCAAAGACGTCCCCTACCCCGACGCCTTCGACCCCGAAGACACCTTAAACTCCGCCTTCGACCTGATCCACGGCGACCCCGTCACCGTCACCATCCGCTTCACACCCTCCGAAGCCCGCTACATCAAAGCCCGAACCTGGTCCAAAACCCAGACCCTAAAGGACCACCCCGACGGCAGTCTCACCCTCACCATGACCACCTCCGGAAGAAGAGACGTGAAACGCTGGGTCATGTCTTTCGGGAAAGAGGCGGAATTGCTGGAGCCGGAGGAGTTGAAGCGGGAGATTCGGGATGAACTGAAAATTATTTTGAACAAAAGATAAAATATTTTTTTAACGGGACCGTTTTTGTCAGGGTTCGGGTGTATAGATTGACATGGATACAACAAGAAAGATGGAGAACCAACCAATGAACAACGACATAACCCCATCTTATTTTAAATACTGGGGAAAAGCCGCAAAAGACGGAACGTCATATCACCTCTTGGTTTATCATTGCTTGGACGTGGCGGCGGTGGCCTCAGCCTGGTGGAATGAAAGCCCTTTCATTCGAAAAGCCCTTTGTTTTTCTTCATCTTTTTCACCCATCGAAATGAGAGCTTGGGTTCTTTTCTTTATCTCGATTCATGACATCGGGAAATTTGATATCCGTTTTCAGCGGAAAGTTTTATCCATCTGGAAACAATTGCAAGAAACCCCTTATCCATCGCGGCTGAGCACAAACGATAGTCAAAAGTATTATCATGGCCCTGCCGGAATGTTTTGGGTGGATCGTGAGTTTGATGAAATTGTTATGGGAAACGTTCAAAACAAGTCCAAGCTTGATGACGGCTTTTTCGATTTTGGACTGATCGGCTATGAAGACAATAACCCGGTTCGAAAAAGCTGGATGCCCTGGATTGAAGCCGTATCAGGGCATCATGGTCACATCATAACGGTTGAAAACAATACGCCCTTCCCTTTGCCTTCCGATTGTCCCAAGAACTATGCAAACCATGACATGAACGCCAGAAAAGACTGGCTCGAAATATTGGAAACGATATTTCTCAAACCAGCCGGTTTATCATTAAAAGACGCACCACCCGTACCTTCATCCCTGTCATTTATTGCCGGTTTTTGTTCGGTCGTGGATTGGCTGGGTTCAGCCAACTCAAATGAACGATTCTGTTTTCAGGAAAAGCCATCAAGCCTGATAGACTACTTCGAAAACCGACACGATGACGCCCACGGCGTTCTTCGGATATCAGGGCTTATCGGAAAAAGAAAAAGCTATACCGGGGTTAAATCCCTTTTAAAACAAAATAACTGTCCCCATCAAGTTCAGACCCTCGTGGACAATCTTTCATGCTTGCCGGGTTTAACGATCATCGAAGCTCCAACCGGGTCCGGCAAAACAGAGGCTGCTTTGGCTTATGCATGGCGAATGCTTGACCAGGGTCAATTGGAATCCATTGTTTTTGCACTCCCTACCCAGGCGACGGCCAATGCCATGTTGAGCCGCCTCGAACATCTGTCAACCCGTTTATTTGAAGATCATCCCAATATTCTTCTTGCCCATGGGAACGCCAAGTTCAACGAAAATTTCGCCAAATTACGCGAGTCAGGCCATTCGAGCCAAGACGAATCGGAAGAAGCATGGGCGCAATGCAGTGAATGGCTGGCACAAAGCCGGAAGCGGGCTTTCCTTGGACAAATCGGCGTATGTACCATTGATCAGGTTTTAACATCTGTGTTACCTGTAAAACATCGTTTTATCCGAAGTTTTGGCCTGGGCCGGAGTATCCTGATCGTTGATGAGGTCCATGCCTATGACACTTATATGTATGGATTGTTAAAGGCCGTTCTTGCCGAACAGAAAGCCGCAGGGGGTTCGGCTGTTTTACTTTCTGCTACACTTCCCCATGGCCAGAGAAGGGAACTGCTTCAATCTTGGGAAAACAGAATCGAAATAAAAAGATCTAAGAGCATGCCGCCCTATCCTCTGATCAGTCAATTGGCGGACCACACTGTCAAAGAATATCAGGTTGATCAGGAACAGATGCCGCAAGAAAGATCGGTTATAATCGAGCCGGATATTACAAAGGATCTTCTCCCGGATCAGACATTGAAAGAACGCATCATTCGTGCTGCTGAATCCTGCGCTCATGTGGTTCTGATCTGCAATCTGGTGGATGTGGCCCAGCAGTTATACACTGAAATCATATCTGAAACCTCGTTCCCCGTGCTTCTTTTCCATTCCCGATTCACCCTCACGGACCGTCAGGAAATCGAAAAAACTCTGATAAACCGGTATGGAGACAATGCCGAGCGCTCAAACTGCGGCAGTATCCTGATTGCAACACAAGTCGTTGAACAATCTTTGGACGTGGATTTTGACTGGATGATCACTCAGCTTTGCCCAGGGGATTTGTTGTTTCAACGAATCGGACGGTTACACCGCCACCCCCATAAAGACAGCAACAGACCGGAATCGTTTAAATCGCCATGTTGCACCGTACTGATTCCCGATGGGATTGATTATGGATACCATGGACTGATCTATGGGAACACACGCGTCATGTGGCGTACAGCTTACAAAATTCTGGGACAAAACGATCAACCCCTTGTTTTTCCGGCGGCCTACCGTGACTGGGTGGAAAGTATCTACCATGAAACACCTTGGGGAAACGAACCGCCTGAGGTGGAAGATCTTTATCAAAAATATTTGGATCAGCACCAGTGTGTTCAGAAATTATCCGCTCAAATGATGTTGAACAGCACAAAAAATATGACTCCCTTTATGGATGATGATCAACACATTGCTGCGGTGACACGCGACGGCGAAATGAGTCTGACACTGGTTCCTTACATTCTTAAGGAAAATGGCCGGATACTCAGGGATCATACCTGTTGGGATCAGTTGTTGAAAGAGAAACAGCCTGAAGCCATGGCCATGAACAAGGTGTCCGTACCCCACTCATGGATAACCATTCTGGATAAACACTGTCCGAATGATGATGGTATTTACTGGATGAAAATGGACACGGACAAAGACGATGAATGGCGCGCCCATGTTGGACCGTGGGAATTGCGATACACCCAAAACACTGGACTTGTGAGGATAAAATGAATCTGCTTACGGACGACTGGCTGCCGGTCAGACTGCTTCATGGTGGCACAACATCCTGGATTGGCCTTTCAGAATTGTTAACCACGGAACATGAATACGAAATCTGTCTCCCGAGGGATGATCTGGAACTTGCGGCATTGCAACTTGTAATCTGTATCACCCAAGTTTTATTTACGCCCGAAGACATGCCTGATCTTATTAAAAACATAAGAAAACCCATGGCGGAACAGGCATATCTGGATGGCATCAAAGACTTTAAGGATTGGTTCTCGGTGGATCACACTGACCATCCTTTTATGCAGGTCAGAGGGGTAAAAGCGAAAGAAATCACCCCTATGGATAAACTATTGGCCGGCCTCACAGGTTCCACTAACAGCTGTTTTATTAATGAGCCAGGACAAGCAAAGACTCTGTGTGGGGGATGTGCAGCTATTGCATTATTTAATCAAGCATCTAATTCACCGAGTTTTGGTGGCGGATTTAAATTCGGCTTAAGAGATTTATCACATTCTCCAATTACAACATTAATTCAAGGCCGACACCTCAGAGAAACAGTATGGTTAAACGTTTTGTCTTCTGTTCAGATCCAAGAAGCCGTTCCATTCTATAAAGAAACAATAAAACAGCCTCCAACATGGGTTCATCCAATAAAAGAAAGGGAGACTATCCCAATTAGATTTATTGGTATTCTTCGCGGGTTATTTTGGCAACCCTGCCATATAGAATTATGCCTTCCGGTCGCTCATGGGAATTGCTCTTGTTGTGGAAGGGAATCATCTTCAAGTTTTTCGGGTTTTTACAAAGCCAAGTTCAATTATACTATTGACGGTCTTTGGCCTCATCCACATTCTCCAAAAATATTTCATTTCAATAAAACATCGCTTGAAGAAAAATATGCATTTTTTACAACACCGGCTCCAACCTGGACTCGCCTTGCAAGTTTTGTCGTGAACAAGGAAGTCAATCAAAGCCAAAAAGAAGGGCATCAGCCTTCGACTGTTGTCCTTCAAGCCCGAAAACTATTTTCAAGACAACCAGATCGTTTGAGATTGATTGTGGGGGGGTACAGAAACAAAATGGCTTCGATTCTTGAACGACGCCATGAGCTTATAGATTTAAACAAAGGCTGGCATCTTCAACCCAATCTAATTCAGGAATTCGTTGATTTGGGAATGGGTTATAAAACCGCACTACGTAAAGCCTTGTTTGTTTTCCATAAAGGATTAAAGGATATCAAAGGTGCAGGTGTTGCTGTCCATGAAATCGGTGAAACCCAGTTTTTCCGCAGCACAGACGGACTTATGCAAAAAGCCTTGGCCGAAGCTCATTTTGAAGAACCCGAACGCCTCGCCGAAGACAAAGACACGCTACGTGCCGCATTAAAACAACATACGAAGACCATTTTTGAAGAACAGACAAGACCTTATCTGAACGATCCGGAATTAATCAGAACCATGGCCGTGGCAAGACGCACAATGAACAAGCATCTCAGAGACTTGGAACCTGAAGGGAATGGAGGTGAACAATGAATCTGCCCGATTTTCAAAAACTGTATGATGATTTCAGCAAAATGGACACCACTCGGAAAAGCCTGTTGAAGCGAGCCGCCGAACCAGGTGATTTACTGGAAATACCGGCGTTCTATGAGTTGTATCGGAAACACCTGGAGCAACCGGAACAGCGTAATGGCCTACTTCGTATGGTATTCTGTCTGCCGTATATCGAACACCTGACAGACGGCAGATCCTTAGGATCTGCATTAGCGGCACCCGGAAAAGACGGGCGTTCCAAGATCAGTGAAAAAAGAGTGATCCAGATCAGCCGCATTGATGACAACGACAAGGCCATGGTGCAGTTGCGACGGGCCTTGAAACATGCGGAACCTGTTCTTGACTGGATCAAAGCTGGGAAAACCATCTGGTATTGGGGTAAAAACAGCCGCCGTCAAATGCTGGAAGATTATTTCATGGCCCAACCATCACAAACCACATCAAAATAATATAAAGGAGCATGTCATGACAAAAAATTTCGTTAATTATCACATTCTGATTTCACACAGTCCATCCTGCCTCAACCGCGACGATATGAACATGCAAAAAACGGCCGTGTTTGGTGGAAAACGACGTGTCCGCTATACAAGTCAAAGTCTTAAACGTACCATGAGAATGGGTGAGTATTATAAAAATAATATTGGTAAACCAAGTATTCGTAGTAAACATATTGATAACCCTGATCCAAATTCAGACAGTTTGAAAAAAAGAATCGTCGAGGAGCTTAAAGGACGCTACGATGAAGATACGGTTGTTAAAACTTTGGAGCTACTTTCCGGAAAAACACTGACTGCCGAAGGGGTTACCGAAGGAGACTCGGTAGCACCTTGGGTGGTCGAGGAAGTGGCCTGGTTTTGTGAAAATGTAAAATTCGACAAGGATCTTGATCCCAAGAAACTTGCCAAAGAACTTAAGAAAGATGCAGCCGCTTTTTTGAAAACCCTTGAAAATGGAATGGATATTGCTCTTTCCGGCCGTATGGCCACATCCGGTCTCTTAAGCGAAGTGGGAAAAATCGATGGCGCTTTAGCCGTCGCCCACCCCATCACAACCCATGTTGTAGACTCAGAAATCGACTGGTTTACTGCTGTGGATGATCTTCAGGAGCTTGGTTCAGGACATTTGGACACTCAGGAATTTTCAAGCGGTGTTTTCTACCGCTATGCCAGTTTGAACATTTCCCAATTACAGGAAAACCTCGGCGGTGCTTCACGAGAACGCGCTCTTGAAATTGCAGCCCATCTACTGCATATGCTTGCGACCGAAGTCCCATCCGCAAAACAGCAGAGTTTTGCCGCCCATAACCTTGCGGACTTGGCTCTTGTTACTTTATCAGATATTCCAGTATCGCTTGCCAACGCCTTTGAAGCTCCGGTCAAAGCCCAAAGTGAAGGGCTTATTCGTCCATCAATCAAAGCGCTCCACGATTTCTGGCAAAACACGGCCAAGGTGTACGAACTCAACGACCTCTGCGCTGAATTTTCACTTCATTCCTCTGAAACACCTTCCGGGGTTACGAAAAAAGAAACTCTTTCCACGGTTAAAGAATGGATAAAAAACGACGGCAAGGACATGTAGCCCTATGAAAGACTATCTGATCTTAAAACTTCAAGGACCGATGCAATCATGGGGTGAACACAGCTTCGAGGGCCTTCGTCCATCAAGTTTCATTCCCACACGAAGCGCCGTCATTGGATTGTTGGCTGCGTGCCTTGGGATTAGACGGGAGCAAAAAGAACGGCATGGGTCTCTGGCGGATAACCTTGGAATGGCTGTCCGTGTGGATCACCGGCCATCTCCGGATAATGACGGCAAGCTGTTAATCCACCAAAAAATGACGGATTACCACACCATTCAAAATGCACGTAAAGATTATCATGGCACGGATTTTCATGAAACCATTCAGACATGGCGGGAATACATAATGGATGCTGAATTTACCGTGGCACTCTGGGAACGTCAGGCCGACCAGAATATGCTCGACTCACTTGAACAGGCTGTAAAAAAACCATATTTCACGCCATACCTGGGAAGACGGAGTTGTCCGATTGCAAGGCCACTTTTCGAAACACGGGTAAAAGCTGAAAACGAGTTTGCAGCATTGAACACTGTAGCCCCTGCCGGTGGAGAGATTTACAGCGAAACACCTGGAAAGGTTCGAAGCATGAAAGTCAGGGATGTTCCACTGATTCACCAGCCACGCCAATTTGCAAGCCGCATCGTTTATGTTTACGGAGGTGATCATGTACCTGAGTAAGATCTTGCTTCCCTTTCAAAAAGCCAAAAATCCTTATGATATTCACCGTGAGTTATGGCACATGTTTCCGGGTCGTGAAGATGAAAAACGTGATTTTCTGTTTCGAGTTGAAAAGCAGGAAAAAGGTTATGGTGCTATGGTTTTGATGCAATCCGATCAGAAACCTTCTTCGGCCAACAATGATTATCTGAGAGACAACCGAAAATACGAGATAACACTGGCAAAAGGCCAGAGCCTTCGTTTCAGACTCCGGGCGAATCCTGTAAAAACCATTGATGATGAAGCAGGACGATTGAATCGTAAAGGTGAAATCAAAAAATGCCGTGTACCGCTGATTCACGAAGACGAACAGAAAAAATGGATTGAACGGAAACTGGAGAGCGCTTGTTTATTGGATTCATTGTTGATCCAGCAAGAAGTGCCTCTTTACTTCCGTAAAACCGCTGAACAACGAACTGGAAAAATTCAGACCGTCTTGTTTGACGGGGTTATTCAAATCGAACACCCTGATAATTTTATGGCGATCATAAAAGCCGGAGTGGGTCCGGCTAAAGCCTTTGGTTGCGGTTTGATATCCATTGCAAGGATATGAGGGAATAACACCATGGAAACAAAAGTTGCCATTTTCAAGGGAAAAGAAATCAGGCGAACGTTGATTGATGACGTCTGGTATTTCGCGGTTGTCGATGTGGTGGCTGTTTTGACGGACAGTGAAAAACCCCGAGACTACTGGTATCGCATGAAAAAAAGAGAGGCCGCTTCAAGTGATGTTGAGCTGTCGACATTTTGTCGACAACTCAAGCTGGAGTCGAGTGACGGTAAAAAATACATGACTGAAATAGCCAACACCGAAGGCCTTTTCCGAATCATCCAGTCCATCCCATCGCCCAAGGCCGAGCCGTTCAAACGGTGGCTGGCCAAGGTGGGGTATGAGCGGGTTCAGGAGATTGAAGATCCGGAACTGGCGACGGAGAGGACCAAGGCCATTTACCGGGCCAAAGGGTATTCCGAGGCATGGATTGAAAAACGGATGCGGGGGATTGCCGTTCGGGCGGAACTCACCGATGAATGGAAAAACCGGGGCGTGGGCGGCGAGCGGGAATACGCCATCCTCACGTCGGAGATTTCCAAGGCCGCGTTTGGGCTATCTCCATCGGAGTATAAGGACGTGAAGGGCTTGAAACGGGAAAACCTTCGGGATCATATGACCGATCTTGAGTTGATTTTCTCTATGCTGGGTGAAGCGGCAACCACCGAGATCGCCCGAAAGCAGGATGCAAAGGGTTTTGGTGAAAACAAGACGGCGGCGAAAAAAGGCGGACGGATCGCGGGGGAAGCCCGTGAAAAACTGGAATCCGAAACCGGTAACAACGTCGTTTCTTCTGAAAACTACCTAACGGAACCTGAGGGGAAAAAACGGATTAAAAAAGGTGGAAAAAAGGCGAGTTACGATGAATGACTCCCACTTCATGCCGTTAAAGCCCATCCCCATCAAGGACCGGGTGTCTTTGATATTCGTGTATTACGGCCTGATCGACGTGAAAGACGGGGCCTTTGTGGTGGTGGATGACGTGAACGGTGAACGAAAACACATTCCCGTGGGATCGGTGGCCTGCATCATGCTGGAGCCCGGAACACGGATCAGTCACGCCGCCGTGAAACTCGCGGCAGCCACCGGAACCCTTCTGATCTGGGTGGGTGAAGCGGGTGTGCGCTTGTATTCTGCGGGTCAACCGGGCGGGGCTCGATCGGACAAGCTGCTTTACCAGGCCAAACTGGCTCTGGATGAAAACCTGAGATTGAAGGTGGTACGGAGGATGTTTGAAATCCGGTTCGGAGAAAAACCGCCGGAACGCCGGAGCGTGGATCAGCTCCGGGGCATCGAGGGCATCCGGGTAAAAAAAATCTATGAGATGATGGCCCAGCAGTACAAGGTTCCATGGAAAGGTCGGAACTACGATCCAAAAAACTGGAATTCCGGTGATCTGGTGAACAAGTGCCTGAGCTCTGCCACATCCTGCCTTTACGGCGTCACCGAAGCGGCCATTCTCGCGGCGGGTTATGCCCCTGCCGTGGGTTTTCTCCATTCGGGAAAGCCTCTTTCTTTTGTCTATGATATTGCGGATATCTACAAGTTTGATACGGTGGTTCCGGTTGCTTTTCAGGTCGCCTCAAAAAATCCGGCCCAGCCGGACAGGCAAGTGAGAATCGCCTGCCGCGATGTTTTCAGGCAGACCCGTTTACTTCAAAAAATCATTCCGGGCATCGAGGATATTCTGGCCGCCGGTGGAATCACGCCCCCACCTCCGCCTGCCGACGCCCAGCCTCCGGCCATACCGGAACCGGAAAACATCGGGGATCAGGGACACAGGAGCGGATGACATGGGTATGCTGGTGGTAGTGACCGAAGCCGTTCCCCCAAGATTAAGAGGGCGTCTGGCTGTCTGGCTTCTTGAAATCAGAGCAGGGGTTTACGTGGGAGACGTTTCCCGAAGAATCCGTGAAATGATCTGGAACCAGATCGTCAACCTGGCTGAAGACGGCAACGTGGCCATGGCTTGGGCCGCCCCCAACGAATCGGGATTCGATTTCCAGACCTACGGCCAAAACCGTCGTGTTCCCATCGACTATGACGGGCTTCGGCTTGTTTCATTTCTTCCGCAAGATCAACAAAACAATAAAAGCATAAAAGGGGTCTATGAACCCAAAACAGCTCTTTGACAATTTGGATGATAATGATAAAAATCACAAAAAAATTTGGTAAAAAAGTCGTTATTAACAAATCATTTTAAAAACAAAGGCTTCCAGGAAGTCCGTTCCCCACACCCGTGGGGATGAACCGAAATTTCATCAGAACATAAAAAAAACATTTTACCGTTCCCCACACCCGTGGGGATGAACCGCCATCCGTGAGCCGGGGAGGGTTTTTTCATACCCGTTCCCCACACCCGTGGGGATGAACCGTTCTGCTGGCGGGTCCGGCAGTTGAAGCGGGTCCGTTCCCCACACCCGTGGGGATGAACCGGACGAAAAAACGCAAAAACGACCGGAGAACCCCCGTTCCCCACACCCGTGGGGATGAACCGGCGAGTTCTTTCGTCAGCCGGTCATGGTGGAACCGTTCCCCACACCCGTGGGGATGAACCGGGCGCTCTGGGTGTGACTGAGCCCGAAAAAAACCGTTCCCCACACCCGTGGGGATGAACCGGTATCTTGGTTTGATGTTAGGGGGCAATGAATCCGTTCCCCACACCCGTGGGGATGAACCGGCGTCAAAGAACAGCTTGAAGATCGTAAACGCCCGTTCCCCACACCCGTGGGGATGAACCGACAATGTCCGGGCGTATATTGCGGATGAGGTTCCGTTCCCCACACCCGTGGGGATGAACCGGTTCAGCACGTCCCCGATGTCAATGAGAAGCGCCGTTCCCCACACCCGTGGGGATGAACCGGGTCCGGCACAGGGGCGGTGGTCGAACGCCATCCGTTCCCCACACCCGTGGGGATGAACCGCACTTTAATGTCGTCAATGACATGGAAATGCTCCGTTCCCCACACCCGTGGGGATGAACCGTGCCCGCATTGTTGGGCTGATGGATCGCCCTACCGTTCCCCACACCCGTGGGGATGAACCGCAAAACAGCAAGGATAACCATCTGCTGGATTGCCGTTCCCCACACCCGTGGGGATGAACCGGCATAGACATTGTTCGTTTGCCGTCTCAAGCACCGTTCCCCACACCCGTGGGGATGAACCGTTTTTTTTATTCCCAATCACCCGATAAAACCCCCGTTCCCCACACCCGTGGGGATGAACCGCAAGGCTTAACATTAATAAATATGTAAAGGACCCGTTCCCCACACCCGTGGGGATGAACCGATGTCGAGTTGATGGAGTCAATCTCAGAAGAACCGTTCCCCACACCCGTGGGGATGAACCGTCCTTATTACATTGAACCTGTTAACATACTTCCCGTTCCCCACACCCGTGGGGATGAACCGAGCGATATCGTTGCCCACATTGAGCGGAGGATCCGTTCCCCACACCCGTGGGGATGAACCGATGACGCATGAACCGAATTCAATCATTGCACCCCGTTCCCCACACCCGTGGGGATGAACCGATTCTGCGGAATCACATCATTTCCAGGCGCTACCGTTCCCCACACCCGTGGGGATGAACCGTATCGATATTCACCCGGTTCATGGTCGCGCCGCCGTTCCCCACACCCGTGGGGATGAACCGCGAAAACCGTTAAAATGGCGAGGGAACAAAACCCGTTCCCCACACCCGTGGGGATGAACCGGGTCGGGTCCTGCTGAATGGGCGGGCCATCATCCGTTCCCCACACCCGTGGGGATGAACCGCCTTGAGCTACGGTTTGACCCAGGTAGTCTACCCGTTCCCCACACCCGTGGGGATGAACCGGTCACGCCATACCGGGAAAAAATATTTCCTGACCGTTCCCCACACCCGTGGGGATGAACCGCGCCCTACGTCTCAGACGAATCTGTCAGGGGTCCGTTCCCCACACCCGTGGGGATGAACCGTAAACCAGGCCTTGCAATTGGGTCAACGGTTCCCGTTCCCCACACCCGTGGGGATGAACCGCTCAAGAGGCAGATGCCAAGATCACAAAAACACCGTTCCCCACACCCGTGGGGATGAACCGCCGTGGTTTCAATGCCCGTTTTTGCGCGTTTGCCGTTCCCCACACCCGTGGGGATGAACCGTTGATTTCATGGCACGGACATTGGATTACCACCCGTTCCCCACACCCGTGGGGATGAACCGCCGATTTACGAATCATACACGACTGTGATCTGCCGTTCCCCACACCCGTGGGGATGAACCGACATCGAGGAGTATAGGGTCACAAAGTACATCCCGTTCCCCACACCCGTGGGGATGAACCGCGATCAAGCGGCAGGCGTCCCTTGCCAAACGACCGTTCCCCACACCCGTGGGGATGAACCGGCCGAGGTGGAGCTCGCCCGTATGAAAGAGGACCGTTCCCCACACCCGTGGGGATGAACCGGGTGATTTTGAAAAGATAGAAAAAGAAATGCTCCGTTCCCCACACCCGTGGGGATGAACCGCCATCTTATTTTTCAACGCCCATGCGCCACAACCGTTCCCCACACCCGTGGGGATGAACCGTAATAACTTAATATATATTAATAAGGTTGTCACCGTTCCCCACACCCGTGGGGATGAACCGGAAAGAGAATATCTTTAATTCAGAAAAAGTGACCGTTCCCCACACCCGTGGGGATGAACCGTCTTGCTGTCCGATTAAAGAATGTATGTCAATCCGTTCCCCACACCCGTGGGGATGAACCGTATTGCCAAATGCTTTGAAAACAGAAATCATCCCGTTCCCCACACCCGTGGGGATGAACCGCTTGTGAGGCCGATCATGGTGATGAAAGATGACCGTTCCCCACACCCGTGGGGATGAACCGATTGATATTGCATCGGCAATTCTTGGCCTGAACCGTTCCCCACACCCGTGGGGATGAACCGGTTTTGGAAATCGACCTGGGATACCGACGGGGCCGTTCCCCACACCCGTGGGGATGAACCGGTTTATCTGAACATCAGCAAGGCGGGGATCGGCCGTTCCCCACACCCGTGGGGATGAACCGGAGGATGTAAACATGCAGTGGAATGAAGGACCCCGTTCCCCACACCCGTGGGGATGAACCGGCCATTGACGACATTATCCGGCAAACCGAACACCGTTCCCCACACCCGTGGGGATGAACCGGCCGCCGGTTCCGGGCAAGAAAAACCCGGGGACCGTTCCCCACACCCGTGGGGATGAACCGCTCGACCCGCCTCATAAAAACCATCACCTATGCCGTTCCCCACACCCGTGGGGATGAACCGAGTTCGAAAACGAAGATACGGAACAGGATTTGCCGTTCCCCACACCCGTGGGGATGAACCGAAAGGATCAGACATGAAAAACGGAATGACGCTCCGTTCCCCACACCCGTGGGGATGAACCGTCTGAAGGCTGGCTGGCCCCTGATGAAAACCTCCGTTCCCCACACCCGTGGGGATGAACCGGTCTTGACGTCGGCGACTGACGCGACGTGGGTCCGTTCCCCACACCCGTGGGGATGAACCGGTATTTTCCTTTTTTTGAATATCTGCGTTCAACCGTTCCCCACACCCGTGGGGATGAACCGGTTTCGGGCTCTGTGGCTGTTTGGGTTAAAACCCGTTCCCCACACCCGTGGGGATGAACCGCCAGAAAAAATGACAACCCCATGACATTGCGCCCGTTCCCCACACCCGTGGGGATGAACCGGTCCGGATGGATTTCAACGGTTTGGGTTTCAGCCGTTCCCCACACCCGTGGGGATGAACCGCACTTGACGAGAGCCTTGGACATGGTGGGAGTCCGTTCCCCACACCCGTGGGGATGAACCGAAAATGGAAAATGCAGGAGTTTTAAAACATATCCGTTCCCCACACCCGTGGGGATGAACCGAGCGCATAATGGAGTTCAAACATTTTTCAAATCCGTTCCCCACACCCGTGGGGATGAACCGCAGTCTGTAGAGCTTGGGTCTGTAAAAAATTGCCCGTTCCCCACACCCGTGGGGATGAACCGGCAACGAGATGGGCGCAGGCACGCATGGGCTGCCGTTCCCCACACCCGTGGGGATGAACCGACCATGGCATTTTTCGGAGACACCATGAAAAACCGTTCCCCACACCCGTGGGGATGAACCGGCTGGAGATACCCGGTTGAGGGTGATCAACGTCCGTTCCCCACACCCGTGGGGATGAACCGGTGATGAGCCATTGCATTCAAAAACATGCAAGACCGTTCCCCACACCCGTGGGGATGAACCGATCAGCCGGTCCAGACCGTTCCAGGGCCGGGCCCGTTCCCCACACCCGTGGGGATGAACCGGCCGGTTTGGCCTGGTGTATGGCCGGGCCGGTCCGTTCCCCACACCCGTGGGGATGAACCGTTTCTGACCCTGGCCATCATTTCAGGAATGTTCCGTTCCCCACACCCGTGGGGATGAACCGTGAGAATGTATTCTCAAATGTAGCTTGTCTGACCGTTCCCCACACCCGTGGGGATGAACCGTAGTGGAGGCACCGGCCGCTCGGCAACCGCATCCGTTCCCCACACCCGTGGGGATGAACCGCTTGTCTTTTTTCAATATGTCATATGACGGCCCCGTTCCCCACACCCGTGGGGATGAACCGCCCGGAGCCTTTGGCCGAGCTCTTCGTGGTTTCCGTTCCCCACACCCGTGGGGATGAACCGGCCGCGCCACACAGATCAGCTCACCCGTAAGCCCGTTCCCCACACCCGTGGGGATGAACCGTTCGCCCAGGGACGAACGCCACACCTTCAGCGCCGTTCCCCACACCCGTGGGGATGAACCGCCGTTGTTTTCTCCTGGGGAGAATTGGATTAACCGTTCCCCACACCCGTGGGGATGAACCGATGGCGACCGCCGCCAGGGGAAGAGCCGCCGCCCGTTCCCCACACCCGTGGGGATGAACCGGATTCCTTCTCAACCTACTACGCCGCGTTTTTCCGTTCCCCACACCCGTGGGGATGAACCGCTTAAATGTTTTCGACTCATTTCCCGAATTAACCGTTCCCCACACCCGTGGGGATGAACCGAAATATCCTCTCTTGATGCAGAAACATCGATACCGTTCCCCACACCCGTGGGGATGAACCGATTTTGGCAACAAACAAATCGTAAATCCATTTCCGTTCCCCACACCCGTGGGGATGAACCGCGAGGACAGTCTGATGGCCAATGATTTTTTGACCGTTCCCCACACCCGTGGGGATGAACCGGATTTGCCGTTTTCTTTCAAACTTTAACAAATCCGTTCCCCACACCCGTGGGGATGAACCGGTGTTTGCCTTGGATAAGAAGTTGAAACATGGCCGTTCCCCACACCCGTGGGGATGAACCGATTCTCAATGGCGTTCCATACTTCTTTTCACCCCGTTCCCCACACCCGTGGGGATGAACCGGATGGCCGCTATGGCTGCGGCGGTTTCTGGCACCGTTCCCCACACCCGTGGGGATGAACCGCGTTAGAGTATGCGCTCCAGGGCCAGGGAGAACCGTTCCCCACACCCGTGGGGATGAACCGCTCAGAGATATATTTCATTGCGTTTGACCGCCCCGTTCCCCACACCCGTGGGGATGAACCGTTAGGGCCTCTGATATCGTTGAGATTTCAGAACCGTTCCCCACACCCGTGGGGATGAACCGATATCAATGCCCGTTCTAAAATGGGTGAAAAGCCGTTCCCCACACCCGTGGGGATGAACCGGAACTTAGGAGTATTGACACGCAATTAATGTTCCGTTCCCCACACCCGTGGGGATGAACCGCACTCGGAATTCATTACGGCGTCGTCGCGACACCGTTCCCCACACCCGTGGGGATGAACCGCAATGAAATAAAAAAACCCCGGTGATAAGCCGCCGTTCCCCACACCCGTGGGGATGAACCGCATCTGCCAGATTGCAGGCCGGGCCATGGGCCCCGTTCCCCACACCCGTGGGGATGAACCGCTGGCTGTAAAACCGGTTCCGGCTCATAGGCCCCGTTCCCCACACCCGTGGGGATGAACCGTCCGAGGCCTTTATTGACGTATATATTATTGTCCGTTCCCCACACCCGTGGGGATGAACCGTTGATTTTATGGCCCGGACATTGGATTACCACCCGTTCCCCACACCCGTGGGGATGAACCGGTGGGAGAATCATTTACACCTTCACACCTGAGCCGTTCCCCACACCCGTGGGGATGAACCGATAAATGACGACATATTGGACGCTGCAAGATACCGTTCCCCACACCCGTGGGGATGAACCGCCATTGTTCTACCCTGAGCAGATCGCAGGCCACCGTTCCCCACACCCGTGGGGATGAACCGGTGACATGCTATTTGATGTCAATACCGTAACCCCGTTCCCCACACCCGTGGGGATGAACCGGGCCGTTTTGTTGTTTGTGCCATGCCCAAGCTCCGTTCCCCACACCCGTGGGGATGAACCGCAACCGGCACAGCCAGACGCGAACATGGTTCTCCGTTCCCCACACCCGTGGGGATGAACCGACATCGAAAAGTTACGCAGCATCTGCGGATCTCCGTTCCCCACACCCGTGGGGATGAACCGAAAACGCCATCTTTAGAACTGGATCTTTAATTCCGTTCCCCACACCCGTGGGGATGAACCGAAAACGAATAGTTTGATTATCATTGTTTAAAACCGTTCCCCACACCCGTGGGGATGAACCGCGTGGCGTCTGTGTACCTTATTCCGACGGCGGCCGTTCCCCACACCCGTGGGGATGAACCGCTTGAAAGGGGCTTCGTAGCCTGACGTGTAATCCGTTCCCCACACCCGTGGGGATGAACCGGTGTTTGCCTTGGATAAGAAGTTGAAACATGGCCGTTCCCCACACCCGTGGGGATGAACCGATTCTCAATGGCGTTCCATACTTCTTTTCACCCCGTTCCCCACACCCGTGGGGATGAACCGATTTTTTAATGACTCGAACATTTTATCACCGCCCGTTCCCCACACCCGTGGGGATGAACCGGATGAAACCGATCTTTTCTAACTCAACGACATCCGTTCCCCACACCCGTGGGGATGAACCGATCCGTGTCGATATCGCCGCCCAGAGTCAAAACCGTTCCCCACACCCGTGGGGATGAACCGAGTTTTCTGACTCTGTTAAAAAAGCCCTGCTTCCGTTCCCCACACCCGTGGGGATGAACCGTCGGATTTTTCATTTGTTCTTCAATTTCTGAACCGTTCCCCACACCCGTGGGGATGAACCGAACCATAGATTGAATATGCCTTTGGCAATTTCCCGTTCCCCACACCCGTGGGGATGAACCGATTTTGGCAATGAATAAATTGGATGAAGAAACCCGTTCCCCACACCCGTGGGGATGAACCAGATCACCTTGGGGGCTTCGACTCTCATTGTCGGCCGTTCCCCACACCCGTGGGGATGAACCGATTTTCACCCTGTCCGCCGCCGCCGGGCACATCCGTTCCCCACACCCGTGGGGATGAACCGGTTTCGTTGACGAGATCATAAAACCGGGGGACCCGTTCCCCACACCCGTGGGGATGAACCGCAGTGGTCTCGGGGTCATACGCTCAATTACTGCCGTTCCCCACACCCGTGGGGATGAACCGTAACAAGGAAGAAACTGACCCCACAATGGCAACCGTTCCCCACACCCGTGGGGATGAACCGTTGATCTCGTTGTTCATGGCGTGGGTGCAGTGCCGTTCCCCACACCCGTGGGGATGAACCGTGGTTCACCTTCAGACAACCCTGAAGCATTGTCCGTTCCCCACACCCGTGGGGATGAACCGTCTGGAGAAATAGGAGCGCTCGTTTCAACAAACCGTTCCCCACACCCGTGGGGATGAACCGGTTTTTCCGGTCATCCGCGAACCATTTGAAAACCGTTCCCCACACCCGTGGGGATGAACCGTTTTTCGCGCCTGAAATCAATGGGAAGAGGCACCGTTCCCCACACCCGTGGGGATGAACCGTAGGTTTGATAGTCAACGTCATTACGATTTAACCGTTCCCCACACCCGTGGGGATGAACCGTCCGTTGACAACAACATTTAAAGCATGTGAATCCGTTCCCCACACCCGTGGGGATGAACCGTTCCCCAGAAACCACCGCCCTATTCCCGGCGGCCGTTCCCCACACCCGTGGGGATGAACCGTTCCCCAGAAACCACCGCCCTATTCCCGGCGGCCGTTCCCCACACCCGTGGGGATGAACCGGTCCACCCGGCGGCGGCGATCCTCGGGACGCCCCGTTCCCCACACCCGTGGGGATGAACCGATCAAACAGAAGATTTTCCGGTATGTGCTGACCCGTTCCCCACACCCGTGGGGATGAACCGGGCGCCGGACCCCAGATAACTTTGACTCATGGCCGTTCCCCACACCCGTGGGGATGAACCGATGATGGAAGGGGTTTCCGGCGGGATGCTGGCCAGTTCCCCACACCCGTGGGAAGGACATCCCGAACCATCTTAATAATGGCCGGTGGCGTAAAGACAAGATCAAGAAAAGCAACCGCGTCGTTAGTCATTTGATGTTGGCCGGTGTGGTGAAACGATCGGACATTGAAAACGCGGGGTATCAAGTGAAACCCGGCAAGGTGGGTTCCGACCCCACGATATGCCGAAGGGGTTTCCCCTTCCGCCCCGCTGCCATCTGCGACCATCATGCCGAGTTTATGACTGATTTTTAAACCGGATCACCCGGTTTGTCAACAACGGCCAGACATGGCTTTTAAGGAGGAATGGACATGACATGCGACACGATTCACCGTTCCACACACCCGTGAGGAGCGTTCTGAGAAACGTTCGTTTCAGTGAGTTCGGGGACGATGTCGGTGACTACGCAGAAAAATATTTTATTTTGTAGCCCTTTTATTATCTATACTTTGGAAGAAGGTCGTTTTTGTGGTCCCGATCAATTACATCAAAATAAGCAATGTTTCATGCATGGTGGTGACAACGGGTTTAACAACAGGAGAATACGATGGGCAAAAGGTATGTCAGGTTTCCAGAGGATGATGCTCCAGAATAGGAAGAGATCAGGCCATTTAATCGACCGTATCAGTTCGATTCGCCTGTAGTGTTTTTATCTCTACTGATTTCACACCACAGGACCACTTTTGACACCCTTGTGGTTTATAAGATGGACAGGACGGTGTGGTCCGTCCTGAATCCGGATGTGAAATCGTGACAGCCTGTCATGGTTTCATCACTGCAAAATTCATAACGGCAAGGGGTGTCTATGTTTCATATCGTGTGGGATTTGTTGCAGGAATCAAAACTTTCAGACCATTCGAAAACCCTGGATGACCAGATAGGGAAACTCAAGCGGCAGCAGACGGTTTTGGCAGGGCAACAGTCGGCGTTGTCGGCGCAGTCCGATAAACTCGGCAGGCAAGAGGCCAGACTGAATGTCCTGGAAGACCGGCTGTTCAACCTGGAGATGAACGTGGCGCGTTTCCGGAAAATGACGGAACTGCTCCTGGAATTCATCGGGGAACGGATGGATCTGGACGAAGATGAGGTGTCTACGTTTGCCGAGGATATCGCGAGTCTGTTTGAAGATGGGGATTGTGATCTGGGCGACGACATTGTCGAATGTGTGTTCTGCAGGAAACTGACGTTGCGCTATATGAAAGCGTGCATCCATTGCCATGAGACCAACGTCCGGTACAAACAGATCGAGGACGGGGAGTTGTTTAAAACGGTCAGAAGGCCTTGAGGAAAGGATCGGGGCATTTGTCGGGTTTAAAGAACCCTACCTACGAGGCTGATAGCATACAAACTATATAATTGTTTCGGTTGGGAATGAGATGTGGAAACCGTGTTGTGGACTCTGCGATGGATTGACGTTTTCAAATCTATTGATGTTTCAAGCCCTTCGGTTTATCAAAGAACGCTCGGAATGGCCAACATGACATAGCCAATGTTAATCAACCATGCGATTGTCCTGATACAGAGAAGACATTGACTCTACACTGTCGAGACAATTTGATATTTTGAAACCTCAAGAAAAAACAGTCTTGATGCCCATGTAAAAAGTCGGGAGTTCAGCAAGGAACAAAATTGTAATAAACATAATTTTCGATACAGTTTTGCAAGCGACCATTTTTGTTTTTCGTGAATCGTTCTTTGAAAA
>Ga0209066_10000387_pt1 | contig 65373 bp, 64 predicted proteins | sample All_14_2_FD_187198 | JGI IMG/M metagenome (GOLD analysis project Ga0209066, IMG submission 187198) | Freshwater microbial communities in response to fracking from Pennsylvania, USA - Allegheny Zone_MetaG_DW_15 (SPAdes) (version 2) ...
CGTGGGGCGCCACCGCCGCCGCCGCCGTAGCCGCCGCCACCCTGGCCGCCGCCATAGCCGCCATCATCATAGCCGCCGCCACCGCCCTGGCCGCCGCCGCCTTCGCCGCGACCGCCCAGCAAGGTCAGTTCACCCTTGAAGCGACCGATGACCACTTCGGTGGAATACTTTTCCACGCCCTGCTGATCGGTCCACTTGCGGGTCTGCAACGCGCCTTCGATATAGACGCTGGAGCCCTTGCGCAAAAAGCGCTCGGCCACGTCGGCCAAATTGGGGTTGAAGATCACCACGCGGTGCCATTCGGTCTTTTCCCGGCGTTCGCCGCTGGACCGGTCCTTCCAGGATTCCGAGGTGGCGATGTTCAGATTTACGATCTTCGAGCCATCCTGGGCGGTGCGGACCTCGGGGTCGCGTCCCAGATTGCCGACCAGAATGACTTTGTTGACGGACCCAGCCATGTCCCCGACTCTCCTGTTGAAACTTGGGGCTGGACAATAGTCCCTTGTCGGTCAAGGTTCAACACCCGACCCCCTGTTGTCGCAATGCACGATATCTGGTAGCGTGCGCCACCGCGGGCCGCCAAGTGCCCGCCGCCAAGTTCTGGTTTTTTAGGGATATCTCCTTTGACCGCCATTCCGTCTCCGTCCCAATTCGACGTTACCCCGGTCACCATCGAGGAAGAGATGCGCCGCTCGTATCTCGATTACGCCATGAGCGTGATCGTGTCGCGCGCGCTTCCCGATGTGCGCGATGGCCTGAAGCCGGTGCACCGCCGCATCCTGTTCGCCATGAAGGAAGGCGGTTACGACTACAACAAGCCGTTCCGCAAATCGGCCCGCATCGTCGGTGACGTCATGGGTAAGTATCACCCCCATGGCGATTCGGCCATTTACGATGCCATGGTGCGCATGGCGCAAAGCTTTTCCATGCGTCTGCCGCTGATCGACGGCCAGGGCAATTTCGGTTCCATGGACGGCGACAAGGCGGCGGCCATGCGTTACACCGAGGCCCGCATGGCCCGGTCGGCCCATTTCCTGATCGAGGACATCGACAAGGACACCGTCGATTTCGGTCCCAATTACGACGATTCGTCGGTGGAGCCGCTGGTCCTGCCGGCGCGTTACCCCAATCTTTTGGTCAACGGCGCCGGCGGTATCGCCGTCGGCATGGCCACCAACATTCCGCCGCACAATCTGGGCGAGGTCATCGACGCCTGCTGCGCCATGATCGATAACCCCGACATCACCCCGGAAGAGGTGATGGAACTGGTGCCCGGTCCCGACTTCCCCACCGGCGGCACCATTCTGGGCCGCTCCGGCATTCGCGCCGCGCAACTGACCGGGCGCGGCTCGGTGGTCATGCGTGGGCGCTGCCACGTGGAAGAAGTGCGCAAGGACCGCGAGGCGATCATCGTCACCGAGGTGCCCTATCAGGTCAACAAGGCGCGCATGCTTGAGCAGATCGCCGAGCTGGTGCGCGACAAGAAGATCGAGGGCGTCTCCGACCTGCGTGACGAATCCGACCGCGACGGCGTACGCGTCGTCATCGAGATCAAGCGCGACGCCATCGCCGACGTGGTGCTGGCCCAGCTTTACAAGTTCACGCCCTTGCAGACCTCGTTCGGCGTCAACTCGCTGGCCTTGAACGGCGGTCGGCCGCAGATGATGACGCTGCGCGAGATCATCGCCGCCTTCCTGCGCTTCCGCGAGGAAGTGATCACCCGGCGCACCATCTTTGAACTGGGCAAGGCCCGCGATCGCGCCCACGTCTTGGTTGGTCTGTCCATCGCCGTCGCCAATATCGACGACATGATCAAGCTGATCCGCGAAGCGTCGGACCCGGCGGTGGCGCGTGAACAGCTGATGGCCCGCAAGTGGCCGGCGCTGGATGTGGAACCGCTGATCCGTCTGATCGATGAACCCGGTCGCGGTATTGTCGATGGCACCTATTCGCTGTCGGAAGTGCAGGCCAAGGCCATCCTGGATCTGCGTCTGCACCGCCTGACCGGGCTGGAACGCGACAAGATCGGCGACGAACTGCGCGAGATCGGCGAGCAGATCAAGGAATTCCTGGAAATCCTGTCGTCGCGGCCCAAGCTTTTGGAGGTCATGCGCAACGAACTGGTGGACATGCGCAACCAGTTCGCCACGCCGCGCCGCACCACCATCGAGGATTCCGAATTCGAGGCCGATATCGAGGATCTGATCGCCCGCGAGGACATGGTGGTGACGGTGACCAACACCGGCTATATCAAGCGGGTGCCGTTGTCCACCTACCGTGCCCAAAAGCGCGGCGGCAAGGGCCGCTCGGGCATGAGCATGAAGGACGAGGATTTCCTCAGTCAGGTCTTCGTCACCAGCACCCATACCCCGGTGCTGTTCTTCTCCTCCACCGGTATCGCCTACAAGCTCAAGGTCTATCGTCTGCCGCTGGGCACGCCGCAGGCCCGGGGCAAGGCCATGGTCAACATCCTGCCCTTGGGCGAGGGCGAGACCATCTCCACCGTCATGCCCATGCCCGAGGATGAAAGCACCTGGGGTGATCTGCACGTGGCCTTCGCCACCTCCAAGGGCGATGTGCGCCGCAATCTGTTGTCCGATTTCGTCGATATCCGCGCCAACGGCAAGATCGCCATGAAGCTCAATGACGGCGAGCAGCTGATCGCCGTTCAGCCCTGTTCCGACAATGACGACATTCTGCTGGCCACCCGTCTGGGCAAGGCCATCCGCTTCCAGGTCGGCGACGTCCGCGTGTTCAAGGGCCGCGATTCCACCGGCGTGCGCGGTATCCGTCTGGATGAGGCCGATCAGGTCATCTCCATGTCGGTGCTGCGCCATGTGGAATTCGACATGGAAACCCGCGACGCTTACCTGCGCGGCGATTTGGGCGGCCCCGAGGCCGAACGCATGAGTGAATCCGAGCAGATGATCCTGACGGTGACCGAGAACGGTTACGGCAAGCGGACCTCGGCCTATGAATACCGCATCACCGGACGCGGCGGCCAAGGTATCGCCAATATCGACCTGACCGAAAAGAACGGGCCGGTGGTGGCGTCGTTCCCGGTCGGTCACGATGATGAAATCATGCTGGTGTCCGATGGCGGCACCCTGATCCGCATGCCGGTGGACGATATCCGTATCGCCGGACGCAAGACCCAGGGTGTCATCGTCTTGCGCACCGCCGAGAACGAGCGGGTGGTTTCCACCGCCCGTCTGTGTGATCTGAACGGCTCCAACGAAGAGTCGGAAGAAGAATTCGACGAGGGAGACGATGCCGCAGCCACGCCACCCGGAGGGGATGATGAGTGAACGGATCGGTCTTTATCCTGGTACCTTCGACCCCATAACCAACGGCCACCTGGACATCGTCACCAGGGCGGCCAAGGTGGTGGACAAGTTGATCGTGGCGGTGGCCATCAATGCCGGCAAGGGGCCGCTTTACTCGCTGGACGAGCGAGTGGCCCTGGTCGAGGCGGAAGTGGCCGAGGTGGCGAAACAACACAACGTCATCATCGAAGTCCGCGCCTTCGACAATCTGCTGGTGGATTTTGCCCGTGATTGCGGCGCCCGCATCATCATCCGTGGCTTGCGCGCGGTATCGGATTTTGAGTACGAATTCCAGATGGCCGGCATGAATGCCCGGTTGTCGCCGCAGATCGAAACCTTGTTCCTGATGGCGTCGGAACGGTGCCAGTTTATTTCGTCGCGCTTCGTCAAGGAAATCGGCCGCTTGGGCGGCGACATTTCGTCCTTTGTCAGCCCGCGGGTGCGGGCCAGCCTGGACGAGAAATTCATAAGCGAAAGCAATTAGGCCGCAAGGCCCTCACCCCGCCTATGGGAGGATCGATTTGGACCGCGAAAATACCCTGTTTCTCGACCTCAAAGATGGTCGAGTGGTGATCGAGCTGCGCCCCGATCTCGCTCCCAAGCATGTGGCCCGCATCAAGGAATTGGTGCGCCAGGGCTATTATGACGGCCTGAAGTTCCACCGGGTCATCCCCGGCTTCATGGCCCAGACTGGCTGCCCGCAGGGCACCGGCATGGGGGGCTCGGGCCAGAAGCTGGAGGCGGAGTTCTCCAAGGAAAAGCACGTGCGCGGTACCTGCTCCATGGCCCGTGCGGCCAATCCCAATTCCGCCGATTCCCAGTTCTTCATCATGTTCGACCGGGCGCCGCATCTGGACAACCAGTATTCCATCTGGGGTCAGGTGGTCGAGGGGCTGGACTTCGTCGACAACATCAAGAAGGGCGCCGCGTCCCGCAACGGCTCGGTGGAAGACCCCGATTGCATCGTCAAGCTGACCGTCGCCGCCGATGTCGAGGAATAAGTCCATGTTGAAAAAGATCGTCCTCGCCGCCGTGCTGGTGCTGGCCGCGGCTTTCCAGCCGGCCCAGGCCGCCGACCCGGAAAATACCTTGATCATGGACCTGCCCTGGGGCCAGGTGGTGATCGAGATGCGCCCCGATCTGGCGCCCAGGCATGTGGAGCGGATCAAGGAACTGACCCGCAAGGGCTTCTATAACGGCACGCCGTTCCATCGGGTCATCGACGGCTTCATGGCCCAGGGCGGCGATCCCACCGGCACCGGCACCGGTGGGTCCGGCACCAAGTTGGCGGCGGAATTCTCGGGCGAGCATTTCGTCCGTGGCGTGGTCGGCATGGCTCGGGCCAGCAGCCCCAATTCCGCCGATTCCCAGTTCTACATCATGCTGGCCAGCGCCCCGTCGCTGGATGGCAAATACACCATCTGGGGCAACGTCATCCAGGGTATGGAACACGTGGACCGCATCACCAAGGGCACGGACAGCAGCGGCGTCGTCCCCAATCCCGACAAGGTGGTGCGCATGCGCGTCGCCGCCGATGTGAAGTGATCGTTTTCCACGGTTGACCGGGGCGCATCATATCCCTATGGTGTGCCCCCGTTTTAAAGGTGAGAGCCCGTAGCTCAGTCGGTAGAGCACGTGACTTTTAATCATGGGGCCATGGGTTCGAGTCCCATCGGGCTCACCAAAAACGAAGAAAAAGGGCTTGGGCCGATGCTCCAAGCCCTTTTTCTTACCCTATCCCAAGATAGGGTATCCGTGCATGGCAGGGCTGCAAGCCCTTGCTTATTCAGGCATTGCGGCTAATAGTGCGTTCGTCGCAACGGGGGCTGTCCCCATTGCCGGGAGATCGTCATGGCGCGCAACGGCCACGAAGAGAAAATCAGGCTATTGCGGTCGCTGGCCTTTCGCATCCACCGCAAGGAACCCGCCGATGAGGCGCTGCGCGATTGCTTCGAGGCAGAAGGCCGGGGCGGGCGGCATCGGCAATGGCGTCAGGCCGGCCAAGTGCTGGAAAGTGACGGATTCGTCCCCGCCCTGCTGGCGGCGGAACTGATCGGGGCCGAAGCCGCCATCGTCATGGCCGTGCTGGAAAAGGCCAAGGATCATCGTCTGATGTCCGATGCCATCACCTCCCTGGCCGATCACTGGGAAACGTCCGATTCGTGAATGCCGCCAGCGCGCCCCGCGTTGGTTTGTGTTGGCTTTGTCAACAATTTAAAGTAGTTTTTATGGCGATATAGACATCATTATGGTGATGTGATGCGTCTGATCGCTCTGTTTCTCGCCGCTATTTTTATTGTCGCCAGCCTGCCGGCTCAGGCCCATCCGGGTGGTTTGGATAGGGACGGCTGTCACCACAATCGCAAGACCGGTGAGTATCACTGTCACCGTAGCAAGCGTTAGGTTTTCAGTGCCTGCAAGCGTTCCAGGTCGTTGGCTGTGGGCGCTGTGTCCGCCTTGGCGGCGTTGCAGGCACGGCAGGCGGCGACTTCGTTCGGCCATTCGGCAGCGCCGCCTTGGGATTGTGGAACCACATGGTCGATGGTGGCGGCATCCGGGCGTTTGCGGTGGCGCAGCCTTTGGCTCATGGGGGCGGCCATGGCCGCGCCGCAATAAAAGCACAGGCCCTGTTGTTCTTCCCACAAGTGCTGGCAACGGGCCCGACGCCACTGTTCCGACATGACCGAAAGATGCCCCACCAAGAAAAGGTGGACAAGCTTAACATGTTTTGTTCATCCTTGAGCCCCTTGACCGGAGTAACAGAAAAGAAGGCGGAAACAGCCTTTAATTCCGGCAGGCAACATTTGGGGGTGGAAATGGCGGCAGGACCGGAAGCGTCCGGGCTGAGTGACTTGCCATCCGACATGCTGGACATCATCCTGGGGCGTCTGCCCGATGCGGTGATCAGCGTCGGTGGTGATGGGCGTATTTTGTGGGTCAGTCCCAACGTCAGGCGCCTGCTTGGTTATGACGCGGCGGAACTGGTTGGCCATGATGTCAGCGTCATTTACGCCGTGGCGTCCGATCGCAAGGTCGTGCTTGATCTGGTCCGCGCCGGTCAGGGAGAGGCCGTGCGGGTCGAGTTCCAGGCCCGCGCCAAGGACGGTAGCGACGTTTGGGTGGTGGCCTATGGCTGCGCCGTCTTCGACGACCAGGGCCGCTTCAACGGTGTGCGCGGCGTGCTGCGCGACATCAGCGAAAACCACCGTATGCGCAAGACCTTGGAAGACAGCGAAGATCGCTTCCGTCGTTTGTCCGACGTCACCAACGAAGCCATCTGCATCCATTTCCAAGGCCGCATCCTCGACTGCAATCGTGCTTTCCACGATCTGTTCGGCTATGAGCGTGCCGATTTCGACACCTTGACCGCCTGGAACGTCATTCATACCGATGATTTGCCCTTGGCCAGGGAAATGGTCCGTATCCAGTATCAGAAGCCCTATGAAGCACGCGGCGTGCGCAAGGATGGCTCGGTCTTTCCCATGGAAATCCATTCCAAGGAAAGCTGGATGGGCGACGTCGCCGTGCGCGTCACCTGCATTCGCGACATGACCGAGCAGAAAAAGGCAGAAGCCAGCCTTAATCTGCTGTCGCAGGCGGTCGAGCAAAGTCCGGTGGCGGTGGCGGTGGTGACCGATCAGGGATTGGTCGAATATGTCAATCCGGCCCACCAGCGCATCACCGGCCATGCCGCCGACACCGTTATCGGGCATCCTTTGGCTGGGTTGTATCCGGGGCAGTCCCGGGCCTGGTTTGGGGAGATGTGGCAGGCCTTGTGTCGTGGTGCCGATTGGGGCGGCGAGGTGCCGGTTGTCGGTGAAGACGGCAAGCTGCGCTGGCAGCAGATTTTTGCCTCGCCGGTGGCACCGCAAGGGCACGAGATCACCCACCATCTGGTGGTGGTCGAGGATGTGTCCCTGCGTAAGGAACAGGACCGCAAGATCCTGCATCAGGCGCTTTATGACGGTCTGACCGATCTGCCCAATCGGGCCATGGCGCTGGATCGCCTGACGGTGGCGACGGAAGAGGCCCGTGATGCCGGTACCCGTGTCGGCCTGCTGTTCGTCGATCTGGATGATTTCAAAGGCATCAACGATTCCCTTGGTCACGAATATGGCGACGAATTGCTGATTTTGGCGTCCGAGCGCCTGTGTCAGGCGGTGGGCGAGGGGGGGATGGTGGCGCGTTTCGGCGGTGACGAATTCCTGGTCATCCTGCCGCTGGTGTCGCCAGAGCAGGCCGAGTGGGCGGCGGATCGAATCGTCCAGGCCTTTGTCGAACCCTTCACCATCAGCCGCCGTGACCTGATCACCACCGCCAGTATCGGCGTGGCGCTGTACCCGGAAGACGGACGGACGCCGCAAACCCTGCTGCGCAACGCCGATATCGCCATGTACCAGTCCAAGCTGGCCGGGCGGAACCGCTATTGCTGTTTCACCGCCCGCATGAACGACGAGGCCGAGGCCCGCTTGCGGCTGGAAAGCGAATTGCGCCGCGCCGTCGGTACCGAGCAATTGTTCCTGCATTTCCAGCCGCTGGTGCATGTGGAAAGCGGGCGCGTTGCCGGAATCGAGGCCTTGTTGCGCTGGAACAATCCGGAGCTGGGCAGCGTGCCGCCCGACCGTTTCATTCCTCAGGCGGAGACGTGCGGTCTGATCGTGCCCATTGGCCGTGACGTGTTGCGCCAGGCCTGCCAGACGGCGCTGCCCTGGTTGCAAGGTGGCCACCCCGATTTGCTGTTGTGCGTCAACGTCTCGCCCCGGCAGTTCCAGGACGGTGCCTTCCTTGATGACGTCCGCACCATCTTGCGCGAAACCGGCTTTCCCGCCGGCAATCTGGAACTTGAGATCACCGAGGGCCTGTTGCTGAAGGAGCGCGGCGATATCGATGGCCTGTTGCAGGGCCTGCATGACATGGGCGTCCATCTGGCCATCGACGATTTCGGCACCGGCTATTCGTCGTTGAGTTACCTGGAGCGCTATCCGTTCCATACCCTGAAGATCGACCGCTCGTTCATGATCGGGATGCTCGAGCGGCACGAACGCAAGGTTTTGGTGGATACCATCGTCGCCATGGCCACCGGCTTGGGGCTGAAGGTCATCGCCGAGGGGGTGGAAACCGCCGAACAATTGGCAAGGCTGCGGGCCATCGGCTGCGATATAGCCCAGGGCTATCTGTTCAGCCGTCCGGTGCCGGCGGAGCAGATTTTCGCCCTGCTCGACAATCGGTTCGGGCTGGATGAGCGGGGGCCGGGACCGTCGGTACATCTGCACTGATGCGGCCCATCTGTCTGTTCACCGATTTCGGCACCACCGGTCCCTATGTGGGGCAGGTCAAGGCCGCCCTTCATGTTCATGCCCCCGGCGTGCCGGTGATCGACCTGATGGCCGACGCCCCGGCATTCGACCCCATGGCCTCGGCCTATCTGCTGGCTGCGCTGTTGCCGCAGATGCCGGCGGATGCGGTGATCATGGCGGTGGTCGATCCCGGTGTCGGCGGCGCCCGATTGCCGCTGATCGTTCAGGTCGATGGGCGTTTTTTGGTTGGTCCCGATAACGGCCTGTTGGCGTTAGTCCTGCGCAGGGCGGCGAACAGCCGGGTCTGGGCCATCACTTGGCAGCCGCGGACACTGAGCGCCACTTTTCATGGCCGTGACCTGTTCGCCCCTGTAGCGGCGGCGCTGGCTACCGGTACCTGTCCCGATGATCTGGCCGCTCCCTTGAGCCAGGGCATGGTCGGCGCTGATTGGCCCGATGATCTGGCCCGCATCGTCTATATCGACCCTTACGGCAACGCCATGACCGGTTTGCGCCAATCTTGTGTGCTCGCTGATCAGTTTCTGCGCGTTGGGAATTATACCTTGCCGCCGGCACGGACCTATTCCGACACTGTGCCGGGGGCGGGCTTTTGGTACGTGAATTCCATCGGGTTGGTGGAAATATCGGTCAATCGTGGTCATGCCGCCCGGCAATTGACGCTGAATGTGGGGGATGTCGTCGTTTGGGGCGAAAAAAATGTTTCCGTATAGGGGAAAATTCCGATGCCATCCCATATGGGAAATTATAATGTTTTTTCGGAATGGTCGGGGGTTCTAAGCAATGGGATATGTGGTGAAGTTCTGGGGCGTGCGCGGAAGCATCGCCTGTCCTTCGCCCGACCATGTGGTCTATGGCGGCAACACTTCGTGCGTCGAATTCCGTCTGGGTGACAACGTCCTGATCTTTGATGCCGGTACCGGTATCCGCATGCTGGGGCGCGATCTGTTCAACCGTGGTACTTCGTCGGCGACGCTGATGTTTACCCATACCCATTGGGACCACATCAACGGCTTTCCCTTTTTCGCCCCCGCCTTCAACCCGGCCTTCGGCTTGCAGGTGATGGCTGGTCATTTGAACGGTCAAGCCGGCGCCATCGAGGCGGTGCTGGCCAAGCAGATGGAAAACCCGACTTTTCCGGTGCCCTTGGAAACCATGCGCAGTCGCCTGAGCTTTCACGATTTCCGTGCCGGCGACGAATTGCACCCGGTGGACGGCGTGGTGGTGAAGACCGCCCCCTTGCGCCATCCCAATCAGGCCACCGGCTATCGGGTGGAATACCAAGGTAAATCAGTGTGTTACGTCACCGATACCGAGCACGTGCCGGGACAACCTGACGAGAACGTGTTGGGCCTGATCCAAGGGGCCGATCTGGTCATCTACGACAGCACCTATACCGACGACGAGTTTCCGGCCAAAATCCACTGGGGCCATTCCACCTGGCAGGAGGGTGTCCGGCTGTGTCGGGCCGCCGGGGTCGGGCGCTTGGCCATCTTCCACCACGACCCCGAGCACGACGACGTCTTCATGGCCAAGCTGGAAGCCGAGGCCAAGCAGGCCTGGGACGGTACCTTGGTCGCCCGCGACGGTATGGAAGTGACCGTCGCCTGAGAGACTCATTGTCTCCCTGATCGGAACCGATCAGCGGCGCCCTCAATCGGCGGGCGGGATGCTCCGCACCCCTCGAGACTTGGTATCAGCGCGGATAGATGTGGATGGCGACGCGGCGGTTCAGCGCCTGATTGGCGGGCAGGGGCGTACCGTCTTCCAGCGTGTTGGGCACGCGCGGGGCGTATTGGCCATAGGCGGCGACGATCATCTTGCTTTCCGCCACCCCCAGGCTGACGAAGGCGCGCATGGTCGCCAGGGCGCGGGCCGAGGCCAGATCGAAATTGGAAGGGAATTGCGCGGTCTTCACCGGCGTGCTGTCGGTATGGCCCTGGATTTCCAGGCGGTAATTGTCAAAGCGGGGCTGGTTCAAGGTGCCGGCAAGTTCCTTCAGCAGCGGCACCATGGTTGGTTTGATGTCGGCCGAACCGGGGGTGAACATGGCCCCGGCATCCAAGTTCATGACCACACCGCGATCATCGGTGCCCACATCGACGGCATCGTCGGAGCCTTGCACCGTGGCCGCCGCCTGGGTCAGTTCCTGGCGCATGTTCTCGATCGGGCGCTGCGGCGGCTGCTTGCCGATCTCGCTGGTCATGCCCGACTGGACTTTTTCAAATAACACGGTATCGATCTTGGAAATGGAGGCCAGCATGATGAAGAAGCACAGCAACAAGGTGACCATGTCGCCATAGGTTTCCATCCATGACGCATCGACTTCCTGGGACTGTTTCTTTTCGAACAGACTCATTTGTTCTTCATCTGCTTGTCGATGTCGAAGTGGATGGAGGGATCAAGGAAGCTGTTCATGGCATCTTGGATGAAGCGCGGATTCTTGCGCTCGGCCAGCAGGCACAACCCTTCGGCCACCAGATAATTGCGGAAGCGGACGATTTCCTCGCGCTGCTGGATTTTGCTGGCGGCGGGCAGCAGCACCAGCCGCGGCAGCAGCACGCCGTAAAGGGTGGTGATCAGCGCCACCGCCATGCCGGGACCCAGGGCCGCCGGATCGGCACCCATCTTGCCCAGCATGATGATCAGACCGATCAGGGTGCCGATCATGCCATAGGCAGGCGCCGTGCCGGCCATGTTGCGCAGGATGTCGGCGGGCACGCAATTGCGCTGAAAGGTGGTTTCAATGGAATTGGTCATGATCTGCCGCACTTCGGCCCCGGTATAGCCGGCGATGACCAGATCGACGCCGAAACCCAGGAAACGGTCCTGTTTCTTCAGCTTGGCGGTGTCGGCTTCCAGCGCATTCAGGCCGGTCTTCTGGATCAGGTAGCCCCAGCGGATGCAACGCCCGACTTCGCCTTGCAATACGCCGCGCTGAATCTTTGGGGCGAAAAAAATCGAACTCATCAGGCGGAAGGCCTGCATGACGTAACGCGGTTCGTACGAGATGAAGGTCGATGCGAAGGTGCCGCCGACAACCATCAAAAACGACGGGAAGTCGAGGAAGACCAAGTAATTGTCAGTGGCCAGGTAAATCGAGCCGAGGAACAGAACGATACCGGCAATGAAGCCGATCAAGGTTGCCAGCGACATTCCCGGACCTTCCCCCAAACACTACGCCGGTCGAAGGCGGCGCCTGTTCGTATCTTGAGGCAAATAGGCGACAAGGGCAATAGTCAGGCGATGCTTGCATCATTCGGCCAAATCGCTAGAGTTCCGCACAGGGTGGGGCGACGGGTTAGAAGGGATGGGAATGGACGCAGCCGCGCCCACGGTGATCTTTGGCGCCTTTCTTGGCAATCTTGTGTTGGCGGTCGCCTTGGCCTTTGTCGGGCGGGGGCATGGTTCGACCAGGGCCATGCCGGTTTTCGCCATTGCCTTCGCCTTGTTCGCCTTCCGCTTCCTGTTCATGGCCATATCGGGCTCGGTGGCACCGCAACAGGTGATACTGTGGGCCGAGGTCATTCACGTGGCCGCAGGCACCGTGTTGTTGGCCGGATTGTGTCCGCACAAGGGGTGCCGCCGTCTGTGGCTGCTGATCGCGGTGACCACGGTTTCGCTGATGGGTTGGGTGGTGTGGGCCAGCATCCATATCGCTCCCATGGCCGCCATCATTCCCTCTTCACTTTATATCGGTGCCGCCATGCTTGCCGCCGCCCTGGTGTTCTGGCGCCGCGCCCGCCGGATTCCGGGGAACGGTTATAGCCTGGTGGCGCTGCTGTTCGCCCTGTGGGGACTGCACAAGCTGGATTACCCCTGGCTGGCGGCAGTGCCGCAGGCGGTGCCCTATGGCTTCATGCTGACCCAGGTTTTGTCCATTGGCCTGGGCGTCGCCCTGCTGATCGCCGCCGACCGCGAAAGCCGGGCGCGTGAAAGCGAAGGCCGCCGCCGCTCGCAGGCTTTGCTGCGTTTGCAGGGCGAGGCCATGGCCGCCACCGCCAACGCCATCTTCATCACGGATCGCGCCGGGCGCATCGAATGGTGCAATCAGGCCTTCAGCCAGTTGACCGGTTGGGCCGAAACCGAGGCCATGGGCCGGGGCGCCCGCCGTCTGCTGATGGGCGCCGAGCGCGACCGCCGCATGGATGAAGCTTTGAAACGAGGCGAGAACTGGCGCGGCGAGCTTAATTTGCGTCGCCGCGACGGCACCCTTTATGTGGTCGATCAGAACGTGACGCCGATCCGCGACGATCAGGGGCGCATCAGCCATTACGTGGTGGTGCAGGAAGACGTCACCGAGCGCCGTCGGGCCGAGGAACGCATCCGCTTTCTGTCCAACCACGATGCCCTGACGGCGCTGCCCAACCGCCTGCTGTTCCGCGAACAGATCCAGCGCGCCATCGGTCGAGCCAAGACCGAACGCCACGGATTGGCGGTGCTGATCTTGGACCTGGATGATTTCAGCCATTACAACGACGTTTTGGGCCATGACGGCGGCGACCATCTGCTGCTGGCCATTACCGAGCGATTGATGAGCACGGCCCGCGGCGTCGAAAGTCTGGCTCGGGTCGGTGGCGACGAATTCGGCTTTTTGCTGCTGACTACCGATGGAGGAGAAACGGTGGTGGAACTGGCCGGCAGCCTGACCAAGGCCATGCGCCGCCCGTTCGACATCAATGGTCACGACGTGCAGGTGGGGGCGGCCATCGGCATCACCTTGTACCCTGATGACGGCGCCGACGCCGATACCTTGCTGAAGAATGCCGACATGGCCATGTACCGGGCCATCGAGGACAATCCGAACGGCTATCGCTTTTTCGCGCCGACCATGGATGCCGAACTGGCCCAGCGCCGACGGCTGGAAAGCGACCTGCGCAAGGCCATCCAGCGTAACGAGTTGGAATTGCATTACCAGCCCATCGTCGATACCCAAAGCCGCCGCATCATCTCGTTCGAGGCCTTGCTGCGCTGGAATCACGCCGATGACGGCTGGATCTCGCCGGTCGAGTTCATCCCCATGGCCGAAGGCAACGGCATGATCGGCCCTATCGGTGAATGGGTGTTGCGCCATGCCTGCAAGCAGATGCGCGACTGGGACCGCATGGGCATTCCGCCGGTGCCGGTGGCGGTCAACATGTCGGCGTTGCAGTTGAAGCGCCAGGATGTGCCCATGCTGGTGCGCAAGATGCTGACCGAAGCCGGGGTGCCATCGCACCGGCTGGAACTGGAGCTGACCGAAACCACGGTGATGGAAGACGCCGATGCCGCCCAGCGCATCTTCGCCGACATCGCTGGCCTGGGGGTGCGGCTGGCGGTGGATGATTTCGGCACCGGTTACTCGTCGCTGGCCCGGCTCAAGCGTTTTCCGGTGGGCAAGCTGAAGATCGACCGTTCCTTTGTCGGCGATCTGGCCGAGGATGAAGGCGACGCCGCCATCGCCCGCGCCATCATTTCCATGGGCCACGCCATGGGGCTGAAGGTGGTGGCCGAAGGGGTGGAAACCCCCGAGCAGCTGGCCATCCTGGCCGAGGCCGGCTGCGACGCCATCCAGGGATTTTTGTTCAGCCGCGCCGTGCCCGCCGATCAGGCGGCGGAATTGCTGCGCCGTGGTGTATGTTGACCCCATGCGGGGCAATCAACAAAGGGCGGTCGATGCGTTTTTTTCATCAGGGTTTTGCCGTCGGCATGGCTATGCTGGCGGTTGTCGCCGCCACCGCACCGGCTTTCGCCGTAGTCATCCAAGATAGTCTGTGGCGGCGCGAGGGGGGGACGCGCAGCAAGGCCTGGGCCGGTTTCGGCGCCAGTCTGCGGCTGGCGGCGGAACCGCAATTCCGCTCGGTGCTGGCCTTGTCCACCGATGGCGAGAGCTGGGGCGAGGCCTCGGGCACCTGGATCGGCAACGATGACGACCACGCCTATATCCTGACCTCGGCCCATATCTTCGAGAAGCCGGCCAAGCCCGGCGATTACGTGGTGCGGCTGCCCGATGGCAGCATCGCCAAGCCGGACCGGCTATGGATGCATCCGGGCTGGAACGGCAGCACCGACGAGCGGACCGGCTATGACCTGACCATCCTGCGGCTGAAGCGACCGGTGGAAGATGCCGGTTCGCCGCCGGTGCTGTATGGCGGTGATGGCGAGGCGGGCAAGCTGATCACCTTTGTCGGCTATGGCAGCCGCGGCATCGGCTCGACCGGCGAGCAGGACCGCTATTACCAAGGGTCCGACAAGGCCGCCGCCCAAGGCGTGGTCGACCAGTGGGTCGATCTGGTCGACCCCATGCCGCGCAACGACGATGGCGGCAATTATCTGGGCATCTGGCTTGGCCGCGAAGACGGCAGCCTGTCCAACCCCTATGGCGGCGACGACAAACCGGCCAATCCCCTGGTCGGCCTGCTGGGATCGGGGGACAGCGGCGGCTCGGCCTGGATGAAGGTGGGCGGGCAATGGGTGATCGTGGCGGTCAATTCCAACGGCTCGGGCACCGCCAGTTACGGCGACTCGTCGTGGTTCACCCGGGTTTCCCCGCACCGCGACTGGATCAGGAAGATTTTCCCCGGCGCTCGCTTCAGCCCATAGCGGACAATGGCCGTCATACCCGCGTAGGCGGGTATCCAGGAGTCGCGGAAAAGCTGGTGGGTGCACCCCCTGGACTCCCGCCTGCGCGGGAGTGACGGTAAAAGGGAGCGGATAAATTCACGCCGTTTCCGGCGGTTCCGGTTCGGTCACCGCCGGTTTCTTCAGATCGTATTCCACCTCGACGATGTCGCCGTCGATGGTCTTGGTCTGGACGAAGCCCAGGTGCTCGACGAATTTGAGCATGCGGCGATTGTCCTTCAGCACCTGACCGACGATGGCATGGGTGCCGCGCGACCGGCAATATTCGATCATCTTGACCAGCAGACGCTTGCCCAGGCCCGATCCCTTGAGGTCGGAACGGACCACCACGGCGAATTCCGCCGCTTCGTTGTCGGGGTCGGTGACGGTGCGGACCACGCCCAGGGTTTCCTTGGCGCCGTCGGGCAAGGTCAACTCGCCGATGAAGGCCATTTCGCGGTCATAATCGATCTGGGTCAACCGCGCCATCTCGCTGTGCGGCAATTCGTGCACCAGACCGAAGAAGCGGAAGCGGATGTCCTCGGGGGTCAGCTTGGACACCAGCACGTGGTGATTGGGTTCATCCTCGGGGCGGATCGGGCGCAGCAGCACCTGACGCCCGTCGGTCATGGTGAACCATTCCTCCTGCTCCGCCGGATAGGGGCGGATGGCCAGACGGTCATTGGACCCGGCGGGGACCGGGGCCACCTTGATGGCGGCGTCCAGGGCCAGCACGCCGTCGGCGTCGCAGCGCAACGGATTGATGTCGAGCTCGATGATTTCCGGCAGGTCGATGACCATCTGCGACACCTGGATCAGGGTCATGTGCAGGGCATCCAGATTGGCCGGCGGACGACCGCGATAGCCCTTGAGCAGGCGGGCGACGCGGGTACGCTGGATCAGTTCGGCGGCCAGATTGAGGTTCAAGGGCGGCAAGGCGACGGCGCGGTCGCCGATCACTTCCACCGCCACGCCGCCTTGGCCGAACAGGATGACCGGGCCGAAGATGGGGTCGGTGGCGACACCGACGATCAGTTCCTGGGTGCCGGGGCGGCGGGTGATCATGGGCTGGACGGTAAAGCCCTCGATGCGGGCCTCGGGATAGGTGGCCTTGACCCGGTCCAGCATGGCATAGGCGGCTTTTTCCACATCGAACGGCCCGGTCAGGTTCAGCACCACGCCGCCCACGTCGGATTTGTGGACGATATCGGTGGACAGAATCTTCAGTGCCACCGGACCGTCGATGGTCTTGGCGATGCGGCTGGCCTCGGCCGGAGTGCCGGCGATATGGGTGGGGACGGTGGGAATGCCATAGGCGGACAACACCGTCTTGGCCTCGGCCTCGGTCAGGATGTTGTCGCCGCGTTCCATCACCTCGGCGATCACCCCCTTGGCCAAGGCCACGTCGGGGACGAAATCGGTGGCGGCGGAGGCCGGCACTTCCATCAGCATTTCCTGGTTCTTGCGGTATTCCAGCAAATGCAGATAGCCCTGCACGGCGGCGCGCGGGGTCTCGAAGGTGGGGACGCCGGCATCGGCGAATTTGCGGCGGGCGCCGGCGACCTTCTGATGGCCGACCCAGCAGGTCATGATATTGGCGCGCGGCTTGTCCTTGTAGACCTTGATCACCGCCTCGGCCACTTCGTCCGGGTTGGAGATGGCGGTGGGCGCGTACATCACCAGAACAGCGTCGATGCACTTGCAATCCAGCAGGATGCTCAAGGTCTTGGCATAGCGTTCGCCGCCGGCGTCGCCGACCACGTCGATGGGGTTGCCGCGCGACCAGTTGGGCGGCAACAGCGCGTTCAGCTTGTCGACCACATCCAAGGGCAAATCGGCCAGTTCGCCGCCGCCATCGGCCAGATCATCGGCGGCGATGACGCCCAGGCCGCCGCCATTGGTGACGATGGCCAGACGCTTGCCCTTCATCGGGCGCGAGCGGGCCAAAGTTTCGACGGCGCCGAAGATTTCTTCGATGTCCTGCACCCGCAGCATGCCCGAGCGGCGGATGGCGGCGTCGAACACCAGATCGGAACCGGCCAGCGCCCCGGTATGGGACGAGGCAGCCAGGGCGCCCTCGGTCGAGCGCCCGGCCTTGATGGCCAGGATGGGCTTGTTGCGGGCGGCGGCGCGGGCGGCGGACATGAAATTGCGCCGTTCGTCCACGGTTTGCAGATAAAGCAGGATGGCCCGGGTATGGGGGTCGCTGCCCAGGTAGTCAAGGATATGGCCGAAATCCACATCCATGCTTTCGCCGGTATGGATGAAATGGGAGAAGCCGATGCCCTTGGCGCAGGCCCAATCCAGCACGGCGCTGCACAGCGCGCCCGATTGCGAGACGAAGGCGATCTTGCCGGCCGGGGCGATATCGGGGGCGAAGCTGGCGTTCAGGCCGATCCCGGGAACCAGCATGCCCATGGAATTGGGGCCAAGCACGCGGATGCCGTGGATCTTGGCCTCGGCGCGGACGCTGTCGAACACCGACAGACCCGAGCTGGAATCGGCGCTGTGTTGCAGGCCGGCGGTCATGATGCAGGCCGCCTTGGCGCCCTTTTCGCCCAGGGCACGCATGGTCGCCACCATTTCGGGCGCGGGCGAACAGACCAGCGCCAGATCGGGCGCTTCCGGCAGGCTGGCGATATCGGGATAGGCCAAGACGCCGCAAATGGACTTTTCCGTCCCCACCGGCATGATCGGGCCTTGGAAATTGCCCTGGATCAGATTGCGCATGACCACCGCGCCGGGGGAATTAGCTTTGGTGCTGGCCCCAATCACCGCAACTGATTGCGGACGGAACAACGCCTTCAAATTGCGCACACCCATGATTTCCCTCGGTACGACCAATAGTCTTGGACCGCAACCTTAGACCTGTATGTTGTGCGCTGCAATATACGGAAAACCCTAATTGGTGGATGGCTGTTCACTCGGGCACGAACAGCGTCCGTTTCAGGATCGCCGCCATGGTCCGTGCCGCCACGATCAGGACGACCACGCTGGCCAGGGCCAGCAGGAGCAGGGCCACCACCGGCCATGCGCCCGCCGGGGCGTGGCCAGCGTGTTCCAGCGCTGCCAGGGCGACGGCGTCGAGCGGGAAGGTGAAGGCCCACCACGACAGGGCAAAGGGCAGGCCGATGAAGCTTTTGGCCTTGGCCAGCAACACCAGGGTCAGGAACAAGGCGCCGTTGACCAGCACCAAGGCGAAAGCATCCTCGGCCCCGGTCAGCCCCACATAGGCGACATAGCCGATGGACGGCGGCGGCAACAGGATGAACAAGGTGGGCATCAGCCGCGGCGGCAGCGCGTCGTGAAAGATCACCCGATACAGGATGATGGTCAGCATGGGCAGCCAGAACAGCAAGCCCACCGACAGGAAGAACCACGAGATTTCCATCTGGCCCAGGCGCACACCCAGGATGGGGACGATGATGTTGCCGACGATGGGGATGAACCAGGCCGGATTCACATGATTGATTTCCTGCTTGTGCACCATCCAGCGCACGATCAGGCGAATGGTCAGGGTCAGTTGCAGCACCGCCCCCACGACCCAAAGGGCGAAGGCGGCGGGCGCCGCATAAGGATAAAGCCCGCTGGCCAGCAACAAGATGGCGATGGGGATGGTGGAGAAGAAGGCGGAGCGGACCGGGTGGTTGAATTCCCCCACTACCGCCGGAAAAAAGCGCGCCGCCTTGGCGCCGTAGGTGAGGGCGGCGGCGATGAAGGCCAGGGCGGCGACGGCGAGGACCGCTTCTCCGACCATGGATGGCAACCCCATCAGTGCCGCACCCTTGCGCCAAGCCAATCCCAATCCGGCCAAGCCCATGACCGAGGCGAACAAGGTGACGGGGACGTGGGGCAGGGGGGAATGATCGGCGGCGACATTCATAGCGGCGGTCCCGGAAATTGATATTAGGCGTATCTAATGTTTTGCGGCTCTGACGGCAAGGGGGTGGTACGCAGGCGTGCCATGCGCGAAGCTGGCTTGCCTTGCTTGATTTCGGCCCTGAATGACCGATTGATGAAGGATTGGTTCAGGCGGATGTACAGGCCCATGGTTCGTGGGTATATTCCGCAACGCAACATGACGTGCCGGAAATGGAGTTGGCAATGGTCGAGATGATGGAAAACCGCACCTGGGCTGAAATCAAGATCGGCGACAGCGCCAGCGTCACCCGGACCTGCCGCATGGAGGATGTTGAGCTGTTCGGCGTCGCTACCGGCGATCTCAACCCCACCCATTACAATGCCGAGCAGGCGCAAAGCCTGGCGCATCACCGCAAGGTGATGGCGCATTCGCTGTGGACCGGATCGCTGCTGTCGGCGGTTCTGGGCAACGAATTGCCCGGCGCCGGCACCGTCTATCGCAGTCAAAGCTTCGATTTCCAATTGCCGGTCGAGGTGGGTGACACCGTCACCGTCTCCATCATTGTGACGGAAAAGATCGAGCCCACCGATGTGGTCTTCTCCTGCAAGGCGGTCAACCAGAACGGTGCCCAAGTGTTCACCGGTATCGCCCGGGTGACGGCGCCGACGCAAAAGGTGATCCAGCCGCGCACCGAATTGCATGAAGTGTCGTTGCGTCGCCGCCATCATGTGTTCGAAGACATCATCGAGCGTTGCGCGCCCTTGGACCCCATTTCGGTGGCGGTGTGCCATCCGTGCGATCAGGTGTCGCTGGAAGGCCCGATCGAGGCCTATAAGCTGGGCCTGATCAATCCCATCCTGGTGGGGCCGGAAGCCAAGATTCGCTCGCTTGCCGCCGAATTCGGCTTCGACCTGACCGGCCTGCGCATCATCGACACCCAGCACAGCCACGAATCGGCGGAAAAGTCGGTGGAGCTGTGCCGCACCGGCCAAGCCGAGGCGTTGATGAAGGGCAGCCTGCACACCGACGAGATGATGCATGAAGTGGCCAGCCGCGCCACCGGCCTGCGCACCGGGCGGCGCATCAGCCATGTCTTCGTCATGGACGTGCCGACCTATCCCAAGATGCTGCTGATCTCGGACGCCGCCATCAACATCTATCCGACCTTGGAAGACAAGGTGGACATCGCCCAGAACGCCATCGACCTGGCCCTGTGCATGGGCGTGGTGATGCCCAAGGTGGCCATCCTGTCGGCGGTGGAAACCGTCTATCCCAAGATCAATTCGACCATCGAGGCGGCGGCTTTGTGCAAGATGGCCGATCGCGGCCAGATCACCGGTGCCATTCTGGATGGCCCCTTGGCCTTCGACAACGCCATCTCGGCGGAAGCGGCCAAGATCAAGAAGATCAATTCCCCCGTCGCCGGTCAGGCCGACATCCTGCTGGTGCCCGATCTGGAAGCCGGCAACATGCTGGCCAAGCAATTGTCCTATCTGGCCGATGCCGATGCCGCCGGTATCGTGCTGGGTGCGCGGGTTCCCATCGTGCTGACCAGCCGTGCCGATTCGGCCAAGGCCCGTCTGGCCAGTTGCGCCGTCGCCGTGTTGTTCGCCCACGCCCGCCGCGTCGCCGGCAAGGTCGCCGCAGAATAGAAAGGAACAGGTCATGCGTGACGGTATTCTGGTCATCAACGCCGGTTCTTCGTCGATCAAGTTCTCGCTTTATCTGTCGAACGGCGACGGCAAGCCCAGCCTGCAATCCAAGGGGCAGGTCGAGGGTATCAATGTCGCCCCCCATTTCATCGCTCAAGCGGCGGATGGCGCCGTTCTGGCCGAGCAACGTTGGCCGGCGGACAGCAATCTGCACCACGAGGATCTGCTGAAACACCTGATCGATTGGGTGGAAGACAATCTCGACGACGCCCGGTTGGTGGCCGCCGGTCACCGCGTGGTCCATGGCGGGGCGCGCTATTCGCAGCCGGTGCTGGTGGACGAACTGGTGTTGAACGGCCTGGAAAAGCTGATCCCGCTGGCGCCCTTGCACCAGCCGCACAACATCGCCCCTATCCGTGCCCTGGCCAAGGTCCATCCCGGCCTGCCGCAGGTGGCGTGTTTCGACACCGCTTTTCATGCCACCAATCCCAAGGTCGCCACCACCTTCGCCCTGCCGCGCGAACTGACCGACGAAGGCGTGCGCCGCTACGGCTTCCACGGCCTGTCCTATGAGTTCATCGCCCGCCGCCTGGGCGAGATCGCCCCCAAGATCGCCGCCGGCAAGGTGGTGGTTTGCCATCTGGGTTCGGGCGCATCCATGTGCGCTATCGACAATGGCCGGTCGGTCGCCTCCACCTTGGGCTTCACCGCCGTCGACGGCTTGCCCATGGGCACCCGTACCGGCAATCTGGACCCCGGCGTCATCCTCTATCTGCTGGATGAAAAGGGCATGAATTCCAAGCAGATCGAGAACCTGCTGTACAAGCAATCCGGTCTTTTGGGGGTTTCCGGCGTTTCCAACGACATGCGGGTATTGCTGGAAAGCAGCGATCCCCATGCCGCCGAGGCGGTGGACCTGTTCTGTTATCGCATCCGCCGCGAGCTGGGGTCGCTGGCCGCCGCCATGGGCGGGCTGGACGGCGTTGTCTTTACCGCCGGTATCGGCGAACGTTCCGCCCCGGTGCGGCGGATGGTGTGCGACGGTGCCGGTTGGCTGGGCATCAGCCTGGATGGGGCGGCCAATCTGGCCAATGCCCAGACCATCACCCAGGCCGACAGCGGTATTCCGGTCTTCGTCATTCCCACCGACGAGGAAATGATGATCGCCAAGCACACCCGCAACGTGTTCAAGCAGATCCGTCAGGCGGCGCAATAGGCTGAAGCGCCCCCAGTACAAAGGATTGGGGGCGTCTTTCGCGCTTGCGAAAAAAAATCCAACGGGTGTAGCGTGCGGCCTCCGATAACCTCGAGGTTCCCATGCTGCGTTTGTCCGTTTCCCTCTTGTCGGTGATCGCTTTGGCCGGATGCGCCGTCGTCGATTTGGCGGCGCATGGGGTCAAGCGCTACGAAAAAACCAAGGAACAGGAGCAGACGGCGGGGGCGTCAGGCCAACAGCCGGCGGCGGTGGAAACCAGCCGTAACGACGAGCCCATGCGTGATGTCGGTTATGGGCCGTCGGTCGAGCCCGCCTCTGCCGGTGGCACGATCCAGTCACAACCGCTGAACTGACCCTAAAGTTTGCGCTGACCTTCGCTGCTGATCACGTCGCCGAAGCCGACGCCGTTCAGTTCTTCGTCCAAGATCAGATCGTGGCGTTTGTCCGGGCACAGATCGGACACGTTTTGCAAATCGGTCAGCACCGTGTCCAGGCGGTCGAGGACGTCAAGGACGTCGTCGGCCATGGCCGGATCGTCCATGCGCCCGGCAAAGCGGCGCATGTTCCAGGAAAAGACCCGCATTTGCTTGACGTGATCGCGGAACGAGCGCGGGCGGCGCAGAAACAGCCGTGACGAATTGCGTATGTTGCGGATGAACAATTCGATCAGGGCTTGCAGGAAACGGTCGGCCCCTTCCAGCTTGCGACGGAAGATGGGGTAAGGGACCAGGGCAACTTCGCTTTCCTCGGTGGTGACGGCCGAAGCCGAGCGGTTGCCGCCGTCCAGAACCGCCATCTCGCCGAAAATCTCGCCCGGCGAGATGTCGCCGACCTCGGTGCGATGGCCTTCATGGTGGTGGAACAAGGTGACCTTGCCGCGCAGCAGGATATACGCACAGTCACCGTTGTCGCCCTGAGCAAAGATACGTTCCCCGGTGGGAATGATCTGCCGTTCCAGTTGAATAGTGCCGCCAAAAGCGGACTCTTCCATGATTTGTTTGTTCCAAAATCCTGCCAAGCGCGAATCTTGCGACAAAACAACTGATGACACAATTATAATATTAAAGACCTTAGATTCCGTACAAAGTTTGGTGTTACCAATGGTTGATCATCATGAGTTGTCCCGCCGGTTGAATGTGGCCCAGGGCGGCGCTGCCGATCTGGATCGTCTCATCGCCGATTTTTTCGCTCAGCCTTGCCTGGCTTACAGCGAATCCACCGATCAAAGTCGGGCTTTGGTTCGCCAAGTGTTGCCCGGTTGGCATCTGCATCTGGGGTTTGGTGCCAGTGGCGTTTTGCCCTATGCCGCCCTTAGCCTGGGTGACCGTCATTGCGAGGCCGAGGCGGGGACCGTGCCCCTGGCCATCCTGCGATGCCTGATGCAGGCGGTCAGCCCGCCAGAAGCTCCAGGGCAAACAGAGCCGCCGCCAGCCTGACCGCATCGCGGTCGCCGCTGAATACCCGATGCTGGGTCAACGGCGGCACGTCATGGCGGGCCAGGGCGAAGTGGACCAGCCCCACCGGCTTGCCCGGGCTGGCGCCACCGGGACCGGCGATACCGGTAATCGAGACCGCCATATGGGCCAGACTACGTTCCAACGCGCCGATGGCCATAGCGGCGGCCACTTCGGCGCTGACCGCCCCCCTTTGTTCGATCAGGGCCATGGGCACGCCCAGCATGTCGGCCTTGGCTTGGTTGGAATAGGTGACAAAGCCGCGTTCCACCACCGCCGACGACCCGGCGATGCTGGTCAGCGCCGCCGAGACCAAGCCACCGGTGCACGATTCGGCCGTGGCGACCATGGTGTGATATTGGCTGTGGCGGGTGATGACCGCCTGGGCCAAGGCCAGCAGGGGCGGGGGCAACACGGTCATGGCAAGCTCCACCACAGGGAAAACAGGGCGAGGATCGCGGCACCGTAAAGGGCGGCCAGCAGATCGTCGAGCATGACCCCCAATCCGCCACCGACCGCGCGGTCGGCCAAGCTGGCCGGCCACGGCTTCCAGATATCGAGGATGCGGAAGAGGATGAAGCCGACCAGATACAGCATGGGCTCGGCCGGAACCGCCGCCAGCACCAGCCATTGGCCGGCGACTTCGTCGATGACCACCTCTTTGGGATCATCCTCGCCGGTCAGGCGGACATAGACCGCCGCCGCCCACCAGCCGACCAGGGCGGTGATCACGGCGGCCCCCAGCAGGGCGATGGTGCCGCCCCAGCCCATCAACAGCCATGCGCAAGGCAGGGCGGCCAAGGATCCCCAGGTGCCCGGCGCCCGCGGCAGCAGGCCGGCACCAAACCAGGTGGACAGCAGAAAGGCCGGATGCAGGGGGGAAATCCCTGGCCTGGGCGGCGTCAAAAATATCAAGGAATGCATCCTTCAATCCGGCGCGACGGACAGTTTATGCCCGTCAGTATATGCGTCTAATACTTTTGGACGAACTCTTTTTCCCTTTGCCACACTGGCATTGTCGCTACACCGTGGGAGACTGGCGATCAAGGGGATTTATCGGGGGGGATCGATGGCGGGTGGGGGACTGCTTTCCCGTTTCAGCATGACATACAGGTTGATGGCCGGGGGAACCGTGGTCGCCGTCATTCTGTGGTTCGGCTTGGACATGGTCCAGTCGGCCCGTACCGACGCCATCATTCATGCAAGCGTCGATCATCAGTTGAAGGTTCAGGCCGAGGCTGGGCAGGCCCGCTTTCAGGCCATTTTGCAGAACCATTTCACCTATACCGCGTTTTTGGCAGCTTCATCTCCGGTTTCCGATTTGGCGGGCCAGTCATTGCGGTTCTCTCCGACGGAGAAGCCGGTTGACGGTCTGTTGTCGGAATTGCCCCTGTTGCATGACCCCATCAGTCGGGCCGATATCAGCTTTCTGGCGGTGATCGACGGCAACAGCCGCATCCGTCGGCTGATGTCCGATGGTGCCCATCCTCCACCGGCCGGGTTGCAGGATTTCGTCGCCGCCTTGCCGGTCAACGCCGCCCACCGCGCCATCGTCCAGCGGTTGGGGGGCGATGTTTACGTTGTGTCAGTCCATGCCATCGCCGGTCAAAGGGCCAGTCTGGTGGTGTTGACCCGCTGGGATTCCGGCCTGCTGACCCGCGCTCACGGTTTCGCTCCCGGCAGTGACTTGACCGTGGCCATCGCCGACATGTTCCATGGCGTCGTCGCCGCCTCCAGCGATCCGGCGGTGATCGCCATGGGGTTGCCCCTGGTCCGGTTGGAAACCGATTGGCTGGCGGTTTACCAGGAACTGCCCGACCACGGCGGCATCGACTTTCTGCCGGCCTTCGTCACCATCGTTTCCCATGCCTATGCCGATCGTCAGGCTGAGCCTTTGCTGCGCCAGGAACGCGAACAGCGCACGGTGCTGGCGGCCACTCTGATCGGTCTGTTCCTGCTGGTTCTGGTGGTGGTGGCGTTGCGGCTGCGCCAGATCATCGATCAGGTTGCCCTGGTGATCGAATCGGTCAACGGCAAGCAGGAGCCGGCGTTCAAGGGCGGCGACGAGTTGTTGGGGTTGGTGCGTCAGGTTCACACCTTGGCCACCGAGGTGCGCCGTTCACGCCAGGCCTTGCAATCGGAAGCCGCCGAAAAAATGCGCCTGAACGAGGAACGCATTCTGGTGCGTGAGGAAAACGCTCGTCTGCGTCTGTTGCAGACGGTCACCGATCTGCTGCGGGTGGGGGTCGTGCGTCTGGGCCATGATGGTCCGGTGGCGGAAAACCGGGCGATGGAAGAGATGTCGCAGACCTGCGGCGGTCTTTCCCCCTTTGTCCAGGCCAGCAACAGGGGCAGTCAGGACTTGGTGGCCTTGGATACCCATGGTGCCGAACGTATCTATGAGCTGCTTTCCGCCGACGGCATCGACCATGATCTGATTCTGGTGACCGAGGTTACCGAACAGCGCCGGGCCGAGCAGATGATCCACTCCCTGGCGCTGTTTCCGGCGCAAAGCCCCTATCCGGTGCTGCGCATCGGCATCGACGGCGCTATCTTGCACGCCAATCCTGCCAGCGAACCGTTGTTGAGCGAATGGGCCACCGGCATGGGCCGCAAGGTACCCGACGAATGGCATGGAATCATTACCGAGGTTCTCGCCACCGGTCGCCAACTTCAGGCGGAATTACCGGTTATCGGGCGGGTTTTGTCGCTGACCCTGGTGCCGGTAAAAGGCGCCGGCTATGTGAACATCTATGCCACCGATGTATCCGACCGGGTGGCGGCGGAACGGCAACTGGCCGATGCCAACGAGGATTTGGAGCGCCGGGTCGAGGAACGCACCCGCGATCTGGTCCGGGCCAAGGAACAGGCGGAACTGGCCAGCCGGTCGAAAAGCGAGTTCCTGGCGACCATCAGCCATGAATTGCGCACGCCCTTGAATGCCATCATCGGCTTTTCCGAGGTGATGGCCGGTTCCATGTTCGGCCCCTTGGGCAATAGCCGCTATCAGGAATATGCCGGCGACATCGTCCAGTCGGGCCGCCATCTGCTGGCGGTCATCAACGACATCCTCGACGTGTCGAAGATCGAGGCCGGCCAGATGTCGCTGGATTTCGGCCCGGTGGAAATCCAGCCGGTGATCGATTCCGCCGTGCGACTGGTAGAGACCCGGGCCAGAGCCAATAGTTTGAGGCTGCGCAGCGAAGTGGACAAGGATTTGCCGGTCATCGACGGCGACCGCCGCCGTTGCCTGCAAATCCTGGTTAATCTGTTGTCCAACGCCATCAAGTTCACCCCGGAAGGCGGGCAAGTGACCATTGGCGCCAGCCGCGAAAATGACGGCATCCGCCTCAAGGTCCAAGATACCGGCATCGGCATGAGCGAAAGCGAAATCCAGGTGGCCCTGGAACCTTTCCGCCAGGTCGATGGCTCGTTGTCACGTCAGTATGAAGGCACCGGCCTGGGGCTGCCCTTGGCCAAGTCCATGGTTGAACTGCATGGCGGTTCGCTGGTGGTCAACAGCCGCAAGGGCGAAGGCACCGAGGTGGCGTTCTGGCTGCCGCTCAATCAGAACAGTGGCAAGGGTCTGGGGCCCGATTGGGAAATCTGATCAGCCATAACGCTGCTCCGTCCACGGGTCACCCTCGTCGTGATAGCCGCGCAATTCCCAATATCCGGGGCTGTCCTGATCCATGAAGGTGATGGCGCGCAGCCATTTGGCGCTTTTCCAGAAGTAGAGCTTGGGGATGATCACGCGCACCGGCCCGCCATGTTCCCGCGTCAGTTTCTCGCCCTGCCAGGAATGGGCCAACAACACGTCGTCATCGGCGAAGCGGGCCAAGGGCACGTTGGTGGTATAGCCGTCATAACTGCGGAACATGATGAAACGCGCCGAGGCGCGTGGCTTGACCATGGCCAGCAGATGGCGGGCGGAGACGCCGTTCCAGGTGTTGTCGTAGCGCGACCAGGTGGTGACGCAATGGATGTCGCTGACCAGTTCGGTCTGCGGCTGGGCCAGGAAATCATCCCACGACCATTTGAGCGGATTTTCCACCGCACCGCCGACGCTGAGCGACCAGTCCTTTTCCGCCAGATTGGGCTGGATGCCCAAATCCAGTACCGGCCAATCCACGGTTTCGTGTTGGCCCGGCGGCAGGCGATTTTGCGAATGGCTGCCGGTCAGGCCGCGGCCTTCGCGTGCCCAAGCCTCTTTGGTGGCAACCAGCTTGTCCTTGATCTTGCCCGCAAGCGGCACATCGTCTTCGCTCACATCAGCCCTCGTCGGCAGGCGGCAAAGCGTCAGTCCCGGTTGCGCAGGACCCGTGCTTTTTCACGGTTCCAGTCGCGCTGCTTGATGGCCTCGCGCTTATCGTGGGCCTTGCGGCCCTTGGCGAGTCCAAGCTGGACCTTGGCGATGCCGCGATTGTTGAAATGAATATCCAGCGGCACCAGGGTCATGCCGTCCTTGGCGATGGCCCCCACCAGCTTGCGCAATTCGCGGCGATGCAGCAGCAATTTGCGCGGGCGGCGGGTTTCATGCGGGAACGGCATTTTCGCCTGATATTCAGGGATATAGGCATTGTAGAGGATCAATTCATCCCCGTTGGGTCCGGCAAAGGCTTCACTGATGTTGCCTTTGCCGGCCCGAAGGGACTTGATCTCGGTGCCCACCAGCATGATGCCAGCCTCGATGGTGTCCACGATGGTGTATTCGTGGCGTGCCTTGCGGTTTTGGGCGGCGATGCGTTCGGGCAGGGACATGGGTTCAGATCAGCCCGGCTTGCGCCAGGGCCGCCTTGACTTTGGCCCGCGCCGCATCCGACGCCGGCACCAGCGGCAAGCGCACCTGATCGGTGGACTTGCCCAGCAGGCTGGCGGCGTATTTGACCGGGGCGGGGCTGGTTTCGCAGAACATGGCATCGTGGATCGGCATCAGCTTGTCGCGGATGGCGAAGCAGGTGGCCAGATCGCCCTTGGCCCAGGCGTTCTGCATGTCGGCGCACAGCTTCGGCGCGATGTTGGATGTCACCGAGATGCAGCCGACACCGCCTTGGGCGTTGAAGGCGGTGGCAGTGGCGTCTTCGCCCGACAACTGGCAGAACTTGTCGCCCAGGGCGACCCGCATTTGCAGCGGGCGGGCCAGATCGGCGGTGGCGTCCTTGACGCCGACGATATTGGGCAGCTTGGCCAGACGGGCGAAGGTCTCGACGCTGATATTGACCACCGAGCGACCGGGGATGTTGTAGACGATCACCGGCAGGTCCACCGCGTTGACGATGGCCTCGTAATGGCGGAACAGGCCTTCCTGGGTCGGCTTGTTGTAATAAGGTGCCACCACCAAGGCGGCATCGGCGCCGGCTTCCTTGGCGTGGCGGGTCAGCGCGATGGCTTCGTCGGTGGAGTTGGAGCCGGTGCCGGCGATGACCGGGATTTTGCCCTTGGCCACTTCCACGCACAGTTCGACAACCCGTTTGTGTTCATCATGGGACAGCGTCGGGGACTCGCCGGTGGTGCCGCAGGGCACGACACCGTGGGTGCCCTCGGCGATCTGCCAGGCGACGAAGTCCTGGAACGCGCTATCGTCCACGCTTCCGTCGCGGAAGGGGGTGATGAGGGCGGTGATCGATCCCTTGAACATGGTTGACATCCTGAAACAATGGACATTTGTGAACCCGGCACATTACAGACAAGCCAATCGCTGTACAAGGGCGCCGTCCAGCTTGCTTGTAAGCCCAAGGGTTCCCTAGAATGGCGCCCACCTGTCCAGCCTTTGGTCGGACGGCTAGTCGGAGGTGTTGTTTTGTTTGTCCGTACCGTCGCTGCCCTGTTGGTGCTTGGCGTGTCCCTGGCGTTCGCACTGCCTGCCGCTGCCGATATCCCGGCGCGCGAGCGCAAATTGTACGATCAGGTGTTCGCCGCTGCGCGCAAGGATCGCTTCGCCGAAGCCGAGCGTCTGGCCATGCAGGCGTCCGACCGGCTGCTGCCCAAGCTGATCCGCTGGATGACCTATGCCAATCCCAGGTCGGGCGCCAGTTTCGAGGAAATCGGCTCGTTCATCGATTCGTCGCCCGACTGGCCGATGATGAATTCGCTGCATCGCCGGGCGGAAGAGGCCATCGGTCCCGCCACTCCCGCCGATCATGTGCTCAACTGGTATAAACGTCGTGACCCGGTCACCGTCGACGGCGCCATGGCCCTGGCCAAGGCGTTGATCGGGGCCGGTCAGCAGGAGCGCGCGACCGAGGTCTTGCGCAAGGCATGGATCGACGGCGGTTTCGGCACCATTCAGGAAAAGCAGTTCCTCGACCAGTTCGCCGACTATCTGCACCCCGATGATCATTGGCGGCGGCTGGACCGGCTGTTGTGGGACAAGCAGGATGGCCCGGTGCAACACATGTTGCTGCGGGTGACGCCGGAACGCCGGCTGCTGGCCCAGGCGCGGCTGGCGCTGCAAGCCGGCAAGTCCGACCCGGAAGGCCTGATCGCCAAAGTGCCGAAGGAGTTGAAGAACGATCCCGGCCTGATTTACGACCGGGTGCGCTGGCGCCGGCAAAAGGACATGGACGAAGACGCCATCGACCTGTTGTCGCATCCCGCCCGCAATCAGGTGCGGCCCGATCTGTGGTGGCAGGAGCGTGGCATCCTGGCCCGGCGTGCCCTGCAAAAAGGCCTGATCTCGCGCGCTTATCAGATGGCCGCCGATCACGCTTTGGCCGACGACAACAGCCAGTTCGCCGAGGCCGAGTTCCTGGCCGGCTGGATCGCGCTTCGCTTCCTGGACGACAAGGAAACGGCGGCGGTGCATTTCCAGAAGCTGTGGGACAAGGTGACGACGCCGTTGTCGCGCTCACGCGCCGCCTATTGGGCCGGGCGCACCGCCGAGGCCCGCGCCGACATCAAGGGCGCCAAGGATTGGTATGGACGCGGCGCTCAGTATTTCACCGCCTATTACGGCCAGTTGGCGGCATCGCGCCTGGACGACCATCATTGGCCGCTGCCGCCCGATCCCAAGGCCAGCGCCGAGGAAATCAAGCGGTTTGAAAACCGCGATATGGTCCGCGCCACCCGCATCATGCTGGAAATGGGCGAAACCGAATATCTGCGCGCCTTCTTCCTGCGCCTGAACGAAGTGGCCGGTTCGCCCGGCGAGCGCGTTCTGGTGGGTAAGCTGGCGCTGGAGCAGGGCCGCAACGATCTGGCTGTCACCATCGCCCGCCGCGCCGACCGCGAAAGCGTGTTCCTGGTCGGTGCCGGTTGGCCGGTACCCCATATCGGGGTGGAAACCCGACCGGAAAAGGCCTTGGTTCTGGCGCTGATCCGCCAGGAATCCGGCTTCATGGAGGCGGTGCAGTCACCGGTGGGGGCGCGTGGCCTGATGCAGTTGATGCCGGCCACCGCCAAGCAGGTGGCACGGGAAATCAAGGTCGCCTTCAATCCGTCGAAACTGGATGATCCCGATTACAACATCCGCCTGGGCAGCACCTATCTGGGCGACATGATCGACAATTTCGAGGGCTCATACGTCATGGCCCTGGCCGCCTATAATGCCGGTCCGGCCCGCGTGCGCCGCTGGGTCAAGGAATATGGCGACCCGCGCGACCCGACCGTCGATGTCATCGACTGGATCGAGATGATCCCGTTCACCGAGACCCGGGGCTATGTACAGCGGGTGATGGAAAGCCTGTCCATCTATCGCCGTAAGCTGGGGCAGGTTGACGGAACCTCGTTTGAATCCGATCTGAAACGATGGGCGCGCCGTTCGTCGTGATTTTTCTAGTTTCTGCGCCATGGCGGCGGTATTTTCCCCGCGTCTTGCCGCACCTGTTCAGTAAAGGTTGAATTCAATGCCGGAATATCGCTCTCGCACCTCCACCCATGGCCGTAACATGTCGGGCGCCCGCGGCCTGTGGCGCGCCACCGGTATGAAGGACGAGGATTTCGGCAAGCCGATCATCGCCGTGGTCAATTCCTTCACCCAGTTCGTGCCCGGTCACGTGCACTTGAAGGATCTGGGCCAGATGGTCGCGCGCGAAATTGAAAAGGCCGGCGGCATCGCCAAGGAATTCAACACCATCGCCATCGATGACGGCATCGCCATGGGCCATGCCGGCATGCTGTATTCGCTGCCGTCGCGCGAGATCATCGCCGATTCGGTCGAATACATGTGCAACGCCCACACCGCCGACGCCATGGTATGCATCTCCAATTGCGACAAGATCACGCCCGGCATGCTGATGGCGGCGTTGCGCCTGAACATCCCGGCGGTGTTCGTTTCCGGCGGACCGATGGAAGCGGGCAAGGTGGTCTATAAGGGCGAAACCCACGCCGTCGATCTGATCGATGCCATGATCAAGGGTGCCGACAAGAACGTTTCTGACGAAGAGGCCATGGCCTTCGAGCGCGAAAGCTGCCCCACCTGCGGCTCGTGCTCGGGCATGTTCACCGCCAATTCCATGAACTGCCTGACCGAGGCTTTGGGCCTGTCACTGCCCGGCAACGGCACCGTGGTCGCCACCCATGCCGACCGCAAGGAATTGTTCCTGGAAGCCGGGCGGCGCATCGTCGCCATCACCCGGGCCTATTACGAACAGGGCGACCAATCGGTGCTGCCGCGTTCCGTCGCCACCTTCAAGGCGTTTGAAAACGCCATGACCCTGGATATCGCCATGGGTGGCTCCACCAACACCGTGTTGCATCTGCTGGCCGCCGCCCAGGAAGCCGGTGTCGATTTCACCATGGCCGATATCGACCGCCTCAGCCGCCGCGTGCCCTGCCTGTGCAAGGTCGCCCCCAACATCGCCGACGTCCACATCGAGGACGTACACCGCGCCGGCGGCATCATGTCGATCTTGGGCCAGTTGGAACAAGCCGGTCTGCTGCACGCCGATTGCGGTACCGTCCATTCCGGCACCATGGCGCAAGCCTTGGCCAAGTGGGACATCAGCCGCTCCGACGATGCCAGCGTGCACGACTTCTTCCGCGCTGCCCCCGGCGGTGTGCGCACCACCGAGGCGTTCAGCCAGTCCAAGCGCTGGGACGCGCTGGACACCGACCGGGAAAAGGGCATCATCCGCTCTGCTGGTTCGGCGTTTTCCAAGGATGGCGGCTTGGCCGTGCTGTTCGGCAACATTGCTTTGGACGGCTGCATCGTCAAGACCGCCGGCGTCGACGAATCCAACCTGACCTTCACCGGTCCGGCGGTGATCTGTGAAAGCCAGGACGAGGCGGTGGCCAAGATTCTGGGTGGCGGGGTCAAGGAGGGCGATGTGGTCATCGTCCGCTATGAAGGCCCCAAGGGCGGCCCCGGCATGCAGGAAATGCTCTACCCCACCAGCTATCTGAAAAGCATGGGCCTGGGCAAGAAGTGCGCCCTGATCACCGATGGCCGTTTTTCCGGCGGCACCTCGGGTCTGTCCATCGGCCATGCCTCGCCGGAAGCGGCCGAGGGCGGCGCCATTGGTTTGGTGCAGGAAGGCGATACCATCGTCATCGACATCCCCAACCGTGTCATCAAGGTCGATGTGTCCGATGACGAACTGGCCAAGCGCCGCACCGCAATGGAAGCACAGGGCAAAAACGCGTGGAAGCCGGTGGGCCGCGACCGTCCGGTCAGCCCGGCATTGCGCGCCTATGCCGCCATGACCACTTCCGCCGCCCGGGGCGCCGTGCGCGACGTGTCCCAGTTGGAGCGGTCGTAAGGGCGGGGGGCCATCCGTCATGGCCACCATCACCTGGAACCCGATGATGAGCGTCGGTGTCCCTATCTTGGACGCCGACCATCGGACCTTGGTGGGGTTGATCAACGACCTGCACCATTCCGTCGGTGACGACGAGGAATACGCCACCCTGGGCAGCGTGTTGAAGGCGCTGCAGGAATATGCCGATCACCATTTCGCCCGCGAGGAACGGGTGATGGAGATTTGCCGCTATCCGTCGATGGAGGTACATCGGCGCATGCACCAGCGCCTGTCCAAGCAGGTGAGCGATCTGAAAAACGGCTACGACAGCGACCGTACGGCGGTGCGGGCCAAGGATTGCCTGGATTTTCTGCATAAATGGCTGATCGAGCATATTTGCTCGACCGACATGGATTATCGCTCGTGGGTGATCGGCCATGGTGAAGCCCTGAGCGCGGCGGAAGCCCTGTCCATGACCGGCCCCAAGACCAATACCAGCTTGGATTGGCGGCAATTGCGGGTGCTGGTGGTCGACGACAACCAGAACTTCGCCCAAGTCCTGCGCACCATCCTGGAAGGCGTCGGCGTCGCCAATATTGGTGTCGCCATGGATTTGGATGCGGCCAAGACCCGGTTGCAGGCTTCGGTCATCGATGTGGTGGTCACCGACTGGCATGTGGGGACGGAAAACGGCCTGGATCTGGTGGCCTGGATTCGGCGTCAGCCGGCCTTGGCCCAACTGCCGGTGTTGGTGCTGTCGGGGCATGAACGCATCGCCAATCGCGACGTGGCCCTGGGAGCGGGGGCCGACGAGTTCATGGAAAAGCCCATTTCCGCCCGTGGCTTGCTGATCTGCCTGTCGCGGCTGATGCGCAAGGACAAGCCCGCATGACCCAATTCTATAGCGATCTGGTGGTTGACGGGCGCTTGCCCGCTTCGGTCCATCCCATGCCCGATTTGCTGGATCAATCGGCGGAGCAGGTGTTGGCCGCCTTCCGTGACAGCCAGCGCGCCGATTTTTCCGCCATCATCGGCGACGTCAACCGCCCCGGTACGGTTCTGCATCAGGTCTTCGCCGAGTTGAAGCAGCGGGCCGCGCCGGACAATCCGTTCCACCGGGTGGCGTTGTTTCGCGACGGCGCCTTGGAACGCATGTTCCTGGATTTGCATGACCACGTGATGAGTCATCCGGTCTGGCGCCATCCGTTCTTCGTCCGCGTCTTCGACGGCGGCATCGATGTGGATGGCTTGCGCCGTTTTTCCACCAGCTATTTCAACCAGATCAAGAACACCCGCCAATGCGTGGCCATGGCCATCGGTCGTTTCCACGGCCTGATGGATTTGCCCTATGGCGGCTTGAACGAAAGGGTGGCCGAGATCACCCAGGTGTCCCTGGCCCAACTGGTCGCCGACGAATACGGCGTCGGTGCGCACGACGTGGAAGATTACCCTGATCTCGGTCATCTCTTCCGCTCGCGCACCCATATCGTCCTGTACCGGCAATTGTTCGACGGCCTGGGAATCGCCGCCGATGACCAGGATCAGCCCATGCTGTGGGGCGTCGCCGACAACGTGCTGATCCAGCGGCTGGTGGCTGGCGATCCGGCCTTTTCCCCGCTCGAGGCCTTGTCCTCGGTCGGTCTGGGCATGGAATGGGGAGTACCGGAATTCTTCTCGCTGCTGCTGGGCGGCATGATCCGGGTGGGCATGCGCGACACGCTGACGTTGACGGCCCGCGACCTGGAGGTGTTCATCGCCCATGTGCGCTATGACGTGCTGCACGCCGTATCGGTGATGCTGGTCACCAGCTTGCACATGAAGGACGATTCGGACGTGGCGGTGGTGAAGAACGCCTGCAACACCTTGATGGCCGGACGCTACGCCATGATGGGTGACGTCTACGCCCATGTCTTCGGCGAAAGCTGCCCCGCTCTGGCCGAGATCGGCCTGGAGCCGCGTTATCAGTTGACCGATCGCCGCATGGAAGCGGCACTGGTGGCGGCGCGGCAAACCATCGCCGCCAAACGCGTGGTGCGGGGCGATAAGTATCGCGCCCGCACCGACGTACCTTTGGTCTTTGCCTGAAAAACTTACTTCTCGGCGAAGGCCTTTTCGATGACGTAATCGCCGGCCCCGGCATGGCTGCCCTGGTTGAAGCCGATGCTGTCCAGGTGGTCGGCCAGTTCGTTCATCATGTTGGGATTGCCGCAGATCATGATGCGGTCTTCCTCGCGGTTGAGCTGCGGCACGCCCAGATCGCTGAACAGCTTGCCCGACTTGACCAGATCGGTGATGCGGCCCTGGTTGCGGAAATCTTCACGCGTCACCGTCGGGTAATAGACCAGCTTGTGGCGGGCTTCGTCGCCGAAGAATTCGTTCTTCGGCAATTCCTCGGTGATGAAATCCACATAGACCAGATCGTGGATGAAGCGCACGCCGTGCACCAGGATCACCTGATCGAAGCGTTCATACACCTCCGGGTCCTTGATCAGCGACAGGAAGGGGGCCAGGCCGGTGCCGGTGGACAGCAGGTAAAGGCGCTTGCCCGGCAGCAAATTGGGCAGCACCAGGGTGCCGGTGGTCTTCTTGTTGACCAAGATGGTGTCGCCCGGCTTGATGTGCTGCAAGCGCGAGGTCAAAGGGCCGTTGGGCACCTTGATCGACAGAAACTCCAGGTGTTCCTCGTAATTGGCGCTGACCATGGAATAGGCGCGCATCAGCGGCTTGCCGTCCACCATCAGGCCGATCATGGCGAATTGGCCGTTTTCAAACCGGAAACCGGGATCACGGTTCAGCTTCAGGGTGAACAGGGAATCCGTCCAGTGATGGACGTCCAGAACCGTCTTTTCCAGAATGTTCGACATGGACCTTTGCTCGTCTGACCAGAGTAACACCATTGGCGCGCCGCAATATGGCGGAACGCTTATCTACATAGCGCCTGCATGACAAAACATCAAGATAAATGTAGTTTCTAAATTTATAACATTTATTTTGTGTTTAATTTAGGTCGATCCAGATGGGGGTGTGATCGCTGGCCTTTTCCCGCCCGCGCGGTTCCTTGTCGATGTCACAGGCGATCAATCGGTCGGCGGCGGCGGGCGACAGCAGGAAATGGTCGATGCGCAGGCCGTTGCCGCGCGGCCATGCCCCGGCCTGATAATCCCAGAAGGTGTAGAGACCGGGCTGGGGGTGGAGGGCGCGGAAGGCCTCGGTCAGGCCCAGATGGCACAATTCGCGGAACAGGGCACGGCTTTCCGGGCGGCACAGGGCGTCGTCGGCCCAGCCCGCCGGGTCATAGACGTCGGCATCGGTGGGGCAGATGTTGTAATCGCCGCCCAGCACAAAGGGCATGCCCTGGTCCAGCAAGGTCTTGGCATGGTCGACCAGCCGGCGCATCCAGCGCAATTTGTAATCGAACTTTTCACCGGGGCAGGGATTACCGTTGGGCAGGTACAAGGACGCGATGCGCAAGCCCTGGATGTCGGCCTGGATATAGCGGGCCTGTTCGTCGGTTTCGTCGCCGGGCAGGCGGATTTGGATATTGTCCAGCGTGTGGCGCGACAAGATGGCGACGCCGTTATAGGATTTCTGCCCATGCACGGCCACCTGCCAGCCGGCGGATTGAAAATCCAAGGTGGGAAAGCCGTCGTCCTGGCATTTGATTTCCTGCAACAGCAGCACATCGGGCTTGGCGGATTGCAGCCAATCCATCACGTTGGGCAGGCGGGCTTTGACCGAATTGATGTTCCAGGTGGCGATGCGGACCATGATGCCTCGGTGGTGGATGACGGGATTGGCTGTGGTGGGCTTGGTTTTGGCATGGGGACCGGCCCGGGCGCAATCCTGTCCGCCCATGCCCAAGCCGACTTATGGCCTGCAATTGGATCACGGCAGCCCGGTTTACCGCAATGATCGTTCACGCGCCGAGGTATCGCGGCTGGCCGGCCCTGGCCTGCCCGGTCACAGCCAGCAGGGGCTGACTCATTCGGAAACTGAGTTTTCGCTGACCATCACCGTCAATGCTGCCGTGCTGGAATCGGGCCGCACCTGCGTGGCGCTGGGTGAGGCCAGGGGCGTGTGGCGTCTGAGCAAGCTGGAGGTGGACATCGTGCGCGAACACCCGCCCGGCACCTGCCCGCACGCGGTGATCCGCGCCCACGAGGATCAGCACGTGGCCATGGCGCAACGCATGTTCATTCGCCATGCCGGCACTATCCGCGCCCGGCTGGGGCAATTGGTGGCGCAATCGCACCCATCCATCACCGCCTTGGCCCCGGCCCAGGCGACGCAAGTGCTGCGCGACCAGTTGATGGAGGGGCTTAAGACGACGCTGGCGGCGTTCGAACGGGACCTCGCCCGCGCCAACGCCGCCATCGACACGCCGCAGAACTACAAGGCGGAAACCGCCAAGTGCCCGCGCTGGGAATGAGTTACATGGAAAAGCTGGAACCGCAGCCGCAGGTCGAGGTGGCTTGCGGATTGCGGAACTGGAAGCTGGCGCCCATCAGATCCTCGACGAAATCCACCTCGGTGCCGTCCAGCAGATCAAGCGAGGTCTGGTCGACCACCAGCTTGACGCCGTGATGTTCGGTGACGACGTCGTCTTCGCCGGTCTTGTCGTCCAGCTCGATATTGTATTGAAAGCCTGAACAGCCGCCGCCGGAAACGGCCACGCGCAGCATCATGTTGGGCTTGCCCTCCATGGCGATCAGGGCTTGAACGCGCTGGGCGGCGCTTTCGGTCAGGATGACGTTGGACATGGATGAACCTCGATTGCGATGTGACTGGCCCGGCGGAATTGAAAACACCTTAGCATACGCAATATGGTGGGTGGTAGCCGAAGGGCAAGAGGTTGCGTTCGGGCCATGCGGGCGGTAGTGTCCGGGCATGAGCGAACACTTGTCGTCCCGATCCGCAATCCTGGCTCCTTTCGCCTGCCGGCCCGAGGAGTCGCGCGGGCGTCTGCATGCCGAGCCGGAAAGCGGCACCCGTTCGCCGTTTCAGCGTGACCGCGACCGCATCATCCATTCCGCCGCCTTCCGTCGCCTGCAATATAAGACCCAGGTCTTCGTCTATCACGAAGGCGACAATTTCCGCACCCGTCTGACCCATTCGCTGGAAGTGTCGCAGATCGCGCGCTCCATCGCTCGCGTGCTGGGGCTGGAAGAGGATATGGCGGAATCCCTGGCCCTGGCCCATGATCTGGGCCACACCCCCTTCGGCCATGCCGGCGAGGACGCGTTGCAAGATGTGCTGTCGGCCTTTGGTGGCTTCGACCACAACGCCCAGTCGCTGCGCATCGTCACCAAGCTGGAACGCCGTTACATCGAATTCGACGGCCTCAACCTGACCTGGGAAACCCTGGAAGGTCTGGTCAAGCATAACGGCCCGCTGACCGGACCGCAGGCCAGCCCGCGCGAAGACGATTTGCCCGGGGCCATCACCGAATATGTCGCCCGCCATGATCTGGAACTGGATACCTTTGCCAGCGCCGAGGCGCAGGCGGCGGCCCTGTCCGACGACATCGCCTATAACAACCACGACATCGATGATGGCCTGCGCGCCGGTCTGTTCACCATCAAGGATCTGGCCGACGTGCCTTTGGTTGGGCCGGTGTTCCATGCGGTGATGCGGGAGCATCCCGATGCCGATATCAGCCTGCATATCCACGAGGCGGTGCGGCGCATGATCGGCATGATGATCCTGGACTGCATCGCCGAGACCAAGCGTCGCATCGATGATTTCGCCCCCAAATCAGCGGACGACGTGCGCCGGCTGAAGGTGCCCTTGGTGTCGTTCTCGGATGAGATGCGGGCCAATGACCGCGCCTTGAAGAAATTTCTGTTTCCCAACATGTACCGCCACTTCACCGTCAATCGCATGACCAGCAAGGGACGGCGGGTGGTGAAGGATCTGTTCAATCTGCTGTTCGCCGAACCCGGCTGTCTGCCGCCGGAATGGCGCTGCCTGACCGATGGCGCCGGCACCGCCAAGACCGCCCGCGTGGTCGGCGATTACATCGCCGGCATGACCGACCGTTTCGCCCTGGACGAGCACCGTCGTCTGTTTGACATGCAAGAGAAGCCCTGAATGAACCTGTTCAAGTATTTCCGCCAAGAGATCATCGCCGCCCTGTCCCGCCTGGACCTGCCGTCGGGCCTGGACACCAGCAAGGTGACCGCCGAACCCCCGCGTGAGGAAGCCCATGGCGACGTGGCGACCAACGCGGCCATGGTGCTGTCCAAGGCCGCCGGGCAAAAGCCGCGCGATCTGGCCGAGGCTTTGGCGGCGCAATTGCGGGCGCATCCGGCGGTGACGGCGGTGGAAATCGCCGGTCCCGGCTTCATCAATCTGCGTCTGGTCGACAGCTTCTGGGCCGAGCGTCTGGCGGAAGTGCTGCAGGCCGGCGCGGCCTATGGCGATTCCGACATGGGCGGCAACCGTCCCATCAACGTCGAATACGTGTCGGCCAATCCCACCGGCCCCATGCATATCGGCCACGCCCGTGGTGCGGTGATCGGCGACGCTTTGGCCTCGCTGTTGGCCAAGGCCGGCTATGCCGTCACCCGTGAATATTACATCAACGATGCCGGTGCCCAGGTGGATGTGCTGGCCCGGTCCATCCATCTGCGTTACCGCGAGGCCCTGGGCGAAGAGATCGGCGAAATCCCTGAAGGCCTTTATCCAGGTGATTACCTGCAACCGGCGGGCAAGACCCTGGCGGCGATCCATGGCGACGATTTCAAGAATGCGCCGGAAAGCGAATGGCTGGCCCGGTTCCGCCTGTTCGCCGTCGATGCCATGATGGACATGATCCGCGACGATCTCGCCGCCTTGGGCGTCAAGCACGACGTCTTCACCTCGGAACGCGGGCTGGTGGAAAGTGGCAAGGTGGATGCGGCGCTCGATTTCCTGGCCGGTCTGGGCCAGGTCTATGAAGGCGTGCTGGAACCGCCCAAGGGCAAGGTTCTCGATGATTGGGAGCCGCGCCCGCAAACCCTGTTCCGCGCCACCGCCTTCGGCGACGATGTCGATCGCCCGTTGAAGAAGTCGGACGGGTCGTGGACCTATTTCGCCTCGGATATCGCCTATCACTTGGACAAGTATCGGCGTGGCTTCCCCGCCATGATCGACATCTGGGGCGCCGATCACGGCGGCTATGTCAAGCGCATGCAGGCCGCGGTCAAGGCGGTGAGCGAGGGCGGCGGCGATCTGGATGTGAAATTGTGCCAGATGGTCAATCTGATGAAGGGCGGACAGCCGTTCAAGATGAGCAAGCGGGCCGGCACCTTCGTCACCCTGCGCGATCTGGTCGATCAGGTGGGCAAGGATGTGGTCCGCTTCATCATGTTGACCCGCAAGAACGACGCCCATCTGGATTTCGACCTGGACAAGGTGCTGGAACAGTCGCGCGACAACCCGGTCTTCTACGTGCAATACGCCCATGCCCGCTGTCACTCGGTGCTGCGTCACGGCGTCCAGGCGCTGCCTGGGGCCGATCTGTCCGCCGCCGCCCTGGCCGCTGGACCTTTGGCCCGCTTGACCGATCCGGCGGAGCTTGCTGTCATCAAGCTGCTGGCCGGTTGGCCGCGTCTGGTGGAAAGCGCCGCCGAAGCCCATGAACCGCATCGGGTGGCCTTCTACCTCAACGATGTGGCCGCCGCCTTCCACGGCCTGTGGAACAAGGGCAAGGACGACACGCAATTGCGCTTCCTGATCGAAGGCGACGCTGAATTGTCCTTGGCCCGCATGGGGCTGGTACGCGCCGTCGCCGATGTCATCGCATCGGGTTTGGCGGTGTTTGGTGTGGAACCGGTGGAGGAGATGCGCTGACATGGCGGGACATTCCGACGACGATTTCGATCGCGATATCCTGGACATCATCCCTGAACGTTTCGACGCCGACGCCGATTCCTATCACGCGCGCGCCGGCAGTCGTTTGCGCAACTGGCTGATTCTGGGGGCCGCCGTGCTTGCCGTCGGTGTGGCGGTGGCGGTGGGATGGCGGGTGATCGCCGGTGGCGGCGACAGTGCCAACGGCATCCCGGTGATTTCCGCCGACCAGCGCCCCATCAAGATACGTCCCGATGATCGGGGCGGTATGCAGGTGCCCAACCAGGACAAGCTGGTCTATGGCCGGCTCGAACAAGGCGATGGTGACGCCAAGGTGGAACGTCTGCTGCCCGCAGCTGAGCAACCGGTGCCGCCGCCCGCTGCCCCCGTGGCTCCGCCCAAGCCAGTCGCTCCGGTGGCGCCGGAAGTGTTGAAGCCGGCAATTCCGGCGGCACCGGTTCAGGCCCCGGCCCCAGCGGTCGTCCGTCCGGTCGAGCCCATGCCGCCGGCTCCGGTTGCCGCCCCGGCTCCGGCCAAGGTGGCTTCCGCTCCGCTTCCGGCGACACCGCCACCGCCGGCCACGGTGCCGGCTCCGGCCAAGGTTGCTCCGGTTGTTGCCCCGGCTGTCCCCCCGACGGTGGCAGTCGCCAAACCGGCGGCTGTGGTCGGTGGGGATTATCTGGTGCAATTGGGGGCGTTGCGTTCCGCCCCCGACGCCGAAAAGGAATGGGGCCGCATCCAGCGCGCCAACGCCGATGTGCTGGGCGGGCTGAAATCCGACGTGGTACAGGTGGATTTGGGCGCCAAGGGTGTGTTCTGGCGTTTGCGCGCTGGTCCGCTGAGCGAGCAATCCGCCCGTCAGGTGTGTGCCGAACTGAAGAATCGTAGCCAGGGGTGCATGGTTGTCCGCAAATAATCCCATTCCCGCCGCCGCCATTTTCGGCTGTGCCGGCCTGACCCTGAGCGAGGACGAACGGCGCTTTTTCGCCCGCGTCAATCCGCTGGGTTTCATCCTGTTCGCCCGCAACGTGGATACTCCCGATCAGGTGCGGGATTTGGTGCGCCAGTTGCGCGCCAGCGTCGGTCGGGACGATGCGCCGGTGCTGATCGACCAGGAAGGCGGGCGGGTGCAGCGCCTGCGTCCGCCCCATTGGCGTAAAGCCCCTCCTGGGGCCGATTTCGCCAGACTGGCCGAGCGCGACCGCGATGCCGCCCTTCATGCGCTTCGCCTCAATTATCGGTTGATTGGTCAGGAATTGGCCGAATTAGGCATCGACGTGGATTGCGCCCCGGTTCTGGATGTTCCCATTCCCGGCGCCCATGACGTCATCGGCGACCGTGCCTTCGGCCTGACCGCCGACATGGTCGCCGATCTGGGTCGCGCCGTCTGCGATGGCCTGCTCGATCAGGGCGTATTGCCGGTGATCAAGCACATTCCCGGCCATGGCCGCGCCATGGTTGACAGCCACCTGTCGCTGCCGGTGGTGGAGGCCAGCCGGGCCGAGTTGGAAACCCAGGATTTTCCGCCCTTTATCGCCCTTAGCGATCAGCCCTGGGCGATGACCGCCCATGTGGTCTATGACGCCCTTGATGCCGATGCCCCGGCCACCACCTCGGCCAAGGTCATCGGCGAGATCATCCGGGGCGTGATCGGGTTTGAAGGTTTCCTGATTTCCGATGATCTGTCCATGAAGGCCCTGGGCGGCGATTTCGCCAGCCGGACCACCGCCAGCCTGGAGGCCGGCTGCGATGCCGTCTTGCATTGCAACGGCGATATGGCGGAAATGCAGGCCATTGCCGCCGCCGTCTCGCCGTTGTCGGAAATCGCGCGCGAGCGTCTGGCCCGTGGTCAACGTCTCAAGCGCCAGGCCGTTGCGCCAAACAAGGATGAAGCCGCCGCCGAAATCGCCCGGTTGCTGACATGACCGATTTGATCGGCATGGTGCAGCAGGTTTCCGTGGTGGCGTTGCCGCTGATCTTCGCCATCACTCTGCACGAGGCGGCCCATGGCTATGCCGCCCTGGCCCTGGGCGACGACACCGCCAAGCGGGCCGGGCGGTTGTCGCTTAATCCGCTGCGCCATGTGGATTTGGTCGGTTCGATCATCGTGCCCGCCGTGCTGCTGCTGGTGGGCAGTTTCCTGTTCGGCTGGGCCAAGCCGGTGCCGGTGGATTTCCGCCGTTTGCGCAACCCGCGCTATGGCATGGTGTTGGTCGCCGCCGCCGGTCCGGCCAGCAATGTGGCCATGGCCATCATCGCCATCTTGCTGATCTCCTGGGTCGGTGCCTTGCCGGCTGCTGCGGTGGATTGGGCCCGGCTCAATCTGGCCAACGCCATTTACCTGAATTTGCTGTTGGCGGTGTTCAACATGATCCCCATTCCGCCCTTGGATGGCGGACGGGTGGCGGTCGGCCTGTTGCCGCGCCGGTTGGCCTTTCCCTTGGCCCGACTGGAAGACAAGGGCATCCTGATCGTCGTCGGCCTGCTGATGATCCTGCCCACCGTGACCGGTCTGGCCGGCTTTCGCATCGATCCGTTCGATCTGCTGATCCAGCCGGTGATCAATTTTCTCCTGACCGTCCTGGTTTCCATTTTCGGCGGATGATATGCAGGTCGATGTTTTCCAGGAAGACGAGGGTGCCCCCCAGCGATCCGCCGAGGATCGGCTGGTGCTGGACCTTGACGGCTTCGAGGGGCCGCTGGATGTGCTGCTGGCCCTGGCGCGCGAGCAAAAAGTCGATCTGGCCAAGATTTCCATCCTGAAACTGGCCGATCAATACCTGGAATTCGTCCATCGCATCCGTAGCCGCCATCTGGATCTGGCGGCGGAATATCTGGTGATGGCGGCATGGCTGGCCTATTTGAAGTCGCGCCTGCTGCTGCCCGAACCGGAACCGGAACAAGAAGGTGAACTGAGCGCCGCCGAAATGGCCGATATCCTGGCCTTTCGCTTGCGCCGGCTGGAAGCCATGCAGAAGATCGGCTCGACCTTGGTCAACCGGGCGCGCTTGGGCCGCGACATCTTTGCCCGGGGCGAGCCCGAGAATGTGGCCGTCATCACCCATTCCCTGTTCGATGTGCAATTATTCGATCTGTTGAAGGCTTATTCCGACCATGTGGTGCGCACTTCGGTGCGAACTCTTCACATCGAGGCCCCCGATCTGTACTCGGTCGAGGACGCCTTGCGCCGGTTGGAACACATGTTGGGGACCATGCCCGACTGGTCGGTGCTATCGGCCTATCTGCCCGCCATCCACGGCGATCCGCTGAAGATGAAGTCGGCGGTGGCCTCCACTTTCATCGCCGCCCTGGAACTGGCCAAACAAGGCCGCCTGCAATTGCGCCAGGATGGCGGTGCCTATTCCCCCATTTACGTCAAAGCCGGCGAGGTGGCGGCGTGACCGACGGTTTCGATCCCCAACATCTGCGGGTGCTGGAAGCGCTGCTGTTTGCCTCGGCCCAGCCGCTGGACGAACGCGATCTGGTGGAAAAACTGCCCCCAGGCAGCGACGTTGTGGCGCTCTTGACCGAATTGCAGGGGCAATATGCCGGTCGCGGGGTCAATCTGGTGCGTCGCGACAGCAAATGGGCTTTTCGCACCGCCCCCGATCTGGCCGGGCAATTGGTCATTGAACAGACCCAGACCCGGCGGCTGTCGCGTGCCGCCATCGAGGTTCTGGCCATCATCGCCTATAACCAGCCGATCACCCGGGCCGAGATCGAGGAAGTGCGTGGCGTCGCCCTGTCCAAGGGTACGCTGGACCTGTTGTTCGAGGCCGGCTGGATTCGCCCGCGCGGGCGCCGGCGCAGCCCTGGCAAGCCGTTGCAATGGGGCACCAGCGATGGCTTTTTGGATCATTTCGGCCTGGAAAGTCTCGAGGATTTGCCCAGCCTGAAGGAATTGAAGGCCGCCGGCCTGCTTGATACCCGTCCCGCCGCCGACGCCTATGGCAATCGCGCGGTTGACGGCCTCGTCCCGGTGGATACGGATGAGGACGACGAGGCCGAGCCGGAACTGGATTTGTTGGATGAGGACGAAGTGCTGGGTCTGGCGGAATAGGGCGGTTGCGGGGCGTGCCCAAGTCTGCGATGATCCGCCCCCAACCCTTCGCTAAACCTTCGGGCCGGAGATTAATTTCATGGGTAGCTTCAGCATTTGGCACTGGCTGATCGTTCTGGTCATCGTGCTTCTGCTGTTCGGCGCGGGTAAGATCCCCAAGCTGATGGGCGATATGGCCAAGGGCGTCAAGGCGTTCAAGAAAGGCCTGAACGAGGAAGACGAGGCCGCCGCTCAACCGGCTAAGCCCGCCGATTCCGCCAAGATCGAAGCCGATGCCGCGGCCAAGCCGGCGGAAAAGGATGCCGCCCGTCACTGAGGTGACGGACGCATCCGCAAGAAAGCGCAAAGGCTGACGCATGTTCGATATCGGCATGGATGAGATGGCTTTGGTGGCCGTGGTGGCGTTGATCGTCATCGGCCCCAAGGACTTGCCGCAGGTCTTGCGCATGTGCGGCCAATGGGTGCGCAAGGCGCGCGAAATGGCTGGCGAGTTTCAGCGCGGTGTCGATGACATGGTGCGCGAAAGCGGCGTATCCGACCTGAAAAGTCAGGTGGAAAAGGTCGCCGACACCAACGCCTTGCGTCAGCAGATCGAAAACACCATCGATCCCACCGGCGACATCGTCCGCAGCCTGGAAGCGCCCAAACTGGACCAGCCGGCGGCTGAACCGGAGGCCCCATCCATGCCCGCCCCTGAAAAACCCCCGGCACCGTGAGCCCCATGAGCGACGACAAGACCATGCCCTTGCTCGACCATCTGGTCGAGTTGCGCCGCCGCCTGTTGTGGTCGGTGCTGGCCTTCGTCGTCGTCTTCGCCGGCTGTTTCTATTTCGCCGCCGACATCTACACCATCCTGATGGACCCCTATGCCAAGGTGGCCCTGGATAAGGGCGGCATGCGCCGGCTGATCTATACGGCGCCGACCGAGGCCTTCTTCACCTATGTCAAGGTGTCGGCCTTCGCCGCCGGCGTCCTTTGCTTTCCGGTGTGGGCCGGCCAGTTGTGGGCCTTCGTCGCCCCTGGTCTCTACAAGAATGAACGTCAGGCCTTCATGCCGTTCCTGTTCGCCACCCCGGTATTGTTCAGCCTGGGTGCCGCCCTGGTGTACTTCTTGGTCCTGCCCATGCTGTACACCTATCTGCTGGGCTTCGAAAATCTGGTGCCGCATCAGGGTGAATTGCCCATTCAATTGGAAGCCAAGGTCAGCGAATCGCTGTCCCTGATCATGACCCTGATCTTCGCCTTTGGCCTCGCCTTCCAGATGCCGGTGCTGCTGACGCTTTTGGCCCGCGTCGGTCTGGTCACCGCCAAGGGGCTGAAGGAAAAGCGCCGCTACGCCATCGTCGGCGTCTTCGTCTTCGCTGCGGTGGTCACCCCGCCCGATGTGGTCAGCCAGTTGTCCCTGGCCGTGCCCATGGTGATTTTGTACGAATTGTCGATCATTTCCGCCCGTATGGCGGAAAAGAAGCGCGGCGAACCCTCGGAAGAGGATGAGGCCGACGAAGACGACCCCGTGGACGAAACCGATTTCAACGGTTGACCCTTTTAAAAGCCTGGATGTCCTGTCATGCACGATCTGAAATGGATTCGCGAAAACCCTGACGCTTTCGACGCTGGTCTGGCGCGCCGTGGGCTTGATCCGCGTTCCGCCGCTCTGATCCGCCTGGATGGCGAACGCCGCGCCGCCCAGACCCGCTTGCAGGAATTGCAGGCCAGCCGCAACGAGACGTCCAAGCAGATCGGCATCATCAAGAAGCAAGGCGGCGACGCCAGCGCCATCATGGATGAGATCGCCAAGCTGAAGGAAGATATCCCGCTGCTGGAAGCCCAGGAAAAGTCCCTGTCCGAGGAGATCGACGGCATTCTGGCCGCCATTCCCAACCTGCCGGGCGCGGATGTTCCCGATGGTCCGGACGAGGAGCACAATGTGGAAATCCGCCGCTGGGGTCAGCCCGGCGCATTTGATTTCCAGCCGCTCGAACACGACGCCATCGGCGCCAAGCTGGGGTTGATGGATTTCGACGGTGCCGCCAAGCTGTCGGGGGCCCGCTTCGTCGTCCTGAAAGGCAAGCTGGCCCGGCTGGAGCGCGCCCTGGCCCAGTTCATGCTGGATGTGCAGACCGAACAACACGGCTATACCGAGGTCAGCCCGCCGACCCTGGTCAAGGATGGCGCTTTGTTCGGCACCGGTCAGTTGCCCAAGTTCGGCGACGATCTGTTCAAGACCAATACCGGCCATTGGCTGATCCCGACGGCGGAAGTGCCGCTGACCAATCTGGTCGGCGATTCCATCGTCGATGAAGCGGCGCTGCCCATTCGCATGACCGCACTGACCCTATGCTACCGCTCGGAAGCCGGGGCGGCGGGCAAGGATACCCGCGGCATGATCCGTCAGCATCAGTTCTGGAAGGTGGAGATGGTGTCCATCGCCCATCCCGACCAGTCGGAAGCGGAACACCAGCGCATGACCGCCTGCGCCGAAACCATCCTGCAAAAGCTGGAACTGCCGTACCGCACCATCGTTTTGTGCACTGGTGACATGGGCTTTTCCTCGCAGAAGACCTATGACATCGAAGTGTGGCTGCCAGGGCAGGGGCGCTACCGCGAAATCTCGTCGTGCTCGAATTGCGGCGATTTCCAGGCTCGGCGCATGAAGGCCCGCTTCAAGGGGGACAAGGGCAACCGCTTCGTCCATACCCTGAACGGTTCCGGCCTGGCCGTGGGCCGCACCTTGGTGGCTGTGCTGGAAAATTATCAGCAGGCCGACGGCTCGGTGCGCGTGCCTGAGGCGCTCAAGCCCTATATGGGCGGGCTCGAGGTGATCGCGTAATCGCCATGTATCCGCCCGTCGCCGATTTGTCCCGCGCCCGCATCCTCATCAGCAATGATGACGGCATCAACGCGCCCGGTATCAAGGTGCTTGAGCGGGTAGCCCGCACCCTGTCCGATGACGTTTGGGTGGTTGCCCCCGACACCGAGCAATCGGCCGCCGGCCATTCGCTGACCATCCGCCGGCCCTTGCGCATCCGTCAGGTGTCGGAACGGCATTTTTCCGTCGACGGCACCCCCACCGACGCGGTGCTGTTGGGCGTCAACAAGGTGCTGGCCGACAAAAAACCCGATCTGGTGCTGTCGGGCATCAATCGCGGCGCCAATATGGGTGACGACGTCACCTATTCCGGCACGGTGGCGGCGGCCATGGAGGCGACCATCCTGGGCATACCCTCCATTGCCCTGTCGCAATTCCTGCGCCCGGATCAGCCGGTGCATTGGTCCACCGCCGAACATTGGGCGCCGCAAGTGATCCGCACGGTCTGTTCGGTCGGCTGGGGTAAGAACGTGCTGATGAACATCAACTTCCCCGACGTTTTGCCGGCTCAGGTCGGTGGTGTCGAGGTGGTGCGCCAGGGCAAGCGCAAGATCGGCGACCAGTTGATCGAGCGCCACGACCCGCGCGGCGAGCCCTATGTGTGGATCGGCGCCCAGCGGGCCGAAGACCCCGGCGAAAAGGGCACCGATATCGAGGCGGTGCTGCGCGGCCAAGTCACCGTCACCCCCTTGTGCGTCGATCTCACCCATGGCCAGACCATGGCGGCGCTCAAGTCCTTGTTTGGCTGAAAGTCTCATGGCCGCCCCCGACCCCCGCGTCATCCGCCTGCTGATGGAACTGCGCCGGATGGGGATTGCCGACACCAAGGTGCTGGCCGCCATCGAGAAAGTGCCGCGTCAGTTGTTCGTGGCGGCGCCGTTCCTGGATCAGGCCTATGAAAATCATGCGCTGCCCATCGCCTGCGGTCAGACGGTCAGCCAGCCTTACATCGTCGCCCTGATGACCCAGGCCTTGCAGGTCAATGATCGCACCAAGGTGCTGGAAGTGGGCACCGGCTCGGGCTATCAGGCGGCGGTACTGGCGCAACTGTGCCGCCGCGTCTACACCATTGAACGGCACAAGCCGTTGTTGAAGCAGGCGGAAGAACGCTTCCGCACGTTGCGCATCCACAACATCACCTCGATCCTCGGCGATGGCGCCAAGGGCTGGCCGGAACAGGCGCCGTTCGAGCGTATCATGGTCACCGCCGCCGCCCATGACATCCCGCCCTTGCTGGTCGATCAGTTGCAGGTGGGCGGTATCATGGTGTTGCCGGTGGGCGAGGCGAGCAGCGGCGAGCAGGATCTGGTCCGCGTCGTCAAACTGGAGCGCGGCATCGATATCCAGCATCTCGGCCCTGTGCGTTTCGTGCCTTTGGTCGAGGGAATCGCCGAGACTTGACGTTGCCGCCTGCAAGTTCGCCGCGTATAGTGCGGCGCATGCGCGCGTCCACACTCCATCTGGTGTTACGTCTGATTGTGCTGATTGCCCCGCCTTTGCTGTTGGCGGGGTGCTCGCCGTCGTTTCAAGGCGGTGCGCCGGTCAGCCGAGGCGCGCCGTCGTCGCAAGGATGTTCCGGTGCGGTGACGGTCTATGCCGGCGACACCCTGTATTCCATCGCGCGGCGCTGCAATGTTTCGGTGCGCGACCTGATCGAGATCAACAACTTGGCGGCGCCTTACGTGATTTCGCCCGGTATGCAACTGCGCATGCCCGGCGGCGGTGAATATGTGGTTCAGCGTGGCGATGCCCTTAGCCTGATCGCCCGACGTCTGGGGGTGGAGTTCCAAACTCTGGCGCGGCTGAATGGCAAAGCCGCCCCTTACACCATTTTCGTCGGTGAGAAGCTCAGGCTGCCGGGAGGGCGTGGCGGCGCGACAGTGGCCACCACGGGAACCGGCGGCGCCTTGGTCATCGCTTCGCCCAATTCCACGCGCAAGGGGGCAGAGCCATCGACGGCCTCGACTCGAGTGCAGTCACAGGCAGCGGCCCCAGTCGGTACAGCGGAGGGAAATACGGCGCCGGAAGCCCGCCATCCGGCGTTCGAACCCCGGCAAACCCTGCCGCCGCCACCGCCACCCATGGGCGGTAAGGGCTTCATCTGGCCGGTCAAGGGCGATCTGGTGGCGGAGTTCGGCCCCATGGCGGGCAGCAAGGGCCAGCATAATGACGGCATCAATATCGCTGCTGCCCGCGGTACCCCGGTATGGGCAGTGGAAAACGGCGTCGTTGCCTATGTGGGCAACGAATTGAAGGGATTCGGCAATCTGCTGTTGGTCAAGCATGCCGATGGCTGGGTCAGCGCCTATGCCCATAACGATCAGTTGATGGTGCGCAAGGGCGATTCGGTCAAGCGCGGCCAGCAGATCGCCACCGTCGGTACATCAGGCGGGGTGGACAGCCCGCAATTGCATTTCGAATTGCGCCGGGGCACCGAGGCGGTCAATCCCGTTGCTCATCTGAACGGCGCTTGACCAAAGACAAGGGCCGCCCCTGGGGACGGCCCTTAAGCTGTGGCCATGTTTCAAAGATTCGACACCGCCCCGACAATGACCCCCGACGAAGCCATGATCGTCGGCGGTCTGGTTATTTTGGGCGGCATCGCCCTGTTTGTTGCCGTGGTCTACGCTACGCGATGGCTGGCTCGGCGCTGATCAAGCCCGCGCGGCGTTTGAGCGGGCCCGTCACGGGCCGTATAGACAAACCTCAGGCGATGGGCTTGCCCAGGCGACCGGCCAGATCCTGGATGAATTGCCAGGCGACGCGGCCCGAGCGCGAGCCACGGGTGACCGCCCATTCATTGGCCTCGCGCCGCAGCGTTTCACCATCGATAGGCAGGCCGTAACGGTCGGCATAGCCCTGGATGATGTCGAAATAGGTGTCTTGCCCCACATGATGGAAGCCCAGCCACAGGCCGAAGCGGTCGGACAGCGACACCTTTTCTTCGACTGCCTCGCCGGGGTTGATGGCGGTGGAGCGCTCGTTCTCGATCATGTCGCGCGACAGCAGGTGACGGCGGTTCGAGGTGGCGTAGAAAATGACGTTGGCGGGGCGGCCTTCGATGCCGCCGTCGAGGACCGCCTTCAACGACTTATAGGCCTCGTCCTGGCCCTCGAACGACAGATCGTCGCAAAACAGGATGGTGCGGCGGCCGTCGGCGCGCAAAATACGCAGCAGGCGGGGCAGGGACGGGATGTCCTCGCGGTGGATTTCCACCAGCAGCAGCTTGTCGGCGCCTTCTTCGTTGATGGTGGCGTGTGCCGCCTTGACCAACGAGCTTTTGCCGGTGCCGCGCGCGCCCCATAACAGGGCGTTGTTGGCGGGCAGTCCCTGGGCGAAACGACGGGTATTGTTGAGCAATTGTTCGATCTGGCGCTCGATGCCTTTCAACAGTTGAAGTTCCACCCGATTGACCTGCGGCACCGGTTCCAGCCCGTCCGGATTGGCGTGCCAGATGAAGGCATCGGCGGCCAGCAGGTCGACCTTGGACAAGGGCGGCGGCGCCAACCGTTCCAGGGCGTTGGCGATGCGGTTCAGCAGGTCGAGAGTGTCGGGGGTCATGACGAAAAACCTGGGTGATGGCGGGAAGGTGACAGCCTAAAGCCCCGCCCCGGATCGGGCAAGGGTTTGACCGCAGACGGGAGTTAAGGTTTGCATCGGCTTGGCTTGTCGCTATATTCCGCTGACTTTGCCATGAAAGACCACTGATCCAAGGAGTCGTTCCATGTTCGTGTCCCCCGCCTATGCCCAGGCTGCCGGTTCCGCTGGCGGCATCGCCGGAGGTGTCGAGGCCTTTCTGCCGCTGGTCCTGATCTTCGTGGTCTTCTATTTCCTGATGATCCGCCCTCAGCAAAAGCGCATGAAGGTCCATAAGGAAATGCTGGCCGCCCTCCGTCGCGGCGACCGTGTGGTTCTGGCTTCCGGCATCATGGGTCTGGTGACCAAAGTCACCAGCGATACCGAAGTGCAGGTGGAAATCGCCGACGGCGTCAAGGTTCGTGTCGTTCGTTCCGCCATCCAGGAAGTGGTTGCCAAGACCGAGCCGGTCTCGGGCGCCAAGGAAGAAGCCAAGGACGGGACGGAAACCCCGGCCGACAAGTAAACCTGCTATTACTGCCTGATACGGAACGGTCATGCTCCAATTTCCCAAGTGGAAGATCGCCTTGGTGTTGCTTGTCGCCCTTTGGGGCGGAGTCTGGGCGACGCCCAACCTGCTTTCGCGGGATACCACCGACCGGATGCCCTCTTGGTGGCAGCCGGTCAGTCTGGGGCTTGACCTTCAAGGTGGTTCCTATCTGCTGCTCGAAGTTGATACCGCCTACGTAAAGCGCGAACATCTGTCGGCCATGGTGGAAACCTTGCGGGCCACGCTCCGCAAGGAAAAGGTCCGCTATTCCGAGTTGGGGATCAGCGGCCTTGACAGCGTCAAGGTCCGCATCTCCGACGAGGCCGAGCGCGAGCGGGTGCGGGCCGAGCTGCGCAAACTCGACCCGGAAGCGCAATTCGAGGCGGGCGAGGGGGGATTGTTCACCTTCACCTATCCCACCCCGGTGATGGCCAAGCGCATCAATCAGGCGGTTGACCAATCCATCGGCATCGTGCGGCGCCGTGTCGACGAATTGGGCACGCGTGAACCGTCGATCCAGCGCCAGGGTGTGGACCGCATCATCGTCCAATTGCCCGGCGTCAAGAACCCCGAGCACATCAAGTCGCTTCTGGGCAAGACCGCCAAGCTGACCTTCCATCTGGTCGACGACACCACCACGCCGGATGAAGCGGTGCGCGGTCGGGTGCCGTCCGGTTCCATGCTGTTGCCGTCGGTCGAGCAGGAACGGGGGCTACCGTCCCATTACGTGGTGAAAAAGCGGGTCGAAGTTGGCGGCGACATGCTGACCGATGCCCAGCCCACCTTCCGCGACGGTCGTCCGGTGGTGTCGTTCCGCTTCTCGGTCGCTGGCGGCAAACGTTTCGCCGATACCACCAGCGCCGCCTCTGGCAAGCTGTTGGCCATCGTTCTGGACGACAAGGTGATTTCCGCGCCACGCATCAACGAACCGATCTTGGGCGGTGCCGGCGAAATTTCCGGCAGCTTCTCCGTCCAAGGGGCGCAGGATCTGGCCTTGCTGCTGCGCGCCGGTGCGCTGCCGGCACCTTTGGTGGTGCTGGAGGAACGCACTGTCGGTCCCGATCTGGGCGCCGATTCCATCCAGGCCGGTGCCGTCGCCAGCGGCGTCGGGCTGTTGCTGGTGGTGGTCTTCATGGTGGTCATCTATGGCACCTTGGGCGCCCTGGCCAATGTCGCCCTGGTGCTCAATCTGGTGATCCTGCTGGCCTTGATGTCAGTGCTGGGGGCCACGCTGACCCTGCCGGGCATCGCCGGCATCGTGCTGACCATGGGCATGGCGGTGGACGCCAACGTGCTGATCTATGAGCGCATGCGCGAGGAACAGCGATCCGGGCGCAGCATCATCTCCACCATCCAGGTATCGTTCGAGCGGGCCTTCGGCACCATCTTGGACGCCAATCTGACCACCCTGGCGGCGGCGGCCCTGCTGTTCCAGTTCGGTTCCGGGCCGGTGCGCGGCTTTGCCGTCACCTTGTCCTTGGGCCTGCTGACCTCCATGTTCACTGCCATCATGGTCACCCGTTTGATGGTGGCCACCTGGGTTCGCCTGCGCCGTCCCAAGACGCTGCCGCTGTAAGGATAAGGCCATGAGCTTTTACGCCAATCTCATCGCCCGGACGCCCAAGTTCGACTTCGTCGGCAAGCGCATTCCGGCGTTCTTCCTGACCGCCGCCCTGATCATCGGCACTTTCGTGTCCATCGCCACCAAGGGCTTCAATTTCGGCATCGACTTTGCCGGCGGCATTCTGGTCGAGGTGCAAAAGGTCGAGGGGCCAGCGGATATGGCCCATATGCGCGACGTTTTGGGCAATCTGGGTCTGGGCGAAGTGTCGTTGCAGCAATTCGGCGAATCTGGCCGCGACGTCATGGTCCGCGTGCAAAAGCAAGACGGTGACGAAAAGGCTCAGATGGCCGCCTTGGCCAAGGTCAAGGAGACCCTGGGCGGCGGCTATGAATACCGCCGCGTTGAGATCGTTGGCCCCAAGGTGGGGGACGAGTTGAAGCGCGACGGTGCGTTGGCTGTCGGTCTGTCGGTTCTGGCCATCGCCGCCTATGTGTGGTTTCGCTTTGAATGGCAGTTTGGTGTCGGCGCCCTGATCGCCACGTTCCATGACGTCATTTTGACGTTTGGGTTTTTCTCGCTCACCGGCATGGAATTCAACCTGACCAGCGTGGCCGCCATCCTGACCATCGCTGGCTATTCCATCAACGACACCGTGGTCATCTATGACCGTGTGCGTGAAAATCTGCGCAAGTACAAGACCTTGTCTTTGTCCGAGCTGCTCAACCAGTCGGTCAACGAGACTTTGGCGCGCACCTTCCTGACCGTAGCCACCGTGTTCCTGACTGTCATCGCCCTGCTGCTTCTGGGCGGCGAGGTTCTGCACGGTTTCGCCGCGTCGTTGCTATGGGGCTTGGTGGTTGGCACCTTCTCGTCCATGTATGTGGCCATCCCGGTGCTGATTTATTTCAATCTCCGCGTCGGCAAGGAGCGTGAAGAGGAAGAAGCCGCCAGTCAGGCCGCTCCCTGATGGACATCACTCCGGTCGTCAGTTCGGAATTCCAACTGATCGGCGGCTATGGCGATGGCGGCTTCTCCATCTCCGGCATCCGTCATGAAGGTTCGGTGCTGATTTTGCCGCGTCGGACGTTGTCGTGGACAGTGCAATCAGCCAGCGACGTTGCTTTGGAAAACCTGCAACCGATCATCGGGGCCGATCCGCGTCCGGCTATCCTGATCCTGGGCTGCGGTCGTTCCATGGCGCCAGTGCCCCGGGCTTTGCGCGATGCCTTGCGTGGGCACGGTATCGTCGTCGAACCTATGGATAGCGGCGCCGCCTGCCGCACCTACAACGTGCTGCTGACCGAAGGCCGTGACGTCGCCGCCGCCATTATCGCGGTTTAAGAATTTTCGCCAAGACCTCAATGTCATCCGGTGTGTTGACATTGAAGAATGGATCGATGGGCTGGGCTGGCCAGGGGGCCAAGCCCGCCCCCTGGGCTTGGGCGAAGCGCCATACCCCCCGCTGTTGCGCTGCCAGCGCTTGTTCCATGGCCTCAATCAACCCCACCGGCCATAAGCCGAAGACCGGGTGCTGGTGCTCGCCGCTGATGGCGATGACCGCTCTGCCCCCTTCCTGGGATTGCCGCCACAGGCCAGGGGCCAGATCGAGGGGCAGCAAAGGGGTGTCGCCGGCGGCGCTCAGGCAATACTCCAGTCCCTGTGCCTTGGCCCAGTAAAGGCCGCTCAGTATACCGGCCAGCGGTCCCAGATGGCCGGGGATCACGTCGGCGATGACCGGCAGGCCGAAAGGGGCAAAGCGGTCAGCGGGGCCATTGGCGCTGAGCGCCAGGCATTGCACCTGCGGCAGCAAGCGGTCGATCACCCGTTGCAGCAAGGAGATGCCGGCCACGTCCCGCAACGGTTTGTCGCCGCCGCCCATACGGCGGGCCAGACCGCCGGCCAGGATGATGCCGGCCAGCGGTTTCACGGCTTGACCGGGCCGCCGGGTTCTTCCACTTCCGGCACCTTGAAGAACTTGTCCACCGCCGCCCAGGCATTGGTCACCGCCATGGCATGCACGTCGAAACGGCCCATGGGCGAATACAGCGACGACGCCAGATACAGGCCGATTTCCTCGACCTCACCGATGGTGAAGACCACTTCGCCGCAGGGCATTTCCACCCGGCGCTTGGAGGCCACGTCCGCGCCCTGCAACTGTTCCGGCGTGGTGGGCAGCAGCAGGAAATTCATGAACCACGGCGTTACCAGCACCCCGGCCAGCCACTTTCCCCCATTATCGTCTTCCCACGGGCGGAAGCCGACGGCTTCGACCTTAAGGGCATGGTTGTAAAGGCCGATATCCTTCATGCGCTCGTCACCGATGCGGGTGAAGCTGTCAGCCAGCAGGTTGACGCGGTCCAGTTCCTGGGGAGTAAGCGGTTCGTACATAAAAACCTCGCTGGAATGGGGCGGGAAGTGTAGCCAAGGGGCACGACGATTGCGAGGCGACATTGCATCCGGGCCGCGTCTGGGCTATGACCCGTGGTCAGCGCGGGCGCGCGTAACAAGAATGCATAGAAGAGAGGGAACCATGCCGTATAAGCGGATCACTCTGACCCATTTCCTGTTGCAGGAGCAGCGTCGTCTTGGCGGCTCTGGCGCCTTCACCTCGCTGATGAACGACATTCTGACCGCCTGCAAGATGGTGTCGCATGAAGTCAATCGCGGCGCCCTGGTCGGCAATCACGGTGTTGCCGGCACCGTCAACGTTCAGGACGAGGAACAAAAGCCCCTGGACGTCCTGGCCAACGACATTTTCCTGCACATGAACGCGCTGGGCGGCAATTATGCCGCCATGGCGTCGGAGGAGCTGGAAGACGTGCACGCGGTCAAGGGGTCGGCCGACGGCAAGTACCTGCTGTTGTTCGATCCGCTGGACGGGTCGTCCAACATCGATGTCAATATCTCGGTCGGGTCCATTTTCTCGATCCTGCGTCTGCCCGAAGGGGCCGATCCCAATTCGGCCAACGCCTTCCTGCAACCCGGTGTCCAGCAGATTTGTGCCGGCTATGCGCTTTATGGTTCATCGACCATGCTGGTGCTGACCACCGGCAACGGCGTCAACGGCTTCACCTTGGACCGTGACGTCGGCATGTTCTTCCTGACCCATCCGAACATGACCATCCCGGCCGACACCAAGGAATTCGCCATCAACGCCTCGCGCTCGCGTTTCTGGGAGGCTCCGGTCAAGCGCTATGTGGATGAATGCCTGGCCGGCAAGGACGGCCCTCGCGGTAAGGATTTCAACATGCGGTGGGTGGCGTCCATGGTCGCCGAAGTCCATCGTATTTTGGTGCGCGGCGGCATTTTCATGTATCCCGCCGATGCCGAGAACATCAAGAAGGGCGGCAAGTTGCGGCTGATGTATGAAGCCAATCCCATGTCGTTCATCGTCGAACAGGCCGGCGGTGCCGCCACCACCGGGCGTAAACGTCTGATGGAGGTTGAGCCCACCAATCTGCACCAGCGGGTGCCGGTAATCCTGGGATCGAAGAACGAGGTGGAACGGTTGGCGGCCTATCACCGTGAAGGCAGCGAATAAAACAGCAGACGGCCCCGGAAACGGGGCCGTTTTTCTTGGCTAAAGCCAGTTGATCCGTCGCAGGACCAGCCACAATCCGGGCATCATCACGGCGATGATCACCAGCAATTCCCAAAACGCGTTGGGGTCACCGGTCCCAGGGATGCCGCCGATATTGGCGCCCAGCAGACCGGCCACCAAAGACGGCGGCAGCAACAGCGCGGTCAGGGCGGTGAAACGATTGGAATTTTGGGCGATGCGTTCGGAGATTTGCGCCGACAGATCTTCGTGCAGCACCGTTGCCCGTTCGCGCAAGGCGTCCAAATCCTCGATATGGCGCACCACTTTGTCGGTGACTTCACGCAGGCGCAGGCGGGCGTCGCGTGACAGCCACGACGAATCGTCGTGCTGGATACGGTAAAGCGCGTCGCGCTGCGGTCCCAGATAACGGCGCAATTGAATGGTGCTGCGCCGGGCGCGGGCCAGCTTGCCGCGCATGCCGGGATCGGCCGTGCGTTCGATGGCCTGATCCTCCAGGATACCGATTTCCTCTTCCAGGTTTTCCAGGATGATTTCCAGGTGTTCGACCACCCGTTCGGCGATCTGGGCCAACAATCCGCCCGGACTGCGCGGCCCCTTGCCGGTCAACAGTGCCAGACGGATATTGCGCAGGGCGGAAAGTTGATGGTCCTTTTCACGCAGGGAAATCAATCGATTGGCTTCCCCCCAGATGTGGATGGGAACCAATTCGGGATGGCCGCTGGCCTCGTCCACGTTGACACCGCGCAGCACCACCAAAAGGTTGTCGTCCACATCCTCGACCCGAGGGCGGGATTCATCGGCCAGCAAGGCCAGGGCGACCAACGGGTCGACGCCACTTTCCCGGCGCAGCCAAGTGGCGGCGGTTTCGTCATCGCGCTCCAGATGAATCCATAAAAAGCCGTCTTCCGGCTTCCATTGCCGGATGCCGTCCCAGTCCAGGTCGCGGCAACCGCCCTTGCGGTCCAGCAGGGCGGCGAAGCGCAGGCCCGGCTGAGCGCCGGTCTTGATGTCGTCGAGGGTGGCGGTGTTCATGAGGTCTTTTCCGCTATTGTGCTAAAAGCATGGGGGGAGGGCGTGCCGAAGGCAAGACCGATATAGGGGGATGGAGTGAGCGATATCCTACTTACGTTTGTCGGTTTGTTTCTGCTGCTGGTCGCCGGCGAAGGCTTGGTGCGTGGTGCGGTTACCGTCGCCCGGTCCCTCAGGGTGTCGGAACTGGTGATCGGCCTGACCTTGGTGGGCGCGATGACTTCGGCCCCGGAACTGATGGTCTCGGTCAGTGCCGCCATCGAAGGGGTACCGGACATGGCCTTGGGCAACGTGGTCGGCAGCAACATCACCAATCTGCTGCTGGTCGTCGGCGTTGCCGCCTTGCTGCGTCCTTTGGATGTGACACGATCCTTGCTTCTGCATGACGGTGTCATCAATTTCACCGCCGCCGCCCTGCTGGCCGGGTTGGCCGTTCACGGCACCATCGAACGTTGGCATGGCGCTGTATTGGTTTTGTGCCTGCTTTGGTATTTGTGGCAGACCTATCGGCGGGAAAAACCGCAACATCGCCAAAGCCTGCATGAAAAGGAGGCCCGCGATCTGGAACGCCCGAAAATGCCGGTGTGGCTGGCCGTGCTGCTGACCATCGGTGGTGTCGCCGGATTGGTCATCGGTGCCGCCCTTCTGGTCAAGGGCGGAACCGGGCTGGCGCGCAGCTTGGGGGTTTCGGAAGCCGTCATCGGCCTTAGTCTGATCGCCCTGGGTACGTCGTTGCCGGAACTGGCGACATCGATGATCGCCGCTTGGCGTGGGCATACCCAGGTGGCTCTCGGCAATGTCTTCGGCAGTTGCATCTTCAATACGCTGGGGATCGTCGGCATTGCCGCCGGTGCGGTCCCGTTGCCGGTGGCGGCGGAACTGGCCGGGCGCGATGTCTGGGTGATGGTCGCGGTTTCCGCCTTGGTACCGCTGAGCATGGCCGTGGGCGGTCCAATCGGGCGGGGCAGAGGGGCATTGTATCTGGCTGCCTATGGGGTCTATGTCTGGGTCTTGTTCTCTGGCTCTTGATGCCCATCAAGGTTGGAATGCGTCGAATTGCTATAGGGTCGCCACATCCTGGTAACGGAGTCCCCAATTCATGGCTACCATCCCCCTGCAAGAGCCGGTTTATCGCGGCAATGCCGGCCCCTTGTTCTTTGCCGGCGGCTTTCGTCCGTTCTTCCTGTTCACTGCCTTGCAGGCCTTGCTGTCGCTGCCGCTATGGTTGGCCATCTATGCCGGTGGGCTCGACCTGAAGCTGCCATTCGCCGCTGCCTTGTGGCACGGCCATGAAATGGTGTTCGGCTTCGCCGGCGCCGCCATCGCCGGTTTTCTGCTGACCGCCGTGCCTAATTGGACCAATACCAATCATGTCAGCGGCAAGCCGTTGATGCTGCTGTTTGCCGTCTGGCTGGGTGGACGTCTGGCCTTCACCCTGGCCGGCTTTTTGCCGCCCTTGCTGGTGGCGGTGATCGATCTAGCCTTTCTGCCGCTATTGGCCTGGATGGTGGCCAAGCCGCTTCTGTCGGCGGGAAAGTGGCGCAACATCGCCTTTCTGCCGATTCTCGGAGTGTTTTTCCTGGCCAATCTGACCGTGCATCTGCGGGGCGACATGGTGGGCGTCTATGTCGGCCTGACCATGGTACTGACCATGATCGCCATCGTCGGCGGGCGTATCGTGCCGTCCTTCACCCAGAACTGGCTGCGTATGCAGGGCCAAGCGGTCGAGGTCACCCCCTTGGCCTGGGTGGAAAAGGGCGGCGCCGTCGGTCTGCTGGTGGCCGGCATGGCGCTGACCATCGCGCTGCCCGGTGCGGCGGTGACCGGCGCGGTGTTGCTGGCAGCGGCGGCGGTTCATGGCCTGCGGCTGGGCCGTTGGCATGGCTATAAGACCTTGCGCAGCCCGATCTTGTGGGTGTTGCATCTGGGCTATCTGTGGCTGGTGATCGGTCTGGCCTTGCTGGGGCTGTCCAGCTTCATTCATGCCTTGCCGGCTTCCGCCGCCTTGCACGCATTGACCGCCGGGGCGGTGGGCACCATGATCCTGGCGGTGATGAGCCGGGCTTCGTTGGGCCATTCCGGGCGTCCGCTGGTGGTGTCGCCCTTGACCGTCGCCGCCTATGTTCTGTTGTCGGCGGGCACCTTGCTGCGGGTGGTGGCACCGGTGCTGAGTGACGCACAAATGGCCCTGACCCATGCCGGCGGCACGTTCTGGGCTTTTGCTTGGTTGTTGTTCGTTGTCGTCTATTTCCCCGTCCTGACCAAGCCGCGCGCCGACGGTCGCCCGGGTTAAATGCTTGCCAGGGGGTGTCAGCCTTTGGGATAGTACCCGGCTGTCATAAAGCGGGGGCCGTACCGGATGGATTGGAAATTTCGCGTTGCAGCCGTGGCCGCTTCGGTAGCCGTGGCGGCATGCGCCTCGGTGGTGGGATCAACCGAATCCTCGGTGCAGATTCGCACCAATCCCGATCAGGCCCGGTGCGAGCTCAAGGGGTACGACTATTCCGCCTCGGTGCAGACCCCGGCGGAGGTGACCATTCCCCATTCCGCCGCCCCGGTGACGGTCAGCTGCTTGGCACCGGGGTTCCGAGCCACCACTTATACCTTGGATGCCAAGGGCGACGGGTGGATCTGGGGCAATTCCGCCTTCATGCTGGCCACTGGTGGCATCGCCGTGCTGGGGGCTCTGGTCGATGAAAGCCGGGGGGCCGGGCGCGCTTATGCCGATCAGGTGCAATACGACCTGACCCCCGATACCGCCCGCATGGTCAGGGCGCGCAACCGTTCCGGCGATGTGGATTTGCATTTGCAGGCCCGGTGACATCCGTTTGACGCATGACACCCATTCTGTCCACGCCTGCCGAGAGGGGTGGGCATCGTGCTATCACCGCAATCGGCAGCGTATTAGCACTTTACTCGCGGCTGTCCTTGCTGAATAAACACCGGGTTCTTTCTTAGGGATTGGCGTCCGGCCTGAAAAAGGTCACAGGCCGGCGGGAAAGGGAACGAAATGCATATCGTCGTCTGCATCAAGCAGGTTCCGGACAGCGCGCAGATTCGCGTGCATCCGGTCACCAACACCATCATGCGTCAAGGTGTGCCGACCATCATCAATCCCTACGACCTTTTCTCGCTGGAAGAGGCGCTGCGTCTGCGCGACCAATTGGGCGGCAAGGTCACCGTCATCACCATGGGGCCGAAAATGGCCATCGAGGCCTTGAAGAAGTGCATCAGCTATGGTGCCGACGACGCCATCTTGCTGACCGACAAGGTGTTCGCCGGTTCCGATACCCTGGCCACCTCGTTCGCGCTGGCCTCGGCCATCGCCAAGATCGGCGAGACCAATCCCGTCGATATGGTGTTCTGCGGCAAGCAGACCATCGACGGCGACACCGCCCAGGTCGGGCCGGGCATCGCCCGCCGCCTGCACATGCAGCAATTGACCTATGTGGCCCAGGTGGAAAAAGTCGACCTGGACAAGGGCGAGATCGTCGTCCATCGCCGGTCCGAAGGCGGGGTGCAGGTGCTGGCAACCAGGTTGCCCTGTCTGGTGACCATGCTGGAAGGCAGCAATGAGATGCGTTACGGCAGCATGGACGACCTGTTCCGCGCCGCCCGCTACGAGGTGGCGGAGTGGGATCACAAGGCCGCCGGTATCACCGTCACCGCCCAATGCGGCCTGAAAGGCTCGCCCACCGTGGTAAAGAAGGTGTTCGCACCGCCAGCCAAGGCGGTGAAGGCGGAAATGATCAAGACCGAGGGCAAGACCCCGCGGGAAGTGGCCGATGCCCTGCTGACCAGCGTGTTCGCCAAACACCCCAAGCTTGAGATGGAGATCGGACAATGAGCGCCGAGGACCAGGATCAGGAACAGACCCCCGTCGCCGCCGCGCCGCGTCGTGGCGATGGCGCCGATCTCAGCGTCTATCACGGTGTCTGGGTGTTCGTGGAACTGGAACGTGGCAAGGTTCACCCGGTATCGTGGGAATTGCTGGGCGAGGGACGCAAGCTGGCCACCCATCTGGGCGTACCGTTGTCGGGCGTGGTGCTGGGGCCGGATGCGCCTGCGACGCTGGAAGCCTGCGACCATGCCTTCGAATACGGCGCCGACAGCGTCTATCTGATGCGCGGTCCGGTGCTGACCGATTATCGCACTGATCCCTATACCGCTGGACTGACCGATCTGGTCAATACCTTCAAGCCGGAAATCATGCTGCTGGGGGCCTCGACCCTGGGCCGCGATCTGGCCGGCGCCCTGGCCACCACCTTGGCCACCGGCCTGACCGCCGATTGCACCGAATTGCGCATCGACGACGAAACCCGGTCGCTGGCCGCCACTCGCCCGACCTTCGGCGGTTCGTTGCTGTGCACCATCCATACGCTGGAATACCGCCCGCAAATGGCCACTGTGCGCCCGCGCGTCATGGCCATGCCCGACCGCATGCCGGGCAAGCGCGGCCAGATCATCGAGCATCAGCCGAAGATGCCGGAAGAGGACGTGATCACCAAGATCCTGTCCTTCATCCCCGATTCGGACGCGGAAAAGGCCCAACTGGCTTATGCCGACATTGTCGTCGCTGGTGGCCGGGGCCTGGGCAAGCCGGAAAACTTCAAGCTGGTGCAGGATTTGGCCGCCGTTCTCGGCGGTGATTACGGTGGATCGCGCCCGGTCACCCATGCCGGCTGGATCAGTGCCGACCGCCAGATCGGCCAGACCGGCAAGACCATCCGGCCCAAGCTGTATATCGCCGCCGGTATCTCGGGGGCCATTCAGCACCGGGTGGGGGTGGAAGGCGCCGACGTCATCATCGCCATCAACAGCGATCCCAATGCCCCCATCTTCGACTTCGCCACCTTCGGCATCGTCGGCGATGCGTTGCAAATCCTGCCGGCCCTGACCGAGGCGCTGCAAGAGCGTCTGGCGGCCCGCAAGGCGGCTCAATAGGAGTAAATGAAGCATGGCCGAGAAATTTGACGCCATCGTCATCGGCGCCGGACCGTCAGGCAATGCCGCCGCCCTGGTCATGGCCCGCGCCGGCATGAAGGTGTTGCAGCTCGAGCGCGGCGAATACCCAGGCTCGAAGAATGTTCAAGGCGCCATCCTCTATGCCGAGGCGCTGGAACAGATCATCCCCAATTGTCGCCGTCAGGCGCCGCTGGAACGTCCGATCATCGAACAGCGCATGTGGGTGCTGGACGACGAATCCTATGTGGGCTCCAATTATCGCGGCACCAAGAAAAAGGACGAGCCGCCGACCCGCTATACCGTCATCCGCGCCAATATCGACCGCTGGATGTCGAAAAAGGCCACCGATGCCGGCGTGCTGCTGATCTGCGAAGCCACCGTGCTCGACCTGATCAAGCAGGACGGCAAGGTGGTCGGCGTGCGCACCGACCGTCTGGGCGGCGACATCCTGGCCGACGTGGTGGTCTTGGCCGACGGCGTCAACTCGCTGATCGCCACCAAAGCCGGGCTGCGCCCGACCATCAAGGCCGCCGACGTGGCGCTGGCGGTGAAGGAAATGCATTTCCTGCCCAAGGAAGTGATCGAAAGCCGCTTCAACATCGCCAATGACGAAGGTGTGGTCATCGAGCTGTTCGGCAAGATCACCAAGGGCATGATGGGCACCGGCTTTTTGTACACCAACCGCGAATCCATCGCGTTGGGCATCGGCTGCATGGCCGACGATTTCAAGAAGGGCGGCATCACCCCCTATGACCTGCTGGATGCCATGAAGGCGCATCCGGCCATCAAGCCGCTGATCGCCGGTTCCGAGGTCAAGGAATATGCCGCCCATCTCATCCCCGAGGGCGGCTATAAGGCCATCCCCCAGGTTCATGGCGACGGTTGGTTGATCGTTGGCGATTCCGGTGGCTTCGTTAACGCCGTGCACCGCGAAGGGTCGAATTTGGCCATGACCTCTGGTCGTTTGGCTGCCGAAACGATCCTGAAGCTGAAGGACGAGGGCAAGCCTTTCACCGCCCAGCATCTGGCACGTTACCGGGCAGCGCTGGAAGACAGCTTTGTCATGAAAGATTTGAAGAAATACAGGAACATGCCTGAGATTTTTCATGCAAATCCTCAATTCTTCACCACCTATCCCGAGCTTCTCAACAAGGCCGCCGCCACCATTCTCAAGGTCGACGGCATCGACAAGAAGACCAAGGAAAAGGAAATCGCCGGCGAATTCGTCAAGCGCCGGTCGCGGTTGGGGCTGCTGGGTGACGCCATCAAGCTGGTGAGGTCGTTCCGATGAGCAAGGTCGAGGAAAAGCTTTTCGAGAACCGCTATCGCGTCGACGAAGGGCGCCCGCATATCGCCATCATCAGTGCCGAGGTGTGCGAGGGCAAATGTACCGCCAAACAATGCACCTATTGCTGCCCGGCCGCCTGCTATGCGATCGAGAACGGTCGTGTGGTGCTGACCACCGATGGCTGCCTGGAATGCGGGACCTGCCGGGTCATCTGCGACGACCATTTCAATATCGAATGGTCCTATCCGCGCGGCGGCTTCGGCATTTTGTATAAGTTCGGCTGACCGCACGTCTTTGACGTGACGTTTACCGTCAGTTCTCGCACTCCACATAGGCGGCGAATTTACGGGCCATGTCACCCACATCGGCCACCGACAAGGCTGGCCCTGGTGCGTTGGTGGTATAGGCGATCTTATTGTCGTCCAAAAATTTGCGCGCCAGTTCGCCCTTGATGGCGAAATTGACGTTCTGCGGAATGGCGCCCGAGTTGTCGGCCACCTTCATGGCGTTCAGGGTCGAGACGACGATACCCACCACATTGCCGCTCATGTCGGTGAGCGGACCGCCGGAATTGCCGCGTTGGATGGGGGCGGTGACCTGATAGTGGCGCTTGTCGCCGCGCAATCCGTTCTGGGCGCTGATGACACCGGCGGTGATGTTGGGCTCACGCGACAGCAAGGACGACAGCGGGAAGCCGATGGCGACGACGCTATCACCCGAGCGCATGGCAGCACCATCGCGGAAGCGGGCGCTGTCACTGGAGCGTAAGGTGGTGTTGAGCGCCGCCAGATCGTTGACGTCGTCGCGGGCGATGACGCTGGCGGCCAGAATCTGGGTGCCTTCCCCCAGGCTGACCTTGATGTTGCGGCACGACTTGACCACGTGGGAATTGGTCAGCACGACGCCGTCGCGGTTGATCACCACACCCGAGCCGGCGTTTCGCTGTGGGCGCGGCGGCGTCGTGCTGACCAATTC
>Ga0209066_10000388_pt1 | contig 65364 bp, 64 predicted proteins | sample All_14_2_FD_187198 | JGI IMG/M metagenome (GOLD analysis project Ga0209066, IMG submission 187198) | Freshwater microbial communities in response to fracking from Pennsylvania, USA - Allegheny Zone_MetaG_DW_15 (SPAdes) (version 2) ...
AATAGCATTTCCAAATAAAACTGCTCACAAAAAAAAACTGCGCAGTTTTACTGTTTCTGGTCACAGTAGCCTCTCCTGACTGAAATATTCCTTTTGCATACCCACATTATGTATTTAGTAATTTCTACAACATCAGTACCTGGTACATTACATCAATTTTACAACGTCCTATTTCTACACTTATGAGCAGCGATACTAACGCTATCACGAAGCAACACGCCATATACAAGATATATTGCAATGATTATCAGCATATTGTTCAGCGCACATTTTTACAGAAAAAGGACACAGATATGTATCATAGCCCTGGTATAAAGTACATTTTTATTCTTCACCCCCTATCTTTGTAAGAGCCACTCATGAAGCTTTATCGCAATGCTACCATCCTGATTGTAGATGACGACGAAGATGATTATTTCATTCTTTCCGGTTATCTGCGCGATGTGCCAGACAATGATTTTACCATTACCTGGGCTCCCACCTATGCCGACGGACGCAGGCAGATAGCAACCGGCACCTTCGATATAGCCTTTGTGGACTACCGGCTGGGAGCCCGGTCAGGGGTTGACTTTCTTAAAGAAGTACGACACCTCCATCACGATACCCCCATCGTACTACTCACCGGTCAGGGAAATTATGAGGTAGACATTGAGGCTATGGAACTCGGCGCCGTAGATTACCTTATCAAGGCCGAGCTTACTACCGAAAAGGCAGAACGCTGTATACGCTATACCATAGACCGTGCAGCTAATATCAGAGCGCTACGGCACAGCGAGCAGAAATACAGAAGCATCTTCGAAAACTCGAAGGATATCATATTTATGGCCGATGCCGGCTTCTGCATTACAGATATTAACGATGCAGCATTCCAGCTGCTGGGCATGGACCGGCAGACGCTAATAGGCACTCCCCTGCCCGATTTATGCTATCGGGAGCAGGACCGCGCTCAGTACTATGAAGCTTTGGAGGCACGCCATCAGATTACTGACAGTGCTATAGATATGCGCCGTGCCGATGGTACCCCCCTGCACTGTATATTATCATTCACGGTCAATGAGTCCACCCCGGGCGCAGTAGTGATACAGGGTATTATACATGATGTTACCCACCTGCGCAAGGCCGAGAAGACGACACTGCAGAATGAAAAGCTGGCAGCCACAGGAAGGCTTGTTCGTACACTGGCACATGAAGTACGCAACCCGCTCAATAACATTATGATGTCGTCCGATCAGCTATCGGACCCTGACATGCCAGACGATGAAAAAAAGCTGTACCTGGATATAATAAAACGAAACAGCCTGCGTATTAACGGCCTGATTACAGAGCTGCTGCATTCCAATGTTCCCAGAGACAACATGCGTACCCGGTGCAGCATACAGGATATACTGGCCGGGGTATATGCCACCGCTGCCGACCGTATCACACTACGGCGCATGCGGTATATAGCACATATTCCTCAGGAACAGCTATATATAGCTGCCGATAAGGAAAACCTGAAAATAGCGCTGCTCAATATTGTTATTAATGCAGTAGAGGCAATGGAGGAAGGACATGGTGTACTTACCATTAATGTGTCCGGCTCTGATGACCGTATTACACTCACTATTGCCGATAATGGATGCGGCATAAGCGAGGAGCATATCAACCACATATTCGAACCCTATTTTACCCGTAAGCGCACCGGCACTGGCTTAGGGCTGGCATTTACGCTCAATATTATCAGAGCGCACAATGCCATTCTGGAAGTTTCATCAGTACAGGGAGCTGGCACAACCTTTACTATTAACTTTCCGTTATTCGCTCCTGGCGCGGCATCCCTCGCCTGATTATTGTATATTCGCATTATCACATAACATATTCACGTCATGAAGAAATCTGTTACTTTATTGTTCTCGGCTGTTGTTTTTTCTCTGTCGGTTCACGCTCAGCAAACATTCCCCTTGCAGGAGCTTGTCAACTTCACCTCAAAGAATGCCAGTGATTTTGAAACCAAAATGCTGGAAAGTGACTACTCCCTGCAAAGCAAGATGAGTGATGAGATATCAAAAGTGTACACCAGCGACAAAGCCGGTGATAAAGGAAAAAATTATAAGATAATCCGCCGTCAGGTTATTAACTCAAAAGTAGTAGGCATCACCTTCTCTACTACCGACAAAAAATATTATCTCGCCCTCAAAGCAGATCTAGCTAAGGCAGGATATAAGTTTACAAAAGAAGAGCCCACTACTATAGAAAAAGTACCGGCTACATGGTACCACTACAACAATGGTCCAATGAAAATAAGTATCTGCACTTACCGTACCGATGTCAACTGGTTTATGGTTCAGGCACATCTGTAGATTATACTAGTCATGCGCTTTCCGGTTCAGGCATAAAAAATATCATCTGGTATAGGGGGCTTTCCCACTGTACCAGATGATAATATTAAATAAGGTAACTGCTACTTATTACGCCAGTGTAGCGTTAAGCGTTATAGCACAGTTCAGCAGTTTAGATATTGGGCAGTTTGCCTTTGCATCCTCTGCACACTCCAGAAACTTTTCGGCAGTGATACCGGGTACTGATGCAGTTACCACCAGATCGCTGGTAGTTACCGCGCCATTATCCAGAGTTATATCGCAGCGTGTTTCTATCTTATCGGGAGTAAAGCCCGCAGCGCCCAGCACAAAAGACAGCTTCATGGAGAAACAGCCAGCATGTGCAGCAGCTATCAGTTCTTCAGGGTTGGTACCAACACCTTCGGCAAAACGGCTGTTGAAAGAGTATTGTGTTGCATTAAGGGTTGTGCTTTGAGTGGTCAGAGCGCCATTGCCCTCCTTACCCGATCCGTTCCATACGGCAGTTGCATTACGTTTCATTGTCGTGGTTTCTTTTTGGTTTCCGGCAAATATACTAACGCGGCTACGGTATCACGGTTATTTTATCCTATACACACATAGTGGTCATAGTACCGACATCCACACATATCTTATCCCCCATTTACCCCAGTCCTTTAATCCCTCCATGACAGACGTGAACATTTCAGCCGCATCTACTTTTTTCCCTTTCTGCTTTACGCGAAAGTCCTCTTCCACAGGTGGTTTTACACGCACCTTTGTAGCCACCCATGTTGTATGCAGGCGCGGTATAGCCACCTCCAGCACCATCCCGGGCAGATTACCAAACATTTCCGGGCCGCCACTCACCGGTATATCATCTGCATAAAATGCTACTACATACACCGAATCACATATAATCCCTACAGCTTTCCTACACTTAAACCCCGCTATGGTACGTATCTCATTTTTCAGCCGCCACTCCATTTTTCGCATAGTATCCTGCACCAGAAACTTCTGCTCAAATATCTGCTTCATTGCCGATACTGTATGTGTTGCAAGGTCTGTCAGCACCACATTATCCGATGCCGGATCAGCCCCCCATGCTTTTGTGGGTGTAGGAGATTCACGTCCTGGCTTATACAGTGTCTGCTTCCCGTTAAACACCAGATCAAAGTATGTGATGTTAAACTTGGGTATCTGCGATTTCATACGCTCATACCATGAGTTATTATCATCACCAAAGTCTTTCATTACAGCATGTGTATGTACCTTCTTCTCATACTCTATCGTGCCGCTCAGTACATACTGTGCCTTTGCCACCCCCACCTGTACTATAAGGAACAGTGACATGAATGCATACTTCATACAGGTTATGGTATTATTCATCATCGTTATCAGTTGGTGCGCCGCCCATTGGGCTGTGAGTAAAATTCCATACTATGGTCAGCAGGCCGTATCTCTTTATAGTATTATAACTGTTCTGCGTTACCACATTACCCGATGCAGACCTTGTATATCCCAGGTTCTGGTTCAGTATATCAAATACCGACAGCTTTACCATAAGCTCTTTTTTCTTCAGAAACCGTTTGGATATATGTGCATTCCACCGCACGTTACTGTTATTGTCCGTAAATACAATGGTTTTCTGCCGCAGCATATGCGTTACAGATGTTGCTATCTCCACTTTCCCCGGCAGCTCTACCTCTGCACTGAATTCATTGTTCATAGACCAGTAATTTACAGGGGCCGCACTCACAGTAGCGCGGTTGTCGGTATAGGTTACACCCGGCGTAAGGCTGATGTCGTATTTATCTTCCTTCCACATACCTATACCGGGGCCTATGGTATAGGAGTTATTTACACTGGTATTCTTTTCACCGTTTACTACACTATTGGTACGGCCATTATTACCATTACCATGTACCCACAGATTCAGCGCCGGCTTTTTTAGTTTAAAGCGATATCCTGCATACCAGTTACTGTGATAGTTGCCATCTACATTTATATACTGGGTAATGTATGTAGGACCTTCTGTTCGCTGTGCGGTACTTATGTCATCAGATACTACATTTATCGTAGCGCCCATGTACAGGTATTGCTCTTTCAGCGTCTTATAATTATTGAACCTCACATTGAAGTTATTCACAAACTTCTGTTTCAGGTCAGGGTTACCAATCACTATATTCAGCGGGTCTATGTTCTGATTCAATGGTTGTATCTGCTGTATGGTAGGCTGCGCCGTACTACCCTGGTAAGACAGGCGCACACTGGTTTGCCGCTTTATTTTATACACTATCGCAGCACGGGGAAAGAAGTTAAGATATGTATACTTATTACTTACCCCTGTACGCAGCAGGTCTGTCTGCAGAAAAGACGTATTGGATATTTCACTACCGGCAGATAAGTTCAGTTTTTTGTCTACATAGCGTATCCCCAGCCCACCCCGGTTTATACCTACATTATACCGGTACCTGCTGCTGAAGCTATCCTGCAGCACATCATAGCCGCCACCCACACCCGGCCGTTCTGAAGACAGGTTGGCGGCAGTATTGTTGTTCTGTGAGTAGGAGTAGCTTGCCTCTGCAAACAGCACCTTACTAAGAGGCTCTGTATAGTTAGCCTTTGCAGTGAACATCTGAGAAACACTACTGGTCTGCTTTTTCTGATCCAGTGAGTCATACGGAGCCATACCACTGATACCTGTAGTGGATAGCAGGTACCCCTCACCCTCTATCTCCTTATACTTCTCTTTCAGGTCTATGGATAGCGTCCTGCCTTTTTTAGAAAACTTACGCCTTATGAGTAAATCAGCATTTAGAGCTGCTTCATCCGATGAGCTGCTTAATGTGCGGTCATTAATGGTACTGACATCTGCTACACTATCCACAATGTTGTATATCTCAGTACGGAAGGTAGAGTTGGTCATTATATGTTTCAGGTTACCATCGGTACGCAGTTTTATGCTTGTAAGCGTATCAATCGTCCATTCATACAGGCCGCTCATAGCATGCCGTTCACTTGTATTGAACTGTTTTTTAGATTCATTATTAACTCTTGATGTATCACCACCCAACAGATACATTTTTATATTACTACCACCGATATTCACTTGCTGCTGTGCATAACGGTAACTGGCAGACGCGTGCTGTTTGTCTTCGTTCCACTTGTTGGCAAAATGCCCGCCTCCTGTACGTACCAGAGGCAACCCATCGCCGGAGTAGTTGCCATCCCATCCGCCAAAGTCGTCATAATTATCTACATACATGGTCCAGCTACCATCATCCGATACTTCAGAGATATTGCTGCTCCCGCCATATCTTTCATTTTCCTGCCATCCCAGGCCCACCTTATCAGTATTGGAGACAATACCGAATGCAGCCAGTTGGCGCTTTCCTTTGAATGCATTTATCATTGCCTGGTTCTGGTAATAGTTATCCGTACCGGCACCACCTTCCAGCTTCCCAAAGAAACCTTTCTTCTTATCTTCCTTCAGTTGCAGGTTGATGGTACGGGTTTTCTCGCCGTCTTCTATGCCTGTAAACTCTGCCTGATCGCTCTTTTTATCAAACACCTGCACTTTATCCACCACCGCTGCCTGCAGGCCCTGCGTCACTACCTTAGGGTCATCAGAGAAAAACTCTTCACCATCCACAAGCACCTTTTGCACCTCTGTACCCTGTGCGGTAATTTTACCATTCTTATCTACCTGTATTCCAGGCAGTCTTTTAAGCAGGTCTTCCACACTGGCACCCGTTTTTACATGAAAGCTGTCTGCTACATACTCAGTTGTATCTCCTTTTATCTTTATTGCAGCTACCTGCTGCGTAAACTTAAACTCCTTAAGCATATGCTCTTTTGATAGCATGGGTATCTGATACACATGCACTACTGTGTCATTGACCATCACAATGTCAGCGAAATCAGCATAGCCGGGATGCGCTATCTGCAATAGATATTTTCCTTTGGTTCGCGCATGCAGTGAGAAAGAGCCATCATTGGCAGTTCTGGTATAATCTTCCAGAACAGAATCACTGGCTCTTATAAGCACTACAGATGAAAGAACGAGTTGGGTTGCATTAAGTGTATCGGAAATACTACCATCTATACGATATTGAGCATATGACTGCCCGCTGCAAAACACCAATGCCAGAATGAGGGAGATGAAACTTTTCATCAGGTGATGTGGTTGGGTGGATGTTACAATTTCTCTGATAACAAAGTAAACTGACAAACTCAGTAAAAGGTTGCCTGCTGTAACACAATTACCTGATTTAACAATATGTTATATCTTTCTACTGCCTTCCAGGAGGGTCTTATGAAGCTGTAGTATCTGAGGAATCAGAGGTAGTTTATCATCATTGGTCACAACATAATCGCACATGCTCATTTTCTCATCATCATCCATCTGCCGTGCCATAATTGATTCTATTTTCTCACGCGATGCGCCACCCCGTTGCATAGCACGGGTTAATCTCACTTCACGGGGGGCATATACACCTACCATAACGTCCATGGTGTGGTTACTGCCACTTTCAAAGAAAATAGCTGCTTCCTTAATTGCATACGCTGTTTTTTGCGATGCCAGCCATGCCTCTCCAAATTGAATTGTGGCAGGATGGACTACTGCATTTAGCTGCTGTAACAGAAGTGGGTTATTAAAAACGGCTGCTGCAATGAAGTTTCTGTCGGGGATAGCCCCATTATATGCCTCTGCCCCTATAATGTCTATAATCTGCTGTCTGAGTACAGAATCATGCTCCTGCAAATACCGTGCTGCATCATCGGCACTGAATACCGGAATGCCAAGGGTCAGGAAAATACGGCATACTACCGATTTTCCTGACCCTATACCTCCTGTAATACCTACTTTAAGCATATTACACGTATGAAATTATTGCAGACAGAAGCAGGCTTCTGTACTACTATTTAGCAGCTACTGTCTCACTCTTCTTGCGTAATGCACTCGTCATTTCCATTGATACAGCAGAGCGGTCAATGGTCATGAATACACCACGGCTTATTTCCAGCTGTAATGTACCATCTTCATTTACACGGCTTATACGGGCATGGATACCTGCAGTGGTTACTATTGTATCCTCTCCGGCATTAAGTGACTCCTGAAATTTCTTCTGCTCTTTTGCTCTTTTATTTTGTGGGCGTATCATGAAGAAGTACATCACAACAAACATACCCACCATAAGAAACACAGGACCACCCAGACCACCCGCACCGGGAGCTGCTGCCTGCAGGAATAAATTACTGATTTGCATTTTTTAATAGTTATAATATAAATAAACAGATTATTGTTCGCTCTTTTCTACCTCTGCCTGAATGTATAACATTCTCCTGCCTTCAATGGTATTAGTAGTTAGTGTAACAGACTTTTCCTGATGTCCGCTTTTTCCTGCAGAGTTGAAAGTGACCTTCAGGCTGGCAGACTGACCCGGAAGTATTGGGTCTTTGGGATATTCAGGAACAGTACAACCACATGAGCCGGATGCTGAACTGATAACCAAAGGTGTTTTCCCATTATTGGTAAAGTTAAATTCATGGGAAACAACTTCGCCCTCATGTATTTTACCAAAACTGTGAGTTGTGTCAGTAAACATCATTACAGGCTTCATCTCTGCGGCTACTGTATCTAACCCGGATGCAGTGTGTGGATTAGACACTAAACTCGTTGATAATTTGTCAGGGTCATTTACTGCTTCTTTTTTTGTTTCTCCGCAAGCGGTAAGTACTACAAGACCCAGTATGAAATAACGTCTCATTTGAATTATAATATTACCTTGTTCAGCAAAATTAGTTTTTTGTTCTGTCTGTCTTGGTTATTAAATCCTGTCTAAGCATATCCTTGAGTATATTATCCAACACCCCGTTTACAAACTGTCCGCTTTGCGGTGTGCTGTATTGTTTGGCAATATCAATGTATTCATTGATAGTAACCTTGGTGGGTATTGTAGGAAAAAACAGGAATTCACATACGCCCATTCTTAACAGAATCATATCTATCAGTGCTACACGTTCTTTGTCCCAGTTAGTAAGCTTAGGAGTAATAAATGTGCCACATTGTTCCTCTTTTTCCATCACTACACGCAACAAATCCTGTGCGTACTCACGTTTCTCAGCTGAAAGCAGTCTGGAAAAATCTACTTTCCCGGCACCTTTGAAGAAGTTTTGCATGAGCATCGTTATCAGCTCGCTGTCATCTTCCCAACCTGGAAGCTCATCCACAAAACCAGACACTACATCTTCATTTTCCAGAATTTCTTTTTCCCAGATATACTGTATAATATTCCGGTCCATTACCGGTGTATGCTTTTCTTCATGCAGGTACACACTATACGCTGCTGAGCGAAGCAGTTTCTGAAATATTTTCTTTACCGTATCCTCATCTACAAAGCGTTCCAGCTTGTTATTTCTGATACGCTCAGTGAAAGATTTATTGTTCAGCATCATCTGCACAAAGCTGTTATTTGCCAGCCTTGTGTCCACATTCTGGTCATTGGATGAAACCAGATATTTTGATGCACGCTGCCGGGCATCTGTTGCAGCATACTGAGCTACCTGAATACTGTATGATACTGCTACTGTAAATAAATCAAGTACCTGGCCCAGTTTATTATTAAGGATTGCAGATGACGCGTCTGAATTCCCCCCTGCTCCCGGCTCCATAGATGCCAGCGTATAAAGGGTTTGCATCACTTTGACACGAATATTTCTGCGACTAATCATAACTGTGAGAAAACCTGTTTTAAAGGGTGCAAAGGTACGCAAAAGGTACCTTTAAAAAAGTGTGAAGAATGGCACAAAAAGTCCCCGGAATACAGGGAGTTGATGCATGACATACAAAAACAAACCGTCCTGCCGGATGTGCAGGACGGTTGTATATATTTTCAGACCGCTGCCGGCATTAAGCCATTGCGCTGATTCTCTTTACGATACCTGACTTCAGGTTGCTCGCTTTGTTTTTATGTATAACATTGCGCTTAGCGAGCTTATCAATCATTGATATAACTTTGCTAAGATTCTGTTCTGCAGTTGTTTTGTCGCTGGCTAAAAGTGTACGTATGGCATTACGTGTTGTCTTCCCGTAGTAACGGTTGCGTTCACGGCGCTTCTCACTCTGACGGACGTCTTTTTTGGTTGCTTTGTGGTTTGCCATCTATCTAATATAAATTTTAAGGACTGCAAAGGTAACGGAATATTCTGAATGCAAAAAAAAAATCAATAACTTTTTACATAATTTGCCATAACTACTGCGAAACGGAAAACCTGACTGTCTTTATCCTTGATTTTTTCCGGAACTCCAGTATATAATTCCCTGGCTTCAGCATACTAATATTAATTCTGAATGTGCGCGATGTAACATCCTGTAAAGAAAGCACCCTGTTCTGCATATCCAGAATAGCCATCGATGAGTAACGACAGTTTTCGATCTGAATATAACGGTCAGATGCAGCTCCGATTTTTACGTCTTCCTGCTCTTCTTCTACAGGGCTGCCAATGCGATGAAGCCGATGATATATGTCTTCTGAAAAGTCCAATACATATACATTATCGTCAATATCTACAGCTACATCTCTGGGATGTGTTAATTGCACAGTATAAGCACTACCTGTTCCTGCGGCACCGGCATATGTAGTAATTTTCCCATCTACAGACACCTTTCTTATCACGTTGTTGCCTTCATCCGCAATAAGCAAGTCACCAGACCCCGTAACTGCCAATCCGTGAGGAGCATTCAACTTTGCCGACGTAGCTGCGTCTCCATCTCCGGAGTACCCCTTTTCTCCCTTACCAGCCATATTGGTAATAACTCCTTCCGCAGTTATCTTTCTCACCACATTATTATAAGTGTCTGATATGTATATATCTCCATTGGCACTTATAGCAATACCAGTGGGACTATGGAGTTTTGCCGACACGGCAAGTCCATGGTTGCCATCATAGCCGGCTATGCCCGGAATACCCGCTACTGTGCTTATAATACCATCAGCAGCTACTTTTCGTACTATATGATTTCCTTCCTCCGTAAAAAACAGATTACCGGCATTATCACATACCAGTGACCCGGGTGAGTGTAGCATGGCTCCTGTAGCCGGAGTGCCATCACCGGAATATCCAACAACTCCGGTACCTGCAATACTTTTCGTTGTACCGTCAGGAGCTATGCGTCTTATAAGCTGGCCATTATACTGCGCTACATATATATTACCACTATTATCTGTAGCTATCCCCCTGGGACAGGTCACAGATGCCGACCGGGTAAGATATCCTTTTTGCTGCCACTGCCGTGAAGAGCCGGCAACAGGCATCAGACACTTATTGTCTGCATCAAGTGATAAGATATAACCACTGTTCCATTCTGATACGAATACACTTCCGGCACCGTTAACACATATTCCCTGAAAGCTCCTCTGATGTACAAGGTCAGCATTGTTACCGATATCACTACCCTGCTGCACACATATATCTGCAGGCAATACCGAAACTTCCTGAGCTGCGACAAAATTGACTGAAAAGAATAATGAATAAGAAAGAAAAAAAAACCGGCCTGGAGCCATACTGAGTTCTGCTAAAAGCGCAAAACTATTTAAAATAACTATACACTCCCTTGAAATAACCACTACATAACCAATCAGACATAACAAAATGAAAATCAATAAAATAGACACACATAACAATCATTTATTGATTTAAGGTATCTGAAAATCAGTCGGTTTTGTTTAACTTGGACTTTGATAATTCTATTCATTTCACTCGTAAAACTATTAAAGTGTCAAAATCATCCACAATCAACCCGTACTATCTTGTAGGCGAACAGATAGCTCCGGGACTTGATGCAATTATTGGAAACCTACCAGCTTCTCCCACTACAGAAGACCTGATTAATGAGGTAGTATCTTATGTCACCTCGTTGTACAACACCAATCCGCCTCTTTCTGTTACCGTTGAGTACAGCTCAATAGCTGCTCATGCTATTAACTCTTTCCGCAGCAATCTGATACTGGAAGGCAATGCTGATTTTAACGAATCACAGGGCGCATTCATTGATCTCATGATTGGCCACCCTATGGTATCACAGGTAAGCCCTGATGCACTGGTGGAAAAAGTAAGAAACATTGAAGAAAATATTGCTATCTCTAATCTTACGGTTCATGAGCAGATCCCATTATTTCTTGCTACAGCATCTGGAGTAGCCAGCTACATCTATTGGGAAGCTCAGATAAAGAATCAGGCAAGTGCATGGGCTCCTTATTTTTCCAGCATAGATGGTCAGAACTATATGAACACACTGCGCTGGAGCCTGGCCGCAATGAATGGTTCCCTGTCCGGTTATGGTAGTTCCATAAGTGGTCTTGTAGAGCCTTCTTATGACAGAGTCACCAATCTTATAGTTTCATCTCTGATAGGTGCTCTGGCATTAACAGCCGGCAAACTGATATTCAACTGGTCGCCAATTATTACAAAACCATTGGATCCCACACCATCTGAATATCGTTGTTATGCTTTTTATAACCGCTCAAAGCCAAAACCACCAGAGAAAAAATAATTAAAGGAGATATTCATATTTTGAGGCTGCTATTACTAAAAGGTATAGCAGCCTCATTTCTTATACCACACTTATACAGTCGTAAACAAGGCAGTAATAATACTTCATCATAGTACACTAGAATTCTATCTGAAGTCCCAGGCCATCTCTTAGCTTTGCCAGATTAGGGTTTTTAGATACCATGAAATCATAAATTTCAGTCTTGCTCAATATCTTATTTTCCTCAGGTATCAGCGATGCATCTTCCCTTATTTCATTGGTAATGCGAATAGTCATTCCTGCATGCTTTGTAAAGAAGTCTATCATATGATTGCGCTGCTCACGTGCATAAGTATCAGTAAGCTCATGCGGCGAAACAATCCTCACCTCATCAGGTGGATGTACCTCTATCTTCATTAGTGAAAACTGAGAAAACAGTACACCTTTCCCTGCAGCCTGAAGCTCCTGCTTGTATTGTTCGAAGAGTTCTGCTGCCAGCGTTTCCTGTATTTCTGTTGGGCGTGAACTTAACTGTGAGGCAGCATTTTCCAATGCATCATCAAGGTCATCAATCATGTTCAGGCTCACCTTACGAGCCTGCGGCACAGGTTTGTTTTCCTGTACAGCACCCATTGCTGTTTTCGTCTCAGAAGGTGGCAATACTGATGGTGGCGATGATGGCACAGATGAAACCTGAGCTATTGAAGGTGGCTCCGCAGGTTGTTGCCGTACAGCAGGTGGTACCGGGGGGGCAACAGATGGTGCAGGTGGTACCTGTACTGCTGCCGTAACTGCCAGCGAGGGTGCCTGAACCGGAACACCTACATTACTGTAGTTTTTTTTTTCGTCGGCTACCGCCGTATGAACAGAAGTACCGCTTACTACCTGCAGCAGAAAGCATAGCCTTATAAGACACATCTCAGTATGCAGTCTCCTGTTTGTAGCATTCCGGTAGCCTAACTCTGCATCGTTTAATACATTCAGTGCAGATATTATCCATGAAGGTGGCGTCTGGTTGGCCTTCTCATAATACATTTTACGATGCTCACCAGGTACATCCAGCAGGCGGGCCATTCTGTCATCTTTGCAAAGCATGAGATTACGGCAATGCTCTGCAAGCCCTCCCAGGATTACATCACCCTCAAAGCCACGCTCCAGTGCAGCATCAAGCTTCAGCAATACACCGGCCACATCCTGTGCCAGCATGTTATCTACCAGTTGCAGATAAAAATCTGCATCCAGCAGATTAAGGTGCTCCATGGTATTGCTGTAAGTGAGCATACCATTGGTAAAGCTGGCTATACGGTCCAGCATAGAAAGGGCATCTCGCATACATCCCTCACTCTTCTGGGCTATCACATGCAGCGCTGCCTCATTGGCTACCATATGCTCTTTACCGGCTATGCCCTGTAAATGACCTACAATATCGCCGGTAGTAATACGGCGGAAATCAAATATCTGGCAACGACTGAGAATAGTAGGTAATATCTTATGCTTTTCGGTAGTAGCAAGTATGAATATAGCATACGGAGGTGGCTCCTCCAGTGTTTTAAGAAAAGCGTTGAACGCCGAGGCACTGAGCATGTGCACCTCATCTATTATATAAACCTTGTACTTACCGTGCTGTGGTGCAAACCTCACCTGACTGGTCAGTTCACGAATATCATCCACAGAGTTGTTACTGGCCGCATCCAGCTCAAATACGTTAAAAGATGTGTTGTCCCTGAAACTGACACAGGTACTGCAGGTACCGCATGCCTCAAGGTCGGCAGTTGGCGACTCGCAGTTTATTGTCTTTGCAAGTATGCGTGCACAGGTGGTCTTCCCTACTCCACGCGGACCACAAAACAGATAAGCATGTGCCAGATGCTTATTTTTAATCGCATTCTTGAGAGTAGTTGTAATATGGCTCTGCCCTACCACTGTATCAAACGTCTGCGGACGATACTTACGGGCCGATACTATATAATTTTCAGACATCTATTAAAGTTCCAGTAAAGACAAATTTACCGCAATCGGCTGATAAAATACCGACTGCTGCTACAATGTGGATATCTTATTTAACTCCTATCCGTAAAAGGCAACCAGCTCTCTTCCGTCACTGGCACACATACCACGGTACATGCCGGCAGAGTTAAAACAGAACTCATAGTCACCCATTGCATTAACGGCAATAAGTCCACCCTCACCTTCCATTTTCACCAGCTTATTTTTTACTACTATGTTGCATGCCTCATGCAGTGTACACCCCTTATACTCTATAAGACAGGAAATATCATAAGCTACTACTGCCCGCAGAAAAAACTCTCCATGTCCGGTACATGATACTGCACAGGTCTTGTTATTGGCATATGTACCAGCGCCTATTACCGGGCTGTCGCCAATGCGCCCATACTGCTTATTGGTCATACCGCCGGTAGAAGTGGCAGCAGCAATATTTCCATGCACATCACAGGCTACTGCACCTACAGTACCAAATTTATGCCCAATGTTGGGTACAACGCCCCCTTTCAGGTTATCACCCTTATGATCCAGTTGTGTAAAGTCGGTATCTCTTATCTCTACCCACTGGTCGTAACGGGAACGGTCAAAGAAATAATCGTCCGGAGCCATATCTACCCCTCTTTTCAGGGCAAATTCCGCCGCACCCTCATTACTGAGAAATACGTGTCCCGAATGGAGCATAACTTCCCGGGCCAGCTTTACAGGATTCTTTATGTTGCGCACACCGGCTACAGCACCAGCTGTCAGTGATGAGCCATCCATAATGGCTGCGTCCATTTCGTTAAGCCCCTTTTTTGTAAATACGGCACCACGCCCTGCATTAAAGAGCGGATTGTCTTCCAATACCGATACAGATGCTGTAATTGCATCAACCGCATTACCTCCCGCTCTTAATACCGATGCACCGGCCGCTAATGCAGCCTTAAGACCGGTGGTGTATTCTGCTTCAAGCTGAGCGTCCATAATGGCAGGCGTAATATTTCCCGCACCGCCATGAATAACCAATGTAAATGCCATCCCCTGTATGAAAATGATTGTGAAAAAGGGACTTACGGACTTCTTGCCCAAGTGCTCGTTCGGTCTCCATGGGCGAAAGTAAAAATTAAAATGATTGGCTCCAAAAAGACATTACTCAAGATAGACCGCCGTTATTTTTTTACCGGTAGCTTCTACCTCTATATGGTCCTGAAGAGTAGTAGCCACAGAGTGTCCTACTATATCTGCAGCTATGGGAAAAGACTTGTGCTTACGGTCCACAAGCACAGCCACCATTACCTTCTTAAGGTCGTATGAGAGTATGCCATTCAGCGCATACATAAGCGTTTTGCCAGAATTGGCTACATCGTCCACCATCAGTACAGCACGCCCGTTCAGGTTTTCTTCTATCCCAAAAACGAAATCAAGCGGACTTTTCTTGTTAATGGTTACATGTATCAATGTTATTTTCAGTGGAGATATCTTTTTTAGTAATGCGGCCAGACTGGCAGCCACAATACTCCCGGTACTCTGTATACCTATAACTACCAGTTCTTTTTCCTCACTGTTGCGCTCCCATATCTCATATGCCATCCTCCTGAGCTTAAAGTCTATCCGTTCTTTATCTAATATCAGTACTCTTTTCTTTTTCATGTTCTAATATTTAATATGAGCAGTGATTCTTATTAATTGAAAGACAACAACAGCTAAGCATGTCTGATTACATTAACTATAATTAGTTTGACCTGATAGCTACAACCGGATCCATCCTTGATGCTGACAATGCAGGCACTATACCTGCTATTATCCCTACGAATATAGACACAAAAACACCAACAAAGAAATTGCTTAACGAGAGGATAACCTCGAATTCAAAAAGCTGAGTTAATAAGACACTCATTAATAAAACTAATGCTATACCTGCTATACCACCTATAAGAGATAAAACAATTGCCTCCAGCAAAAATTCCAATAGCACAGAGCTGTTTTTAGCGCCTATAGCTTTTTTCAGACCTATGATTCGTGTACGTTCCCTTACAGTGACAAACATTATATTGGCAATACCAAAAGCACCTACCAGCAACGATAGCCCACCTATAAACCACCCCACCATATCAATTGTACCGAATAGTACATTAAGCCGTTCCGATACCTGACTCAACTGGTTAATAGCAAAGTCATTCGGCTGTCCGGGTCTTACTTTTCTTACTCTGCGCAGCACCCCTTCCACCTCATATTTCACCTCATCTGTATTACTGCCCTTAGCCGCAAGTACAGCCAGCATTGGGTCCAGATTATAGGAATGCACATCTACCACCGATGCCGCAGCATAATATGGAAAAACTACAGAATTATCATAGTCAAAGCCGGCCATATTCTGCCCTGCCTTTTTCATAACGCCCACCACGGTAAACTTTTTTCCTAAAAAGGTAACATGCCTGCCTAAAGGGTCTCTTTTGTCGGGGAACAGGTTATGCGCTACGGTATTGCCCAGTACTACTACACTATTACCACCATCCAGTTCAGAGGCCGACATATACCTACCCAGCTCCACATCTATATTCTGTACTTTGTCAAAATATTTCAGCACTGCATATCCCGCTATACTGCCCAGCTCCAGATCCTCATACTTTAGCGTAAGTCTGTTCGTTCCCAGGCAAAGAGTTACAGCCTCTACATCAGGCACATTTGCTTCTATAGCACGCACTTCTACAGGGGTCATTCCCCTTCTGCGCCAGTATTCCCACCACTTATATTCACCCTCTTCATTCATCCACGGCCAGCGACCAATGTAAAGGACGTTACTGCCCAGGGTATTCATGTCTTTCTGGATATTATTTTTAAGACTATCCAGTACCGTAAGTACAGATATGATACAGAAGATACCTATAGCAATACCAAGCAGTGAGAGAAATGTGCGGAGCTTGTTAGACTTTAACTCCTGTAAAGCCTGAACAATGCTGGTACTGGTTATCTGCCAGAGATTTGTCATTACATAACAAATGTAATGGTAATTATGGTGGCTGTGAATAATTTTGACACACAAAAAACTATTGAACGGTGGTCCATCTGTCTGCATTTTTACGTAAAAACCCTGCCCTTACCCACAGAAACTTCCGTTACTACCTGGCTACGCGCTTTTCTATCATCACAGCGCTCAATATGCAGGCTGCAATTATCAGCTATTACGTATATCAGCTTACACATGACAAGCTGGCACTGGGCATGATAGGACTATGGGAAGTAATTCCTGCCATTGGCTTTTCCATGTTCTCAGGTCATTTTGTAGACCTTAAAGAGAAAAAACGGCTCATAACATGGTGTGTTCTGCTATACCTGCTGCTCACTGCATACTTTACCTTACTTATATGGCCTGGTGGCTTTACCAGCGCTATGACACCCCGGCATATATCATGGCTTATATACGGAGGTATATTCTTAGGTGGGGCATTACGTGCATTCCTAAGCCCGGCTGCATTTGCACTGATGGGCATGCTGGTGCCCCGCGACCAGTATCCCAATGCCACAACATGGAGCAGTGCCTCGTGGCAGTCTGGGGCAGTTCTGGGGCCGCTGGCGGGAGGCTTCCTTATAGCACTGGTTGGGTTTAATACAAGCCTGGTGGTAACAGGCTGCATAGAACTGGTGGGCCTGATAGCTGTTTTACAGATACCTGCACAGGCTATACTGAACAAAACACGGGAGCCTGTATTGAAAAGTCTGGGGGAAGGTCTGCGTTTTGTATTCCGCACACGAATAGTGCTTGCAGCCCTATCTCTGGATATGTTTGCAGTATTGTTTGGCGGCGCAGTAGCGCTGCTACCCGTATTCACAGACGATATACTTAAGGCAGGCGAAGTAGGTTTTGGCTGGCTGCGGGCCGCTCCGGGCATAGGCTCTGTAATGACGCTGGTAGCACTGTCTGTGCTGCCGTTAAAAAATAAGCCCGGCATAAAGCTGGCATTGAGCATAGCCGGATTTGGTGTCACTACTATCGTTTTTGGACTGTGTGGTTACTTTGGCACAGTGCCACTCTTTGAGTTTCATGGTCTTTCGGTGTCATGGGGACTTATTGTAGCTTTTTTCATGTTATTGGCCGGAGGAATGCTGGATGCAGTAAGTGTGGTAATAAGGGGCACCATACTACAGATGTATACCCCCGACCATATGCGGGGGCGTGTAGCTGCAGTTAATACAATGTTCATCAGCTCATCTAACGAGCTTGGAGCAATGGAAAGCGGCATCACTGCAAAACTCATGGGAGCTGTGCCGGCAGTTGTATTTGGTGGATTCATGACGCTGGCTGTTGTGGCTGTAACATGGTTCAGAACCCCCTCGCTAAGGAATTTAAGGATTGATGGCAGCGAACCTGAATAAGAAGCTCATGGGTAGTATTCTATAAGTATTTCCTATCTTTACCACAAATAGTAGCTATGAACAAGTTGTTACTGGCCCTGCTCGCAACATCGCTGGTGTTTTTCAGTTGTAAAAAATGGCGACCAAAAGAATATCCGGACCCCAATGATGTATTGATAAGCGCTCAGTGGGAACTGGAGGAACACCTTAATGTCCCTTATGACTCTACAGCCCCCGACTGCAGGCTGCCGAAATATCTTACATTTAATGAAGATAAAACGGGCTATTATTACTACCCAAATCCATGTGACTCCCCGGGAATTGACACCCTGAAATTCACCTGGTATTATAAACCTAATGACTATAGGTTGTATCTGCAATTTCAGAATCTGGTTGCAGCAACCGGTACCGCTGGCCTTCAGTTTATCATATGTGATTATGACATGTTACGCATGATTAACAGAACTCTGTATTTTGTTCCTCATGGCTCTACCAAACAACTTATTGATGGTAATTTCAGACCTGTGAAAAAACAGTAATAGCCAGTCGGGCCATAAACATTAACAAGACTCAATTTTTACCTTATATTTGACCAAATAACGAATATGAGACTTACTTTACCTGTTATTTTTGCTGCAACGCTGTTTTCCTTATCGGCCACAGCCCAACTTCAGAAGATTAATACCATTGCAGGTACCGGTATAGGTGGCTTTGGCGGCGATGGTTCTGTATCTACTGCGGCTACACTTCATGCGCCCCGTGATGTAAAGTATGCCTCTAATGGCTATACATATATATTAGATTACACCAACTACAGGATTAGGCGAATTAACCCATCGGGCAACATAGTCACAATCGCCGGTAATGGTGTCAACGGCAACTCAGGAGATGGCTCTGTGAGTACGTCTGCCTCTGTATGGGCTACTGGTATAGCGTTGGATAATGAAAATAATCTGACGATTGCCGATGGCTATCATGGCGTTATCCGTAAAATCAACGCTTCCGGTATCATTAATACCATTGCCGGTATAGGATTAGGCGGTAATAGCGGTAACGGGGGCCCGGCTACACTGGCTGCGTTTGGTCTGGTACACGGTATAGCATATGATGCTGATAACAATCTTTACCTTGCCGATGCCACAAATCATATCGTTCGCCGTATTAATGCAGCAGGTATTATCAGCCGTTTTGCCGGTGACGATACAGCAGGTTATGCCGGTGATGATGGTCCCGCAATAACAGCCAGACTGGATTCACCTTATGCCGTTGCTGCCGACCATAAGGGTAATGTGTATATATCTGACATAAAGGCAAACGTAGTACGCAAAGTAAATGCAGCAGGTATAATAACTACCTACGCAGGCACGGGAACTATTGGCCATACCGGCGACGGGGGGCTGGCTGGTGCCGCTACGCTCAACAGGCCTGCAGGTCTGGCAGTAGACGCTACAGGTAATCTGTACATTGCCGATGCCGACAATGATGTGATACGTATGGTAGATACAGCTGGTATCATCACTACTATTATAGGAAACGGCACACCTGGCTTTGGTGGAGACCTGGGCTATGTAGATGGTTGTAACCTGCATACTCCATTCGGAGTATCTGTTGCAGCTGATGGCAGCGTATATATTGCCGATGCCAACAATCAGCGTATCCGCAAAACCTATGCTACCGTAGGCGTTACAGGCATACCATCAGCTTCAGCCATAACAGTATATCCCAATCCTGCTGCTGCTACCTGTATTGTTACAGGTGCTGCTGACGGTGATATCATTACCGTATCAGACATTGCCGGTCGTGCAGTAAGCTCTGTAGTGGCATCTTCTGCAGGTACTGGCCTGAATGTGAGCAATCTGGTAACTGGTATGTATTTCGTACGAGTCGTCAACAAAGATGGCAACCTTATAGCAGTAACAAAACTGATCAGAAACTAGAGAAGTCCTGACATTATTACATAACTGCTCTGTGATGCCACCCGAATGGAGAAGCAAAACAGAGCAGTTTTTTTTAGCCTGTATATAACAGCTACGTAAGGTTAATGCGTTAACCTACAATAATTACATTTGCAACCAATTCATCTTTTTTGATAAGAAATATATGGAACTGAGTAAAAACTTCCAGCATACCGAATCTGAACAAAAATGGTATGCACACTGGAAAGACAAAGGATATTTCAACAGCACTCCGGACGAAAGACCGGCATATACAATAGTAATCCCGCCCCCCAATGTTACAGGAGTACTGCACATGGGGCATGCCCTTAACAATAGTGTACAGGACATTTTGCTGCGCAGAGCCAAAATGTCGGGCTACAATACATGCTGGGTACCCGGTACCGACCATGCATCTATAGCTACAGAAGCTAAAGTAGTAGGAATGCTGCGCGAAAAAGGTATTGACAAAAAAAGCCTCTCCCGCGATGAGTTTCTGAAATACGCATGGGAATGGAAGGAGAAATACGGCGGTATCATATTAAAGCAGTTGGAGAAGCTGGGCTGTGCTCTCGACTGGGACCGTACCTCATTCACCATGGACGACAACTATTATGCTGCTGTAATAAGGGTGTTTGTGGAGCTGTATGAAAAGGGACTTATATACCGGGGGGTAAAAATGATAAACTGGGACCCTAAAGCAAAAACGGCCCTGAGTGATGAGGAAGTAAACTATAAGCAAACCAACTCAAAACTATATTACGTAAGGTATAAAATAGACTCAGATAAGGATGAGTACATTACAATAGCTACCGTACGCCCTGAAACAATACTGGGTGACACTGCCATTTGTGTACATCCTGAAGATGAGCGATATGCTCATATGGCGGGTAAGTATTGCTTTGTACCGCTCATAAACAGACGTATTCCCATCATTTTTGACGAATATATAGACCGTGAATTTGGTACAGGCGCACTGAAAGTAACACCGGCCCATGACATCAATGACTACAATCTGGGCCTGAAACACAAGCTGCAGGTTATAGATACACTGAATGACGATGGCACCATGAGCGAAGCTGCAGGACTATATATAGGTCAGGACAGGTTTGCAGTAAGAAAAGCAATAGTAAAAGACCTCGATGCCGCCGGAAACCTTGTAAAAGAAGAGGAATACAGTAATCAGGTAGGTTATTCAGAGCGTACAGATGTAGTCATAGAGCCACGCCTCAGCATGCAGTGGTGGTGCAATATGGAAGGTATGGCAGGCCCTGCACTGGATGCCGTAATGAATGAGGAGATAGAATTCCACCCGGCAAAATTCCGCAACACCTACAGGCACTGGATGAGCAACATCAAGGACTGGTGTATCAGCCGCCAGCTATGGTGGGGCCATCGCATACCTGCATGGTATGACCAGGAGGGCGATATATATGTAGCCGCCAATGCTGATGCTGCACATGAAAAGTATAAAGCTGCCAAACCTGAACTGGCTGGCAAAAATCCTGAACTGCGTCAGGAAGAAGATGTACTGGACACATGGTTCAGCAGCTGGCTGTGGCCAATGGAGGTATTTAACTGGAATAAAGACCCTGAGAATAAAGAGCTTGCTTACTACTACCCTACCAGCACACTGGTTACTGCTCCCGAAATCATTTTCTTCTGGGTGGCACGTATGGTAATGGCCGGTTATGAATTCATGGGTAAAAAACCTTTCGACAAAGTATATTTTACCGGCATAGTAAGGGATAAGCAGGGAAGAAAAATGAGTAAATCCCTGGGCAATTCACCCGACCTGCTGAAGCTCATAGAAGACCATGGTGCCGATGCGGTACGTTTTGGGGTAATGATATCATCCCCTGCCGGTAATGACCTGCTCTTTGATGAAAGTCAGCTGGAACAGGGCAGCTTCTTCTGCAATAAAATGTGGAATGCTGCCAAACTGGTTAAAGGATGGGAGTCGCGTCAGGCCGATATTGAAGATACTCAGGTGCGCTTTGCTATGAGCTGGATGGATGCCCGTCTGGCACAGGTATCAGCCGAGGTAGAATCAATGATGAAAGATTTCCGCCTCAGCGAAGCACTGAAAACCATATACTCTCTCATATGGAATGACTTCTGCTCATGGTACCTTGAGTGGGTTAAGCCTGGCATGGATCAGCCGGTAGCAGCCAGCACCTACCAGCATACAGTAACAACTTTTGAGCGTCTGCTGCAGCTGCTGCACCCATATATGCCGTTCGTGACAGAGGAGATATATCATATACTGAAGGAGCGCGCAGAAGGTGACGACCTTATTATCAGACAGCTACCTGCATATACTCCGGCTGATGAAAAATCGCTCAGAGACGGCGCGCTGCTTCAGGAATTGATAACAGCCGTAAGGGATACCAGAAACAAGAACGGGCTAAAGCCCAAAGATGTCATTACACTACACATACAGTCAGCATCAGAGGCGTTTTACAATACAGTTAATGACATTCTCAGCAGACAGATAAATGCAGATAAGATACTGTTTACAGACGCTGCCGTAGCAGGCAGCATATCTATTGTGGTGCAGACAGAGAAGCTGTATATTGTTGCTGATGCTGCCAGTGTAGATACTGCCGGCCAGATAGAGCGCATGCAGAAAGACATTGAGTACCTGAAGGGCTTTCTCATATCTGTGGAAAAGAAGCTGGGCAATGAACGTTTTGTAGCAAATGCAAAACCGGAAGTAGTTGATGCCGAGCGAAAAAAACAAAGTGATGCCCTGGCTAAAATAAAGGTACTGGAAGAGAGCATTGCACAACTGAGCTAAACCATTAAAAACAGTGGTTTGGGCAGCACCCTCACTACAGTAATGGCGGGAATATAACGGATATAACGGAACAACATTTTTTTATTTTTACGGGCTGATATTTTTACTTTTGGTCTGCTTTTAAAAACGCATGTAACCCTCCTGTAGGGGAACAATAAACTGACGGTTATGATTGATGTTTTGCTGGGCTTGCAGTGGGGCGATGAAGGTAAAGGTAAAATAGTCGATTACCTTGCCGGACAATACGACATTATTGCCCGGTTTCAGGGAGGTCCCAATGCCGGACATACCCTGTACATAAAGGGAGAAAAAGTAGTACTGCACACTATTCCTTCCGGTGTTTTTCAGAGTCATTGCCTTAACCTGATAGGAAATGGTGTGGTTATTGACCCCGTAACACTCAGTAAAGAGATTGCAGAAATAAGTGTATTGTGTCCTGACCTCCTGCAGCGACTCTTTGTTTCGCAGAAGGCACACCTTATACTACCTACTCACAGAGCACTGGATGCCGCATCAGAAGCGGCTAAAGGCAGTGAAAAAATCGGTTCTACACTCAAAGGTATTGGTCCTGCATACATGGACAAAACAGGCCGTAATGGCCTGCGTGTGGGAGATGTTCTTTCGTCTTCATTTACTGAAAAGTATAATAAGCTGAAGAATAAGCACCTGCAGATGATGAAGCAGTTTGATGTGGAACCTGTAGACTGGCAGCAGTGGGAACCACAGTTCTTTGAAGCTGTAGAACAATTGCGTAAGCTGAACATAGTAAATGCAGAATACTGGCTGGATGCACACCTCAAAGCAGGAAAGAAAATACTGGCCGAAGGTGCGCAGGGCAGCATGCTGGATATTGACTTCGGTACTTATCCGTTCGTTACCTCATCCAATACTATTGCTGCAGGCGTATGCAGTGGACTGGGTGTAGCTCCTGCATGGATAGGCGATGTGTATGGTATCACCAAATCTTACTGTACCCGTGTAGGTAGTGGTCCATTCCCTACAGAGCTGCATGACGAATGGGGTGAAGCCATCCGCAAAGCCGGACATGAATTTGGTGCTACTACAGGCCGTCCACGCCGTTGTGGCTGGATAGATCTGGTAGCACTGCGCTATGCAGTAATGCTGAGCGGTGTTACAAAGCTCATCATGACCAAAACAGATGTACTGGATAGCTTTACACCCATCAGCGCAGCTACTGCATACAGCATTGATGGAGTTGAGACTAAGGAATTACCTTTCGACTTGTGCGATGTGGATATAACCCCTGTATATACTGTTTTTGAGGGTTGGAAAGATACCCCCGTAAGCAACTGTAACAGCTATGAAGATCTTCCGGATTCTTTCATAAAATATTGCAAATTTGTGGAAGAATATCTGGGTACCAGTATCGCATATATTTCAAATGGAACAGGGCGCGACAATCTGATTATAGCTCCCTGATAAAAAATGTGAATTTTCACCTCAAAAAATTTGGCAATTTCAACAAACTGATAAAATTTTACGGCATCAAGATAAAGAGCTATGAAATCAAATATCAACAAAAAGGATGCGCCTAAAAAAAGCGCAAAGACGAGTGCGGCTCCGGCATCTAAAAAGGCTTCTCCCAAAAAGAAAAGTGATGAACTGGAAGACGACGAAGAAAGTGAAGGAGAAGTAGAAGAAAAGCCTGCTAAAAAGGCAAAAAAAGCTGCTCCTGCATCTGCTGCATCTAAAAAGAAAAAAGATGCAGATGACGATGATGATGACGACGACGACATGGATGATGACATGGACGACGATGATGATTTCAACAGTGATGATGAAGATGAGTTTGATCTGGATAAGGAATTTGAAGAGTTTGATCTGCCAAAGTCAAAAACCAAAACAGGTGGTGGTCGTAAGAAAACGTCAAAAGATGATGACTTCGATGTAGACGACGACTTCAAAGATCTCGGCTTCTTCTCTGACGGAGGCAGCGGTTTTGACGATGATGATGATGACTTTTAAACGGTGCCGGTTTGCACAGAAAAGAAGCATCTTTTGATATAACAACCGAAAACATCGGTACATTAAAGACAAGGATATTGAATTGGACACGTCAATTCAATATCCTTGTCTATTTAGATAGTAACGGGTATTCATCGGGCTATGACCGGTATGAACTACTGGTAGGTACCGGCCTGTACAAGACCATATCTGAGTCCTCTGTTTTAACTCCCGGCACGCCTTCTCCTGACACAAAAGGCAACTGGATTCTGGGACACATATGCTACGACTATAAAAACGTCATAGAACCTCAGCTATACAGTAAACACAATATAGTAATGGGCTTTCCTGTTACCCGCTTCTTTATACCGGAAACAGTTTGTACCATCAACAAAATGTGTACATCACTTACCATAAACTCCATAAACAGTCCTGAAGACATATGGAATGCTATCCTTGCCACATCTGCACACATAGATGTATCCTCAATTCCTCAGGTGTCATTTACCGGCGATACTGACGAAAGCACATACAAGCAGCACATAGACAGCCTCCGTGAGCACATACGTAATGGAGACTGCTACGAAATTAACTACTGTACCTCCGGTAGCGCGCAGCTACCTTCACTCCCCGATGCTACTGCGGTGTTTCATAAACTGAATACGCTCTCACCGGCACCATTCGCAGCATTTTACCGCTGGGATGACCAGTACATGTGGTGCGCCAGTCCCGAACGGTACATACAGCGGGATGGGGATACTATCATCTCCCAACCCATTAAAGGCACCGCACGCAGAGATACAGATAAGGCTGCAGATGATGCCATACGCACACAACTGGCAAACGATATTAAGGAGCGGGCAGAAAACATTATGATAGTGGACCTTGTACGTAACGACCTTGCCCGATGCTGCACTCCCGGCAGCATACAGGTAAATGAGCTGTTTGGTGTTTACACATTTCCTCAGGTACACCAGCTCATTTCTACAGTTTCCGGCACACTGAAACACGGGCATGAATTTGCAGATATAATTCATGCCAGCTTCCCTATGGGAAGCATGACAGGGGCACCTAAGTATAAAGTAATGGAGCTCATAGAGCATTACGAGCACTTCCGGCGGGAGTTGTTTTCCGGTACTGTTGGCTATATATCACCAGATGGCAACTTTGATTTTAATGTGGTAATCCGTTCCCTGTATTACAATGCCTCATCGGGCATATTGAGCTATGCCACCGGTGGAGCCATAACCTGGGATAGCACTCCGGACGGGGAATGGCAGGAAATGCACCTGAAAGCATGGGCATTGAAGCGTATTTTCACATAACCATACATCAGAAAAGAAAATAGCGCATAGCGCTAGTATTCTTGCATTACAAACACGATATTTGTATGCAAACAGTGAATATACCAAGCAGTATTACCAGGCAATGATCTTAAATCACCGGACAGGAATTATCATAGCTATATTATTACTTTTTTCATGCCGTCAGGTGGCTACTGCGCAATTCTGCCCATACACACCTTACAGATGGTCTATACATGCTACCAATCCGTTAAGTCTGCTTTCTAAAGCGGGGGTACAGTTACAATACCGGCTCAGTTCCAAACATTCTGTAGTAGCCGGCTACAGCCACTATTATGGCTTTTTCCCCGGCAATCAGATATCCATGGCCTACCATCGCTATTTTGCGCTAAATGCAGATGACGAATTTTTCGTGTATGGCAGAGGCGGGGCTGGTGATGCAGGCTATATCCCAAAACCTTACTATGCCGGAGCAGAAGACCCATATATCAGTCCTGACAAATACCTCTTTGTTGGTGGCGGTGTAGGCAGACGGTACAACTTTGGTCATTTCTTTATAGAGGTAAATGCAGGTCTGAAACTGGCCGGACTAGTGGAAAAAAAAGAGGGATACAACAAAGATCTTTTTTATACTACCGGCCCCGGCTCATTCCTTGATTGCGGACTTCACCTGGGTCTTCAGTTCTTTGATGAAGAGAGAGGTTTATTCAGGCGCTCCTTAGCCCCTCACAAGCCCCGTATTCATTACTGATTTCTATCTACGACAGCTATCTTGCCCTCTGTCAGTCTTTTTTCCCCGGAAGAGCCTAAATTGCACTTATATACTTATGCGATATACTCTCTGATGACAACTTGTGCCTATGAGACTAATCTTTTTTTTATTCCTGCTACTGACAATACCGCTATGCGCTCCGGCACAGTCATTGCTACACGAGAATTTTGCAATACTAAACAACAGCAGCAGCACGGTAGAACAAAAGCTGGCAGCCTACACAAAAGTTTTCAATCACTACCAGTACGCTCAGCCCGACTCTGCACAATGGTATGCAAAGAGAGGGCTTGACGAATTCACAGAATCAGGAAACGAGTTAGGTATTGCATCTATGACGGTACTGCTGGCGCTGGTAGATGGCTCTCACGGAAGATTTGAAGCGGCCAAAAAGAAACAGCTGAGTGCACTGGAAATATTCACCAGGCTTAACGACAAGCACGGCATGGCTAATGCCCATAACGGACTGGGGGTAATAGATGGAAAGCTTGGCGACTTTGAAGATGCAATAAAGCACTTTACACAGGCACTTACACTTTTTGAAGCAATACAGGATACTAACGGAGTAGCAAGTACTTACTTCAGAATAGGGGTAGTAAGTGAAAAAACAAACGCACTGGACCAGGCCCTGGAGTACTATGCCAAAGTTCTGAAACTACTGGAAACAGGCAAAGTGCAGACAACTACAGACATCGTCTATGTATACAACAATATGGGTATTGTATATGCGAAAAAAGGCGACATAGGAAAAGCACTGCCCTACTTTGAAAAAGCACTGGCTGGAAGCAATGCACCTGAAAAAGTAGGACTGCGCATGATGACACTGAACAATCTGGGTATTGTATATGACAATCTCGGAAATGATAAAATGTCATTACACTACATTGATGAGGCACTGAAGCTTACACAGGATAAAAATATGCCTGAGGAGCACACCCGCCTCATCATTAGCAGGGCTGCCGTAGTAGGAAAACAGGACCCCGCAGCTGCACTGAAAACACTGAACGGAACACTGGATACAATACGGGCGCTGGGCATGCGCTCAATAGAGGCAGATATTTACGATGTAATGGTAGATATGTACAGCCAGACAGGAGACTATAAGAATGCTTTTGTTACACTTTCCAGACTGCGCAGACTGGAAGATAGCCTGGAAAGTACAGACAAGGCAAAGGAAATAGCCAATCTGCTGGCAGTGCAGGAGCTGGAGGCATCTACTGCCCGGCTGGCTTTGGCCGAAGCAAAGAGTAACACAGCGCGGCTTACAAGAAATGCAACATTGGGAATAGCGGGGTTACTGGCTGCAGCGCTTGTAGGTGCTTTCTGGTCTCTACGCCGCACTTCAAAGCTGAATGCGGCACTATCCCTCAGAGAGGCCGACCTCCAGCGCAGTAACGAAATGAAGGATAAGCTCTTCTCTATCATTGGCCATGACCTGCGTGGCCCCATAGGCAATATCCCTGTAATGCTGGACCTGATGAATGATCCGGATATAACTAATGAGGAAAGACAATACATCACAGACAGTATTATAATACATACGCAGGCATCTAATGAAACGCTTGATAAACTACTGTACTGGGGACAGGCACAGATAAAGGGAACCGGCCTGCACAAAACAACATTTACTGCCGCAGAACATATCAATAATTGCCTTCAGCTTACCAATACATCTGCCAATCACAAGCAGATATCTGTAACATCCGGAGTTACAAACGATATCAGAGTGTCAGCTGATATATCTCATTTTGAATTTATTATGCGCAACCTGCTGTCAAATGCAATAAAGTTCACGCATCCCGGAGGCTCAATAACCATTGGTGCAGATAGCCGGCAGATTCCGGGCATGATTGTCTTCTCCGTAGCCGATACCGGCGTCGGTATATCCCCTGATAGAATAAATGAGATATTCAAACCATTTGCCAGTAGCACACGCGGCACTGCCGACGAAAAAGGAACCAGTATAGGGCTCATGCTTTGCCAGCAGTTTGTAAGGGAAAATGGTGGCGAAATATGGGTGCGGTCAATACTGGAAAAAGGCACTACATTTTACTTCACTATTCCTGCAGCAGGTACTGCATAATAACTAAGAGTATGCTCATAGGTAAGCTTTCTCAATTATCCGGTTTTAGCCGTGACACCATCCGGTACTATGAAAAGATAGGACTCATAACTCTATCTGTCAGAAACAGAACAAACGGTAATTACCGGGACTATCCAGACTCTGTATTAGACACACTGCACACCATCCGCAATCTGAAAGAACTGGGATTTACACTGGAAGAGATACGTGAGATAATAGTACGTAAACAAATACAAATGCTGGACCGCGGCACCATATGCCGTATCATAGAGCAAAAGATCATCCATCTGGAAGTGCAGATAGACAAATTGCAGCTATACCGTCACCGGCTGGAAGAAGCACGTGCACATGTAGTGGCAGGCGATGAAGACAATATACTACCCGTAACAGGTGTGCACGCGCTTGCAGCTTAATCTGTTACCAGCCTGTCCACAATACCGTATTTAATAGCCTCATCCGCATCCATCCAGTAGTCCTTATCAAAGTCATCCAGCACCTGCTGCAGAGACCTATTACAGTTCTTTGCCAGTAATGCAGCTGCTAGTTGTTTGGCTTTCGCTATCTGCCGCGCATGAGTCTCTATCTCCCATGCCCGCCCGCGTACACCGCCCATACCTGGCTGATGTATCATCACTTCTGCCGACGGATATATATAACGATGGCCCTTCTCCCCTGCCGATAGCAGAATAGCCCCCATTGACGCTGCAAACCCCAGACAATAGGTATATACCGGTGCCTTAATGCTATGCATGATATCAAGAATAGCATTCCCTGCTGTTACCATTCCTCCCGGACTGTTGATGTACAGGTGTATTGGTTCACTACTCTCAGTAGCCAGATAAACCAGTTGACTTACAACGGTACGTGCGCTTTCATCTTCTACCGCGCCCCATAAGAATACCTTCCTGTTTTCCAGCAGCCTTTTGCTTATTGCGGCATTTATGACAGGTGTTTGATTTACGGTTGTTTCTTCCGGTGCTTCAGAATAATGTAAATGTTCTAATTGCATACAAATATCTCTTTGCATGCAAACCTAAGGGGTGGAGTATACTCCAGGGTTGTCACTCCGTATGCTATGGAACAGTTATTTCTGCCTCCATATACGTTACCACCTTTCCGCTGATCATTACCCTGTCATTTTGTAATCTGCACCATAAGTAGCCACGACGTTCTGATAGCTGAATTGCTGACAACTCTGTTTTTCCCAGCTCTGCCCCCCAGTATGGAGCAAGTGTAGTATGTGCCGAACCTGTTACAGGGTCCTCGTCAATGCCGGATTGCGGCCCGAAAAAGCGTGACACAAAATCTACTTCATTTCCTGCAGCAGTAACGATGATACCTCTTGCATCCAGCTTACCCAGCATCTTAAAGTCCGGTCTCAGACTCAGCACATCATTTTCTGTTGGCAATACAGCCATGATGTCTGTTTTCCCTTTTAGTGCCTCCATGGGTTCTATGCCCAGTCCGTCTTTCAGTTCCTGAGGTATAGGTATTTGCAGGGGCTTGTCTGCCGGAAAATCAAGAGTAAGCATATCCCCGTCTCTGGACACATGTAGCTCGCCGCTATGCTGCGAGTAAAAACATATACTTGTCGCTTCAGGAGAATAATGCTCAAAAAGTATATGTGCCGCGGCAAGTGTGGCATGCCCGCAAAGATCTACCTCTACTACAGGTGTAAACCACCGTATATAATACCCATCTTCTCCGGCCACCAGAAAAGCTGTTTCTGCCAGATTATTCTCAGCAGCAATAGCCTGCATAATTGTTTCCGGAAGCCAGTCATTAAGCATACATACGGCAGCCGGATTGCCGCGAAACAGGGTGTCGGTAAAGGCATCAGCCTGGTACATTTTCAGCTTCATTGTAGTGTGTTTCATGTCAGATGCTACATATTGTCTGACATTGATGACAATATTACACAAATACTGACCTTGCAACAGCCCGTTCAACTGTGAAAGATATTTTAAATCGGTACTTTAAAGACACAGCAGATATAAGCACAGGAAAGCTAAAAACAACGAATAATACCATTTAAACAATTGATTTTCATACAATTAAATACCTAACAAAGAACACAGAGCAGGTTAGTTTTTAACAAAATCATATAGTCATCAGGCAATATTTTTGATGTAGAAAGTACAAAAGAAAACAGCAGAAACAGTTATGAGAAACAGATTATTTCCGGTGATTGTTACAGCTGCACTGACATCTGTAACCACGCTATTCGTAGCATCCCGCATGCTTACCCCCACAGGTTCTCACTTCAGCGCTTCTGAAAGCAAATCTGTACCGGTCAATTACGTTAATTATGCAGGTACTGCTGCTCCCCCATCAGCAGATTTTGAAATGGCTGCAGAGTCGTCAGTAAAAGCAGTAGTGCATATAAAAACAGCTACCGCTGCACGTATTATTACAGACAATAGTATGGGCGACGTCTTCGGACAACTGTTCGGGCAGCGACAGTATTATATTCCCTCTCAGGTAGGCTCTGGCTCTGGTGTAGTTGTGAGCCCCGATGGGTATATTGTTACTAACAACCATGTGGTGGCAGATGCCAGTGAAGTAACCGTGACATTTAATGACAGATACACGGCCAAAGCCACAGTAGTAGGTACCGACCCATCTACCGACATTGCGGTACTGAAAGTAGACGGAGAAACAGATATACCATTCATGGAGTTTGGCAATTCCGATGATGTGAGACTGGGACAGTGGGTACTGGCAGTTGGTTTTCCGCTCAATCTTGATGCAACAGTTACAGCTGGCATAGTAAGTGCCAAAGGACGTGCCCTGGGTGTAAACAAGCAGCGGTCAGGAGCATCTGCTATAGAGTCTTTCATACAGACAGACGCTGCAGTAAACCCCGGCAATAGTGGTGGTGCGCTTGTTAATACCAGCGGCCAGCTCATAGGTATAAACTCTGCTATTGCTTCGCCTACCGGCACTTATACCGGCTACTCATATGCCATTCCTGCCAACATTGTACGTAAAGTGGTCAATGATCTCACACGCTACGGCACCGTGCAGCGCGCCTACATGGGTATTGAATACCTTGACAGCCGCTCTGCATCTCCCGAAGCACTTGCAGCAGTGGGCCTGGATAAGAACGAAGGTGTATATATTACCGGTGTGCGCAGCAACAGTGGCGCTGCTAAAGCAGGCCTTAAGAAAGGCGACTTCATTACAGAGATAAACGGTGTGGCAGTCAACAGCCCATCCGATGTACAGGGTCAGATAGCCCGCTACCGTCCTGGCGACAACATTACAGTACTGTTTTCCCGCAACAATAAACCTATGACCACAACTGTAAAGCTCACCAACATCAGCGGCACTACAGATATACTCAAGAGCAACTCTCCGGTGAAACTGATGGGAGCCACTATACGTCCGCTGAATACCGATGAGAAAAGCAAGCTGGGCATGGATAAAGGTCTTATTGTATCTGATGCCGGCACAGGTGATTTTGCTCAGCAAACAAGAATAAAAAAGGGATTTGTAATAACAGGCATCAATAATATCGCTGTAGGCGCGGTAACAGACCTGCAGCAATTACTTGCCAGCAATCAGTCTGTACAGATTTCCGGTTTCTATCCCGGTACGCAGGGTATGTATTATTACACCCTCAGGCAGGCCAATTAACTATAGTAAATCTTCATAGACAACAAGAGCGGTATGGTATAAAAACTATGCCGCTCTTGTTCTTAAATCCACCATATTCAGTACCGATGTACAGGAATAAACTGTAGCATGCAGTACATATCATAATGCAGTACTACGGTAACAGCTATATAACTGAATGATAAAACAGAACCCTGGATATTACTACCGGCTTGCAGCAGAAACTACTATCTGATTTCCTTTACAAAACAGGTGTCATATTTACCCCACGATGTAGAATCATAGTAATGACAGTCCTTAACGGCATCTGCCCAGGATGTTTTAGCCTTACGACCTATATACTTGGTGTATTGACCACCCAGCTGCGGGAAGCGGCATTCACACACCAGTTCAGGCCTGGCACATGATGACAGGATAATAGAAATAATAAACGAAAAAGCTAAAAGGCCCGGTATAATATATCTCATCGCTTTTGTCAATTACCCACAAATGTAAACATTTCCTGGCATCTATCGGCAGGCTGCCCGTTATTGCTTATATCCAAGGTCGGCACGAAGCGCTTCCGGTAGCGTGGGTAGCATATGGCGTGGCAGCAGGAACGAGGTTAACTCAGACAGCTCACGGAATATATAGTGACTGTCTGCCGCCCCTCTCAGATACTCAGCGCCTGTACTGCCGCCTGTACCCACACGCTTGCCTATAGTGCGCTGCACCATGTGTATATGCCTGTGGCGCCACATAGACAACTGCTGGTCCACTTCCAGAAGCGTACTCAGCAGCTCATAAGGCAACTGCAGCAATGGCTGATCGCGGTAGAGCATGATAAACATGGCATTTCTTGCCGCGGCTGCACTGAATGCACGCCCTTCGGGATATGCGCTGTCTTCAATGAATATGCTGTCAAATATCTTCAGATTCTGCATTTCACCCTCTGAAAGGCCACTGCTATATGCCTCCCTGTAGTTACTCCAGAAACTTTTGTTGTTATCACCTTCCCAGTAGTTACCACTCTGCAGAAATGGCATACGGGCCAGCCACTCATCCAGCAGGGAGCGCAGGGAGCGGTGCTCTTCTGCCTTTTTCACACGCTCTACATCCTGTGGCGTGAGCTGAGAAAGGTAATATGCTTTACCATGGCGATGCTCATAATGAAGACCCAGAGTAGCTTCAATAATCTTGAACTGAATACTCTGAAAGCCGGATGCAGGACGCAGCAGGTCTCTGAAATCCAGAAAGTCCAGTGGGGTCATGGTTTCCAGAACGCCCATCTGCATTACTGCCACCTCCAGAATCCTGCAGATGCGTTTAAGCCTGTGTACACTATTGTACATATCCGGCGAATTGTGCTGTATACTGGCCTGTAGAAAAACATTGCGTACAATGTTCAGCTCATGCAGTATCTGCTTGAACCACAGCTCATAGGACTGGTGAATAATGATGAATAGCATTTCATCATCGGCACGTATATGCTCTTTATCACTCTCTGGCTCCTGAGCGTTCAGTATCTTATCAAGTTGCAGGTATTCGCTGTAGTATACAGGCTTACGATCTTTAAGATTCATGGCACGAAAATAGTAATTGTTATGCCATTGAAAATGATCATTATCATCTAAATGCTGAGTACCCGTATCATTTCTATAAGGTCGCTGCTTACAGGAGTAGTACCTTTTATGACATTGGCAAACGGGGTGTGTACCACATCTCCGTTCATAACACCTACCATCACCTGTGTCCTGCCCTCTCTCAGGGCATTAACAGCGGCATGCCCCATACGGCTGGCCAGTACCCTGTCGGCATAGGATGGTGAGCCCCCGCGCTGTATGTGACCCAGCACGCAGGAGCGTACGTCCAGTGCCGGAAACCGGGCTGTGATCGCAGCATGAACCTCAGCAGCACCGCCAAAGTCATCACCCTCTGCCACTACTATTATCTGAACAGTCTTCTTTCGTCTGCCGTCAGCCTCTATACGGTCCAGCAGGTCATTTATATGCGTCTCTGTCTCTGGTATCAGTATATCCTCGGCGCCGCATGCTATACCGCTGTTCAACGCTATATAGCCCGCATCGCGCCCCATAAGCTCTATAACAAATACTCGGTCATGCGCCTCGGCAGTATCCCGTATCTTATCTATGGCAGAAACAGCCGTATTTACAGCCGTATCAAAGCCAATGGTAAAATCAGTACCAGACAGGTCTTTGTCTATAGTGCCGGGTAGCCCCACTGCAGGTATGGCATACTTGCTGAAGAAGCTGACAGCCCCGCGAAAGGTACCATCACCACCTATAAGCACCAGCCCGTCTATGTTATGGCTGCGCAGCTGCTCATATGCCTTCTGCATACCAGCCTCTGTCATAAATTCCTTGCTGCGTGCGGTTTTCAGGATAGTGCCGCCACGCTGTATGATGTTGGAAACATCCTTAGCCTCCATACGGAAAATATCACCGTCTATCATGCCCTGATACCCATGCCGGATGCCAAACACATTCATACCATGATATATGCCGGTACGCACCACGGCTCTTACAGCAGCATTCATTCCGGGACTATCGCCCCCCGATGTCATTACTCCGATATTCATCATAATGCCAAAATACGACTTTGAAAAATAAGCCGGACTGCGTTACCTCACAGTCCGGCTCTGATTTATCAGATATTTAATATTCACTACTGTTCTCCCATAAGCTTCATCAGCTCATTAAGGCGTGGCTCCAGTATTATCTCTGTACGCCTGTTCTGTGCGCGGCCATCAGGGGTATTGTTAGGCCCTATCGGGTCATACTCACTGCGACCACTGGCTACCAGCTTGGCAGGTACTACGTGATAGTCGTCTATAAGCACATGCGCTATAGAAGTAGCACGGGCAGTACTCAGCTCCCAGTTATCGGCAAACTTAGCAGTGTGGATAGGAATACTGTCCGTATGTCCCTCAATGTTGATATTGATATCGGCGCTGGTATTGAGTACGCCTGCCACTTTGCTCAGGGCATCCTTACCCTTAGGGTTTACCACTGCACTACCCGATGGGAACAGCAGGCTTTCCTGCATACTGATGTACACCTTGCCATTTTTCATTTTCACCGTAAGCTCATTGCTGTTAAAGCCTTTCAGCGCTTCGGCTATCTTGCTGCGCAGTGCTTCTGCGGCCTGTTTCTGCTGGTCCAGCAGGGCCTGTAGCTGCTCCAGACGGCGACGCTGCTCATCTACCTGCTCTTTGGTAGACTTCAGCTGCCTGCGGGCGCTTTCCTTCTCATCACCCAGTACATTCACACGGTTATTCAGCTCGCGCAGTTGCGACTCATAATCGCTGATGCTGTCCTTTAATCTGCCTATGCGGCTGTTCAGTGAAGCAATCGTATTATTCAGCCCCACATTGGTAGCATTCAGTTTTTTATTCAGGTCTACCTGCTCATCCAGCTTTTTGCCCAGGGCTATTTTTTCTGCTTTTTCTTTTTCTGCCCGCTGAGTCTCAGCATCATATTTCTTTTTGGAAACAATGCACGATGTAGTGAGGGTTGTCCAGAGTAATACCCCCGACAAGAGTGTGATTGTACTTTTCATTTTATAAGCTGTTTTAATGGATTGAGAATGAACAGGCCACAAAGTTACTGGATTTTAATGCTATGATTGTAAGCTAACCGTTAAAGAAACATCACATATCCACCCGCTTACGGATGATAGGTATAACGATACAGGGTCACTGTCTGTGGCTGCCAGTCGGTACCCCGGCTGCGTAATACCGTCTCAGATGTCACATTGCCGGCGGCATCATACTCATGCACAAAGCGCAGTGCATAACCCTGCTGCTTACCGGTGCTGTCCCTAGTAGTGCGACTGGTCATATTACCATGCTCATCATAGGTACACACCGTATGAGAGCGGAGAGCGCCACTACCGGAGTACATTTTTATATCTGTATGCTTGCCACGGGTATCATTAACCATCTCTGTGCGCCGGGTCACAGAGTCACCCAGCAGAAATGACAGACTTACTATATTACCCGCAGCATCATAAGCCGCCTGGCGGGAAATGTAGGGCGTACCATCAGGAAACACCTCGGCCAGTAATACCTGATCGCCCTTATTATCATATATGGAGCGCATATTGGTCTTCAGTACCCCGGCACTGTTATACGCTCTCATCTCAGTTTCCTGCCCATGGCGGTCATAGAAATATTCTTTACGCCCACCTCTGCTGCTTAAAGAAGAGGTTACCACCGCCTTTATACGCCTCCCGGCCTTATCATAGCTGAATGTGGTAGTATCATCAGTAGTCACCGCCCCCGATAAATGAATGAACCAATGTTCCGGCATACCGGCAGCATTGTAGGTATATACTGCCTTCCACAGCACTTTCCCCTTCTCATTGTAGCGGTGCTGGGCCGTGAGCATTCCTGATGCATTGTACACATTTGTGCCACTATCGGCCAGCGTTTTTGTCTTGCCTGTATATTTATAACCGGTAAAACGCACGGTATGTACCTTCCCGTTCAGATTATTCTCCAGAGCTGACAGCGGTATATCTATCACTTTCTCCTTCTCATATATACGACCATGCCTTATACGACCATAACCTACCGACTTCTTTACAACAATAGCCTTTTGCTCCTCCTTACCGGCATCACCGGAGCAGGCAGATATAAACATACAAACCAATAGCAACAATGGAATTCTGAACATGTGAATGCAAAAATAAGCAGTGGTATTTATAATGGCAGGATATGCCGCTTCACTAAATCTGTAACATAGCAAGCATCTATTTTTCCCATATTGCGCAGTTATTTTTCTACCGTGTGCAGGAAAACATCAGAAGGACACAATAATTTATTTATTAACAAAATACAAATTAAAAAATAACAACACTTGAAAGAAAAAGGTTACAAAAACTTATCGAAAATTACTCGCGCAATATTTACTATATAAGACTCTGAAAGTAAGAATTATGAAGCAGATAAACGGTAAACATCAGAGAGACTATATGCATAGAGAAGATTTGATAGGTAAATGGTTTAATAGCTATTACAAAGGTCGTAAAAAATGCCGGCATCACCATATGTAAAAATAATACGGCATGGTTTTTGAAGAAATACAAACACACCAAAACACCGGAATATTATGAAAGATATGGAATACTACAGGAAGGAAAAGGAGCCGATAGCCCAATTTAAACCAGATCTGCAGGTACTGGGTGGCAGCAGCAAGTACATAAATCCTATACGCAGAATGGAAAAGAAAAAGACAACAAAAGACACCGTAAAAAGCACCAAAACAACACCCTACACCCCAGACAGCACAACATGACGGGTTATCGCATATTTTTGTGCAAATGGTAAGTGAGGGCACCAGTCTTAACAAGTATATAAGCGCTACAGGCTTCTGCTCGCGCAGGGAGGCCGATAAGCTCATAGAGCAGGCCAGGGTAACAATAAATGACGAGCTGGCACTGCCTGGCGCCCGGGTATATACCGGCGACAAGGTAGCTATAGATGGGGAGCCGGTAAAATCATCTACCAGGCGGTCTATATACATAGCATTTAACAAGCCTGTAGGCGTAACCTCTACTACCGACCTCAAGGACAAAACCAACATCATCAGCTTTATCAACCATCCTAAACGCATATTTCCCGTAGGCAGGCTGGATAAAGACTCTGATGGCCTTATAATACTCACCAATGATGGCGACATTGTGAACAAGATACTCCGCGCCAGTAATTATCATGAGAAGGAGTATATTGTTACAGTAGATAAGGCCATAACGCCGGAGTTTGTCACAAAGATGAGCAACGGCATACCCATACTGGGCACCACTACCCGCCCCTGCCATGTGCGGCAGGAAGCCGGCCGCAGATTCAGGATAGTGCTTACACAGGGGCTGAACCGGCAGATAAGGCGCATGTGCGAATATCTGGGCTATAAGGTAATGACACTGACCCGTGTGCGGGTAATGAATATACAACTGGGCAAACTGCCCGTAGGCCACTGGCGCTACTTTACCCCACAGGAGACCGACAAAATGAACGAGATGTTAGCGGAGTCGGTAAAAACCAACGACAAGCCTGCTCCACGTAAAGAGCACAACACCCCGGGCAGACCGCAAAGCCGCAAACAACAACCGGCAAAAACAAAAGGCCGGGACTTTTCACCGGCACACAAGCCTGCACCGAAAAAGAAAGCAAATCCTCAGCCAAAAAAGAAGGGCAGATAATTCACCCGGCAGGCAACCTGAATACTATTTTACGTAGTTACCAAAATAAGGTAACAACCATCTCCGTTATGATGGGGTTTTATGACAAACACAATATTGAAAGCATGTAAATGCCTCATGCTTTGCAGTACTACTGCTACGGCTCAGATAAATGCGGGGATCTTTATCCCTATGGCAGCAAAGTTTAATGTGCTGAATGGTGAAAACAGCCTTCAGCGCTCATTGGGAGCCATAGGTGTAGGCGGAGCAATTACCGTAGCAGGGACACAGGAAAACAGTATGACGTTTATGCAGGGCATAAGCCTGATGGCGGATGTACGCCCCTTCAGACTGGACAGGTATAACATCATGAAGGTAAAGCTGCATTTTGTGAACATAAACCCATCTGTAATAATCCCTACCAGAAAAGAACATACGCATATCACACTTGGTATAGGCGCTTTGTGCGGCATAGGGCATACTACTGCTTTTACTACCTATCAGGAAAGCAGTACTTTTTACAGTACAGACATAGACTCAGTGACCCGCATACTGCGGCGGGAAAGCAAAGGAGTATTGCCATATGTCTCAGCAGGAGTTATGAGGGATATAGGGAAAAAGCTACGGTTTCACTTTGCCATAGAGCCGGTACTGATGGACTACTACCAGCCCGGCACACACATCAACTATGAAACAAACCTTACACAGCACGACTTTGCCATGGCCTATGCCCCGGTTTACTTCAGCATGAAAGTCTGTTATTTTATGAAGCCACTGGCACGGGTATAACGGTTAGCAGACGCAATACATGTATCAGAATATAACTCTGTACACTAGTATGAGTACTACTTCCCTTCACTTTCCCCCTTCCTGTTCCAGCGGATAGCATACTCCAGATATACATTGAAATCGAAAGCGGCATTTTTATCGCCCCGGCCAAAACCGGCAATATTGAGCGGCTGCAGATCGCGGAATGACTTACCGTTCATCATAAACTTGCCCCTTATATTCCAGCCTGCCATCAGATGTGGTACCAGCTCCACACGCATACCCAGATTCAGCTCTGTCCATATCACAGGGAAGCTCTTAGCCGGGCTGGTACCAGACACTGAGCCCCAGGTACTGTCTACCACCACATAGCTGCCCTCATTGCGGGATACATTACCGCCTGCCAGCCGCAGCCCAGCAAACATCATGTCCCAGTCATGCTCGCTCTCACGGTACAGAATACTCTTATTGAAACCCAGCCTCATAAAGTAATTGCTGGTGGTATACTTCAGGTCGTCATACGTCACATCAGACCCTCCCCAGCCGCCCTCGGCCACCAGGTAGTATTCATTCTTCCAGTAATAGTGCAGTTCCCCTTCATAGCTATACCTGTTATCGGTCATGCTGTTGAGTACAGGGTATAGGATATCGGCGCCTATGGCCAGCTGATGCCCGGCGGTATATTTCTTGCGCGGGGCAGGCTCTGACTCCTCAGCACTGGCAGTATCAGCTGTAGCGGTCTGCGCCCGGCTCATAGCCGGGCTGCATACCACCGCTGCCACACTAAGGCTGAGGGTGTATATAAAGCTCGGTATGTACGGTATTCGCATTGCTGTTTACGCTTCTGTCTTTAATTACTGCTGAGTCTAATGAATGGCCGGTAGCCGTTACTGAATTAATAGTATAATAGTAGGTATAGCCACAGGCATTAGATATAAAATGCAACTGCCGCTCGTAGCGGAATGTAATCGTATCCGGCACCACACCTATCGTATCTGTAGCAAATATCCACTGTGCGCTATCTGCCACCGGCGACAGGGACAAAGTGAACGAAGAGCCACCCGGGTATAGCGTACCAGACAGAGTGCCGCCCGTAAGCGGTGCCAGTACAGCCGCAGGCAGTGCCGTATCCTGTGCCGTACCATCGGCCAGTACCCTCACAGCTTTTGCTTTAAGAATAGAGGCTTTGGGTGTAAGGCATGGCTGCCGGTCCTGCGTGCATGCCTGTAGCAGCAGCAGCGACAACACCAGCACCATAAAGCCTGCATAAAACCTGTCAGTCATTGAGTGTGTTCAGTATTCTGTCTATTTCGGTTATCACATGGTCCAGCTGTATGCGCATATTACCACGCTCCTCATCTCCGGCTACGGTAGAGAGGTTTACGCTCACCATGTCTTTTTCCAGCTGTGCTATGCGTGCATTGAGCTGCTCCTGCGCTACCTGACCTTTGGCAATAGTATCTTTCAGCCGTTTGTTTTCGGCCTCCAGTGCCGCATACTTTTTCAGTAATGCGGTCAGTTTCATATTGAGTTCATGTAGCGCCTGCATCAGTCTCTTATCACTGCATTCAGTTTGTTTTTATAGGCATCAGCCAGTTTATTCATCAGCGCTCCGGTTTCCGCATCGGTAAGCGTGCGGTCGTGCAGCTGGAATGTATAATTAAGCGCAAGGGATTTTTTCCCTGCACCCAGTTTTTCACTTTCAAATACATCAAACAGGCCAAAGGTCTGCAATTCTGCTATCTTCAGCTGGGCGGTAACCTCCTGCACCTGCTGGTAGGTAACCTTACGGTCCAGCACCAGGGCCAGGTCTCGCTGCACAGACGGAAACTTAGCTACCTCGCTATACCTTACCGCAGCAGCCGTAGCCGCCTGGTACCACAAATCCCAGTTCACCTCGGCATAAAACACATCCTGCTTTATGTCAAATGTCTTACGGGTAGCGGCAGGCACCTGATATATACGGCACAGCTCTTTATTCTTCCACTTCCACACCTGCGCATCACCATCATACGCTATAGCTACACCCTTTATACCGGCATATGCCAGCATATTGTTTACAAGACCTTTGAGATAAAAGATATCGGCCGGTAATGCCTTGCCCTGCCAGTAAGCGCTGCGCACATTACCGGTAATCCATAGCGCTACCCTTGCCTCCTGCTCATATCCCTTTTCTGTCCGGGCATATACATTGCCAAACTCGAAAAGAGCCAGGTCTGTGTTTTTACGGTTGCAGTTATACTGTATCACCTCCAGGCCACCTTCCAGCATAGAAGGGCGCATACAGTCCAGCTCACTGGTGAGGCTGTTTATCATACGCACCAGCCCTTCCCGCTCAGGATAGTATTTACTGTTTACTATAGAGTTGGTAACTATCTCCTGCATACCGGCGCCACACAGCAGCGTAGCCGTGCGTTCACGCACTTTACGGTCAGATGGCAGCTGCCCTGTAAGCGATATATTAAGCCGCTCAGGAATAGTTATATTATCCAGCCCATCTATACGCAGTATCTCCTCTACTATATCGGCTGGCTGGGATACATCCGGCTTGTTGGACGGAACACCCAGCTGTAAACCTTCTTCACTCTCCTCTGCTATCACAAAGCCCAGTGCCAGCAGTATTGTTTTAATGGCATCGGCTGTGTAGTCCTTGCCACTCAGCATTCTTATGTAATCATAGCGCACCGTTACCTCTGTACGGTGCAGCAATGAAGCATATACATCACTCACGCCGCCATACGGCACACCGCCCGATACTCCGGCTATCATAGCAGCAGCACGGTACAGCGCAGGCAATACATTATTCACATCTACCCCCTTCTCAAAGTGGGTAGCGGCATCGGTACGCAGGCCATGGTGCAGCGATGTGCGCCTGATACCCATAGGGGTAAAATAGGCGCTTTCCAGAAACACATGGCGCGTCTCTTCCGTAATACCACTGTACTTACCGCCAAATACGCCGCCCATAGCTATAGGGCCCGATGCATCACATATCATCAGATCTTCAGCACGCAGCTTACGTTCTTTATCATCCAGCGCCAGGAAGGTGGTACCCTCAGGCAGATGCTTCACTATTATTTCACCCCCGGCTATCTTCCCCGCATCAAAGGCGTGTAATGGCTGGCCATATTCATGCAGCACATAGTTGGTCACATCCACCACATTATTAATGCTGCGCACACCTATAGTAGCCAGTCTGCGCTGCAGCCATTCAGGCGATGGGCCTATGGTTACATTACTGATTCCGATACCCGCATACCGGGGACATGCATCAGCAGCCTCTATCTTTACGGTAATAACCGGGGCTCCGTTCGGTGCTTCACCGGTAGCAGCAGGCACTATCTGTGGCAGACATACCTGATTGTTGCCACCACGGTGATGGCTGAGCCATGCACACACATCCCGCGCCACACCTATGTGGCTGTTGGCATCAGAGCGGTTGGGCGTAAGGCCTATATGTATGGCATAGTCAGTCTCCGGCAGGTTAAAGTACTGGCGGGCAGGCATACCCACAGGGGTATCTGCCGGTAGCAACATAATACCTGCATGGCTGGTACCCATGCCCAGCTCATCTTCGGCACATATCATACCGGCACTTTCTGCACCACGTATTTTTGCTTTCTTTATGGTAAGCGGCTCTCCTTCCGTAGGGTAAAGTGTAGCACCTACTGTTGCTACTATTACCTTCTGGCCGGCAGCTACATTGGGCGCACCACATACTATATTCAGGGGCTCTCCGGCTCCTGTATCTACCGTTGTGATACTTAATTTATCAGCATTGGGGTGACGCTCACAGGTAAGTACATGCCCTGTAACCACACCATTCAGCCCTCCTTTTACGGCTTCTACCGGCTCTACAGCCTCTACTTCCAGCCCTATGGAGGTGAGTATACTGCTCAACTCGTCTGCTGTAAGCGATACAGGCAGATAGTCACGCAGCCATTGATAGGAAATTACCATCAGTATTACATTAATTTCAGCAAAGATAACCCGAGTTAATAGCAAAAACCATCTTCTCAAAAAAACGCTTAACAAAATGATTTATCCCCACCGATAGTGGATATTGTGTGGACGGAAAGTGGATAACAAATAATATGTGTTGAAAACCACGGGAATTTCAGAACTTTACGTTCAGAACCGGTGCAAATGATGTTTATGATGTGCTTAAAACTATACGACCCATTTTTGTTTGAGGTTCTGTTTTTCGCATTTACATTCGTTGCATTAGCAGTCATTCCAGGGGTACACACAATCTGTGACTTAACGACAATTTAAACTTCGGATAACACAAACGAAATGTGTTTTCCTGGAAAACTGACCTCTGAACCGAAAGATTTAACCGAGATAAAAACGCATTCAGCGACAACTTAAATGGCAGTCAATACAAAAAAAGATTTTTCTAACACATCCCGTTCACAAAGCAGAAAGACCGATGTTTCCACACTCGTATATGGGAAGGTGCCTCCACAGGCCCCCGAACTGGAAGAAGCAGTATTGGGAGCTGCTATGCTGGAAAAAGACACTTTTGCCCAGATACTGGAGGTGATACAGTCTGCCGACTGTTTTTACATTGACGCACACCAGAAGATATATGGAGCCATGAGGCGCCTCTTTGACAAGGGTACCCCTGTGGACCTCCTCACTATTACCGAGGAGCTGCGCAAGAGCAATGAGCTGGAGCTGGTAGGTGGTCCCTACTACCTTACCCGCCTTACCATGAGCGTACTCTCCAGCGCGCACGTAGAGGCGCATGCCCGCCTCATAATGGAAAAATTCATTCAGCGGGAGCTCATACGCATCAGCAGCTCAGTAATAAGCGATGCATATGAAGACAGTACAGACGTGTTTGACCTGCTGGATAAGGCAGAAACAGGCCTGTATGATATCACCGACAAGCACCTGCGTAAAAACTTCAAAAGTCTGCAGGAAGTATTGGTACGTACCATAAACGAAATTGACGAAACCCGTAAAAAAACAGATGATGTAACGGGTGTACCATCAAAGTTTGCGGCTCTGGATGCAATTACCGGTGGCTGGCAGAAAACAGACCTTATCATCCTTGCTGCCCGTCCTGCCGTGGGTAAGACCGCCTTCACGCTTAACCTGGCTATGAATGCCGCTATGAACGCCGGCAAGGCCTTCCCGGTAGCCCTCTTCTCACTGGAAATGGGTGCAGGGCAGATAGTAAAAAGGATGCTGAGCTGCGTTACTGAAGTAAGCATGGAAGCCATAACCAAGGGTAAAATGGCGGAACATGAGTTCATACAGATGTCGCAGCGTATGACAAAGCTGTCGCAGGCCAAGATATTCATTGACGACCAGGCCGCACTGAACATATTTGAACTTCGTGCCAAGGCCCGGAGGCTGAAGCAGAAGCACGACATTCAGATGATACTGATTGACTACCTGCAGCTGATGCAGGCCAGTGTGGAGAAAGGTGGTAACCGTGAGCAGGAAATCAGTAAAATATCACGAGACCTGAAAGCGCTGGCAAAAGAGCTGGAAGTACCTATCATAGCGCTGTCCCAGCTTAACCGTTCGGTAGAAACCCGTAAAGAGTCAAAAGTACCTCAGCTGAGTGATCTTCGTGAATCGGGAGCGATAGAGCAGGATGCCGATCTGGTAATGTTCCTGTACCGTCCCGAATACTACGGTAATGGCACCAACGAGATGGGCGAAACCATAGAGGGTGAAACACACATACATATAGCCAAACACCGTAACGGTAGCACCGGCCAGGTAAAGGTGCGCTTCATTAAGGAGTATCAGAAGTTTGTTGATATGGAAGACGACAACTTCGATGCTTTCAGAGGCAGGCCACAGGGAGGTGACACTCCTGCCGGTGGCGGTGGCAACTTTGGTGGTGGTGGTAACTTTGGCGGCGGCACACCTCCCGGTGGCTTTGCTGGTCGTCCCGGCGATAATCCTTCCGCAGGTATCCGCCGCGACAACAGTAGCTTCGGAGACTCAAAACTATTCATCCAGGACAATGCTACCGGTTTCCAGACAATGCAGTCAAAAGCTAATAACATGAGCTGGGACGATGACGACCTGCCAGGCCATGGCGGTAGTGGTAAGCCTACCCCTCCCCCGTCTTTTGACGATGATGTACCGTTCTGATAAATCAGTGAACCGGAAGCTAAAACTGTAGTTCCAGTCCGTCATATGCCAGATGCATACCATCTGGCAGGGAGGACTCTACTGCGGCATGCAGCCCCAGCTGGTGACTTATGTGGGTAAAGTAGGTATCGGGTGCTCCTGTATCTCTGGCTACCTCTATAGCCTGGGGAAGTGTAAAGTGAGAAATATGCGATTCGTTTCTCAACGCATTGATAGTCACACATTTACTACCCACTACCTTTTGCATCTCTTCAGGAGCTATATAATTGGCATCAGTTATATATGTGAAGTCTCCTATCCTGAAACCCAGCACCTCCAGCTTATAATGTAGTACCCTTATGGGTATTATTTCCACCCCTTTTATACTAAATGGGGTCTGTGCATCTATAGTATGTAAGTCTATCTGTGGAATACCGGGATATGCTATATCAGAGAAAATGTAGGAAAACTCTCTCCTGAGTGCCTCCTGAGTTTCGGTAGTAGCATAAACGCCTACCGCCTTGCCACTGAAAAAGTTATACGGGCGTATATCATCCAGCCCTGCAATATGGTCTTTGTGACCATGGGTGAATACGATAGCGTCCAGATGTTTTACTCCGGCCCGCAGCATCTGATATCGAAAATCGGGACCGCTGTCTATAACAATACTTACATCTCCAGTTTGTATCCATACTGCGCACCGGAGACGGTTATCACGTTTGTCCTGTGAGTTGCACACCGCACACGGACATCCAATGAATGGCACCCCCTGAGAGGTCCCTGTGCCAAGAAACGTAACTTTCACTATCAGAGATCAATTTTTGTTTGCACAGACTGACCGGAACGGAAATCAGGGTCGGCCTTTAACAGCCGGTACCATTTGAGCATTTCTGTACTCAGTATTTCCTCATTCACATTTATGGTCTGCAGAATTTCCATGAGTGCATTGATGCGTCCCTCTACTGCGAAGAACTTGTTGATCACGGCCACTTTCCGCTCCTCCAGTATGCAATATCCACTGTTGAAGTGTCCTTTTTCGTACCGGATGATATATCCGCACTCTTCGAACAGCTCTTCCAGTTTTTTCAGTGTGTTTGGTGTATATTTGAAGCTCATTACCACGGCTGTTTCAATGAATAAAAGTAGAAAATTCGCAGCATATCCTGTCATTATTCTTCTATTGTTACTTTTCTCTGCCAGTACTCACGCCCAGATATCTGATGAGGCCGATGTATATACCGACAAGATAAAGGTCATATCAGTGGGCGCACTAGTGGGTACCAACTTCTGCCAGGTAGATGGTGACAACTATGCCGGCTATTACAAAATGGGGCTGAATGTAGGAGGTATTGGCTACCTGAGACTGTACCATAATCTTGCGCTTAGCTTTGAACTTCTCTACAGCCAGAAGGGTGCAAAAGATAATGGCGCAAGGTACCTGCCATCTGACAGTGCCACACTCATTACCAAATATTCAATAGACCTGCCAACTGCCGAAATACCGGTAATGCTCAACTATTTTGACAAGCACAAGAGTCACTTTGGCGTGGGAGTAGCATATAGCAGGCTACTGAATACTGCTGAAAAAGTTGAGACCTACCCCACTTATAATATAGATGTCAACAAATACCCCTTCAGGAGCGACGGGCTGGATATTGTAGCCAGCGCCCAGATGCACGTATGGAAAGGACTCTTCTTTAATGTGCGGTTCCAGTATGGTGCCGTACCGCTGCGAACGTATTCACCGCCCGATGTGTCCCGGTCTCAGAAACAGTTCAATAACCTGTGGTCGGTCCGTATCATGTACGTATTTCTCTGACCTTTTTAAATAGGCTGTATCGGTATTTTCCTGTAGGTTTGATTAATGTTTCCGGCTATGAAGTTCAGAAAACACACATACTTTTTCATATTGCTGCTTATGGCGGGCATATCCCGGCTGCAGGCACAGGAAAGCTATCTGGACGAATACAGCACGTTTCATGGCGGTCTCATATTCGGTGGCAACTTTACGCAGGTAGATGGAGACAACTTCGCCGGCTATTCCAAACAGGGGCTGAATGTAGGCGGCATCGTTTACTTCAATATGGACCCTGAACATATAAAGGGAAGCCTGGAAGTACTGTACACACAGAAGGGAGCACGCTCCAAAGACATATTTGTAGCCGCTCCCGGTATATTCATTACTGACTATAGCATAACGCTCAACTATGCCGAAGTACCGTTCATGATTAACTACTTTGATAGTCATATGAACCATTTCGGGGCAGGTTTTTCCTACTCACGGCTGGGCACCGCAAAGGAACAGATAACCACCCAGCCCGCTATGAATGTGGACCTGAATGACTATCCGTTCAAAAAAAGCGATTATAATTTTCTCTTAGGCGGCAGCCTCCATTGCTGGAAAGGCTTGTTTGCCAATGTACGTTTTCAGTATTCCCTGCTCTCCATCCGCGACAAAACAGCTCAGTATTACGGACGTAGCCAGCAGTTTAATAATGTATGGAGCATACGCCTTATGTATCTCTTCAAGTAGTACTCCTATACTGTCAGCAACCGCTGGCGCATAGCCTCATACAGCACCATTCCTGCAGCTACAGATACATTGAGCGAATCAAACCCTGATGACATAGGTATACTTATAAGCTGGTCGGCACGCTTTACCACATCCTTACTGATACCCGTATCCTCTGCACCCATTACTATGGCAGAAGGAATGGTTAAGTCAGCATTATATACAGGTATACTACCTTGCATCTGCGTACCCAGCACCTGTATACCATTGAGCCGCAGTACATCTACCGCCTGCGGTACAGAAGGTATGCGGCACAGCATAATTTTACGTAGCGCACCTGCCGATGTTTTAATTGCTTCTTCTGTAAGTGAGGCTGCATGAGAGGTAGGCAATATAAGTCCCTGTGCACCACAGCATAGGGCACTGCGTGCTATAGCGCCCACATTACGCACATCTGTTACACCGTCCAGCAGCAGAAACAATGGTACCTCTCCCTTATCTACTACATAAGAAATTGCCGACTGGAGGTCTACATAGTGCAGCAGTGACGCCCATGCCACCACACCCTGATGCTGTACCCGGGTCATACCATCAAGCTTTTCTGCCGGCACCTGACTTATAGGTACATTCAGCTCGCGGGCTTTGTGCTTTATAGTAGCTATTTCAGGCCCGGTAGCCGTGCGCAGCATAAATATCTTCTCAATGGCAGCCCCCTGCTGCAGGGCTTCAAGCACAGGCTTGCGGCCTGCCAGCATGGGCAAAGAAGGATGCTTTGGTTTCATGGCGGTAAACCTACGATAAAAACGGCATTCCATTACTGAAAGCACCAGTGACTATACTACCTTCCTTTCCCTAAATTTGCACAGCATGCAGCAGAATAACATAAATATACTGGCCATAGAATCGTCCTGCGATGAGACCAGTGCGGCAGTAATACAGAACGGCAAAGTACTGAGCAACCATATAGCCACCCAGAAGGTGCATGAGCGCTATGGTGGTGTAGTGCCTGAAATGGCATCAAGGGCGCATATACAGAATATAGTACCCGTAGTAGACCTGGCACTCAAAGACTCCGGAGTAGATAAAAACGAGCTCACAGCAGTAGCTTTCACTCAGGCTCCAGGCCTCATTGGCTCCCTGCTGGTAGGCAGCTGCTTTGCCAGGTCATTTGCCCAGGCGCTGAAACTGCCACTTATAGCAGTTCACCATATGCAGGCGCATGTACTGGCTCACTTTATAGATGAGCAGCCTGAATTTCCTTTCCTCTGCCTTACCGTATCCGGCGGGCACACACAGATAGTACTGTGCCGTAGCCATCTGGATATGGAAGTGCTGGGTGAAACCATGGACGATGCTGCTGGCGAAGCCTTTGATAAAGTGGCTAAAATGCTGGGAATGCCCTATCCCGGTGGCCCGCTGGTAGATAAGCTGGCGGCACAGGGTGACCCGCTCCGGTTCCGCTTCCCTACCAAGGAAATGAAAGAGTACTCATTCAGCTTCAGCGGCATAAAAACATCTGTCCTTTATTTCCTGCAGGCGCAGAAGAAAGAAGACCCTGACTTTGTAGAAAAAAACCTTGCAGATATATGTGCATCAGTTCAGTACACCATTATTAAAGTACTGATGACCAAGCTGGAGCGGGCAGCAAAAGATATGGGTATTAATCAGGTAGGAATAGCAGGTGGCGTTTCTGCCAACAGTGGTCTCAGGCAGGCCCTGCGGGATGCCGGGGAGCGCAATGGCTGGAAGGTATTCATCCCTAAGTTTGAATACTGTACCGATAATGCAGCCATGATTGGCATTACCGGTTATCATAAATATCTGGCAGGCCAGTTTACCGACCTCTCAGTAGTACCCAGCGCACGGGCATCCTGGTAATATGAGCAATACATGGTTCCGGTTCCGTCAGTTTACCCTCCATCAGAACCTCTGTGCCATGAAGGTAACTACCGATGCCTGCATACAGGGCGCATGGACCCCACTCCCGGCTACTACAGAACGCATACTGGACATTGGTACCGGCACAGGACTGCTGGCCCTCATGCTGGCACAGCGTAGCAGGGATGCCATAATTGATGCAGTAGAATATGACGCTGCCGCGGCACAGCAGGCAGCAGTTAATGCTGCCTCATCTCCCTGGGCCAGCCGCACGCACATATTGCATCAGGATATAAGAACACACAATCCCGGACATCGGTACGACCTCATTATCTGCAACCCGCCATTTTTCCGCAACAGTCTGAAAAATGATACCGAACAGAAATCCATAGCCCGGCACAATGTAACCCTAACAGCCCATGAGCTGGCACATGCCATCAGCAACTTATTATCGCCTGATGGTACATTTTCCCTCCTCCTGCCTGCCGGTGAAATGCAGCACTGGTATCCGGTACTGATGGAATATAGCATCACTGAATTTGCCCGGCTGGATGTAAAACATACACCTGCGGCAGAAGTAAAAAGAGTAGTGAGTTTGTTATCATTCAGACAAGTGTCTGCACCAGACACAGAAACACTCATCATCAAAGACATGGAGGGTAGCTATACAGAGCAGTTTGCCACACTGTTACGCCCATTCTACCTTAACATCTGACAATCCTATTTCCGGGACAACTTATTCACCAGATAGCCCACCGTAATGCTGTATTGGTGAAACGTCGTTTTACTGCCATCGGCAAAGGTTTTCTGATATGCCGCTTTTACAGAAAAGCCCCGCGGCATTTCTATACCAGCCAGCAGGCCCCACCCAAAACTCAGGCTGTTTGTTGCTGCCGACTTTTGTCTCAGCTCCGGATATTGATTATTCTTAGCGGCATCATTTTCATGCACAGGCGACATAGCCAGTAGCCCGGCTCCCAGTATAAATCTGGGTTTGCACGGCATTCCCGTCTTCAGCAAAAAGTATGCTGGCACTTCGGCCATCCCTATATACACCTCACTGTTATACTTATCTACCTTATAGCCATATGGCGAGTAAAACAATCCGGTTCTGAAATAGAAATTAGGATTGATGCGGCTTTGCAGTTCCATTCCTGCTTTGAATGCAGTAAGGGACTGTGTGGAATAGCTGGTAACTACAGACGACTTAATACCAGCCGATACCAGCCCGGCCTCAGGCCCCCATGCTATGCGTCCATGCGCTGTATAACACAGAACTATAAGCAGATATAGGATAGAATGTTTTTTCATAATAGTGTACTACATGCTAAGGTACAACTATATGAAATCCGAAAATCAATAATTATCTGGCCACCAGTCCGCCATCTATTATCAGCTCCGTACCGGTAACATAAGACGACTCGTCAGATGCCAGATACAAGGCTCCGCTGGCTATTTCATGAGCCTCACCTATACGCTGCATAGGGCACATACTTTTCAGTAATTCATCACTGCCGGGCATACTTACTATACCCTCAGTCATTGGGGTAAGTACTCCTCCGGGATGTATAGAGTTAACCCTGATACCCACCGGCGCCAGCTCTACAGCCATATCTTTGGTAAGCATACGCAGGCCACCTTTCGATGCCGAATAGGCAGGACCATTACCACCTACAATGCCGGCAATGGAAGAAATATTCACAATAGAGCCTGTACCTGTTTTCTTCATATGCGGCACACACATCTGTGACCCTATAAATGGCCCTGTAAGGTTGATATTCAATACTTTATTCCAGTCCTCCAGTGTTGTATTCTCACTATTGGCACCCGCAGGATATACACCTGCATTGTTTACAAGGATATTCACAGTACCATAGGTGGCAACAGCATGGTCCACAACGGCTTTCCAGTCACTTACAGATGTCACATCATGAGCCATACATTGAATGGGAAGCCCGTTGGCCGCCACAATATCCACCCACGATTTCAACTTCTGATATTGCATATCAGTAGCTATTACAGATGCTCCTGAGGATACAAACAACCTCGCTATTGCTGCACCTATCCCTCCGGCTGCGCCGGTTACTATTGCCACTTTTCCCTGAAGACGTCCCATATATAAAAACTGATTTTTGCCAAAACTACAAATACGGTATCCGGAAACGCTATTTAAAAAACTGATTCTGGTCAGTCCGCGTCAGAAAAGACATTCCGGTGAATAAGCTAACTTTATCATCAGGCACATGACGAAAAGAGATCAAATTCTGAAGACGGTTACACTTATTTTACTGATAATGCTGGCAAATGTCCATGCTCACGGGCAGTGGCGAAAGCGCCGGAATAAATGGCCTGCTACAGAAACGGAGCTGGTAAATAAACTACTCGGTACGCTGCAAGCCAGAGATACAGCTGCCTTTTTTGACCTTTTCCCCACCTTCGATACCCTGTGGGGTATGGTATTGCACAATAAGGATAAAAGTCCTGAAGCTGCCGCAGAGTTTGAAAAGCTGCGGGAACACCCTCAGGTATTTGTTGAATTCGACCCGCTTTATAATAAGAGTATTATAGGCAACTATGCCCATGTGCTGGCTAAAGGTGAAGACTCAGGAGTAATGTGGAATAAGGTAGTAATGGCGAGGTTTGAGCTGCACGCATCTGCACCCCACCCCTCACTTTCCGGTTTCAGGCATGTTATACCAGAGCGGTTTCAGGGATATTTATTCGTAAATGACCGCTACAACCGCGCAACTTATGGGATAAAAGTAATGGAGATTCAAAAAATAGGTAACAGGTTCTTTGGTGGGCAGGTGCTGAATATTTTGCGGTCAAATACAGTCGAGGAGTTTCAGAGAAAAGAGGAAATGGAGCAGGCATACTTTGCCTGGCTTGCCGAGCACCCCTACGGAGCAGAAGACACCACCGCCGCTAATGCCGACAGTACTGCCACAAGTGATACTACCGAAAAAGAAAAGGACATATATGCCATAAACCGTGATGATGTAATAGAAGACGAAGACCCTGACCCCATAAGAAAAGAAGTAATAGACAGAAAGTACTACGAAGGCAAACTGGACAATGACGATGATATAGCGCTTTATATACGATTCATGAAACAATCCCCGGGACGCGATCAGCAGTATGACGGGTTGTACCGGCTGGGCAATAACAAACGATATGTACGTATAGAGCTGAGAAAAAATGCCGAAGGCAAATGGATAATAGAAGACGAGCTGGCAATGGGTGTAATGGAGCTGAAACTGAAGGGGCGCACCTTTACCGGCATCTGGTCCAATGCCGATGAGAACGGATACGATGTCACCCTTACAGAAACAGGTACTCCGGAAGGAAAAATAGAAATGCTGGACAGAATAATAGATCAGGGCCTGTATGGGTTTATTGACGAAGAGAAATACGAAAAACAGGAAGAAAAGGCAAAACGTAAAAAAGAAAAGAAGCTGAACCGTAAGAAAAAAAACAGCAAAAAAGATAAGGATAAAGCAAAGAAGTATGAGGAATCGAAAGACGATAGCGATGATAATAAAGGCAGCAAAAAGAGCCGGAATAAAAATGATGAAAACGAAGACTGATAACAAAATAAACTGACAGCCACCCTCCGCCCCTATGTGGTCCCGTATTGCAATAATAACCGCTCTGCTGGTAAGTCTGCTGGTCATCAACAATCGCCGGAACTGGGATCATGGTATTCCTTCTTTCGATGCATTTGGCTATTACAATTACCTGCCGGCAACCATTATATATAATGATGTTGTTACTTACAGCTTTTTCCCACCCCTGTATGAAAAGTATAAATTCGGTGGCAGTGAACCCGACCGTCCATACGGTAATCATAAGCTGGACAATGGTAACCAGATAGACAAATACCCGATGGGGCTGGCTATAGCTGAGCTCCCCCTTTTCCTGATAGCCCATGCGTGGTGCAAAATAACAGGAGCCGCTCCGGCCGATGGATATGCCACCCCTTATGCACTGGCAGTAATACTCACCTACCCTGTCCTGCTGTTTATAGGGCTTGCTATTACCCGCAGGCTGCTGCTACGTTACTATTCCGATGGTGTTACCGCCATAACCCTTATGCTATTGTTCTTCAGCACTAACCTTTACCACTATACAGCATTTGACCAGGGCATGAGCCATCCGCTCTCCTTTACCCTTTTCGCAGCCTTTATCTATCTTACAGATAGCTGGTACCGCAGCCCACACCGCTGGCATCTGTACCTCATGGGGCTGTTGCTGGGCTGGATTATCATTACCCGGCCCGTAAACGGACTTATAATTATACTCCCCATACTCTGGCAAACCGGCAGCATCAGTGACCTGAAAGCCAAGGGTACGCTGCTGATACGTAATGCAGCCCCTGTAGCCATAGCAGGTCTGCTTTGTATAGCCGTGTGCAGCCTGCAGATGGCATACTGGTACAAAACCTCAGGGCGTCTCATTACGTACTCTTATGAAGGAGAACACTTCTTTTTCCTGAAGCCCAAAATATGGAAAGGACTGTTCAGCTTTCGTAAAGGATGGTTCATATATACACCGGTTGCGCTCGTAGGCATGGCAGGGCTATGGCACCTGAGAAAAATGTATAGCCGGCTTGTACCTGCTATTGTTGTCTTTTATGTACTGATGATATATGTCGTATTCAGCTGGGGCATGTGGTGGTATGGTGGAAGCTTTGGCTGCAGGCCACTCATAGAAACACTGGCATTACTGTCATTGCCATTGGCCGCATTTCTGGATTGGCTCAGCAGAAAGGGTAAGCCTGCCCGCATTACGGGCACTGTAGTACTGTGCTTTTTTATAGCGCTCAATATGTTTCAGAGCTACCAGTATTCACGCATAGCTATCCATTGGGATAGAATGACCTTTCAGGCCTGGTGTAAGTCATTTGGAAAGGTAGAAATGAACTATGACGAATATGAGAAGTACCTCATAGACGGAGACACCTACTGGAAAGAACGGGCTGAAATATCCCGCTGATACCGGATGTCTATTCAAACATCATATCCTCTGCTTTCCGCTTGAATATGGGTATTATCCAGCCACCACGCAGACCAATGAGAATATCCAGACGTTTTGCATTGTCAGGGCGCATTACGTCATAAAGATAATCGCGGCGGCCCTGCGTAAATCCTACCAGTATATCTGCCCCCACAGTGAAGTTGACCAGCTTATTGGCAGCAAAATAGGAATACCCCAGATACTGCTCTACGAAAGAACCATTGGTAAGCCGGTCATAACCTTTTATATAATCGTTGCGCAGCTGCATCACAGACTTATCCTTGTCATAGATATTGATGCGGTGCTGCATAAAACCAGCCGTAGTAAGTACCGTAAACCCATTATCAGGATGATCTTTGGAGCGGGAAAAAATCCGGCCGATGCTCACCCCTACTGCATAGCCGCGCTCATACACTGGTACACCTATACGCTGGCCGTCATTGTTTATAAACTCGTACAGATTCTGTTTATGGCTGTCATACTTGTCTCTGATATTTATCATCAGAGAGTCTTCTTTAATATTCTTACCTACAATGAAGTCAAACTTTGCACCTATCAGCCAGTTTGACTTTGACTTATAAACAAATCCCGGCCCCATTCTCCATGAGCTCTCAAACCGCTTTGCCATATCGCCGGCCGGGAAGTCGTACCCCACATTACCCATTAGCAATACTCCTGAACGTGCCTCCTTGCTTTCGGACGGTCCGAATAAATCTGTCTGAGCCAGTGCTGTACCAGCCTGAAGAAAAATGATAGTAGATGCCAGTATGTACTTCATCGCGTGTGAAATTAGGCCAAATGAATGCTCCCGGTCACAAATTTATGCTTGCAGAATGTTAAAAATACCAAAATGAATTGCTGTCACCAGCATCACTGCATTTTCCCGGGCTTATAAAAGGTATCGTTTTGATTTTTTTATTTAGTTTGCCCTCTTATGCAATTCGTCTGGTGGTTACTGACCATAGCTGTTTCTCTGGGTGCTGCGCTGTGGGTATTCCGGGCCGATAAAAAGCGTTCTATACCTATGCCATGGCTCACCGCCATCCTGCGGGGGGCACTGGTAGCTGCCGCATGTATGCTGCTGGTAGTACCTGATAGTGTCAATACAAGATATGAGACCGAAAAACCGGTCGTACTCTTTCTGCATGACAATTCTGTATCTGCGGGCAGGGCGCTGGGTACAGACTCCGCAGCATATCGCCAAAACATAGAAGCGCTGGCAGCAAAGCTCAGCGATAAGTACAGAGTCATGCACAGGGCTTTTGGCGACCGCATGAGCACAGACAGCCTGTACTCTTACCACATGCAGGCCACTGATATTTCTTCGGCCCTGAGTGCCGCCGGCGAGCTTACAGGTATAGATGACGCAGCAGCGGTAATACTGGCCACTGATGGTATTTTTAATGCCGGAGTAAGCCCCGCATGGGCACAGATACCCTGGCAGGGACCACTCTTTACCATAGGCATTGGCGATAGTACCCGGGAAAAGGATATAAGACTATCAAGAGTATATGCCAATAAAACAGCAACACTAAACAGCACTTTCGAAGTTCGCGCCGATGTACTTGCAGCGCTGTGCCGGGGATATAACGGAACGCTGTCGCTTATGGAAGGCAATGAAACGGTAGCCTCATCTGCCGTTCCGGTAAACAGTGACCGGTTCGACAGGTCTTTCTCATTTGCAGTAAAAGCAGAAAAAGCAGGCCTGCACCACTATACACTGGTACTCACTACTGCCGATGGTGAGCAGAACATTACCAACAATCGCCGGGATGTATTTGTAGAAGTGGCCGACGTGCGCAGAAAAATACTCATTGTTGCCAATGCACCACACCCCGACATAACTGCCCTGCGGGATGCACTCACCTCATCTGACATTTATGAAGTAAAAACAGTAAATGCCGATGCCGGCAATATTTCTTTTGCCGGATACGATGCGCTGATACTACACGGGCTTCCTTCTATGCGCAACAGGATGGCTAATGCCATTGCCGCCGCTCATATACCCTTCTGGCTCATAGCTACCAGACATACTGATATAGCAGCAGTAAATACGCTGAAACAAATCACCCATGCGGGTGTAGCACAGGGCAATGGTGCAGAGCAGGTGGTGAACTTCCATACAGCATTCAATGCCTTCACACCACCACTGCGCATTCAGACAGTAACAGACAAGCTACCACCCCTCACCACATGGATGGGCAATGTTATGGCGGCTCCCGGCAGTGATATCCTGTTTACCCGCCGCACAGCTGCAGGCGTAATGCCTGCCTGGGTAATGCAGCACGGCGAAACACCCACTGCCATACTGGCGGGAGAAGGGATCTGGCGCTGGCGGCTTTATGAGTTCCGCAATACCGGTGGGCATGACATTATAGACGAATGTATCAGACAAACGGTAGCATTCCTCTGCACCGGCAAAAGTGGCAAGCCATTTGAAGTTACAATGCCCCGCCGGGTATGGAGCGATCAGGAGCCCGTATCATTCGATGCCACACTGCTCAATGCCAGCAATGAACGTATCAATACAGCCGACGTACAACTGGTAATCAAAGATTCGGCAGGTCGCACACAGAAGTTCTCTATGGAGCGCTCCGGCACAGGATATAATATCAATACAGGCATTCATGCCGGTGGCAGATACTCATGGACCGCTACCACCACCTATGATGGCAAAGAGCAGAAAACATCAGGCTCATTTGTTGTGGAAAGTGTTCCGCTGGAGCTCATGAATACCACCGCCGATTTCAGCCTGCTGTATAATCTGGCACACAGGGCAGGCGGCTCATTCGTCACTACATCGGGTATACCGTCCCTGTACGACTCTGTAAGCAGCAACAGCGCCTTGAAACCTGTTATTATAACCCATGCTGAAACCGTACCGCTCATACAGCGCAAATGGTATTTCATCATACTGCTGGCAATAGCCGTTGCTGAATGGTTGATAAGAAAATACTGGCTGGCACAATAACAAAACACATTCAGCCATTACACACTAAACAAATGGCTATGTAAGCCTGCATACCACACCGTGATGCGCACTGTACTCCGCTATACGCTGTGATACTGCAGCTTTTATAGCCCTGCCCGGCTTGCCAAAGTATTCTGCGGTAAGTGCTATGCCATTCTTCTCCATTACCCGCTTCCATATACCCACTACCCTGCCGTCAGCCACTATCACTGGTTTAAAAATGCCGTTTCTGGTAAATGCCTTTGCCTGCATATCCTTATCTATAGCAGCAGTCCTGTCGGCATAGCTGATGAGGTATTCATCAAATGCAGGTAAAAGATGTACGGTACCGGCACAGGAAACCTGTGCATGCGCATCGGCCACCAGATATTCCACATCATCATACACCCATACGGTAAACTTATTTCTCACGGCATTGGTTGCGGCTGTAGCAGCCTTCACCGTAAGGCCCGACCACCACACAAAGTCTTTTATCGTAGCAGGTCCATGACTACGATAGTATCGTTCTGCCAGTTGTGCAGCAGCCTCATCTGCCTTCAGTGCGGGTGTGGGAGGCAGGCGCTCATCCATAAGGGCATAAGTCTGTTGCTTGTCCCGCACAGGTCCGTTGCACACCACCATATCCAGCTCAGCCCCCATCATTATCAGTGCCGCACTGAAATCATTTGCCCCTGTACGTTCTATCTTCAGCCGGGTCATTATTTCATCACGGCTCATATAGTTACCATCGCGCAGCATCCTGCCTATGGCTTTGGTAAACTTATTCAATGCAGCCTCATCATAACCCACACTACGGGCATAGGACATGTACTGTGTTCTGATACGTGGTGCTGTGAGCCGTAGCATATTCCGCACATCGGCAGCCGCCGCCAGGTGCCATGTAGGCCGCAGCACATGTGTACGCACTATATGCCCCTCATCCAGTGCGGCTGCCACTTCTACATCAGTCAGCCCTGTACGCAGTCCCACAGCCCATTTACACATTTGTGCATCCTGTGCCTGTACAGCGCCCAGCCATGCCACCATTTCCTGCACACTGCAGGCTTCAGCAGTATGGATACGTTGTGCCGCCATGCGTGCGGCTACTATATGAGAGGGTGTTACGGTTACAGACACAGGAGTATTCAGTTTTTGTTTACTCCTGCAAACATATCAGATTGCCACCACTTATCAGTGAGGCAACCTGTCACGGAAGTAACCATATACCCATGTACCGGCTATAGCGCTGAGCAGTGTAGCTGCTACCACAAGGGTTCCCGCACCTATCTGTGCAAACAACGGACCCGGGCAGGCACCGGTTATTGCCCAGCCAAAGCCGAATAATAGTCCGCCTATTATCTGCCCCTTATTAAACTTCTTGTCGTGAAACTCTATGCGCTCTCCATATATGGTCTTTACACCGGTGCGCTTTATAAGCCATACCGATACAATACCGGTAAGAACGGCAGTACCTATAACGCCATACATATGGAAGCTCTGAAAGCGAAACATCTCCTGTATACGGTACCAGGAAATAATCTCAGCCTTTACAAAGGTGATACCGAATATGATGCCTACTGCCAGATATTTAAGGTTGTGGTACCATTTGTGTGTAAGCGTTGACTCGTTTACACACATGGTGTCCAGGGTACGGTTCTGGTATTCAGCCGCTGATGGCGGCATGTTATTTTGATTCATGCTGTTTTTTTTGAAAGCCGGAAAAAATCAGAGAGAAAGTATGAGTGGCAACACAATATTGGCCATGATAAGCCCACCTATCATAAAGCTGATGGTAGCTACCAGTGATGGCCATTGTAGTGTGGATAGCCCCATTATGGCATGGCCCGATGTGCATCCGCCTGCATAGCGGGCGCCAAAGCCCACCAAAAAGCCCCCTACTATAAACAGCAGGAACCCTTTCAGTGAAAACAGGGTCTCCAGTGAAAACAACTGCTTTGGCAGCAGCCCTGCATGCTCTGTAATGCCATACAATGCAAGCTCTTTCTTCAGGTCGGGATGCAGCACCACCGGATCAGAAGTGCTGAGATACTGCGATGCCAGATAGCCACCAACAATGATGCCTGCCGCAAAGAACAGGTTCCACATTTCTTTTTTCCAGTTATAATCGAAAAAACGAACTCTGCCTGGTATACAGGCAGCGCATACATGCCGCAGATTGGCCGATATTCCGAAGTGTTTGTTTCCGAGTAATAATAATGCAGGTACAGTTAGTCCCGCCACTACTCCGGCCACATACCATGGCCAGGGTTGTGTTATGTGCAGCATTTCTTTTTTAGGTTAGGTTAATACTAGTGGTTTCTTCAATGTTTTTTCTGTGATTTCAGGTTGCAACGGATATTGCATACAATATCATGTTCCGGCCCGGTACCCGCCCCTGTGTACCGCAGCAGGTACATATAGCCCGCATCTGCTGCCAGTATATCCGGTACAATATTGTATTTCAGCAGGGCTACTATCCGTTGCTGGTCGGTAACCATGTGCGACATGGGCTGCACACTGGTACTCATGAGATACTCATAAGATAAGTTCATCGATGCCCGCTCCGTCATTTTTATTCCGGCGCCCCCCCTTGCCCTGTAGCGCATATATGCCGGGCTCAGCCCCCATGTTCGGTACTCTGCTGCCAGGCGTCCCTGTATAGTAATCGCACCGGTCATCTTCATTCTGCCTCCTACGGCTATAGTATGCCGCCACTCATCGCTCCTGCGCACATCGGGCTGCTCTACATTATTCAGCACCTCGTAACTTCTGAAATAAGCAAAGGGTGCTGCCGCCAGCCATACATTCTTTTTAAGGGAATAATATACCCATGGCCTGAACGACCATAGCAGGGGCCTGCGTACAATGTTCATATCAGGCGGTGTATTCTGTCGCCTGAGTTGCAACTCAGGCGACAGTTTCCATCGTTCCTGCACGGGCATTGTTACCGTGAGCCTTGTCCATGCATTCACATGCTGTGCATGCGCGGCTGCTGCATAAAGCAGCAATATTAATGCCGGTAAGCTGTGACGAAGTATTCTGCCCGTGAACATTGTCTGCATCTTAGCTTATCCGCTGCATAAAGTCCTGCCAGCCGCCGCCGTTCACTACAGGTATACCTGCTCTGCGCAGTATTTCTGTAGCCGCGCTGCTGCGTGCACCAGACCTGCATACGGCAATGATATCCGTTCCCATTTCTGCTATTTCAAAAGCCCTGGCTTCTACCATATCCAGTGGTATGTTCACCGAGCCCGGCACATGACCATCCATATATTCCTCACGTGTTCTCACGTCCAGCACTTTGGCACCATCGGCCAGCATTTTCCTGAAATCAGGCATTGTTGATGAGTTCATCTTATTCTGTTTTTTTGTTTTTTACGTTTGTTGTTACTCTTTGATTATAAAAGTGTTGTAGGGCATACATAATCAGTTATGCTGAACAGCCCTGCCTCTTTGATGGCCTTAAATCCACCGGCTACATCTATAAGATTGTCATACCCTCTGGCACGCAGTATAGATGTATATATCATAGACCTGTATCCACCGGCACAGTGTACATAGTAAGTCTTTTCCTTGTCCAGTTCAGGCATACCATCGTTAATGTTATCCAGTGGCAGGTTGGTAGCAGATACTATATGCTCACTTATATATTCGCTCTTTTTACGCACATCCAGCACAGCCGCATCAGTACCTATGGCAGCCAGTTCCTGTGGAGATATAGACTTGATAGAGTCTGTTTCTTTTCCTGCTTCCTGCCATGCAGCAAAACCGCCTTTCAGGTAACCTATACAATAGTCATAGCCTACCCTCGACAGTCTGGTCACTACTTCTTCCTCTTTTCCGGGTTCAGCTATTATCAGTATCTGTTGCTTTATGTCTGTTATCAGAGCGCCCACCCATGGAGCAAAGTTGCCGTTGATACCTATGTTTATAGAGTTAGGCACAAATCCCTTTGCAAATACCTGTGGGTCACGTGTATCCAGCAGCAATGCCCCTGTCTCATTAGCCGCAGCCTCAAATGCCTCCGGCGACATAGCATGCAGCCCTCTTTCCAGTACTACATCTATTGAGTCATAACCACCCTTGTTCATTGCCACATTCATAGGGAAGTAAGCTGGCGGCGGCATAAGGCCGGTTGTTACTTCTTTAATGAATTCATCCCTGGTCATATTGGCCCTTAACGCATAGTTGGTTTCTTTCTGATGGCCCAGCGTATCGGTAGTTTCCTTGCTCATGTTCTTACCACATGCACTACCTGCACCATGTGCCGGATATACAATGATATCATCTGCCAGCGGCATCACTTTATTACGCAGGGAGTCAAACAGCAGTCCTGCCAACCCTTCCTGTGTCATATGTGCAGCCTTCTGTGCCAGGTCCGGACGACCAACATCACCTATGAAAAGTGTATCGCCTGAAAACAGTGCTTTGGGCGTACCGTTCTTGTCAGACAATAGATAACAGCTGCTCTCCATAGTGTGCCCTGGTGTGTGCAGTACCTTAATGGTAAGCTCACCTACTTTCAGTTCTTCTCCGTCAGTAGCAATGTGCGCATCAAATCCTGGCGCTGCTCCTGGCCCGTACACTATTTTAGCGCCGGTAGCCGCAGCAAGATCCACATGGCCCGATACGAAATCGGCATGGAAGTGTGTCTCCAGCACATATTTTATTGTAGCATTATCTTTTTCTGCACGGGCTACATAAGGAGCTATTTCCCTTAGCGGGTCAATGATAGCTGCCTCACCATTGCTTTCGATGTAATAGGCACCCTGTGCCAGACATCCCGTATAAATTTGTTCGATTACCATAAAATTGAGTTTAATTGTTTTTAGTTTGATTTTATACCACAAAGGTCAGAAGCATTTACTACCTGGTCAGTGACATTTGTCACATCCATGCCCCTTATTTATAGATTTCTTTTAAGAGTATATAGGCAGCCATTACCAGCACAAACCAGCCAAAGCCCTTTTTGAGCTTACCTCCTTCTATCTTAGAGGATAATGCCACACCTACAAATATGCCAGCTACAGCTATAGCAGTAACAGTGAGCAGCAGTTGCACATCTATATCCACACTACCTATATCTCCGGCAAAACCTATGAGCGAGTTCATAGCTATGATAAGCAGGGATGTACCTACCGCCTGCTTCATTGGCAGCTGCAGAAACAGTACCAGCGCCGGTATCAGCAGAAATCCGCCACCTGCGCCCAGCACACCGGTTACCAGGCCTATAGCACCACCCTGTATTAGCAGGCGCATCATAGTCTTACTGCCAGACATCTCCGGCGCTGCATCTACCTGTTTTCTTCCTTTTATCATAGATACAGATGCAAATACCATAAGCACTGCAAACAGTACCATTGTAGCCATAGATTTTTTCACCACCATAGTACCCGCAGTAAATAGTACATCAGGTACCATGGGCATCAGCACTTTACGGGTTATGAGCACAGTAGCTATAGAGGCCAGACCAAACAGCATGGCTACTTTCACATTCACATTGCCACCTTTGAAATTTCTGGCAGCACCTACCAGACTACTGGTACCTACAATAAAAAGCGAGTAAGATGTTGCCAGTACCGGGTCTATCCCAAAGAGATACACCAGCACAGGCATGGTAAGTATAGAGCCACCCCCACCTATGAGTCCCAGTGAAACCCCGATGAGTATAGCCGCTAAGTATCCGATTATTTCCATGGTGCAAAGGTCAGGAAGTGTTTCCCGTAGTTTGGTGACAATTATCACATTCTGTCAAGATCCACTATTTCTATCTGGTTCCTGTTCATTTTTATCATACCCTTATCTGCCATTTTCTTCATGAGTCGCGATATTACTTCTCTCGATGAGTTCAGCTCCGCCGCTATTTCAGCATGTGTATAGGGTATAATGTCCGACTTCAGGGTATCCCGATGTTTTTTCAGATAAAACACCAGCCGCTCATCCATATTCCGGAAAGCGATGTGATCTACCGTTACCAGCAGTTCTTCAAAACGTTTTCTGTATGTACCCAGTACAAAGTAGTACCAGCTCCGGTACTTCATCATCCATTCATCCATCTTATCCAGCGGCACCGTCATAAGCTCCACATCCCCGCTGGCCTTTGCTGTAAGCTCACTGGTATTCTGCTTTCCAGAGCATATGAGCGATACCGCACATGCCTCCCCTGGCTCTATATAGTACATGAAGAACTCATCACCCTCGTCATCTTCCCGGTACACCTTTACCAGCCCTTCCAGTACCACCATAGCAGAGCGTATATACTGCCCGCTGCGCATCAGCAGTTCCCCGTCCGACAGGTTACGGATATTACAGACTTTCGATATTTCGTCTACCAGTTCAGGCTCAAAAGACGGGAAATACCTTCTCACTTCCGATTCTGATATCATCGCAAACAAATTAAGTATTAAAACAATGAAAGTAAAACTTACTGCGCTACACAGCAAGATATAGACTGCATTTATACACCATCCCTTATGCTGGAACAGAATGCTGCCGCAAGTTACAGCCACATATTTACACCTTATGTGAGCATTGTTCCACAACAATCATCAGGAAAATGTATACAGCAGCTACCAGGTGCAGCTACTTGCTGCGTCTGAGGTAAAAAGAGCCGGTTATCTCATATAAATTCTGAGCTCATACGCTCTGCCTCATTGGTCATTTTCACTATCTTATGAATTATTTCATCAATGTTTTCAGCAACAATTTTCAGACAGGAAATCAGTTCTTCATTTTCAGGATTTGAAAAATTCTCAAAGTCAATCAAATTAAACAACCCCTGCATCTGGCAGATAGGGGTTCGTACAATATGCGACTGTAAATGAGCTATTTCTGCCAGCTTTTTATTCTGCATGCGTATCCTTTCGTCAGCTATCTTTTCAGCCTGCCCTCTGTGATAATCATGCAGTGCCCGCTGCATTTTGGAATGCAGGGTAAACAGACGCTCTTTCAATACATAATCGGTCACCCCGCTTTTTATCAGCTCCACCGCACTTTCTTCACCTACACTACCTGATACAATAATAAAGGGAATATCCCCGTCACGGCTTCGCAACATTCGAAACGCACTATACCCGTCAAATGATGGCAATGCAAAATCGGCCAGTACAATGTCCGGCATGCACTCATTCAGAGCATCCTGATAGGAGGAACTGCTCTGCGTCAATCTGTAGGTGAACTGCATCCCGGTTTTCCTGAGCTCCCGCAGCAGTAGCTCCTGGTCATAAGGATTATCCTCAAGTATCAGGATTGATATTTGCTCTTTCATAGTAGTGATTAGTGATCCACAGTGTTAAATAC
>Ga0209066_10000389_pt1 | contig 65330 bp, 88 predicted proteins | sample All_14_2_FD_187198 | JGI IMG/M metagenome (GOLD analysis project Ga0209066, IMG submission 187198) | Freshwater microbial communities in response to fracking from Pennsylvania, USA - Allegheny Zone_MetaG_DW_15 (SPAdes) (version 2) ...
TGGCCAGCCAGTTCGGACCATTTGCCGAACTGGCTGGCCAATCTTCGTCAGGAACTGGCGGGCACCATGACTGTTCCCGATGGCATAGATATCATGGCTCCAACCGACGAAATGTGGGACGCGGACACCCCCATTCGCTAGGTTAGCCCAGCAGATCCCGCACGTCTTCGGGCAAAGTCCATCGGGGCCACAGGTTGTCGAACGGCACGCCCTTCTTCCGGGCGTAATGGATGCAGTTGAACGTGCCGCCCCAGGAGCCATCCCACAGCGCGACCATCTTCGTCGCCCGGTCGACCATCCACTCATTCCGCGCCTGCATGGCGACGTTGACCTCGTGGCTCGTGCCGTATTGCAGTTCGGAGATGCTCTCGACCCGCTGAGCGCATTCCAGCAGCCGGGCGTATCGGTGCCGGGCTTCGGCGGGCCAGCGGCCGTCCTGACCCTCGAACGGGATCGCCGCGATGAAGGGAATCCGTAGTGCCACAGCTGCGCCGGCAACCGCCTGGTCCCAACCCAGCGCCATACCGACGATCACGTTTCGCGGTTGCTCGCGAGACAGATATTCAGTCGCCAGTCCGCCCAGGGCCAATCGGGTCTTCTGATCGTGGGCGCCTAGCTTTTCGAGGCGGTGTCCGGTAGCGGCGATGATCATTCCACCATCGCCCAAAGGAGCAGGGTTTCATCGAGGCGCATTTCGATCACCGGGCGCGACGGGTTCGAGGCGAGCCAGTTGGCAATCCGAGAACCGACCCAGCGGGCATGATCCACGGCCCAGGAGTTGCCGAGTTGCTTGTACTGGGGTCCATCCGCCGCAATCTTCCCTCTGATCGGCACAGCGCACCAGTCGTCGGGGAAACCTTGCAGGCGGTGGCACTCGATCGGCATCAGGCGGCGGACAGCCATGGTGGTTTGCAGGCAGGCGTTCTCCTGACCGAAGTTGCGTCCCAGCGCGAAGGCGATATCGGACACACAGGGGTCTTGGGTTCCGTGGACAACAATCGGTTGGCCGCGCCCGGTCCCGTCTTCACTCGCGTCGAAACCCTCAGCCTTCAAGGTATGCGTCACGGGTTCCGTGACGCATATGGCCAGTTGGCCCCCTGCATTGGCATGAGAACCGCTATGGCCCATCGCACGCATCGTCGGGGCAATGTCCTCGACGGCGTCCGCGCCATAGTCCTCGCATGAGAAGGCGATGGCGTGCTGCTTTCCTGATTGGAGCGTGAACATCGGATCGCCGGGTTGCCCCACCCCCATACCTGCTCGCAGGTCGGTCGTGCTGGTGCCCGTTCGGGCACCAGCCTCCAAGATCGGTATCGGTGCCAGGACATACGGATCGCTCCCGCCGCCTTTCGCCGCCCGCAATGCGTAGGCCGCGTCGCCGCCGAGTTCTGCCGTCGCCCCACCATCTCGGCCGCGCAGTGCAACCGACTGGACGACAAGATGCGAATGACCGTGGTTGGCATCTTGGCCTGAACAGCCCTGCAGCCGCGAAAAACTGGCGTCGAGGGTAGAGACGATTGTCATTGGATCGGGCTCAGGACGAAGGTCTCGCTCTCGAAATCAAGGCGACCGTGCGGCCCGCCGTGGGCGTTGACCGCAGTAGCGACGACGATGGCCCCGGACTGGTTATTGCCGCCGAAAGCCATCACGACTTCACCGGCTGCAGAACCGCCGGAAAGCGGTTCTTCTCGGGCATGGTCTGGCCCTTGTAGAGAACCGCGTCGAGGGTCTGGCTCACAGGCGAACCGTCCCACCATGTCGGCGGGCATAGGTGTGTGTGTCGATCAGATCAGCAAGATCGTCTATCCGAGCAGTTCGTCCAGGTCCGTCTCGTTCGCAGGCGACCACGGGGTCTTGTCCTCGGGGGTCTCCGCATCGCTCGACTCCGCGACCGCTGCTTGTAAGGCACGGAGCAACGGGATGGGTAACGCCTTCCCCCGCTTCTCGGCTCGGCGGAGAATCCCGGCGCACGCCTTCGAACTCAAAAAGTATTGCGGCGGGATCGAACCCCTCACGAGCACTTGCGATAACGACGACACGACGGCGTCGTTGGGCCAAGCCGAAATATTGGGCGTCTCCGACTCGCCACGCGACTGCTCTTTCGGGTCCAAGCACAACACCAGCGTCCGCCCACCGACCCCTTGGCGGTTCGAGCGGCACGTCTTCGCCGGCAAGAGCGCCAAGGAAGCAACCGAAGGCGTTATCCTTGGATGTGAGAACGCCCGGCACGTTCTCCCAGTAGACGATGCAGGGGTCGTCGCCATGCTCGGCGCGTCGTTGGTCGATGGCATCAGCGAGATCCACAAATGAGAGAGTGAGTTGGCCACGGGCATCGCTCAGACCCTCGCGGCGACCGGCGACCGAGAATGCCTGACACGGCGTTCCGCCGCATAGCATCTCAGGTGCCTCGGCCAGTCCGGCGCGCACCATGGCCGGCAGGACGGTGAAATCGCCGTAGTTGTTGATGCGATTGCCCCACTCGAGACGAGCGGCAGCCCTGATGGCGGCACGCCGCTCCTTGCGCACCTTTTCGTCGATGCCGACCTCATCAGGATCAAGAGGATGCAGTGGTGCAGTAGCCCCCAGCCGATAGGCAAGCACCTGCGAGGCCGCGACGTCGACCTCGGCAAGCCATGCAGCTTCCCACCCCAGGTCGTACCACGCGACAGAGGCGGCCTCGATACCTGAGCAAATTGACCCAAAACGCAAGTTGGCGATCTCCGGTGTGAACGGAGACCCTACGCACGTTCGGTGGGACTTTCAACCCGAATGTGATAGCCGAAGCCTTACAGGCGCTCGGTGAATGTCGTGATCGGCCGCAGATCCTTGGATGCGGCGACCTCGGTGAAACCGCCCTTGCGCTTCCCGTTCGACAGGGCCTCAGCATCGATCTCGAACATGCTGACGGCCAGGTCGCCGGTTCTCACCACGCCGATGACGAACGTATCCCCTGCACCATGGGGCACCGCGAAATGCCCATCCCTCTCCAGGGCGACGTGGAAGGCATACTGCGCGCCGCGGATGATCGCGTAGATGTCGATATGCTCACGGGCGGCCCTCTTGTCGCCCCGCTCAGGGAAAGCCGGGTTCCCGCCGCACATCTGAACGAAGCCTGCGACCACATTGACCACGCCGTCCGCTTCGGCATTCCTGAGTTTCTGCTGGCGCGCGTCGATCTCGGGCGCGCGGCCCAGCGATAGCCATGCCTCGTCGACCTGCAGAATGATCGCAAGGGCCTTCATGGTTCCGTGCCGCGGGAGGCCCTGTCCGGCGAACCATTTGCGCACGGTCTCGGGCGTGGACTTGACTCCGTGCTTCTCGAGTTCAGTGACGAACCACTTCAAGCGACCGAAGTTCGGCGGCGGAACATGCGGATTGCCGTCCGTCGCGGTCTGGAATCGCTTCGCGAAATCCTTGTGCGGATATGCCGTGGCCCGCTTGGGAGGGGCTGCTGGCTCGACGACCGCTGGGGAGGCGGTCGGCTTTCTGAATGGGGATTTCATTTTGGCGCTTCGCTGTGGATGACTTTCACTTTTTGAATGACAAATGTCACTTTGTCAAACCGATTCGCGACTGCGTCTCAGGAGAGGATGTCAACCAAATCGCCACCGAATGAGACCTGCACTGCTTGCATGATTCGAACTTGCTCAGCGATCTTGGGGTCCAGGTATTTCGGGAAGACCTCGTCATCAATCGTCCCCTCAGCGATGATGACGTGATTGAACACCGGATCGCGCCGGCCAGGGCGCAGCAGGCGCTTGAGGAACTGCAAATAGAGTTCGGCGTCCGACGTCAGGCCATATTCGCACATATGGCCTGTGCCCTTCTGCAGGTTCAGCCCGTGCCCGGCCGACGCCCGGTGTGCCAGCAGCAGCCCGATCCGATCAGCGTTCCAGTCGCGAGTGACTTTCACGGCGTTCTCGGGCCGCATCAGCACGGCGTCAGGAAACGCCTTCATGATCCGCTCGGCGTCGAACTGATAAGTGTAGGCGACCAGGAGCGGCGTACCCTCAAGTCGCTCGACAAGCAGCTTCAGGGCCTCGATCTTGACGTCGTGAATCCAGACGTCGTCGCCGGCCTCGCGGTACATGGAGCCGTTCGCGAACTGCAACAGCTTGCCATGCAGGACACCGCCGTTCACGGCCTCGACGTCGTATTCTTCGGAGACCATCTGCCGCTTGAAGCGCTTGTAACGATCGAGCACGGTAGCCGGCAGTTTCACGCGGATCGGATCGACGATGTAGGGTGGCAGCTGCGGCATGTCTTCGGGGTTGAGCGAGAACATGATGTCCTTCACCCGGCCCATGACCTCCCCGAAGCTATGCGCGTGCGGGATCGTCAGATGGCGGTCGCGATCAATGTTGAACCAGCGGTTCAGGAAATGCGTCTTCGCCGCGCCCAGTCGCTCGCCCAGATCGATCAGATAGATCAGGCCCCACATATTCTGCAGGCCCTTCGGCGTCGGTGTGCCGGTCAACTGGATCGTCGCCATCATCCGCTTGCGTGCCTGTGCCATGATGCCCCACCGAGAGAGCGGAGCGGGGCCCTTCTTCGGCTGGTTCTTGTCGCCCTTCTTCCGGCGCTTGCCTGATCGGCCTTCGCGACAGTCGTCGATGACCATCACGTCATAGGGCCAGTCACGCCCCTTGCGGAAATGCGCCCAGAGCCAATCGAGCCCTTCCTTGTTGATGATGTGTATCTCGGCGTCGGTGTTCGCGAGCGCGGCGAGTTTGGCGGCCTTCGCCGCGGCAATGGCCTCGAGACGATGAGGTTCCGCGCGCTCGCCGGGAGACTTTTTCAGGTTTGCCCGAGCCTTGGTTCGCGCCGAGCCTTTCGCGGCACCCAACATGATCTCGGACTGCCGCTCCAACTCGAACTCAGCCTGATAACGAGCCAGGGCCTCGGCGTAGGCAGCGTCGCCGGCCGCATTAACATCCGGGTCGTCGTCCTCGACGCGCAGCAGCTGCATCATATGGCGCAGCTGGGTCAGGTGCTCCCATTCGTCGGGCTCCTGCGGCCACACGGTCTGCGCGACAAGCAAGGGGGCGACGATGAGCACCTTTCGGATGACGAAGCCATTCAGCAGATCCAGGAGCGCCGTCAGGACGGTCACCGTCTTGCCCGCACCCGGCTCGAGCGCCAGCATCACACCCGGCAGGCGCTTCACATGGTCAGGATGGAAGCACTGCTTGATCTTACCCACGAAGAACCGCTGGAAGACGCGCAGATCGGCGCGGGTCAGCATAGCAAATCCGCGATGTCAGGATGTTCCGCCAAGGCTGCGAGAACGTCACCGTGGCAAGGCTTAGGAGCACAGAAGCATCCCAAGGTCTTTCCCCGTAGCGTAGCGATATCCGCCACGAGTTCAGGGCGATGAGCGAGATAGGTACGGTATTTCGCAATCACATCGCTTCGATCACCATCGACCCCGATGCGGAACGGATTTCCCCATTTTGACCCGCGCCCAATATAGACGTCGAACGGCGCCCGATCTTTATGAACGACCCTAGTCAGCATCAGCGGCGGGCCAGTCGATCCAGCAGCGCGATCCCGCGATCGAGGTCGTCGATCACATGGACCTTGAGCCCGGCGGCCGACATTCGGTCCCGTTCGCGAGACTGATGCGGGCACAGTTTTCCGCCTGGGCGCTTGATCTCCATCATCACGACCTGGCCGTGGCCGTAGAAGTCGCGGTCCCGACAGCCGCGCCGACCGGCGTAAGTCATCTTCCGGCTGAACCACCCGGTCTTGTCGCCATGCTTGACGAGGCCGTCTTCGATCATCTGTTCACGCACTGAATGAATCTCCCGATAAAAGTGAAACCTAGACCAGGGCCCATGCGATGAGGATGGGAAGGGTGTTCGCCTTGGTCATGCGGACGATCTTGGGGGGCCGGGCGAGATATCCCAGCGACATCAACATCTCCTTCGCCTCAGCGATGTAACGGTCGTAGTCGATGTCGTCGGGCAGTTGCTCAGGCAGCGTCATGCAGGGTGCCGCGCCTTCCGACTTCGGCACTTGTGGGTGCCTCCCCTTCACGTTCTGTTTGGCCTTGAGGATCGGGTCGCCGTCTGTCGACCAGTAGAACCGCACGGTCTTGCCGAGATACGAGCCGCGCCAGGTTGCCCCGCCGTCTGCTTTGATGACCGTAACGAACTGCGTGATGTCGGTGCAGCCGTAGATCGTATCGGCGAGCGGCGTGCCGTGCTTTAGCAGCGCCAGAACTGCGTCCGAGCAGATCGTCGCCGTTGGGTTCTTCATGAGCATCTTGCGCTCATCCCGGTCGCTCTTGTCGAGGTTCCAGGGGTTGCAGAAGATGCCGATGCGTTTGTGGCCACCGTTCGCTTTGATCGCGATGTAGTTGTTGACGTCGCGATTATAGACCGCAGCATATTCCGCGAACTCGAGACCGAATCCGGTCGCTTGCTCCCATTCGTCGGTAATGTTGGCCAAGTCGCTCGGCAGCAGCCGATCTTTCAGCGGACCCTCGGTGCCGACACCATCAAACATCTCGCGGGGGCAGCGGAACAGCACACCGTCCGTATTGCCGCTGATGACTTGAACGCCGGCCGCTTCGGCGCGCTCGATCAACATCAGAAGGGTCAGTTGTCCAGTTAGGGTGACGCCGATAAGAAGATGCGGGGCGTAGAGTATTGAATATCGCGAACCAAGTTTGCCGTAGACGCCGTTCAGGGCGATCTTCATTCCCTTATCTTTGACCTTGTCGCCTGCTTTTTTGGCAGCGACCCGATCATCTTTGATCTTCTTGTAGACCGAGAGGAAATGATGACCGACGGCCTTCGGAAACAGGCCCAGTGCCATGATGATGCTCGGGTATTGTGATGTCACGTCGGCATCGATCAGGACGTAGTCCTCGTCGCTCTCGACCACGCGGCTTTTCTCAGTCGAGTGCAGGCCGCCGATGCCCATCGAATAGACCGTGCTGCCGATGGTGACCTGGATGTCCTGAAGCCAGTCCGGCGACACAGTCTTGCCGTCAGCCCCGACGATGAACTCGGCGTCCCTGATGCGCTCGAGGATGGCTTGCAGTTTCGGCATATCGAAGCGGATGAAAGACGGAACCGGATAGCGGAAAGTCGTACCCGGCTTGGTCTCGACCTTCTGAAGCCGAGCACCTGTAAGTTTTTCGACCCGCTTCTTGACGATAGTTTCGCCGATCTGGCTGTCCGACTTGGACCGGAAATCCTGATCGTACTCAGCGCCGAGAGCCACCCGCAGTTCGAGCGGTTCCTTCAGGGCATCCCAAAGATTGTGCGTCGCGTCCAGGTCGGAGTTCAGGCAGTAGTCGGCGGTCGCGTCCATCTGTTCTTCGGTCAGGATCGTCTCGGGCGGATAAACCAGATCCTGCATACGCTTGCCGTGGAGTCGTCCGTTCAGCGTCTTCAGGCTCGCGATCGCGTTCGGCTGCGGCTCGATTAGGTCGATGTGGTCGAGCCGCGGCAGTTTGATCCCAAGCAGGTCTTCGGTCTGCCAGGAGCGCACCTTGCCGTTGATGATGGCGTCGACCTTTGCCTTGACCAGGGCGCAGACACGGGTCGCGTTCTCACCGCACTTCAGCAAATGGATCGCATAGTAGACGAGCGGGACGTCGAAACCGTTGCCGTTATAGGTGACGATGCGATTGTTGCGCATGATCTTGTCGATCCGGCGCCAGTCGAGGTCCGGCGATCGGGCGCTCAGTTCGAAGCCCACGCGATATCCGTCGCGCTCGCGTTTGAAAGCGACGTAGTAGAAGTTCTTGTAAGTCTCGATGTCGCAGAAAAGGACCGACATCAGAACCTTTCGCCGGCCTTCTTCGGGACCAGCGGCATACCGACTTCCTCGCGACGCTTCACGAACCGTGCCAAGGCTTCAGCAGATTTGCGTGTCTGCTCAGCACGCCACACGGGGTCGGCGGCACGGGCGGCGCAGATTTCGGGCGTGTCCTGGTCGATCATCGTTCTTCTCGGGCGGTTAGGGTGCGAGTCGCGGACTTGTGCGAGGGAAGGACAACAGGGCTTTCGAGGCTCGCCTGCCATCGTCTAGCGTCGGGGCCCGGTATTCGTCGCGCCATGCTGATGCGCCACTACTAGCCGGCACGACTCGCAGCCAAACCGCCCGGCTGCTTCAGCGGCCGGGCGACCGGGTGTTATGCCAGCAGGTCGTCGTCTTCGGTGACACTGCCCGAGGACGTGTCGACGTCGTCCAGGCCGTCGTCATCTTCTTCGTCAAGGTAGTCTTCGGCGTTGACCTGCCCGGCCCCGAAGGCGTCGCCGTGACGCTTGAACTTCACAACTTCCAGGGTGCAGGACACCCGGTTCTTGTGGTTCTTCTTGGAACCGTCGTATGCCCAGATCGACACGACGATGTCGTAAAAAGCGCCCGAGTAGAACAGTTCCTCGGCAGCCGATCCCTTCAGGCGAGGGAACTTTCCGTCGGCACCCTTGCGGGGACCGAGCAGTTGGACAGGATTCTTCTTCTCTTCTTCCCAGTCCTCGATCGAAACGCCATTGCTGGCCTTCAGGACGTACATGCCCTCGTAGCCTTCATACAGGGGCTCGCGCTCGCCGGAATCTTCGTCCTTGGGCTCACCGTCGACGAAGCAGCGCTCCGTCGAGGGGATTTTCTTGTTCTGGCCCGGCCAGCGCGCCTCGATCGCCTTCTTCATCGCCGCAGCGATTTCCTCGGCAACAGGATTCTTGGCGCCGCCCACTTCCTTCGGAACCAGGAAGTTGCCGTTGAAGACGTAGCCGGTCAACTTGTCGTCGTCGTTCTTCCGCTCCTGGGGTTTGATCAGGTGCAGGAAGGAGCCGCGCACATCCTTGAGGGTGAGGCGAATGTTCTTTTGGTCTGCCATGTCGGTCTCTCGGTTTCCGGTTTCAGTCGTCATCTAGGAGGTCATCGAACGGCGTGATTGCCGGCCGATCGTCGGTGTCCGGCACAAGGATGGGTTTGCCCGCATCCTGTGTGACGAGACGGTCCAGGGCCGACAGAACATCGGGATTCCCTGGCTTCTTTCGCCCAGGCTTCAATAGCTTTTCAACCTGAGAAACGGAAAGCACTTTTCGCGTGAAAGCATCGTCGCCAAGAACGGGCTCAAGCAGTTCCTCGACTGCCTGCTCATCCGTGTAACGACGGTTGCCACGTCGCCCGAGCACGAGTTTGGAACCTGGGTCTGGTGACCCAGCTTTCGCCGCAGCGATGCTGTCTTCATGAAGTTTGGCGAACCACTGCTCGACCAGGTGCGAATGACGCACAATCCACCATCGGCGCTCCGGCGTGATTCTGGCCCTCGCCGGTAACTGCGGTTCTGATGCGATATCGTCATCCAGGTCGAGACCTGAGATTTCAATGATCCAGTCCTGCCTGGCTTCGCAGTCCCACTTAGCCGGACAAAAGCCGCACTGCTTGTCCCCCGGCACGAACGGAGCGGCGGGATCATCAACACGCAGCGCGGCGGCTTTGACCTCATGCGCAAACGCCAACAGTTCCTCGGTCGTTTGCGTCCAGAACTTCATGCCGCCCGCTCGCGGCTGATCGATGACCAGTACGATCTCATCGACGTCGTCCCATAGGTCGAAGTTATCAAGAACACCGATACCGTAGATGCGAAGCTGGCGAGTGCCGATCGCATCAACAGGGACGCCCGCCCCGTACTTCAAATCATCAATGATCGCTCGACGCCGCATTCTCTGGATGATCGCCGTGTCCAGCGTCCCGAACTGCCCAGGCATCCAGCGTCCGAGGTCTACGCGGTGTTCGACGATGACATCGCCCGGCTGATCGTTGACCCAGTCCATGCCCGGCTGAAGGTGTGCCGCCATTTCTTCATCGCAGAGGTAGTCGACCCCATTGATGGTCTGCTTCGTCCCGATGAAATCCCACGCGTCCAAACCCAGTTCCAGGGCGTCACCGCGGATCTGGTGGGCCGCAGTGCCTTCGTCCGCCGCGCCCGACGAACTGCGTGGGTCAATCTTGCCATCGGCAGTCAACCGTTCGATCAGGCGAACAGACGCAGCGCAGACCATCCATCGGTCTGCGCTAGAGGGTCCAAGGCGAGCGTGGGCTGCCATTAGCCGCGATCCGCCCTCATCATACCAATCAGATAGTCTGCGGTATCAGCAAAGCGCCGGTCATCGGCTCGCTGCGGCCAATCGCCAGCCTGGGACTCATCACCCCACTTTCGCAAGGCCGCAATCAGAGAACCCCGAGTGATTGTGATCTCATCTTCCATGACAAAAATCCTTGAGTGAACGGAGGCGTTCAGATGGTGCGTCGGGCAGGGTTCGAACCTGCGACCTTCGCTATGTCAAAGCGACGCGCTTCCAACTGCGCCACCGACGCACGATCTGAGCGTCTACTTGGTGCGAGAGGTAGGATTCGAACCTACGACCCTCCCCTTGTGACGGGGATGCGCTTCCACTGCGCCACTCTCGCTTGGGTGTGGCCCCGGCCGCCGCAGCGACCGGGGGTTTCAGAACCAGGGCCGGAAGGATCAGTTCAGCAGATCGTCGTCCTCGGGGTCCGCCGTCTCGGTCTGGATCAGGTTGCCAGCGGCAATCAACTTCTCCATCGTCCGCACGACGACGTCGGTCTTGTCGGCCGGGATCTCGGACAGTTTGGTCGCGCCGACCTTGCCGAAGATTTCCTGGACCTTGGCCTTCCGGGCATCGCGCTCGGCACCCTCGATTCCGTCCAGATAGGAGACGATCGCGGCGCTGACCGGATTTTCCTTGGGGGCATCGGCCTTCTCGGTAGCGGCCGGTTTGTCGTCGGACTTCTCGGCCGGCTTCTTGGCGGCGGCGGGCTTGGTCGAAGCGCCCTTGGCGACTTCCAGGACCGCGGCGCGGCCTTCGTTGCCCGCCTCGACGGCGGCCGTCAGGGCGATGTTGGAGGCGGTGGTGCGATCGAGAGCGGCGATCAGATTGGCGATATCGGACATAGGGTCTCCGGGTGGCGGGGTTTGAAAATCAGCCCGATTGCCGGGCCTCGACGACCGGAACAAACCACGTCGCCGCTACACTTTCAACCCAAATGTGCGATTTATCACGACTGGTTTGATTTTAACCAGTGTGCTGTGTAGGGTCCACGTCGCGAGATATGAGGGCCATCCATGACCACCCAACTTGTGCCGGGACCGATCAAGAGCGGTCGTCCGCGCAGCACCAACACCGACGCCCGTAAGTTCTACGACGGAAAACTCTACGCCCTGCTGCTGAAGGCGATGCCGCAGCACGTCGAAGGCGGCCGGCTCAGCCCCAAGAAGGTCGCGGACGCGATCGGCGTCCACAAGTTCACCGTCTACAAGTGGTTGACCAGGGACTTCCTGAGCCAGAAGGGCGCGAACCTTCTGATCGAGAAGTCGGATGGCGAACTGACGGCCAAGGATCTGATCTCGTTCGTGCTCTCGTAAGCCGGGAGCCCTGATCCCGCATGGGAAGTGTCCCCTCAGAGAGCGACGTGCTGCTCGCCGCCCGACGACTCGTCGAGCATGGCGTCGCCGTGCATTGGTTGCATCGTCGCAAGAAACGGCCGGTCGGTACCAACTGGCAAACGGCACCGGTACACACGATCGATTCGCTCAAGGCCGACTATCAGACAGGCTTCAACATCGGCATTCGTCCTGGTGAGCATAGCCGAACTCCCTACGGATACCTGCATCTGTTCGACGTCGACATCCGCAAGCCTGAACTCGCCAGGGAAGCCTGGGCTTGCCTACTGAAGCACTGGCCTGAGGCCCGCGAAGCACCATTTGTCATCAGCGGCTCGGGTGGCGAGAGCCGTCACGTCTATGTCTTTACGCCTGTTCCCCTGCGATCGATGAGTCTCGGCCACAGCGAAGGCTTTGAGATGGTCTTCGATCCTGAAAAGGGCAGGGATGTGAAGAAGCGCGACTGGGAAGTCTCGCTCTACGGTGCCCCGAAACAGGCCGTCCTGCCGCCCTCGGTTCACCCGGACACAGGCGAAAACTATCGCTGGGGTCGAGAAATCGAATGGGATCTGCTCGAGATGGGCCTGGGCCCGGTGGTCTCAGAGGCAGACATCGCGACTTGGGGTGCTCGCGAAGACGATCTGTCGCTGGACGATCACGATGATCTGATGGCGGCGGTTCGAGCCGCGCCAATGGGACTAACCCAGGCTGAGATTGATCGAATACTGGCAGACCTGCCCGAGGACTGGGTTGAGGACCACGATCTCTGGGTCCAGGCTGGCATGGCGCTGCACCACGAATACGAAGGCAGTCAACTCGGCTTCGAACGCTGGTGCGAGTGGTCAAAGCAGTCGGCCAAGTTCGACGTCAAGGATCTGAAGACCCGTTGGAAGTCGTTCAAGGATCGCAAGAACCCTGTCCGAATGGCAACGCTGATCAAAGCCGCAGGTGAAGCCCGCCTGCAGCGCGATCACGCCGACCTGGAAGACCTTTTCGGCGATGCCGAGGTCGATGAGCCGACCACCGGGACCGCTCTGGCATTGCTGGACACCAAGACCCAGGCGACGCTCGACGACGATTTCCTCTCCGACCTGCTGAGTGAGTCGCCAAAAACAACTGACCCCGACCTGGACACCATTCTCGGCACCGATGATTCGATCGCGCCGGGCGCAAATGGAGCGTCTGGTCTGGGTCCGCTCGATCCGAACTGGAAGTCCTACCTCCAGATGACCGAGGACGGACTGGGTATCAAGGCGACCCTGCACAACGTCGAACTGATCATCCGCAACGACCCTCGCACACGCGGGGTGATGGCCTTCAACGAGTTCACCCAGGAGATCGTGCAGCGCGGCACGCCCAAATCATTCAAACTCAAGAAGGCCGGACCCAAGCCGGTGCGCCAGCTGGACGGGCACATCTGGGACGTCCGCGACAAGGTCAACGGCGACCTGTGGTCCGACAGTCATGACGTCGGTGTCCGCGTCGTGCTCGAGGCCCCTACCCGCCAGGGTGGCTACTCCCTGAAGACCAGCGACCGGGATCTGCGCAGTGCGCTCGACAAGGTGGCGCACCTAAATAAGTTCCACCCGATCCGCGAGTATCTGTCCGGCCTGGTCTGGGACGGCGAGCGCCGGGTGTCCAAACTGTTCGTCGACTATGTCGGTGCGGAGGACAACGCCTACCACCGTGAGGCCGGCGTGCTGACGATGCTCGCCGCGGTCACTCGGGTGTTCGAGCCCGGCCACAAGTTCGACTTCGTGCCGATCCTGGAAGGGCTGCAGGGCAAACGGAAGTCGACCTTCATCAACATCCTGGCCCGGCACTGGTTTGCCGAACTGGAAGGCGACTTCCACGACACAAAGGCCATGGTCGAGAAGATGCAGGGCTCATGGATTCTCGAAATCCCCGAGTTGCAGGGCTTCAGCAAGGCCGAGGTCACGACCATCAAGGGCTTCGTCAGTCGCACCTTCGACAAGGTCCGCCTGGCCTACGCGAAGCGGGCTTCCGAGTTCCATCGGCAGTGCATCTTCATCGGCTCGACCAATGACGTCGAGTATCTGCGCGACAGCACGGGCGGCCGACGCTTCCTGCCGATCGCCTGCAACATCGGCGAGATCGACACCGACCTGCTCCGCAAGAATATCGACCAGTTGTGGGCCGAGGCGAAGCATCTCTACGATGTCTGGCGGCGCGAGCAGCCACACGGGACGCTTCCGCTCTATATGCGCAACGACGAAGCCTCGGCCGAGGCCAAGCGTCTGCAGGAGAGCCGCCGGCAGGTCACGACGGACGACGTCATGGCGGCCCGGATCGAGCACTGGCTGTCGCAGCCGATCGGCTCGGACCTGGGCGGTTTCGACGACCTCGACGAAGTCGATCCCGAGTCGATCCGCTATCACGAGGAAGTCTGCATTGCCCAAATCTGGGAGGAAATGATGGGCCAGGACATCAATCGTAAGAGCGAACGGGATCAGCAGATGCTCGGGCGCGCGATGCGAAAGGTCGAAGGCTGGGCCCCGGCCGGGCAGACGCGGTTCGCGAAGTACGGAAAACAGCGAGTCTTCCGCCGCATCGACCCGATCTGAGCAACTTGCATTTAAATCGCACTTCATGACCCCGGTGGCCCCGCGCTGCCGGGGTTTCTCGTTTAAATGCAACTTCGATCCAAATGCACTTTGAATCTTAAAGTAGTGGAACGGGTTGAGCAGACCAACCCGTTCCACCCTAAACTGCTGAAGTTGCTGACAAAAAAGGCACTTTTTGCCAGGGTGGAACGGGTTGAACCCGATTCCCATAAACTTCACCACTAGGGTGTTTTTCAGAATCGCCTCCGACCAGTGTGATCGTCGCCAGACAAATAGGGGTCACTCTCAAATGACAACACTCTAGAATCGACTAAAACCTGTTCCACCTGTTCCACCTATTGATATTGCTAAGGAAAATACCCGGAACAGGTCGGAACACGGTCGGAACAGGTCTGAAACCCGTTCCACCTGCTGATCTGCGGCTTTCGAAGTGCGATTTAAATGAGAGTTCGCCCTGGTGCCGGGCAAAAGGCATAGGTCTTTTTTGAAAACTCTCGAATAGCGGGGTCGGTGTCCGCCGCGCTTCCCATCAACCCGTCAAAAGGGACCCAAAGCCATTGGAATGATTGATTAAATCGGTCATTGAGACGCGCGGAATCGGGCTTCAAACGACGCTCTCGAGGTGACGAACAGGCGTCGTGACGCCGCGCCGATCATTTAAACGCATCCCCTGACGCCCCTTCGCAGGGCCCGCCTCGTTTAAACGCATCCCCTGACAAGGGACGCGAGGTCGTACGGTAGCAGCTGCGCAGGTGATCGGAGGGCGGCCGGATCTGGCCAGGGTCTGCACATAGCAAAAGGCCCGCCGGGCGAACCGGGCGGGCCTGATAGGTGACGATGTCAGGTCGGGTTAGCCGCTTGCGCGGGCGCCGGCCATGGGCGGGCTTATGGGGCCTTGAGGAAGGATGCCAGGACGGCACCGAATAGCAGGAGAACAACGGCCGCTCCGACCTGGCCACGGCATAGACAGATGGCACATAGGACTAGCAGCACGACGCCAAAGGGGCCCTTCATGATCGGCCCCTTTTCAGGTCGGCAACTTGAACTCGCTTGGCCGTATCGTTCAGCGCGGCTAGGGCCCGCCAGGCCTTATCTTGTGCCTCAGGTGACGCCGCGTTTGCCCATTCGTCCATGAGACGCTGTCGCTTGGCTTCTATAGTCATGCGCCAGCCTCCAGCTTATCAGCATGGGCGATGATCCGATCAGCCCATGCGCGGGCCTCGCTGGCGACATAGCGCAACGCATCCGCCTCCGACATTGTTCGATCACCGAATACCGTCGACCCGTCGCGCGATGCGCCATAGCCATTCTGGCCTTGAGGCTTAGCGCCCCTGAACGCCCATGCGTTCGTCGACTGTCGCGCGACCTGGCCGGCGGGATAGCGTTCCGTCGGCATGGTGATCTTGGCTTCGAAACTGATATCAAGCACAGGGCTCATGACAGATAAACCTTTCCATCGTCGCCCATATAGGCGTCACGGTTTCCGGCCTTGCGGGCGGCCGCGCTAAGGCGTTCGCGGATAGACTCGGCTTTCAGCCGGTTGCGTTGCGAAAGCAGCGCGTCCCAGTCGCTATTAGACCGACGCGCGTCGACCATGGCCGTTGTCAGTCGCTCATATTCAGCCGAGTCAGGCTCGAGCGCCTCACGATCCCAGAAGCCGACTCCATGTCCGCAACGGGTAAACCAAAAGTCGCGCCCGGCTTGGCTCGCGTCATAATCTCGCGCATAGGCAGACTCGAGCGTCGCGGCGTTCTCGCGCTCAAAGGTTTCGCAATCTGCGACGATCGTTCGGAGGGTTTCGGACGCCAAGTCGCCGAACGCGGGCGAAGTGATCCCGCCGATAAAGTCGCCCTCATCGTCAGGCCAGGTGAAGAAAAGCGCTTCAATGTACCCCTGCGCAAAGTCTGACAGGTCGGACCATTGGAGCGGGCCCGTGCTGCCATGGTGATTGATCGGAGCGGCGACGGCGCCGGACGTGTCTAGGTAAAACTCAGGCATGGTTGACTGTCCCGTTAAAGGTGAAAAGTGACGCGTCAGACGTTGCGGGCTGCGCGGCCCAGGGCGTAGCGGGCGGCTTGTTCGGAGGCGTGGCCGGAAGTGCTGAAATAGGCGGTTTTACCGTCTGACGTGCCTAACCAAGCCGTCCAAAGTCCGCCGCTATTCTGCAGGGCGACAGGCGTCAGATAGGGGCCTTCGGCGATGCGTTGCGCCAGCGACTCCAGGGCGTCACCGTCCAGGTTCATGAACGCCGACTCGGCCATTCGTTCCCGATATTCGACGCCGTGTGGCGCGTTCACTTCGTCAGTGAAGCAGGACGCGAAAAGGATATCGCCGCCGCTTTCCCGCGTAATCTCGACTCGCGCCCAAACGTCTTCGCCCTCTAGCGCGGCGTCGCGCCATTCCTCGGCTTCAGGCTGATCCATGTCGTATAGGGGCGGCCGGTCGGGAAACTGACGCGCCCATTCCGACGCCTGCGCATCCTCCGCTCTGGAGATCAGCGCGTCTAGCATTGGCGTTCCGGTTCCGGTTGAACTGTAGAACGATAGGGCCGCGTACATTGACACGGTGAATCCGTCCTGGTGCTCCAGCTTTTCCGGTTCGCGGCGGTCCAGGGCTTCGTCGTTATCAGTCATGGATTCGACAACCGCGATCATGACCGCGGCCATTTTAGCATCGATTGTCGCGGCCTGAATGTGATCGGTGTAAAGCATAGCCATTGTGTGAGTGTCCCGTGAAAGGTGAAAGGTTAGACGGCTTGAACGACGCGGAAACCCTGCGACTCCAGCGCGCGAGTCCAGTCGTTCGAGTCCATGGCGGGACCGGCCGCTTGCATCTTCGCCCGATTGGCGTCGACCTTGTCGCCCCATGTATTGTGATGGTCCGACGGCTCGCGCTGATCGTATGCCGGGATCTTGGCGATAGCCGCGCCGACGGCCGCTGATCTCTTGTCGTATCCATAGCCGTTGGCATGGGCGCGAATCATCTGGACTCCGATCAGATGCACATAGGCATAAAGCCGTCCGGCGCCGTCGCGGGGAAACTTGATCGCCACGGTCGCGACCCGCTCGCCACTGGAGTCCAGGATGACGAAAGCGGACACACTGGCGAACGCCGCTTTATGTTGATCATAGATGTCGGACATTGGCTTAGGCTCCGAAGGCCGCGCCGATCAGCGCGGCAAGGGTTGTGAAAACGAATCCGAGAAACCAGACGCCAAAGGCGCCCGCGATTGCCAGGACGACGACGCCCCATGCGGGCCCGCGATCCGGGTTAGGCGAGTAGGGAAAGCGGCTCATGCGTACGACTCCACGACGTGAACCGGGGCCCCATGGAGTCCGGGCACGACATAGGTGCGCATGTTGCTCTGACGCGGCGTCGCGAAGATGCGAGCGGGCGGATTGAGGCGGGTCAGGGCGGCGCGGGCATCCGACTTGCGACGGAAGTTCGGGAGGGCCATGCCGTCGACCGTGACGGCCGTTGTGTGCCATCCGTTGCCGTCACTGGCCACGATGCGCCAATGACGCGGGCAGATGTCCCTGGCGACCTTAAGCGACACGTCGCGGGCGAGATAGCCGTTAGGAAGGGTGACGGTGATTGTCATTCGGTGAGTCTCCCGTAAAAGGTGAAAGTTAGTCGCAAGGCTGCAGGGTTTGGATCGGAGCGAGCGCATTCGCCTGATAGATCGCTTGGACGTCCGTCACCTTGCCGACTCCGTCGCGTTCGATCCGGTCGCGAGCCTCGAGGGCCGTCCGCGCGTCGGGATATTTCAGGCCCAACTGGACGCCTAGTAGGAGGTCAATCCATCCGACGGCGTAAAGCGGTTCATTGTCTCGCATCGTCAGGACTCCTTGCGGTAGGTGCGACCCGAACAATCGTCAGGGTCAAGGTGCGATCCGCCGCACAAGTGACAGAGCGGCGGAAGGGTTTCAGCGGCGCGGCGTTGCGCATGGCGAACGGCACCGCCTGCACTGGCGATAGCGGCACGGGCCTTTGCAGCTGCGGCCGTCGCGCCTGCCCTGGCCAGTTTGTCGCGAGCGCTGCGCAGGTCGACCATTGCCGACTCTGTCAAGGCGACGGTTGCGGCCGTGGCGGTTTTCAGGGGGCGGGCCATCAGGCACCCCGAGTCGGAGCAAGAGCGGCACCAAGTGCGCCCATGCCGATCAGGCCGCCAAGAACAAAAGTCATGGTCCCTAGCGCGTAGACCTGCGAAGAGGCTTCAAAGTCGGAGGCGACGCCGCGAACTTCGATTCCGGCTGCGCAAAGGACGAACGAAGCGAAGGCGCAAAAGGCGACAACTGCGAAGCGGATCAGGGCGGGTTTCGTCATCTGCTTAAATCCATCTGTCTGTGAACGTGAAAGCGTTCTCTCACGCATCGCGGCGACTATCAATCAAAAAGTGAAAATAAACGAGGCGGGGCCTAGCCGCGATGCGTCGCCGCGCTCGCCAGGTCGAAAGCTGCAGCCTTTCACGGACTCCGCAATCGCGACCTGATCAGGGCGCCAGCTGACGGCCGACCGGACGTGAGTTGCTTTAGAAAACGCGCGGGCGCGCTACGCCTGTGCGCGGGCCTGGGCACACCTGCGCGGGTGCCTGCCTGGGTGTGCGCGCGCCCGTATATGAGGGCTTACCTTGGTGACCTGGCCCGTTCCAAAATTTCAGAGCGGCCGGCGCAACCTTGGCCCTGCAGCCGGATCGAGATTCAGCCGGCGCAACCTCGGCGACCTCGCCGGATCGGAGACAAGAAAAAGCCCGCCGCGGCGAACCGGGCGGGCCAAGGTCAGGGAAGCATCATCAGGAGGCGGGGATTAGCCGCCGGGGCGCATGGTGGTCTCTCCTGGGCTCAAGCAGCGGGTCCGCAACCTCAAAGGACTGGCCGGAACATCACGAACCTGAGCGCATCAGCCGGACACGTCAAGAGAGACTTTCACTTTAATGTTGACGAACCGGATTCGTCGCTTCAATGTCAGACCACCGCAACCGCCAACCACCGAGGCCGCCGCCCATGTCGCACTTCACCGTTCTCGTCGTCACCGCCACAGGTTCCAAGGACGACATCACCAAAGCCCTTGCGCCTTTCCATGAGTACGAATGCACAGGGATTGACGACGAGTTCGTCGTTGACGTCGATCGGACGGCTGATCTCCTGCAGGAGTTCGCCAAAGCTACTGTCATCCGCATGAAGGGGCCCGACGGCACGCTGCACGATCGCTTCGACGCTGCTGGCAACTGGAAGACGCAGTTCTCCAAACTGAAGGATGACGGTCGCTTCGTGGATCGTGTGGAGTTCGTGCCGCCTGGCTACGAGCGTGTCGAGGTGCCGGCAAGCGATGTCATGGCCGCGGCAGACTGGATCAGCGATCACCATGGCTGGCCAATCTCGGGTGAGGAAGCGGTCGGCAACTACGGCTACATCCAGATTGACGCCCAGCGCAACGTGGTGAAGTGCATTGATCGCACCAATCCGAACGCAAAATGGGACTGGTGGCAGATCGGTGGGCGGTGGGCGAACATGTTGCGTACGACCGCAGGCAGCACCTGCGACAGCGCCAGAAAACGAGATCTGGCCATGGCCGCTATGCAGGAGGCAGCGCGCCTTGAGCGACTTGCCGCTGTCCGTCGCGTCTATGCCCGGATCAAGGCAAAGACCGGTGCCAGCGACGAACAGATCACCCGAGACTGGGCAACCTTCACCGCCCTGCGCACGAAACTGTTCAACGAGTACAACTCAGTTGGCGGCACCGGTATCAAAATCTGGGATTACGCCAAACAGCAAAGCAGCGAGTTCGCGCGTCTTTACGAAGTTGGGATCGTCGACATCGGCTTCAACTTCGACAGTGCCCGTGTGCCCGAAGACGAACCTGATCCGTTCGCATGGGTCGAAAAGGCGACGGCTCTCAACACCTTTGCCTTCCTGGGACTGGATGGCGTTTGGCGCGAGCGTGGCCAGATGGGCTGGTGGGCGTGTGTCTCCGATGAAAAGCAGGCGGGCGACTGGGAGGCTGAATATGCCAAGGCGCTCGACGAGGTGCCGGAAGATCACTTCCTGACCATCGTCGACTGCCACATCTGACCGCGCCTGAACATTCACGCCAACCACCGAGGCCGCCGCCCATGTCCGACAAAGAGCAAATCGTCATCACCGTCTCTGGCCCCCAGGGGCCGGCAAGATCGGAAATGACCAAGGACATCTTGGTAGGGCTTCACCGACTGGCCAAAGGGCGCGATACCCTATTCAGGCTCCATCGTGACTTTCAGCACCAGCGTCACGCGTTCCAGGCGGTCGATGGGGCCGCAGGTGGACTGGAGATCGGCTTGGTGCTTCGACAATCCGCCCGACGCCCAGGTTTCCCACTGGTCCTGCGCACGCAGAACGAAACCCCGAGCCCTCCGCAACCGAACACCTGCGACCAAGGCAAGGTCACGATCAGTCCGCACTCCGTTCGGAGCGGCGACAGGGTGCGCATCGTCGTCGAGGGCACAGCCGAGCGATACATGGACCAAGACTTTGTCACGATCGACGGCTGGTCCCTCCCGCTGTCGGGACAGAAATGGGGCGGTGAAATCGAACTGCTACACCGCCCCGCAAAGCCGCTCGGCCCCGGCGAACGCGTGGGCTGGTCGAAGATGCCGCCGAACACCATCGGCCGCATCATCTGGGTCGACCAGGAAACGAACGAAGCCTGGGTCCGCTGGGAGAATGAGAACAACCCGCGCGACTACAGCACAGTCAAAGTCGCCGATCTTCATCGCGCCTGAATATTCACGCCAAACGTGACAACCCCTTTCAAGGATTCAATGATGACCCGGATCAACGGCGAAATGATCGCCCAACTCTGTGCTGACGTTCATGCCGACAATGTTGCCGCCGGTTGGTGGTCGGACTTGTCGACGGGCAAGCGCATCGATCGCAACGTCGGCGAACTGCTGATGCTGATCGTGTCGGAAATCTGCGAGGGCGCAGAGGGCCTGTCCGGCAACCTGATGGACGACAAACTGCCCCATCGGAAGATGATCGAGGTCGAACTGGCGGACTTCGCTATCCGGCTGTTCGACCTGGGTGGTGGCCTCGACCTGGCGACAGGCATATCGGAGCAGTTCGACAACATCTGTGCTGGCGATGCCGTCACCGAGGCGTTTGGCTATTATGGCAGTCAGGGAATCCTGCTGCGCATGATCCGCTTCGTCAGCGCGGCCATGGAACACCACCGGAAGGGTCGAACGGCCGAGATGTGCCGCCCCCTGGCCATGGCGCTGCACGGAGCCGTACTGCTCGGCAGCACCTTTGATCTGCACATCATGGACGCCGTCGCTGAGAAGCGCGCGTTCAACGCCATCCGTGAGGATCACAAGAAGGAAGTCCGGCAGCTGGCGGGCGGGAAAAGCTATTGATGGCCCGGCAATCCATCATTCGCAGCGACAGCATCGACTATTCGTTCTGGCTGATCTTCAGCGCCGACGGACAGATGCGTTTCACCAGGGGCGAGCCGACGGCCAATCGCGGCGAGCGCAAGATGAAGTGCTCTGCTGTGCTGCCCAAGTCGCTGTTCAAGACGCCCGAACTCAAGGCCACGATCTCGGTCGGCGACGTCGGTGCGCATACTTTCAACATCGACGTGAATGCCGTCTCCGAAGCCCTGCGGGCAACGATCGGCTGCGACATCGACCTGCGCGTGGAAAGGCCGGACGAATGAGCAAGGGAACCTGCGATCACCCCGGCTGCACAGATGACGCGACGGAGGAAGACATGACTACCGGACGAGAGTCCTGTCCTGCGCACCACGTCACCCCTGACCAGATCCGCGCGATCCCGCTGCCGCCGTCGACCGACATCAATGCCTGGATCGACGCCGAGATCAGCAAGGCTGCGCGGGGAACCAGTATAGTCAGTCGGAGTGATGCTGGCGAGATTGCCCGCGGTGCCGCCCTGACCGTCATTGCCGACGTCGACACGCTGATCAAGAACCTTCGGCGCATCGGTTACACGGTCCTCGAGCCACTGAGCGGACAGGACGAACTGCGATGAGGTACGGCCCCGGCGTTCCGTTCTCCAACCAAGGGGTCTTTCCAGCCACGTCCGGCCGAGCCGACACCGCTGCATTCGGTGGTCCGTTCGGAGCGGTCACCGTGTTCGATATCGGTGCCGGCATGATGCGGGCGAACGAAAACTATCGCGGGCACCACCAGGACGTCTTCGGTCGCTTCCGAAATCGCGATGACCGGCCGCCCGGCAAGTCCGTAACCGCCAAGCTGCTCGGCGACCCGGCTCCTGATCGTGTCGTGCCCGAGATCCCCGAAGAAACCGGATCGGGCTGCCGCAGGCCGTCCCCCATTCATCTGACGTTCCGCGAGATGCGGGCGGCGCACGGAGAAGACTGATGTCGCAGACGACACCAAAACTATCAGCGAAAGCGAAGGGTCTAGTGACCCGAGCCATCAATGGCGGTGCAAATCTAACCTGGAAGGGTTCACAGCACCCCGACGACTGGGCTCACATCGAACGGCAGGCCGAGCAGACACGCGCCAAACTGGAAGAGTACATCGCCGGTCTGGAAGCAACCCGATGATCGCCGCTCACCCTGCCTTGAGCAGTCACCCGGAGCAGCAGTATCTCGACCTGCTCCGTACTTTGCTAACCTCGACGGATCGCCCGGATCGCACCGGGACGGGCGTGCGCGGCATCTTCGACTACCGGATGGAGTTCGACCTGGCGCACGGCTTCCCGCTGCTGACCACGAAGAAACAGTTCTTCAGGGGAATGGTTACCGAAATTCTGTGGTTTATATCTGGATCAACAGACGTTCGGGTTCTCCAAGAACAGCGCGTCAACTTCTGGGATTCGTGGCAGGGCGACGATGGTACGATCGGCTATGGTTACGGCAAGCAAATGCGGAATCAAGAGTTTTGGACCGCTCTGACGCCCAAGGTATACGAGCCTGAACCATGGGACGATGTTGTCGAGGTTCGTTCCGTGTATGGTGTTGGCTACTACGGGTGCGACGATAAGAAAGATCCGTTCTACCAAATCCTCGTTGACACTTGGCGCCAGATGCTGCGTCGTTGTTACGACTCTACGTCGCTTTCATTTAACGCCGGATATGGTGCGAACGGTGTCCATGTGGATAACCGCTGGCATTGCTTTGCAAACTTTCAATCCGACGCCCGGAAGTTGCCGAACTGGCCGCTGAAGGCAGAGTTTCCCAGTCAGTATTCGATCGACAAGGACACCCTCTGGGCCTCCAACCGCTATGCTCCGCACACTGTGATGTGGGCGTGTGATCAAACACAGAACGCCAACCGCTGCAATACGGCGTTTTTCACTGCTGTCGATCCTGCCGGAAACACCAAGTGGATGACCTCAATAGGAAGTACGAAACGAGACTATGACTTAAACGTCAGTGCCGTACATCGCTGTCTCAATGGGAAACTACGCACTCACCATGGATGGTCGGACTTCCAGTATATCGAATGTCCGCCAGGGCAGGTTCTGCGCTACATGCGCGTCGACCAGTTGCTAAATCTGTTCTGCGGATTGAAGCACGAGCCGTTCGGTCGCCGCCACATCATGACGCTTTGGAACCCCGGCGACCTTGGTCGCACTACGCTCCCGCCCTGCCACGGTAGCTTGGTTCAGTTCTACGTTGAGAACGATGGTCGCCTGAGCCTGAAGATGAATCAGCGCAGCGCTGACGCGTTTCTGGGCCTACCGGTAAACATCGCCAGTTACGCCCTGCTGCTGACCATGTTCGCCAGTGCGCTCGATCGTCAACCTGGCCGGTTCATCTGGGATGGCGGCGACGTGCATCTCTACTCGAACCATGTCGAGCAGGCCCAGGAGCAGGTCTCGCGTGTGCCGAGGCCCTTCCCGCAGCTGGCGGTCGCCAAGCGTCTCGATTTGGACTCCTGGTCGATCGGCGACTTCACCGTCACCGGTTATGAGCCCCACCCACATATCGCGGGAGATGTGGCCCGATGAGCGACCTGGACAAGTCCGTCGCTCTGCTCACCGATCCGAAGACGTGGCGGATTCTGGGCTATCTGACGCCGTATCCTGACCATGCCGTACCCACAGCGCGCCTGAACCAGGCCATGGGTCTGACGTCGATCAAGACCGAGACGCAGCGGACCCGATTGTTCCTTCGGCGGATGGCCGCCGAGGGACTGGTGGAGGGCGCGGCGGACATGGCCGGTGCCGTTCGCCGCTGGAAGATCACCGACAAGGGACGCGATCTGGTTCGCAGTGTCAGTGAGCGTGAGCGAAAGCCACAACCGTTTAGGTTATCAGCGAAAAAAGCACGTTGACGGCGACTAACTTTCACGTCAAAGGTGACAAACAAACCGCCCAGAGAAAAGTCACCATGCCCGTCCCCCTCACGACCACCGAGGCCCGGATCGTCGAACGTCTGCGTGACGGCCCCTGTGACACTGACGTGTTGCAGGCGGCCGCGGGCATCACAAGTCGAAAGTCGCTGCACGTCATGGTCCACCGCATCAACACCAAGGGCTTCACAGTCAAGTGTCAGAAGCGCTGGGCCCATGGGTCGGTCGGCAGCAACACCGGCCAATATCACCTGGTCACAGATCCCGAGCCGCCGTTTGTCGGCGACTATCTTTCAATGGCCCGATCGATGGGAGCCGCAGCATGAATGAGACCCTGAAACTGCGTGATCCCGCATCGCCTGAGGACGGTTTCGACTTCACAGCGATCGGTGCCGGCGAGGTCTACATCATCGCTCGAGACACCGGTAGCGCGGTTGGCGAGGGCCCCATTTCTCGCACCCAGGTCGACCAACTGCGGGACTTTCTGAACGCCGTCGCGCCGCAAAACGCAGGAGAGAAGGCATGACCGAACAAGAATTCTGCGCGCGCTTCGTCACTGAAATGATGACCGCCGCGCCCATTTACGACGGCTCGCCAGCCGAGTTGCGGGCCTATGCCAACGCGGTCGCGCCGACGTATTGGGCCGAGGAAGACCAGCGCGAGGAAGGCCCCGAAGCCTGCGCTCAGTCCGACATCGGCTATTGGGAGGATTGAGGCATGACCGACACGAACAATGGCGGGGGTGATCACACGGCCTCTGGATCGGTGGATGATTTGGCCCACGAACTGGTGGGCTTGGCGCAGCTTCTCTCGATTGAGAAGGGTCCGAACTACCTGGGGCGGGTCGGCTTTCTGAACCGGGCGGCGGGCCAGGTCACAGCGCTTCGTGCCGCCCTCCAGCCCCACCCCAGCCAGCAGGCCGGGCCTTCTACCATCAAAGACGGTGACGCTTCAGACGCTGAAATGGGCCAAGCCTGCCGCAAGTTCAATATCGGCACACCGGAACGGCTAGCGGAAGTGATGGCCTCTCGGACCAGCCAGCAGGCCGGGACGGAGGGGGCGCGAGAGATCGCGGCGCGCGCTGTTTATGCCTCTCGACCGGCTCGCTGGCTATACCCCGAGGAGCGGAACATTTCGTGGGACGAGGCCCAAACCGAATGTCCCGACCGGATTGCCACGATCTACCGTGACGTGGACGCCATCCTCACCGCCCTCTCCCCCAAGACGGGGGAAGGGTGATGGGCTGGGCAATCTATCTCGTGGTGGGCGTGGCCCTGTCCTTCGTGTTCGAGCCTGAAGATGAGGACCGATCTGTTGGATGGGTCTGCGCTATGGCAATGTTCTGGCCTCTCGCCCTTTTTGTCGCCCTCATGAGAGTTCGACTGTGACCGCCCCCCAGGAACCGACCGCCGGGGAGATCGTCCGCGACTGGCTGGACATGGCGGAACGAGCGCCCGTCACGTCGTGCAAGGTATTGCGACACCCTCCTATATGCCAGTCTGAGATCGACGCCATCCGGTCCCTCGTCGAGAGCCGCGCCCCTGCGTCTGTCGCAGCGGAGGGGGAGGCTGTGGCGTGGCGTTATCGCCAACGGAACCCAGACATGCCGGGTTGGTCGGTCACGATGGACCAGAGCATTTCTTCATGGCCCAACCTGATCGTCGAGCCTCTCTACGCCCATCCCGCAAGGATGCCGACGCGGCAACAGGTCCAACTGAAAATCCATGAGTGGATACGGGACCGGACGACGACGTCGCTCAAGTCTGCGATCACGCCCGACCAAATCGACCCGCTCGCAGACATGATGATCGCCCTATTCACCGACACAAGGGGGGCGTGAGCATGGCAGAGATATTCGTCTTCGGCTCGAACCTGGCCGGTCGCCACGGCAAGGGCGCGGCCCTGTTCGCCCGTCAGAACCACGGCGCGATCTATGGCTGTGGCGAGGGCAGGCAGGGCAATAGATACGGCATTCCAACCAAAGGCTTCCGCTTGGAAGTGTTAACTCTGGAACAGATCGACCGGCACGTTGCGTCGTTCTTAGAACACGCCCGTCTGTCGCCATCTGACACCTTCCGCGTGACCCCGATTGGCTGCGGCCTCGCGGGATACAAGCCGCATCAGATCGCGCCGATGTTCGCCGGGTCGCCAGAGAACGTGATCCTTCCGTCCGAGTTCAAGGACCACCCCCATGAATAGCCCGGTTCCTATGACCCACTCACTGATCAACACAGGTGCCGGCTGGACCTGCATCAACTGCAAGCGCGCCTGGGACCAGGGCGAAAGCCCGCCCGAGCATTGTGTGTCTGACGACTATCCGTTCAACGCCGAGGAAGTCGGGGTTCGGGCCATATTCGACGGTGAGCGAGTGCCGCCTCATTTCGTCAATGTGTCGATCACCGGCCCACTGGACGACGATCCTGACTGTCAGATACGCTTCTTTCCGTTCGAGCCTGCCGAGATGACCAATCTTCGACTGCCGGATACACCTGAAATGCGAAACTATCTCGACGCCATCGATCGGTATCGCGGCACGCTGCCGATGCCCAAGACGGCACAGGTCGGCGGCCGGCACTATTCGGACCTGGCCATCCAGCCGACCGAGTTCTGCATGAAGAACGGGCTCGACTTCTGCATCGGATCGACGCTGAAGTATCTGACCCGCTGGCGAGCCAAGAACGGCGTCGAGGATCTGCGCAAGGCCCGTCACTTCGTCGAGATCAGGGAGTCGCATTGGCAGGAAATCCAGCCCGTCGGCAGGATCAGAATCACGATGCTCGAGTATGTCACGCGCAACCGGATTCGCCCGGACGATGCGGAGGCCCTGTACCGCCTGGAAGCCTACTACAACGCCGCGGCCTCGCCGGGCACCGCTGCCCACGGTGTCGGCCCGAAGCGATTGATCGGGGAAATCGACAATCTGATCGCCCGCGCCGCTTGACACCCCATACTTTCACTTTCAATGTGTGTTTCACACTCTCTTAGGAATCACCGCCATGACGAAACGCGCTTTCTTCCGCCGTCGCAAGAACGGCCCGAACAACGACAACATCTTCGGCCTGCGCGGTCTGCAGAATCTGTTCCGCCGCGGCGCTGCCGGACGGATTCCCGCCGAGGATTTCGCCCGTATCCGGGCCGGCGTGCCTGCTCGTCGAGATACCGGACACCATCCGGGCGAGACCGGTCGTCAGCTGGCGCAGCGTCTGCGCGCCCAGGCGACCACCGAGACCCCGGTCGAAGCGCCCAAGCGCGTCCGCAAGTCCCGCGCCAAGGTCGCCGCCTGATGCCGGTGTTCAGCAGCCGCGCTCGGTTGATGACCTCCACGTCACCCCTGGCCTTGGCAGGGCGGGGCATCGGTGGCTCGAACTACGTCGAGTTCCAGTTTCCGCCTATGGCCATTCTGCCAACCTGGTTCGAGGAAAGCGTGCCATGATCGGCTGGGCACAGATCATCACCATCGTCTGCCTGGTCGTCACCTATGGCTGGGCGTTCTGGAACATCGCACTGGCGGCGATCCGGGCCCTGCAGTGGGCGGAATACACCCGGACACTACCGGGTTCGCCGCATCGCTTCTGGCCGCTGTTCGTCGAAGAAGCAGGCACACACCTGGTCACCGTCGCCTCCATGACGTGCTGGATCGTGCTGCTGACCTGGGGCGGTTTCTGGTCATGATCTCCTGCCTGATCGCACTCACGCCCGTCGTCCTCCTGGCCGCGATTTTCTGGCCCCATCGGCAGCGCGATCAGCGCCGGCCCGAGCGCAGGAGTCGCGCCCATGACTGACGAAGACCTTCTGGGCGACCTCGCCCATGAGCCCCGCAACGCCCGCAGCCGAGATGAAACCATGGACGACGAATCCTTCGACGCCAGTCCCGACGTCCTGACATCGGCCGCCCAGGGCCGCCTGCGCACCCTCATCGAGCGGATCGAACGGCTCGAGGAAGATGAGGCCGCCGTGAAGGTCGACAAGAAAGAGGTCTACGGCGAGGCCAAGGGGGAGGGCTACGACGTCAAGATCCTTCGCCAGGTCATCCGCATCCGCAAGCAGGACAAGGCCAAGCGCCAGGAACAAGAGGCGATCCTGGACCTCTATCTTTCCGCGCTCGGGGAAATCTGATGGACCTGTTTCACGAGATTCCAGATGGGATGGTCATCCTGCGCACCAAGGGCGTGTTCAAACAGGCGAAGGTCTTCAGGCGCGGTGCCGACGTCTTCGCCGCACACGGGTCCGGCTTCATTCGGTTGCTGCAGCATAGCGGCACCACGATCCCGACAACGCACTGGCTCGACCTGGACGCACAGAACGTCAGTCACCCTGTCGGCCGCGCGCCAACCTGGAACGCCCGCTGATGAGAATCCTGCTCGTCGAAGATGATCGCTGTACAGCGCAGTCGATCGAACTGATGATGAAGTCGGAAGGCTTCAACGTCTACACGACCGACCTGGGCGAAGAAGGCGTCGATCTCGCCACGATCTACGATTACGACCTGATCCTGCTGGACTCGCACCTTCCCGACATGGCCGGACTGGATGTGCTGCGCAAGATCCGGCTCGCCCGCATCAACACGCCTGTCATGATGCTCAGTGCCTACGACGATATCGAATATCTGGTGCGCACGTTCGGTGCGGGTGCCGACGACTGGCTGGCCAAGCCCTTCCACAAGGATGCTCTGATCTGCCGATCGTGGGCCATCATTCGGCGGTCCAAGGGTCACGCCCAGGCCGTGATTCGCACCGGCAACTTGGACCTGAACCTCGACGCCAAGGAAGTCAGCGTCGCCGGCAAACTGGTTCATCTGACTGGCAAGGAATACATGCTGCTCGAACTGATGGCGCTGCGCAAAGGCGCAACCATCACGAAAGAGATGTTCCTGAACCACCTGTACGGCGGCATGGATGAGCCCGAGATCAAGATCGTCGATGTGTTCGTCTGCAAGCTGCGCAAGAAACTGCGCCAGGCGGCGTCCGACGCCGTGATCGGCACGAACTGGGGCAAAGGCTACGTCCTGCGCGACCCGCCCTTGACCGCCTGAGATTTCACCTTAGAAGTGACAACCGAACAATAAGAGAGACCGCCACTATGCTCGTGAAGACCCTGAATGGACAAATCCGCAAGACCGAAGGGTCCGTCAAACTGGAACTGGCCACTGCTGCAGGCGTGATCATCGTCGGCCTGGTCAAGTCGGAACTGGTCGCCGGGGTCGCCGCCCTGCACCCTGACAACAAGGCCGAGACCTATCTGGAAGTCGTGAACGGGGTGCTGAAGCATACCGACGACGGCGCCCGTCAGTCGGCCCGTGAGGTTGCAGGGATCGAACCGGCAGAAACCGTGGCCCTGGACGATTTCACCGACGACCTGCTCGATGACGTCCCGCAGGCGACTCTGCTCGGGGGTCTCGACGTCGAGGATCTAGACGATCTGCTCGCGTGATGACCGCCTTCGAACAGTGGTTCTCGGGCGACTGGCAGAAACTTCTGCACAGCGTGCCCGATGACCGGACGGTGCTGTCGTCCGGCTTCACGATCGCGACCGCCAGTTGGGACCGTCGGGCCGCCTATCTGCTGTGGGTCGAACTCGGCAAGCCCGATGCGTCCTGGGTCCAGCAGATGCGCCGCTTCAAAGAAACCCTGGCGAAACAGCCACCGCCGACGTTCGCGCCGATCGCCAAAGACATTGAGGACTTGCTGTCATGACCGACAAACGGTTTTTGCAAGACGGCTTCGACAAGCAACTTGGTCATCTGATTGAAGAAATGGGTGAGGTTGGGGCCGCGGCCGGAAAAACCCTTCGATGGGGTCCGCTATCCACCAATCCGCTTTTGCCGCCTAACGAGCGTGAGGCGAACATCACCTGGCTGTGGCGCGAAATGCACGACTTGCAGCACGTTCTGAATCGCCTAGCCCTCACGATGCAGGCCGACTTCCCCGTCGAATGCACCGACATTCCCCTACGAACAGGCGTGAGTGAATACTGATGAAGATCATCACCTGGGGCCCCTCGGCCGATGGCCCGCCTTCGCAAGCCTGGCTCGCGCGCTATCTCGACGGCAAGCGCTTCCTGCCCGCGCTGATTTCGGGCTCTACCGAAGATGCCGTGAAGACCAAGGCCCAGGAGTTCTGGGACGCTGAGACGACGCGCTTCGCCAAGCGTGAGGGTCGCAAGCCCGAGACGGTAGCCGATACCCTGGTCGAGCGCGTGGGCGCAGCTGATCCGGTCGTCGAGGGAGTCGCCCACCTAACGGCGGCTGAGCGCGCCTGGGGTGAAGACGTGGCCGTAGACTTCATGATGACAGCCATGGAGCGCGTCGTCGCTTCGGCTGACCCTGATGGTGAGCGCGACATCATTCGCGAAGAACTTGGCCTTCCCACACTAGGCGACCTGGACGACCTGCTCGCATGACTCCCTCAGTTGTGCTGTATCAGGGTGACTGTCTAAAAACCCTTCGTTCCATGGAGTCGGAGTCGGTAGACTGCGTGGTAACAAGCCCGCCGTATTGGGGCCTGCGGGACTATGGTGTTGACGGACAACTGGGTCTTGAGCCGACTCTGTGTTCGCATATCGAAGCGCTCGTATTGCTTTTTCGCGAAGTGCGTCGAGTGCTGAAGCCGAAAGGCACTTGCTGGGTAAACTACGGAGACTGTTATGCTACGCAGAGAAACGGTCGATCCGCTGCGGACACAAAGAAGGCGGGTAAAGACGACCGCACGTTCAGAGATAAACCCTTTGACACCACCAAGGCCGCAGGCTTGCTCTCTGGAAACTTGTGTCTGATACCTGAGCGACTCGCCTTGGCTTTCCAAGATGACGGTTGGATAGTTCGCTCGCGCATTGTGTGGGGCAAGCGAAACACAAAGCCGGACTCAAGCGGGCGGTTCCGACCATCCTATAATCACGAAATGATATGGATGTTGTCAAAACAGATGCCCTGTTACTACGACTCTGTTGCGGTTCGCCAGCCCACGGCGGCATCAACCCGATCCAGGTTGCAACAGGACGTCACAAACCAAATCGGAAGTTTTCGGCAGCCTGGTAGAACGAATGGCCCGCTGAAGGCGGTAGGCTCGATCGAAGATCGTCTTCTGCGTGCATATGAGGCTGCAGAAGTGGATGTCTGGGAAATGGCGACAGCTTCCTTCAGAGAGGCGCATTTCGCCACGTTTCCCCCAGAACTAGTTCGGCGATGCGTATTGGCCGGGTGTCCCGAAGGCGGTGTCGTGTTGGATCCATTTATGGGCGCAGGAACCACCGCGTTAGTTGCCCGAGAACTTGGTCGTCATAGCGTGGGCATCGAACTTAATGCTGAATACATAACCATCTCACGTCGTCGCCTGGGCTTGCCGACATCAACGGGAATCCCCGCAGACCTGCGCGATCTCCTGGATATTCCGTGTCCTGTGCAGTTTGCGGACGATTTGGCCGATCTATTTTTATGAGACTTTCACCTGACAGTTGACAGTTTGCGCGTTCGGTGAAAAAGTAACCCTACCGATCCTGCGTCCGACTTTGACGTGGGTTAGGTTGTTCGTCCGGGGCGCACGAACTACAAGAATAGGAATGCGTTCCCATCAGGAAGGTCGGGTAATCAATGTCTACACAGAATGTCTTGTCGGAGTTGCCGTTCGTCGTGTCCATCAAAGGTATGGCTGTCTCCCTCTGGGAGCCTGTGACCACCGGGGTCTGGGGCACCGACAATGAGGCCGGTCGCAATCACGCCGACGCCTTGATCGAGGTCATCAGGGCGCACGATGCGCCGCCGCTGCTCGGCCAGGTCGTCAAGGCCCTCGGCCGAAGCGGACGATGGAGTGGTGTCGAGGTCGGCTTCACCCAGCGACTGGCGGAATGGGCTGTTGCGGGCTACGGGATCGCCAACTAGGAGCCCGGCTTCCATCCGGCCGCCGCAATCGCAGCTGCTCCCACTGCGAAGATCCAGGGCGCCGTTTGACGCAACCAGTCGACGAGCGCCTTGGCCCCCTTCTGCTGGTCGTGAAGCGATTGCATCTTGTCGATGCGGCTGTCGATCTTCTCGATCCACCCCACCAATCGCTCAATCTCGCGACCGTGCTTCTGTTCTTCCAGTCGGATCAGTCGACTGTTCATGCCTTCCACGCGCTCGCCCAGGCGTTCCATGGCGCGCGTGTTCGCCTCCATATGGGCGCTGACCTGTTTGCCCTGTAGAGCGATGGCGTCGGCGACCTGACGCATGGCGTGGATCTCAGCCGCGACCAGGGCTTCCGGTTTGTCTACGGACATCATGATCTGCTCGTCGCCCATTCTATTTGCATCCCCGCAGCACGACGCGCGCCTCGGCGATCCAGGCGTCTCGCTCGAGGAACCCTGCACCCAGCAGACGAAGACGCTCGGAAGCATCCGAGGCGGCGACGATATCCTCGCGGTTAACCCGGAAGTTCGGCTCGACCTGGGCGTTCGCCGGGACACAGGTCGTCGCGACCGGCACCTGAACCTCGATCGTGCGGATGATCGGTTCGGCCGGCGTGCTGGCGCAGGCAGCGACCAGGGTTACCGCGAACACGGCGGCGAAGGTGCGGATCATTGGAAGGCCTCCAGGACGGCGCGGTCGATCTGCTCGACCCGTTCACAAAGAGTGGCACCCGTCGCCGGGGCGGACAGCAGGCGGTTCAGACGGGTGTTCAGACCCGCATTATCCCGGCGGGCGGCGGACAGGGCGGCGTCAGCTGCGGCCAGTCGCGCCGCCGATTGCTCGCCGAGAGCGACGATCTTCTTGTTCTGCTGCTCGACCGAGGCTTCCAGTGTCAGGACGTTGCCGCGGCATTGGCCGAACCTGGCCCGCCAGCCGGTCGTCGGATGCTCGACCGAGGACTCCAGCTTGTCGCGCTCGCGCTCGACCCCCGCCTTCTGTACGGTGGCGACGCCGAGCAGCACGGCCAGGCCAACAGCGACAGCCGTGGCGATGGGACCAGCAAGTCGGGATGTGAGCACAGACCAGGCGAACGTCAGCATCATCGGATGACCTTTCGGGCTTCATCGGTCTTGGTGATCCGCTCGGCCAGTCCGTTCGAACCCCCGTTGACCCGGCGCGTGACTTCCTTGATGTCGCCGATCAGGGCAGGCCCGACGCAGCCGTGCGAGACGAAGAACTTCGCTGCGGCCAGGCAGGACTTGTGGATGTCCGTGCGCAGTTCCTCGGGCGAGAAGCCCGACGCCTGGGTGTTGGCGCGACCGGTGATCTGCTTCACCCCCGAGCCCCTGAAGCGCCAGCCGTCGCCCGGCTGCGTGTTCCCCAGGTTCTTCCTGCCCCACTCACCGCCGTAGATGATGTTGGCGATCGCCTCCTGATCGGCGGGGCGACCCGGCGCGCGGCCATAGCGTTCGGCATCGACCAGGCTGATACGGTGCCGGCCGAACATCGTCTTCAGTGCCTCGACTGAATAGTTCAGATTCTCGGTGAGCGTGGAGAAGCCCGCGCTCTCGACCCACATCTGGCCGAGCCAGTTTTCCAGTACCCTATGCTGTTGAAGGTCAGGTGTCGCCGCGATCGCTGCTTCCAGGGCGGGCAGGGTGCCGGGCACGGCTCGTGGTGCCCAGGATGCGAACGCCACGGTGTCCAGCCGGTCACTGCTGAGCGCGGGACCAGACGCCGCGCGGATCAGTGCGCGCAAAGCCAGGCGACCTTCTTCGCCCCATTCGCCGTCGGCACCGTAGCGCGGCATGGGGAAGCCGGCGTCGATGATGGTCTGCTGGATCTCGGCGATGTCCTGATTACGGGCCATGGAGGTCACTCGGGCTTTCTGCTGAGAAGCGACTCGTCCTGCGGCACCGGATCGCTTTCGGCCATCTCAACCCCGAACGGCACGGCAGGCGGCTGCGGGCCGGCACCTGCGATCTGCGACAGGGCTGCGGCCTGCGCCTCGCTGACCTTGGCCGCGGTGTCGGCCGCCTGTTTGGCACCGAGGCTGTTGCCCCATCGGAACGCGCCATAGGAGACGGGAATGCCCAGGATCGCCGTGGCCAGGCTGGAGATGATGGGCGCGACCGCCGGATCGATCTCGAAAAGAAACAGCCCGACGATGATCCCGCCGACCATGGACAGAGCCATGATGACGGCGATCGCGTCGAGCGTTTCATAGTTGCGTTGCGGCATCACGCCCTCCCGGCGAAGGGAAGGGATCAGGCTTTGCGGACCAGGACGCGCAGCGTGGCCGAAGCCAGGTTGACCGCACCGCCGGACTCATTCGACTGGACCACCGTGACGGTGTCGGTTGCCGAGACATAGCCAGTCAGCAGCGTGCCGGTCTGATCGACGCTGACCGACACGCCGGTCACGAAGTCACCCAGGGCCGCTCCGGTCACGGTCACCGTGGTCGTCGCCTGGGCACCATCGGCCAGATCGGCGAAGTCGTGCGTCTTGCTGCCCGAGAGCACTTCGCCGACGGCCCCATCGACCTTCAGGAAGGCGGCCTTGAGCGCATTGCGCAGCACCGGACCTGCGCCAACGAACGACGCGAGGTCCAGTTTCAGCTTGGTGGTGTCGGCCATCGTGTCACTCCGAATGTGCAAATCACGTTGGGCGAGAGTCTATAGGCGAAGTTTTTACGCTGCGCTAGTCAACGGCGACAGAAAGCGCACCGATGGCGAAGGTGACCGCGTTGCCGGTGGCCACCGTGCGGGCGTTGTCCAGGATGCCAGACGCAATCAGATTGCCGGAAGACGCCGCATCGAACAGACCGAAGTGCGTGACGCTGGCCCCGCCAGCTGCCGTACCGAAATCGACGACGCCCGAGTTCAGGATCGCCCCGGCGCTGATCGAGCCGAAGGTGACGGTCGGCCGCCCGGCAGGACGAACCGTGGTCGTGACCTCGGACCCACCGGACCCGGCCTCGCCCGGATCGCCGTTGAAGATGCCGACATAGACGTTGCCTGGCGCTGTCGGAAAGGTGGTGCCCTTGATCCAGTTCAGGATCGCGTTCTCGGTGTAGTTGGAAAAACTCATGGTCTTTCTCCTATGGTGTGACTGTGAGGTTGCCGGTGAAGGTGCCCAGGACAGCCGTGTCGCCGGCAAGGGTTGAGGCTGTGCCGATATTGCCGGTGAGTGCCCCGGTGGCAGCGATACCACCCGCCAGTTCGGCGCGGACGTCCATCGACCCGCTGGTGCTGCTCGAGCCCGCGATCGATCCTGCCAGGGCCGTTGCGACCTTGAGATCGGCAGTCAGGGTGGCCGATCCGGCAAGCGCGCCGGAAAGTTCCTGGTTGATCACCAGATTGGTGATTGAAATCTCGTGGGCCTGAATGGACTCGAAACCGTCCCGCTCGGCCTTCACACGAACGCGACCGGCGCTTTCGCCTTCGAAGGCGGCGAGGGACAGGCTGTAGGATGTGCCGACCAGTCCGGCGATCGTGTTCAACACCGTGCCCGACCCGTCCATGACCTCGATCGTCGTGGTCTGGCCAGATTCGGGGGACACAGACGCGTTGTTCCATGCGAGGATCTGACTGGTCTCCTGGAGCCGGTTGCGATTGGCCCAGGTGACGTTCAGCGACGACAGGCCCGATGCATCCAGCGAGCCGAAGCCGACATCATTGACCTTCACATTGGCCGGTCGGTTGGGCAGATGCGGGCGAGCGGACAGGGTCGGTGTGACCGGATCGGCGTCGTCGAACGCCAGCAGCCCGCGCGACGTTCGGGTCAGCAGTCGATAGTCGGGCGTCTCGCCTTCTGCTCTGAGCGTGGTATCGGCGATCAACAGGTCTTCGGGCACGGACCAGACTCGCGTACCTGTGGTCCAGGCCCGCGGAACGGTATCGAGCACGCCGCGCGTCAGCACCCAACCGGCTTCCGTCACTTCCTTGACCAGGGCGATCTCGACATCCTCGTCACCACCGTCGCCCAGCAGCACGAAGGTGCCTGTCAACGGGCTACCGCCCGTGGCATCGTTGAACGATGTGATGGTCGTTTCGACCTCGGCCGGTACGTCTGCGGCCAGGGTCGCCCCGCCGACGAAATGCCGCGCACCGAAACTGGTATAGACCAGGTCACCGGTTGTCAGCGCGGTCTGCCCGATCAGTTCGAAATCCAGATCATCCTGGCTATCAGGGGCCGCGAAGACAACGCTGATGACCTCGGGGTAGATCAGGTCGGACGGACTGGTCAGAGCGAGCGCAGACGCCGCGATGAAGGCAGGCGCGGTCAGGATCATCTGATAGTCGAGTGGGGCCGGGTCTTCGCTCGGGTCCACCCATGACGTCGCAGGTGGCGCAAGATACTGGGCGCGGGCCAGGCTGAAGATGTCCTCATACAGCGTGGTCTTGATCAGGCCCGCACCGGGTCTGCCGTAGTTGATCACGCCAACCCGGACCACGAGTTCGGCGATGTTCTTTTCGGGCCAACTCAGTTTGACGACCTCGCCGGGAATCAAGTCCCAGGCCGTGCGGTCGATTTCGACGTCGGACGTCGCGAGCGGCATTGAGGCTGCACGCAAGTCCCGCTCGGCCACACGAGCGGCCAGTTCCTTGTTGCGGATCGCATAATAGTTGCGCCCATTGGAGATGACGCCGCCCTGCATGGAGATGTTGGCGAGATCCTGCGCCCCGACCGTTTCCTCACCCTCGTTGATCGGGTTGGTGAAGGTGACGATCAGTTCGTTCGATGTCTCGCCCCAGAGTTTGCGCTGGAAGTTCGTCAGTCGGGCGTTGCTGGGGGTGATCACACGCAGCGAGTCATAGTCGAAATCGTCGCGCAGCAACTTCAGCGTCATCAGGCCGGTGCGCGGATCGACGAACAAGGTGGCGTGGATATGGTCGATGATCTCGGTGACGAACGCCTCGATCGTCGTCGATCGCGTCCATTGCAGCGAGAGACCGAACGCCTCGTCGTAGAGGGTCTGGGCACAGACCTCGAAACTGCTGATATTGAAGATGCCGAAACTGGCACCCATTCCCCAGTCGCGGTTGGTCATGCACTCAAAGATGATGTGCGCAGGATTGGCGTCCGGCCCGATCATGGCAATCGCAGGGTTGAGCCCCTTCGGCGCACGACGGGCCCGGACCCAGATCGACCTGAGATAGGGGTTGTTCGCGCCCCAATAGAAACCGGCGGCCATCAGAGCGGCTCCAGAGTTCGGATGTCACCACCAGGTGGAGTCCAGCCTTCGCTTGAACCGCCTCCCGAACCGCCTCCGCTTCCGTTGCCGCCTCCCGGCACGGGCTCCCAGGCAGAGTCATTTACGAACGACCCTACAAAGAACAGGGACGTCAGGCCGCGAAAACCAGGTGCGGTGTTGCGGGTCAAGCCCCAGCGTGCGGCCAGGGCGTCAGGGGTCGTCTGAAGCGGGCCGCCGAGCAGCAGATAGGCAATCCCCTTGACGCCGCCTTCCTTCTTGATGCCGCCGAACAGGGTCGGCGCATTGACGATGATCGGTCCCTCGGCCGAGGCAGTGCCCGACCAGGCCGTCTTCTCGCCGATCTGGATTTCCAGGATCTCGTCGACCTCCGAACAGACGCCGATGTGCATCGACATGGTGTATTCGACGACGCGCTGCTTCCCGCCTGAAGACTTACCCATTTTCGCGCGCCATCTTGCGGTCGATCACCTGAACGGCCAGTCCGTTGTCGGGCACGGCCAGAAGGACTGATGCAGGAAGACCGCCGCCTTTTTCCACGGGTTTCAGGAAGGTGCGGAAGTCGAGACTGTTCTGTTCGAACCAGTCGCGACAGCCAGCCACGCAATGTCCCGCCAGTCGCACGTCGTTGATGGTCACAATGATGTCGGCCATCAGGCGTTGACCTCGTAGACATTGGTGCCCTTCTCGCCGAACCAACAGATGTTCGGGTCTTTGATGAGCACTGTCCCGAAGATCACGGGGAAAGGTTTGCCTGCGCTGACGGTGGGGCTTTCGAGTTGCGTCACCGCTTCAGGCTTCGGCCCCTTGGGCTTGGGCATCAGGACGTAGGCGACGACGTTGATGACGACCGCGATGGCGACCTGGATCAACAGGCTGATGGGGTCGAACATTTTGGTCGCCTCCCTCGGCCGAGATTTTCACGCAGAACGTGACTTTAGTAGAAAGGATTGTACGCGCCAACCGGATTCGTCAGCGGGATAAACGGCTGACCACCGAAGTTGTGAATGTTGTCGTGCAGGTCGGAACAGTCGCCCATGGTCCGATTGCATCCGAGGATGACCTGAATCGTGTCATCCACCGCGATGCCTCGCAGGATGCCGGCGATGAGCAGCGTATTCCCGTCTTCGACCCGCAGTATGGTGCGCAGTTCGGCCGCGCCGTTCGGTTGCTGCCATCCGATCATTCCGCCGGCATATTTCGATACCTCAAGGTCGCCCTCCCACCCGTCGGGCAGGGTGATGCGCTGCCCGACGATGGACGACACGACCACGTCGGTCGTCGCCGCCTTGCGGTTGGCGCGGCACTGACTTCCGTAGAGGATGTGCGGGCAGGAAAGCTGGTAGTTCCGGCGCAGGCCGGGGCGCTTGATCGCCGTTGAGACGGGCTCGCAGGTGAACTCGGTCTCGGCGGGAGGATGCGCGCAGCCGAGCACGCGACCTGTCCAGATGACCGGCCAGTCTGCCAGTCGGGACGTTGCCTCGCCGACGTGGCCCTGGCGGATGATCAGGTTGACCACCTGGGCAGGCGGATAGGCGAGAAACTGATCACCGAGCGGCATTCCCTGCTGCATCGTGACCTTGAGCATCGCCTTGTCTAGCGACCCGCTCGCGCTGATCCCGTCGCGCTTTACGGCAACAGGTTGATAGGTGACGCCGTCAAAGGTGATCGGTGTTTCGGCATCGGTGTAGGCGTACGGCCCGAACTCGCCACTATCGAAGTCCCGGCCGGCGTATATCCGCCCGTTGATCCAGTGACCGAGTCCATAGTTGGGTGCGTCGCCCCAGTAGTCATCGCGTTGCGGGAAGGCGGGATAGGGCCGGCCATCCCAGGTCCAGACGCTCGCGGTCTTCCACTCGATCATCTCGGCATCGTAGACGTCGCTGATCGGGTTGTTGCCGCCCGACGGCCGCCAGTAGTGCAGCCATGCCTCGAGATAGGCGCGCTGCATGGCGTCGTCGCGAATGCCCGAAGAGAAATAGGGGAGGGCGGACTCGTCCGACTTCTCGTCAACGAAGACGTTCGGCTGGTTCGCGCCCTTGTTGACCGCCGCACAGCCGATCTCGGTGAAGACGATCGGCTTGGATTCCGGGGCCCAGGCGGTCGCGCTGCCGCTGCGCACACCACCGGGCCGATTGTGATGATCGTTCGACCACCAGCCGCGCATATCCTTGTTGCGGAAGACCCAGTGTTCCTCGGCGTCGTCACCGTCCACGATCAGCGAGCGCACCTGATCGTCCCGGTCATCCTGGTCCGCATAGAACCAGTCGAAATACTCGCCGCCTTCAATGTTGGACTGCAGGTAGCGACGATCATGCGCGGACAAGTGACCCGCCTGCCGATCCAGATGGTCCTGGGTATCGCGCCAGTCGGAGACCGGCAGATAGTTGTCGATGCCCACGAAGTCGATGTCGCTCGACGCCCACAGCGGGTCCAGGTGGAAGAAGACGTCACCCGAACCGTCAGCGGGACGGTAGGAGTGATATTCGGACCAGTCGGCGGCATAGGAGATACGCGGGCCGACGCCCAGTTTCGACCGAACGTCGGCGGCCAGGGTGACCATCTTGGCGACCGCCGGGAAGGTCGTCGCATCGGAACGAATGGTCGTCAGTCCCACCATTTCCGAACCGATCAGGAAATCATCAACTTCGGCGGCTTCGGCGATCGTCGCCATGTGCAGGATGAAGCGACGGAACGACCATTCGGCGGGCCCGCTGTAGGTGACGATCTTGTTCGTGGCGTCCCAGCCGAAGTCACCATGAGCGGCAGCGCCGAAGAAGGCGTTGACCTGCGTGGCTGCCGCAGCCGTCTTGTCGACCGTGCCGACCTCACCCGGTGCCGGCGTGCAGGTGATCCGTCCGCGCCAAGGATAGGCAGGCTGACCGGTGCCGCCATAGGGGTTTGGCAGGCTGTTGCTGTCGGCGATATCCATCAGCACGAACGGATAGAGCGTCACCCGAAGGCCGCGGGCCTTGATGGCGATCAGGGCCTCATATATCGAGCGATCGGCTGGCGCACCACCGACAGCAGGCTTGCCTGCGATCTGACTGACCACCTGCGCGGTCCCGCGCGTGGTCGGCCCAACCTGCCAGGAATAGGGTGACGTGGCGGCCGTGGGAGTTTCGACCTTGGGCCGGATCTCGCAACTGCCGCAACGCAGGTCCGTCCCGTGCCATGCGACAACCAGGCTGACGTGATCCACGTCGGTCGCAGCTGCGGTCAGATCGTTCAGGGAGGCTTCGAAGTCTGTGACAGGCAGATTGGCCAGATGGTTCGCCGCCGCGCCATCCTTGGTGACCTTGGTCGTCCCGTAGCCGAACTCGGTCGCGCCGGGAATGATCGTGACCGAGCGCAGCATGGATTCCAGAGTCGGGTCAGCACCTTTGAACAGATAGAGTTCGACCGGCTCGCCGAGAGAGCGACTGGTTTCGCGGGCGGTGAAGGTCACGCCGTCCATCCCACCGTCGCCGTGTCGTCGACGATCTCCGCGCCAGTGCCGAAGACGTACTCCGACCCGCCGACGGAGATGACGCGCTTCTTGCGGACCTTGGCCGGTTCGGCCGCCAGGGTGCGTCCCCCAGCGGGCGTGATGATCGTGTGGTCCTGGACGAACAGGCTCGGCACGCCGCTCGTGTTTGCGCCCTTGACGCCGTAGGGCGTCGCAGCACCGTCCGCGTTCGCCTCGCTGACGCCGCCAGCGAGCCAGCGCCGGCTGTCCTCGATGTCGGTGATGACCTCACCGTTCTTGCTGAACCTATAGTCCGGGTTGATGGTCCCGACCTTGGCGTGACCGTGGGCGGTGCTGATCTGGCGAGAGCTTCCCACCCCATAGACGCCTGCGTTTCTGCCGATGCACTCGATCTCCAGAGCGCCCTGGGGCTCCGCGCCCGAACCCCGGACGTGCCAGTTGAACACGTCCTTGCCCGCCCCGACGCCGACGCACTTCGTCAGTGCGGCCAGCTTGGAGCCCCTAGCCGCGAAGCAGTCCATATCGGGGTAGGTCGCCGGGTTGCCGGGGTAGTACGCACCCATGCCGTACAGAGAGATGGTGCGATCGTAGGCCACGGCGTCGAAGTCGAGGACCGCCGAGGTATTGAGGCTACCGTCTCCGTTCGGCAGTCCCCCGTACATCTTGAAGTCCTCCATGTAGATGTCGGTGACGCAGGCGTTCATGTTGGCGGCGACGTAGTTCCTGGTGACGAACGTCGTCTCGTTGTTCGGCATGACTCCGTCGATTGGGTGGTAGTAGTTCCTGGTGTCGCCGTCGCCAGCGGCGATGTTCGTGCACCACGATCCGGGCGTGGCCTGCACCGAGGCCATGTCACCGTCCGGGAACTGGGTTGCTCGGAACTCCACATAGTCGTCGACGATGTGGGTCGCGATGATGTTGTGGACCGCGTTTCGGTTGAAGCGGACGCACGCGGTGTACGTCGCGTCGAACGACGCGGGCCACGTCGTCGACTGCCCGGCGATGTGCTTGATGGGCACCCCGTCGTCACAGACGAAGGCCATCGGCTTCAGCGGGGCGACGCCCAGGGAGCCACTGAGGCTGTCGGCGTAGTGGTACTGGCCCCCGGCACCGCGACCCCGGACGACCGCTCCGGCCTCGGCGTGGGCGTTGGCGACCTGCACCGCCGCCCATATCGAGCGCTTCGCAGACGCCGCTGAGAGCCCGCTGTTGGCGTTGGAGCCCGCGGGGCTGTAGAAGACCTCGACCCCGTTCCATGCCACGTCGGAGATCAGGGCGCGGGCGGCCGACCGATCGAACAGCGTCTCGATCTTGCCGGACTGGTTTCTGAAGACGTAGGGCACGGCGTGCTCCCAGGCCATTCCCGGCGGGAACGTCTGTACCGTCCCAGCGATCGCGCGCTGCGTCTTGGCCTGCCCGACCTCCAAGTCGGTCAGGCGGGTGTTTGGGACGACCAGAGCAGCCTCGATCAGTTCCTCTGTCGTGAACTGGGGCGGGGGCAGGCGGAACGCCGCGTTGGAGCCCGGCGCGATAAGCAAGTTGCGAACATAGACCTTGCGCCCGGAGGCCCCCGTGATCGTGACCTCCATCTCGACCTGCTCGGTGCCAGACGCCATGAGCCTACCTGCGTCTTGAAACTGGCGAGGGTCGTCTGGGGTCAGGGTCTCGCCCGCGTTCAGGAGGGGCAGACTGTAGCGGATGGTTGCGTCTAGTTCCGACCCGGCGAGGTTGCGCTGATAGATGCTCGCGCCGACCGTTCCGGCAGCGTCATAGTCGGCTTGTACCAACTCGAATGCGGTGGAGACGTAGTCAGGATCACCAAGACTGCTCAGAGTTTTTGCGCTGCTGGCGCGGGCCGTCCCGCTCGTGTTCTTCGTGATTACCCAGCTGGCCGAGCCCGTACTATCAACACCTGCCGCAACGGTACATCCCACCAGCGACGTAAAGGGGCTCACAGTAAAGTCATGAGCCGACTTGGGGATAGCATTCGGTTCACGGTCGATCAGGGCTACTGCCCCCTCGACCTGTCGTGTCTGCTGCCTCATCTCCTCGTGGGCCGCCCGCGTCATTTCGACTATGGCCATCAGAGTGTTCAGCAGAGCCGCGACCTCTGGCGTCGTATCAGAGACGCGACCTGCTATGGCGACGCATACGATCTGCGTATCTGAGACACCATTACTATCTAACTGCCAAGCAGTCGCAGACAGAGTTGCATGATTATTGACTAACTCCACCCGATTAATCTGACGGTTCCTTGTGATGGCAAGGGGCGTAGTAGTCACCACGCCCGTTCCGGGCCTGAGCAGGGACAGCCTGGCCCCTGCGCCGTTACCGGCCCCGAGGTAGAAGACGGTGAGGTACTTACCAGCGGGCACTGGGGCAGCCAGAGGTTTTGAAACAGACGAAAACGCGATCGAAGTCTCGACGACGTTGAGCCCGATCAGCCCGTTCTGCGTGGCGGTATTGTAGCCGACGTTGGTGAGGGTGCCGGTGAAGCCCACGTTGGCGAACCTCGAGGCCCCGAGAGTGGTCTGCAGGCTGACGTCGGGGACAAGCAGAGGGGTCGACGACCCGTCGTTCTGGTACGACTGCAGCGTGAACCCGTCGGCAGAGAGGGCGAGGTACTGACCCGCAGTGGGCACCCTGGGGGCGACTACGGCGGTGAGGGTCGTCCCGGCTGGCAGGGTCGCCCCTGCCGGCTTGGCCCAGGTGGGGGGCGTGGTGCCGGACCCGAGGCCAGGGTTGACGACCTGGATCGATGCGGCAGTCGCGGAGGAGACGACGAGGTTGGCCTGGACGCCTGTGATGCTGCCGCCGCTGGGGGTCAAGGCGTAGACGCCAGGCGTGGCACCAGTGACCGCGGTGCCCCCAACGGTGCCGCTCATGACGCCCCTGGGCAGCGCTGTTCGGTAAGCACTTGGATACAGGGTGTCGAATCCTGGCGTCGCCATGATTTCGCGCACATGGTCTGCGGCCGTAGTGTCCAGTTCTTCGATTTTCTCGGCCAGTGCGGCCTCGGCTTCCGCGACGACGCGGGGCACGGACTTCACGAGCCCGTCGTCGGTCTCGATTTCTGAGCCGGGCCCACTGGCCGGGCCGTTCACAATCCCATCGAGCCGATCAAGGTTCGTGGGCAGTTTTTCGATCTTGGCAGCGAGTTCGGCCGGCGTCGTCATCATATCCCCGCAATGTCTGGATACCGGACATTCACCGCCCATTCGAGCGGATCACATAGCACATATTCCGTGAAATATTCCCCGTAAGTTGAAAGCATATATGCGCTGAGTGCGTCAAGTTCGCTCGCACCACCTTCATCCGCTGAAGCAGGCAGAGTCTTGAAGCCCAGGGTCGTCTGCGCCACCTGGTCGGTGATCCATTCGATCGTCAGACTGTCCGAGGCAAACCGGCAAACCGGCATCCACGAGATCGTCACGACCTCCTGCGGATCAAGGTCGAACGCCCAAGGCGTGCTGAGCGTGACGACGCTGTCGCCGCCTGACAGGGCGATGGACTCGATGGAGCGAGGGAAGTAGCGGCCGATCTTGGTGGTGATCAGGATCGTGCGATGGACCGGGTCGTCGGCGTAGGCGGCGAAGACCTCGCTGCCTGCAATCGTGATGGTCGACGTCCCGACTTCCGCGCGCTCCTTGAGCGGCAGGTCGTCCTCCCAAGAGGGTAGGTGGAACTCGCCCCGCTGACCCTTCATCCGCGCGAAGAACTGGCGGACGTATTGCACATCGTCTGCCGAGCGATTCAGATAGGCCGCCTGGAAGACACGCGTGCCGAAGTCCACCGGGAGAAAGCGAGCGACCCGGCCCCGACCATAGTCCACCGTTTCGACGTCATGCTGAAACTGCGCGGTCGCCGGTCGCGCCCAGTTCGGTCGCGCCATGAAAATCTCACGGCCTTCGTACCAGTTGACATAATCGATCTCGCCTTCATCGACCGCCTCGGTGGCAGGAGCCACGTCGAAATCGACATCGACGGTTCCGATCATTCCCGTTCGCATGGACGCCTGGACCGAGTCGGACATCCAGCCTTCGACAAGAGGGGAGAGCAGGGCCCCGGACGCCATGGCCAGATCGGCAGCGCTCGTGAACTGCACCACGTCGCCGACCACCGTATCCACTTCGAACTCGCGAACGCGACGGCGACTGGCAAGACCCACAGCCGCACCAGGCACCAGCCATTCGGGCACAGATCGAACCGTGATGCTGTTGCCGCCCGACGGCAGGGCCGTCGTTGAGCGGACGCCGCGGGTGACCTCGGGCATCTTCGTTGCGAGCGGCGAGCCTGCCAGAAACGCGCTCAGGGTCCGCATCCGATCATGGTCGGCCAGGGCTGAGAAACTGAACGAGCGACGGGGTGTCGTCCGAAGTGCGCGACGCTGCTCTGTCCCGTCGCGGCTGACCAGAACCTCCGTCTTGAAGGCGAGCGACTCCTTGACCGCGCTCGACCAGTTGGGAACCAGGGGCCACATCATCCAGCGAGCGCCGCTTGGAAGGCACGCGGATTGGCGCGGACCACGTTCAGCAAGACCTTCTGGCCCACTTCGCTCTCCATGACGGCTTCAGCCAGGTCGTTGATGTCGAACAGATTGACCGCCTTGAAGTTGACGGGCCCGCCGCTCATGCCGCCGTTCGCGCGATGGCGCGGGTCGCCCGCATCCAGGACTTCTTCGCCCTTCTCGGCGATGATCGGCACTTCGTTCGGTGCGAGCCCGACGACACCGCCGCTGTGATAGCGGGTGGCATTGGCGAAGTGACCCGCCCAGACGGATTTGTAGCCGCCGCCAGATCCCGCAAGCCCGCCGTTGTGGCGAAACAGACCGTTTATCCAACCGGCGATCGCGCCACCTGCGCCGCCCTGGCCGCCGGATGCACCGCCACCCAGGGCATTCAGGATCGCCTGTCTGAGGATCATCTGTGCGATTTCGCGCAGGAAGTCGGCGGCGAACTGCAGGAAGGCGTCGCGCGCGCTTTCGAGCACATTCTTGCCTTCGGCGATGGCCTGCGAAAAACGATCAAACGCCTGGGCACCCCCGTTGGCGATGCTCTCGTTGATGGCCTTGCCGGTCGTGATGGCCGTCGTGTTGACGGCGTTCAGGCCGTTACGCACATTCTGCAAGCCCAGAATGGCAGCTGCCGCACCGGGGTTCGTCGCAGGATCAAGTGCCTGATAGAAGGCAAGCGCGGCATCGACCGCCTTCAGCAGTTCGGCGTTCACGCCTTCCAACTGGATTTGCAGTTCGCCCGCGATGCCGAGTTGACCCTGCTCCTGGAAGAAGGTGATCTGTTCCATCAGCGCTTGCTGTTGCGCCTGAAGGTTGCTGACAGCGGCATCCGCCGCCTGCTGTGCAGCCTTCCGGGCGGTCTCGGCGGCGGTGACGTCGTAGATCAGACCCAGGACGTGCGCGAGTTCGCGACCGTAATCACTCTCGGCCGAGATGTTGGCCTCTGCCAGTCCGGCAGTGATGAACTCCTGGCGGGTCTGCTCGACACCCTGGGCGCGCAGCAGTTCGGTGTTCCGTTCGAGGATCGCACTTCGTCCACGCTCGGCCTCCTGTGCGTCGTAGAGCGCGCCCGTCGATGAGACGATCGCCTCGCGCTGAGCGTCGCTGAGGATGACGTTATCTTCCAGAGCCTGGGTCTCGGCCTGACGCAAGGCCAGAGCGATGACTTGCTCGCGCTGTGTCCGGCCCATCTGGGCCAGTTCGAACTCGCGCTGACTGATGCCGGTCGCGATCTCGGCGTTGTATTCCTCCTGGGCCCGACGCTGGTCGGCCAGGATGTCTGCAACCTGCTGCTGCGCCTCGACGGCTGTCTCGGACACGCCCATCTTCGACGCGGACCAGTCAATCACCTGACCCGCAGTCTGGCCGCGGCCCAGCACTTCAGGGTTGGCGCGAACCGATGCAGGACTGACGATGTCGGTGATCGGCGTCCCGCGATCCGCCTGCAAGACCTTGATGGCGTCAGACGGGCCGAGGAAATGCGCCAGATATTTGTTCGTGTCGGTTGCGGCGAATCCGGCGCGTGCCAGCATGGCGGCGTTTTCTTCGGTCAACAGTTCGGTCATACGGCGATTCATCTCTGGATCGCTTCGGAGGCTCAAGATGGCCGCCCGCGTCATTCCCGAAGCCATTTCAGGGAAGTGGCGGCGGAACAGGACCAGCCAGGTCTCTTCGATGAATTGGCTTCCGCCGACGGCCGATGAGCGCGCTCGACCGCTGACAGGGTCGATTGGGCGGGCCGTGTTGCGACCTTGCACCGGGCTTTCGGCACCCATCAGATTATCGATGTAAGAACCGCTCGATCCGCGCGAGTTTTCACGAATAAACGCCTCGCGGGCCGCTTTCCAAACCCGCGTCGCTTCGTTCATCAATGCGATGCTTTCCGCCGTCCCTTCGCCAGCGTTCTCCAGCGCCTTGCGATAGGCGTCGTCGATTTCCTTCAGTCCCGCTTCGAAGTCCAGTTGGACCTTGAGATCAGGAACGCTTTCGGACAACTTCTTCAGCGCGGCCGTATAGGCATCGATCGCTGATGTATCGGCCGCTGCGTTCACGCCATCCAGGGCGTTTTCCAGACCCAGCAGTTGACGATCAGCGGCGGTCGCCGTGCCGCCGAGCGCGCGCATGGCCGCGTCGTTTTCCTTCAGGCTCTGCTCGGACTTCTCGCCCTCACGGACGATGTCCAGCAACTGCTTGGCATAACGGTCGAGTCGCGGGTCCGTATTCGCCAGGCGTTCCGTTTCCTTGCGGAAGTCGGCCAGGCTCATTTCGCCTTTCTGCACTTTCGCCGCGAGATCCAGGAAGGCCACGATCGCCGCCTGCAGGTCCGGCTTGAACGACAGCAGGGGATCGTCCGTCCAGTCCGAAACCGTCGCACCGATACGTCGCTTGGAATCGGCGAGGCTCTTTTCCAGATCGTCCGCATTGACGCGAAGTTCGACCAGGCTGAGATCCTTGAGTTCGTCGGCCCAGTCCTTCACGTTGCCGGAGGCAGCCGTGTAGCCCTCGCGCACACGCCCCATCATTCGGTCGTGATCGGCCAGTGCAGCATTGGCCTTGTCCGCCGAAGTCAGCCATTTGCCGACCAGGGACGTGACGATGAACGTCAGGCCGGTGATCAGAACGCCAGGCAGACCACCGATAGCAGCCCACATGGTGCGCGCCGCTGCGGCCAAGGCGATCATGCCGCCACGAAGGCTGACCATGACGCCGGTCAGCCCCATCAACGAACTGCGGACGACGCCCGACGACGTGCCGGCGAGGATTTGCATCGACAGGGTGAGCCCGAGCACGTCGGTGCGCGCCTTGGCCGTGGCGAGGCTCAGACCGCCCATGCCGCCGATCAGCGACATGATCACCTGACCGACCTTCAGGGCGGCGAAGACCTGGAACAGCAGGACGAACTTGTCGATGTTCTGGATGACCTGGGGTAGGATGCCGACCAGTTTGCCGAGCGCCGCGCCGATATCTTCGAAGAACTTGATGCCGTCTTCGCTGACGAACCAGGCGTTCATCTCCTTCAGCGATCCATTGAAGCCGTCGATGAAGCCACCCTGGGCGACCCGAAGTTGCGCCTGCTCGAGGTTGTTCGAGAAGCGACCCATTTCGGCCGAGACGGATTGAAGCGATCCGGCCAGTTGCGGGCCGAAGCGCTCATTCAGTTCATCGGCGAAGGCGACGATCGTCGAGCGATTGGCCACGACCTCGCCGGCCTCGAGCATCTTGTCCAGTTCGGCCGTCGTGACGCCGAGCGCCGCGGCGAAGATCGTGAAGGCACCCGACATGCGGTCGCCGATCTGTCCGCGCAGTTCTTCGGCCTGGACCTTGCCCTTCGACATGATCTGGGTCAGCGCCTTGAACAGGCCCCCCATGTCTTCCTGGCTGACTTTCATCACGCGACCGGCCTCGGCCATGGCCATGAAGGTTCGGCGCGTGTCCTCGATCGTGAAGTTGGCGGCCTGGGCGGCGAAGGCGAACTTGCCGTATTCGTCCGAGAGCACCGAGAACTGGACGCCCAGTCGCATCGCCTCGCCGCGAAGCCAGGCAATCTCGCCCGCGACGCGCGCCGTGTTCTGGGCGAAGACGACACCCAGTCGGGACTGCGTCGCCTCCAACTGGGTGTAGGTGTTGATGACGCTGATGATCCCGCCGATCGCGGCGTACAGACCGACGTATCCGGCGGCCAGGGACAGCACTTCACCGCGCAGCCGCTGGAACAGGTTCATCGCCTGCCGCGACTCGCCGTAGATCGCCTTGAACGAGTCGCGCAGACGGAAACCCTGGCCCGCTGCCTGCTGCATGGCGGCACCGGACGTCGATGTCACCGGAACGAACTGGCGCACGCCTGCCGTCGCCTGCTGTGTGACGACGTTGGCCTGACGCTGAGCGGCGACGTACTGGCCCAGGTTACCGCGCAGCTGGTTCAGAGCCGCACCCTGGGCCAGATACTCCTGCTTCGCCGCACGCGATGCTGCCTGTGCGAGCAGGAAGGCCGTCTGTTGCTCGCGCGTCGGGGCTTCGGTGCTGCGGATCGCCGTGGCGAGTTTGTTGGCCTCGGCCTGGGCCTCACGCCACGCCACCTTTGCCGCATCCACGGCGGCGATCTGCTGACGGTAGGCACTGGTCACGCCCGCCGCACTGGTCGGCGACGCCACGGCTGTCGAGCCGCCTGCCTGCCGGCCGAGAGCCGCGTTCAGCCGTTCGATATCACCGGCAGCGCGCGCAGATGCGGCAGCAACGGCCGCCTGCGTCGCTTCGACACCGCCGAGGGCTGCCGACGCCTTGTTGGCGAGCCCGGCGATCTGACTGAGTTCTTCGTTGGCACCGGCCAGGGCGACGCGGCTCTCATCGGCGGCGTCGGCTGCGGCCGACAGTTGTGACCGCAGCAGTCCTTCGTTTCGCTCGGCAGCCTTCAGCGCCACATTGGCTTCGTTCAGCGAGACCTTGAGCGCGTCACGACTGGCGCGGGCGGCGTCCGTCGCCGTCTTGTCCTTGCGCTGCTCTGCGGTGAGCGCGGCCACGGCGGCGCGCTGCTTGTCGTATGCTGCTTTCGCGGCTTCGGTGGCGGCCCGCGCATCGGCGGCGGATTTGGACGCCTTCTCAAGCGACGCACTCAGTTTCTCCTGATCCTGAGCGGCGCGGGCGGCGGCGGCATCCAGTCGGCCGACAGCGGCAGCGGCCTTGTCCAGTTGCCCGGCGACCTTGTTCAGGGCCGCGAGACCACGAGCTTCGCGATCCAGGGCCGCGAGTTCATTCTTGAGTTTGCCCAGGAGACCGTCGGTCTTTGCGGCAGACTGGCCGACATCCTTTTGGACATCGGCCAGTTCGCGCAGGGCGTTCGCGACAGAGTCAACCGCCTTCGTGGCCTGCTCTTTGGCCTTGATGACGAGGTTGACGTCGCGATTAGCCATCCGAGAGATCCTTCATCGTCCTGTCGAAATCACTCGACGCCTTCTTGCTCAGCACTGCCGAGACCGCCTTGTTCACGAGTTTCGCCTGTAGGGCCTGCAGGGCGTTGACCCGCTCGACCACGAGAGACGCTTCCTCCCAAACACGGCGCAGGGGATAGAACTGCGCGTGGGGGTGGCCGTGATCCAGGAGAAGGCTCACCTGGCGACGCACCCCCCAAATCCACTCGTCTAGGCTTTGAGGCCCCTGAGCAGACTTGTTGCGCCTCCGACTGCGCTTAGGACGATCTCGAGCACTTTTCCCGCGCCGCCCTCGGCCGCGAACGTCAGTTCGGCGACCTTTTCGAGCAGCACGAGTTGGGTGGACGCCGGAATCTTGAGGGCGGGCCCCACGTTTTCCGGCGGTTCGTCCGACGCGACGACCAGAATATCGGCAGCCACTTCGGGAAGGGCCGAGAGCAGACCTGCACCAATGGCGCCGGCTGCCGAGAGATCCTGGTCAGTGTTGCCGGACAGGTCGGCGAAGGCGGCCGTGATCGGAGCCTTGTGGCGTTCGATCAGGCCCATGATGTCCACCAGGTTCAGGCCCCGGACGGCGTGTTTGCCGCCCGGAACCGGAACCTCGACCTTGGACGCGAATGCGATGTCGGCGAGTGCCATCGTCAATCGCCCCCTTAAACCGTGGACGCCTGGCCATCCGCATACACGGGGGCCAGATCACCCTTCTTCAGGACTTCGATGCTGAACGGCAGGGTCAGCCAGTCGTCCGCCTTCAGGGCGAAGTCGCCGTTCGGGGTCAGTTTCACCCAGGGCATGAAATAGTCGGTCTTGGGTCCGACCGGGTTGAACGACTTGAAGTGCAGCGCACCCTCGATCGTCTTGTTGCCCGAGATGACCTGTTTCCGGGTCGACGCCGCCACGTTGTAGGTGATCGTGGCAGGATCGCCGGCCTCGATCGTGCCGCCTTCCAGGAAGGTCACGGTGCCGTATTCCGCGTCGATGACGTAGTCGACACCCGCCACATAGGTGACCGGCGTGCCGCCTGCGCCGTCGGTCACGACCACGGAGGCGATCTTGCGATGACCGGTCGGACGATTAGCCGTCACGCCCAACTGATAGGTACCAAACGCGATTGCGGCGACGGTGTCGACGACGGCAGTGGCCGACGTCACGGCCAGGCTGGACGACGTGCCCAGGAAGAACAGGGCGACGTTCTCGTAGTCGATGTTGTCGGTGACGACGGTGCCGGACTGCATGAACGACGTCTGGACGGAATCGTCCTTGAACCGAACGCCGTGGTCGGCGTCCATGTGTTCCAGCACTTCGCTTTCCGAGGTCAGGGTGAACTCGGGCGTGTTGCCGATATAGCGACGCGCGGTCGGCGTCTGGGTGTTGGCGAGGAACGGAGCGAAGGAAACTTCCCCCGAACCGTAAGTGTGCTGCTTGATCATCTTCGTCCACTCCTTGAGGGGGTTTTCACTTCTAACGTGAGAATGTCGTCAAGCAAAGGGCTGTTCGACATCCTCGGCCAGGGTCAGGGTCAAGGTGAACCAGAAGAACGCCTTGTCCGAGTTGACTCCGTCCGCGGGACGCACGACCGGCGAGCCGATCGCGAGTTTGGTGACGCAGGGCATGGTGCTGCCGAGACCGAGAATATTCGGTTCCCGCCCGTTGCTGCCGCCCTTGCGTTTGCCTTCCTTGGCGAGACATTTGATGACGTCGGCCACCAGCATGTCTGCGTTGTCGGTCGGGTCTTCAAAATCGTCATCGGCGAAGCCCTGAATGAGCAGATCCCATTCGCCGACCCGCTGCGAGTCGTGGTCCGGTGCCAGCAGCGCGTCGAGCGCACGAGGATGTTCGAGGATACTGACCATCGGGATCGGGTCATTGTCGCCGAACTGCAGCCGGCCACGGAAGACCCGCCTCTGCGCCTTGCCGCTCGTTTTGGTGAAATCCGCCAGGTCCGCCACATACCCATTGGCGGGTGTCACGGTCTTGATCGCCGCGGTGAGCGCCTTCTTGACGCGCAGGCGAAAAGGTTCGTCGGCCATCAGTTCAGGCTCCCCAGGTCCAGCAGACGGTTGAACTCGCGCTCGAGAAAGTCAGCCATCGGCTCGGCGACGTCCTCGGCAACCGAACGAAACACCTGGTCGACACTCGGCCCGTACAGAAGGTAGAGGTTTTCGCTCAGCTTCTTCGGCTTGTAGGCACCCTTTGGGGGGCCGCCTGATGTGCGGATCGCGAGCCCGGTGTTGCCGTTTTTCAGTTTGAACGTGAATGTTCGGCTCATGTAGCGAGCCACGCCCGGCTTCACTTCGACCCGCACGCCCTTGCCTTTCTGGCCGCCAGTGATGAACCGGGCCAGAGATGTCGCTTCACCCCGGCCACGGATCACGGCTTCAAGATCATCCGCACTGGCCTTCTTCACGATCGACAGCCGTCCATCGGCCGACGACAGGTATCGAGCGGGGAAGTTGACCTGACCGCGCATCTCTCGCGCTGACGCGGTGCGGGCTCGCTCGCTTGTTCGGTTCACGGCGCGTGCAGCGGCAATGCGGATATTTGCCGGTATGGATTCGATGTCGCTGATCACGGACTGAAGCCCGCCCGACACCGACAGGAACACGAAGGAATCGGCCATCAGATGACCCCCGTCAGAATGTCGGCGTAGGTCGGATTGACGGCCGGGGTCGCCGCAGCCTTCAGCGCGGCGAAATCGAATGTCCGGGTCTTCTCCTGCGTCATCGCCGTGACCTGGGCGAAGACGAACTCATCGTCAGCCGGGTCGCTCTCGCCCACGCGATAGCCTTCCTCGACAGTCAGCAGCAGCACTGCCCCTGTCTCGGGCATATCGATTTCCTTGCGATCAAAGCGAACACGCGGTCGCTGATCCAGCATGGCGGCGAGTCCGTTCTCGCCCTCGATCTCACCCTTTGCGAAGGTGACGTGCGGGCGGATGTTGACCAGCAGGGGGGCGCTCGTAGGCGTCAGAAGGTAGAGCGCCGGGACAAGCATCGTACGATGCACATCCCGGCGCATGGCGCGCTTGATGTCACGCCAGCTGCCCATTACTCGGACAGGGCCTTGCGCTGCTCGACGATCCAGCCTTCGGCGGCATCCTTGCTGTCGAAGCCGCCCTGGACCAGGACTTCGCCGTTGACGACGTCGAACTTGCCCGCGCCGCGGTGCTTGGGTGCGAAGGCGGCGAGTTCTTCCACCGAATAGCGGGACGTGCGAACGCCGCCCTGGCCGACGCCGGGACCACCTGCGGCAGGCGGGGTGACCGGCTCACGATCATCCTTGCCGGCCTTGCGCACGGCACGCAGGCCCTCGGGGCCCAGTTCGGCGAACTGTTCGACACGCATCTTGAACGGCGCGTCGGCCGAGGTCTTCACTTCCTCGGGCTTCTCGGGGTCGGGAGAGTGGTGAACGGTGTGGTTGCCCAGCACCTTCACGGTGACGAAATCAGACATCGCGTGAGTCCCTGTTCAGAACGTGAAAGTCCGGGCGACCGACTGGCCGCCCGGTTGCAGGCTTACGCCAGCAGGTCGTTTTCGCCGCTTCCGGGCTTCGCCAGGCGGGCCGCGCGGATGGCCTTGACGATCTCGGCCTTGGTCTTGGCCTCGCCCAGGTCGATCGTCTCGTCTTCGGCCAGGGTCTTCAGTTGCGACACGGTCATGTCAGGCAGACCGTCGCCGGGCGGCAGTTGGCCGACGTCTTCGTCCTCAGCCGCCGTGTCGGGCGCCAGATCCTTCTTGGTCGCGACGCGGATGGCGCGACGATCAATCAAGCGCTGCTCCTGCGCCTCGGTGTAGTCGGCGGTGAAAACGCCCTTCGTCTTCTTGTCGTTGGGACGGGCGAAGACGCGCTCGCCGGCATTGTTCCGATAATCGACGGTGGCGAGGGCCACATACTTCTTGCGAGCCATGCTCGGTATCCTTCTGGTGCGGTGAAAACAAAAGTGGCGGCGACCCCGTAGAGCCGCCGCCGGGCTTATTCGTCGTCGAGGACGGTGGCCTTGAAGGTGCAGTTGGGGCGCAGCGGGATCGGCAGCGGCGACGACTGGTGCATCAGGTAGATGACCGAGGGGTCGGGGTTCGGCCACATCTTGGGGAAGATGTCGATCGCCGTGGCTTCGTCCATCGCATCGACGTCGTAGATCGCACCATAGGCACGAACGCCGCGGGCACCCGGCGCGACCAGAAGGATGTCCTTCGGATCGAGCAGGTCGACCATCACGCCGTTGTCGTTCTCGACTTCATCCTTGTAGACGAAGACCTCGATCCCGGCACCGACGGTGCCCAGGCGGGTGATCGGCTCATCGTAGCGGATGATGCCGGTCTGGACGTTCACCTGGTTCCCGCGAACCGTGGTGTCCATCTCGGCGATGACTTGCTTGTTCTTGTTGAAGAACGGAGCGACCTCGGCACCGAGCCACAGTTGCGACGGGAAACCGCCGCGCGTCGCCAGGCGCATCGTGTTCGCCCAGGTCTGAATGTCGTCCAGAATCGGGTGATCCGGGTCCGACCAGAACGCGGCCGACAGCACGACGGTGTGGCCGGCGTCACGACCGAAGTCCAGGATGACTTCGGGGTTCGGCTGACCCTGATCGCGATCGTATTTGATCGTGACCCGACCGTCGATGAATCCACGCGCGGCCATCCACGCCTCGGTCATCTTGATCGCACGCAGATGGAAGGCCATGACCTCGGCCACGCGCAGGTTGAACCGCTCCTGCAGCGTCAGGGGCGCACGGCGCAGGATTTCGCTCGGACGCGGGGTCCGGGCATCCTGCGGACGAACAGCGTCCTTCGGCTTGATGTAGGGCGGGGTGATCGACTTCACCTTCTCGGCCTTGGCCTTGAAGATCGGCTTGCCCTGCTCGCTGGGCAGCACGAAGGGTGCCATGACGCGATAGGCGTCCGGCAGTTCGGAGATCAGGATTTCCTGATCGTTCGAGAAGAAGGTCTCGGTGAAGAACGTGTCGAGAATGTACGACGGAATCGGGTCCATCCGATCGTCGGTCAGGGTCTCGTACAGTTCGCCCGAAGTCCAGAGTTCGAGTGCCATGATGTGTTTATCCCATCAAAAGTGAAAGATTGGCGCGGCTTAGACCGACAGGGTCTTCGGGCGACGGACGACGATCTGCGTCGGCGAGGGAGCGCCATTGAACGCGGCGAACTTCTCGGCTTCGGTGTCGTAGGACGCCGGCCAGTTCAGCTTGTCGGGGTTGACCACGCCCGAGCGGTAGATGGGAGCCCCGATGTAGCTGGAGCCGGACGGGCTGGCGATGGCCGCGACCGTGAAGCCGATGGCCTGGGTGGTGCCCGAGACAGCCGGGACGATGCGACCCGAGCCGTCGAAGCCAACCGGCGTATAGGCCGGAATGGTCTGCGATGCAGCGACGATCAGATCCTGGGTCAGAGGGGCGGGGTAGTCGCCAGTCCACAGGGGAATGTCGACGGCCGTGATGTCTTCGCTCCACTGAGCCGGGACGCCAGCGCCCGCCGAACGATCGGTGATGTTGACCATGGTGGTCGTTCCTTATTCGAGAGGGATGATCGGGGGTTAGGCGGCCTTGGGACGCTTGTGACCGCGCAGGGCGAAGACGGAGTCGGCCTTGGAAGCCTTCTCACCGTTGCCGTCGTCGCCTTCACCGCCTTCGCCCAGGTTGGGGTTTTCAGTGCGGTTCATGGCATCCGCGAAAGCGTTGCCCACGCCGGCACCGGAAGCCTGGGGAGCGGCCTCGGTGGGCAGGTCGGCGAGAACGGCGGTCGTTGATTCGGCATCCATGCCGCCCTTCAGGGCCAGCGACAGGGCGGCCTTCGGACGATCCTTGGCTTCGTCCGATGCCAGAATGGCGCTGATGCGGGCACGCTCGGCGGTTGCGCCTTCGGTGCGAGCGGCGGCCAGGGCCGTCGCGTGGTCGGCAGTGGCCTTGGCCACGGCGCTGTCGATGTCGGCCTGGGTGAGATCGGCCATGGTCTCGTCTCCTTCTTGAGGGTTGAGGCTGGCCGAGAAGTCAGCCAGGGCGTCGTCGAACGGGCCGATCTTGTCAGCCAGTCCGATCGACAGTGCTTCCGGGGCGCTGTAGGTCAGGGCTTCGGTGTCCCGAACCGCCTGCTCATCCAGTCCCCTATTCCGCGCCACGCAGGCGACGAAAATGCTGTAGATGTCGTCGATGCGCGCCTGGATGCGCGCCTTCACGTCGTCGGGCAGGGCGGCGTACGGATTGCCGTCGACCTTGTGCTTGCCGGCGTAGATGAAGGTGATCGAATATCCGGCCTGCTCCATCGCCTTCGACACGTCGAAGTGGGACGTGACGACGCCAACCGATCCGACGCCGCCTGTGCGGCTGACCGTGACCTCATCGGACGTGCTGATGATCGAGTATCCAGCCGAATAGGCGCTCTCATGCGCGTAGCCGCGCACGGGTTTGCGGTTCGGATAGTCCCGCATCTTGTCGCAGAGTTCGAAGTTGCCCGCGACCATGCCGCCGGGCGTGTCGCAGACCAGGGCGATCCCCTTCACTTCGGGGTCGCGCTGACCACGCTCGAACGCGCGCCAGATGTATTGATACCCGGTCGCCCAGGAACCGAAGTTGTAGGAGAAGTCGTTCAGCAGAACGCCCTTCACCGGGATCAGCAGAACGCCGTCCTTGACGACATAGGGACGGTAGGCCGCGCGCCAGTCGTCCGGCGCGAACCAGAAGCCGTCCGTATCCATCTTCGGCTGATCGGTGGCGGCGTCGATCCGCGACTGGATCTGCGACGCCTGCTGCAGACACGCAGCGAACATCAGTTGCGCTTCGGGTGCGACCAGGACGGGCTCGTTGTTCTGGAAGCGAGCGGCGAAGGGGTTGGCGTTGGTCAGGCTCACGATTCACGCTCCTGCGGTGTGCCGCTGAGGGCGTTCTCGGCGTCGCTCATGGCCATGGAGAAGACCGACGGAATATCGAGTTCAGAGTCGTTCGCCATCTCGCGAGCGATCTGACGCGAGACCATTCGCCAGTCGCCGCCATGAAGACGCGCGATGACGTTTTCCTTGGTGTTCAGCCCGTTCTTGAGTTGCAGCACGAGGGCCTGCGTCTCTTTCAGGGGTTCGATCAGACCTGCGCCCGCGCCGATCCAGTCGCAGTTCGAATAGGCTTCGGCGTTCAGGCCCTCGTAGAAGGACGGGACCACGCGACGCTTCAACGTCTCGAGTTGGTTGGCGTTGATCTGTTCTTCCAGCCACAGGCGATAGGCGAAGTTGGCCGTGCGATCGGCCACGCGTTTCTTGCGCGACGCCAGGTGCTTCTCGGTCTCGCCGCGGCTGGCGCGGGCTGACGAATAGTTCGTCTGGCTGTAGTCGCGCGAAAGCTGCTCGTAGCTGACGTTCAGCGCCGAGGCGACGTAGCGCAGCACTGACTGCTCGAACTTGTCGCCTGCCGGGCTCTCGGCACCGGGGTTCTTCAGGTTCAGCTTCGTGCCGGGCATGAAGACCGGTATCTTCACGCCATCGATCGTCAGGTTCTTGGACGCACCGGAGTATTCCTGGATCGCGGCCAGATACTCGCGCATCCACTCGATCGAGGGGTTCGCAGACTGGTCGTTCCCGCCCATCGAACGGAAAATGTCGGCGGCCGGCAGTTCGGATTCGATGCTGGCGGCGTAGGTGGCGGCCAGGACGGCGCGCTGAAGTTCAACCTTGCGGAAGCCTTTCAGCATCTTCATCTCGGACAGGGCCGCTGCCATGCCGCTGATGCCGCGCGACTGGTCCGGCCGCATCTGCTCGTAGATGTGCAGGATCTGCGGGCGACCCCAGGGCTTGCGGGCCATGACCCGCTTCCAGATGTAGGATTGCGGGTTGGTGAAGTCGGAGGGATGGCCCATCCGAATGTGGTAGGCGATCGGCGCACCGCGCATGTCGCGCTCGACGCCGCGGCGAATCTTGTTGGACCGCCACTGATTGAACGGATTGCTCAGACGATCCGTGTCGACCATCTGGATCGCCGTGCGGCAGGGACGGCCGTCGTTCGGCATCCATTCCGCCGAGGCCAGCACTTCGCCGCCCGCCAGGTCTACGCCCACGGCCAGTCGGACGATGTCGGTCAGGGTCTTGACGCGCTGCGCGTCCAGCCAGCACTCGGGGCTCTCGGCCGTCAGGTGGAAGCGGGTCTCGACTTCCTCCTGGTATTCTTCTTCCCAGACCGGATCGCGCTTGCCGAACAGCACCGCCGACATCGGCTTGGCGTTTAGCAGATAGGTCGCGCCGACGATGTTGTCCTTGTGCAGCGTGCTCGCGCCCTGGATATGGGCGTCGTTCCGCAGCATGTCGCGCACACGGGCATCGACGGTCGGCTTCTCGGGCAGGATTTCGGCGTCGGCCGAACGGATCGACGGCGCCCACAGCGCCAACTGGTCGAAGGTGCTCGAGCCCTCATAGGCCGCATCGCCCCCCACCGCGACCGCCGACACGGCGGGGGGCGCGACTGCATCGACCAGGGCGGGGGAGGCACCGGTGTCGAGCAGTTCTGCAAGGTCCGACGGAATATCCATCAGACGAACATCGGACGCATGGGCCCGCTCATCGGCGTGGTGCCGGCGATCTCGGCTTTCAGGTCCGAGATGTATGCACGCAGACGGCTGACATTGGCGGTCGTATAGGTGACGCTTTCACCGTTCGAGTCCTGAACACGCTGAATGCCTCGACCCGTGAGGATTGAGTGCAGCGCGGCTTCGGCTTCGACCAGTCGTTCGGCAGCAGTCATGCGCGGATGGGCCCTCGGGGAAATCCCGACACCCTATTACGCCGCAAACGCTACAACTTTCAAGTCAAACGCGACTTTCTACTTTCTATTGAAAGTCAGGTCAAGTCTTTGGCCAGGTCGGCGAAAGACTTCCTGGGCTTCGCGGGCTCGATCAGACCGGCGGTTGCCTTGGGATCGAAGACCATGTCGTTCTCATCCCAGGGTGCGGCCCAGGACGGCGGTTTATCCCAGTCGATCCGATCCCAGCGGAAGACGACCCAGGGGGCGTTTGTCGCGATGTCCGGCGGACGGATGGCGACCGCGACGGCATAGTAGGCCAGATCCCACGCTTCGTTGCGGCGCTGGCGTGGGTTTTCCCAGCCCTTCGCCGTACGGATTTCGGTCGTCATCTGCGCGTAGAACCACTCGGGCATCCACTTCGGATAGCGCAGCATCCCGCCGCCCGGCTCGGCCTGATCGACACGGCGCGCGAGCATCAGGTCCACAGTGTCTTTCAGGCCATTCGACTGCAGCCGCAGCACCGGCACGTCACCACGCACCGGGCTATCCTTGTCCTTATGCTGCTGGTCCGGCCAGGAGACGGCGGTGCGCGGGGCCTTGGGCGATCCGTCGCCCTTCAGCAGAAGCACGCGGCGGTGCAGACCCTCGCCGCCGTCCCGCAGGCGTCGCCACCAGGCATAGGCGTTCGTGGTGAAACCCTCGCGGCCGGCACTGTCCGAGCCTGTCGCGCGGATCGACATCATCCGCCCGGTCGCGTCGTCCACGGGATAGGACTTGCGAACCACTTCCTCGGTGATCCGGTCCCAGTCCTCGGCATAGGCGGCGGGATTGATCATCTCGCGTTCACCGTCGGCGTTCAGGCGGGCCGAGCGGGTGATCTTGAAACCGTCGATGACGACGATGTCCTTCTCGGCCGTGAAGCCGTGAACCTGGACGACGAACGCCCGCGCCTGAACGTCTACGGTCGCGATCAGGAAGCGGACCCCGCGAGGCACGGTCGGGCTGTCTTCGGTCGAACCCCAGTCCTCGGCCCTGTTCTTCATGTCTTCCGGCGCCCGCTCCGACAGCCGCGACTTGGCGATATAGAACTCGCCCTGGTCGGTCGTGATCGTCTTGCGCAGCGGCAGTTCGTCCCCGGTGTCATCGTATTCCTGCTCGGCACGCAGGTAGTTGAGCACGATCTTGTCCCAGTCCTGGAAGATCGCAGCGGGCCCCTTCATCCAGAACGAAGCGATGTCGGAGCGGGCCACACGCTCCCCGTTGATCTGGACGATGTCTCGGCTCTCGGGACGCCAGACCATGCCGTCCTTGACCCACCGACCGCCGCTGTTCAGTTCTTCCTTATGGCCCGGAACCATGTCGAACTGGCAGTGTGGGCACCGCAGCGTGACCATCTCGGCCGCTTCCATGTGGTCGGTGCTCTTGGGATAGTTGAACAGTTTGAAAGACGGCTCGAAACTGGCGTGGCAGGAGGGACATTCCCAGTACCAGCGCCGCCTGTCGCCGCGGTTGTAGAGCGAGAAGATGCCCTTGATCGGCGGGGCCTCATGAGGCGTTTTCGGACGCCACTTGGGATCGGCGATTTCCTTGTCCGGGTTGGGTGAGGACTCGGCCACGGTCATGCGGAAGCGCTTGAACGATTCGCCGCGCTTGTCGGTCAGGTCGAACGCGTTGCCTTCACCGTCGATGTTATCTTCGATCCGGTCGTAGTCCATGATGAAGTTGATGCGGACAGTCTTGCCGGACAGGTTGGTCGCCGTCGGCCAGCTGATGATCAGGTTCATCCCCGAGATGAACGCCTTGTCGAAGGTGTTGTCGTTCTGCCGGCCGGGCTTCAGCAGGGCGCCGATTTCCTTGCTGTCCCGCAGCATCTTGCCCAGTTCGCGTTTCGACCAGTCCCGCCCCGTGTGTTGGGTCATGTGAACGATCTGCAGGTCAGTCGGGTCGGTCTTGGCCGTGTGGGCGACCAGGTTGAGCGCCATCTGGGATTTCAGCGAGCGGGCCGGGCCGACGAAGATGACGCCTGTGAAATCCAGGCTCGTCATCAGTTCCTGCGGCTCGACGATGTAGGGAGCCTTCTTCTCGGACCAGTAGCCGACGTAAGACCCAGGTTGGCGGATGAAGACATACTTCTTCGCCGCCTCGACGACGTTCAGCCGCTCGTTGGGCCGAGCCGCTTCGAAGGTCTGGGCGACCATTTGCTCGATCGAGGCGAACATCAGGCGAGCATGTCTTCCAGGTCGTCGCCATCATCATAGTCACCGATGGCGTCGAGTTCGTTCTGCTCGATCTCACCGTCCAGTTCGGTGATCGTGCTCTGGGTCCGCCGCTTCCTGGGCATCTTGATCAGTTTCTTGGTGATCTCATCCTGCAGATCGGAAACGCTGGCGGTCAGCGCCTCGTATTGCTCGGCAGTCATCATGTCCTTGCCGGGCAGGTTCTCGATCCAAAGCTGCATGGCGTCCTTCATGGTCATGGCCACGTCGCCCAGGACCGCGAGCACGTCTTCGTCCTTCCAGGTGTGCCGGGCGCGTTCTTCCCACCGCTGCTTGGCCAGTTTGGCGTCCCAGAACATCTTGTTCAGGTGCGGGGGGATGTTGTTGCCGTTCAGGCTCGACAGGTAGTCCATCAGGTCCACCTTCGGGGGGACCAGATAGGAGGCGGCCGTGACGAAGTCCCACAGAGGGACCGGGCGGTTCTGGTGCGTGCCCCATTCCATGACCGGGCACTTCCGAAGCGCCTTGTGGATCGCCCGCTGCTCCTTGCGGAACACATCGGCCAGGAACTTCACGCCGACCGGGCGATAGAACATCCCCTTGTCCGGCAGTTCGATCTTGCCGTCAGCCTCGCCAGCCGCCCGAGCCGCGATCTTGGCAGCCGCTTCCTCTCGCGTCGGTCGACCCCGACGACCCTTCACGGGCACGATCGTCTTCGAAACGACGTCGGTATCGATGTCTAGAAAGTCCAGGTCGTCGATCATCCCAGGATCTCCGACAGGTCGGACGGATAGCCCAGGACGGCGGCGACCCAGGCATCAATCTCTGCTTCGGCCCAGACCGTGACTCGGCTGCTGAGTTTGCGCCGGGCCGGAAAATCGCCCCGCTTCTCTCGCCGATAGATTTCCGTTTTCGACAGCCCGGTCTTCGACTTGACGGCGGGGAGACGAAGCAGGCCGGGCATCTGTGGTTCTCACTGGGTCAAACGAGACCTAGCGGATAATCACTTCTAATGTGAAAGACAACCCGGAAAGTTCACCCGAGCAGGTCGGCCAGGTCGTCCTGACGAAGAAGCCACGCGGAATACCATTCCATCATCGCGCGCCGCTGCGGCATCCAGCGGGCGTTGTTGTAGGCGCTGCGGACCTTGTTGGAAGGAACGTGGGCTAACTGGCGCTCGATCCAGTCCTCCTGAAAGAGCGTGCTTTCGTTCAGCACGGTCGAGGCCAGAGAGCGGAACCCGTGAATGGTCGCGCGATGATGATAGCCCATTCGATAGAGCGCGTAGAGCATGGTGTTCTCAGAAATCGGTTTGCCCCGCACGCCGGGCAGAACCCAGTGACTGTCGCCGGCAATGACCTTGAGTTGGGCAAGCAGTCCCTGGACATGAGGCGTCAGCGGAACGATGTGCTCCCGGCCCATCTTCATCCGTTCGGCCGGCACCCGCCAGATGTCCTTTTCGATCTCGGACCACTGCGCCATTCGCATCTCACTGGTGCGAACGAAGGTGTGCATCACGACCTCGACGGCAAGACGGGTCTGCTTTTCACCGTCATAGGCGCGCAGTTTGATCAGGAACTCAGGAACGTCTGCGACCTTCAAACTGGCCTGGTGCTGGACCCTGGGCGCGGGCTTCAGCGCACCGACCAGATCCGCGGCCGGATTGCGCTGCGCCTTGCCGCACGCGATGGCGTAGCCGAAAATCTGACTGACGTTCTGCAGGGACCGCTTGGCCATGTCGATCGCCCCGCGGCCTTCGACCTTTCGAATGGCCGCCAGAACGTCTTGGGCACCGATGTCTTCGATCGGCGACTCGCCCAGGTCAGGGAAGACGTCGCGCTCGAGCCGACGCCGCACGCGTTCAAAGTGCGGGAGGGCCCATCGCACCTTCATGCCATCCAGCCATTCGTCGGCGACGGCCTGAAAGGTCGGTCGGTTGTCCGGGGCCTGCTCCGCAACCGCCTTGGCCCTCGGTGACGGGTCTTTGCCGTCAGCCAGTTCCTTCCGCGCGGCTGCCCGTCGTTCGCGGGCCTCGGCCAACATGACGTCGGGGTAGGCACCCAGGCTGATCGTCTTCTGCCTGCCCTCGAACCGATAGGACAGGCGCCAGAGCCGGGCACCGTTGGGCTGGACCAGTAGGTGCATCCCCGCGCCGTCGGTCATTTTGTAGGCGGTCGCTCGGCCACGGGCGTTCTTGCAGGCGGTGTCGGTCAGCGGCATTTGTTGGTATCCCGGCAAGTCCGGGGACAATACCAACAGGCCCTACCAACACAAGTGCGGGCTCCTATGGTCCGGCTTGGTCCAAACAAAAGCCCGATTTTCCGAAAAATGCCAGTCGCAACGGGTGTTTGCGGATCGCGCTGGTTCTTTCTGGTCCAAACGGTGAAGGGGAATGGTGCCGGTTGCAGGAACCACAGTGTTTGAAAAGGCATCACAATCCGGTGCGCTACCAACGAAACTACCAACACAAAAACGGGCTGCGGATAGTGCCAGTTTGGACCAGCAGGTGCCGTGTGCTATTCATCAACCCGGTGCTGTGAGGGGTCAATGGGAAAGCCGGGCTTCAACATTCTGGTCGCAGTGGCGGTCATCGGGGTCTGCGTTTGGGTCTCGCAGTGTGTCGATTTCGACACGAGCGATGCCCGCTCTGCTAAATCCCAGGTCGATACTGCCGGCCTTCGGACCCAGGCAGCCGATGTCGTCAGGGCCGCTGGCTATTGGTGCGATCCGCCGACTGAGTTGCGTGAGGGCCTTTGGGGCCAGTCCGCCAATCGCACGGCCTATGTCCTGGTCTGCGACGATGGGGCCGACCGGTTCGCGCGCTACGAGATCGCCATGAATCCGACAACGGGCGCTGGCTCGGTTCGACCGCTCTGATGAATGTCGGATTCCGCGTTGACAGGGCTGCGATGCGGCCTATAAATGACTTTCACTTTAGAAGTGACTTTCGATGACTGCGGCAGAGATTTTTCAAACGACGGGGCTCGATCGCACCGACAGCCAGCGGATGGCCGCAGAACTGATCGACGCCCCAGCCATCGTCGTCACATCTTTCCGAGCCATGTCTTCCATCGGAGCGTATTCGGTCGACGAAATGATCGAACGCCTTCGCGCTGTCAGGATGATGGCGAAATGAGAATCGTCGACCGCGCCACCTTCCTCGCCATGCCCGCAGGCACGGTGTTCATGAAGTGGCCCGAGCAGCCTGCGGACGGCAGCTATCACGACCTGGCCCCAAGTGGTCGGGTGCAGATCAAATGGGACACCTGCGGCCAAGATTTCGTTTGCCAGGATCTCGAACCGTTCCCGGAAGGGTGGCAGGATAGCGGCGACATCTCTGATGATCGCATCGCCATGTTGCACGGCGAGGAAGGCAAGCCTGCCGACTATGACTGCGCCGGTCGCGATGGACTGTTCGACCGTGAACAACTTTTTCTCGTGTGGGACAAGGAGGCCCACGCGAAACTGATCGCACTGCTTCAGCAGGCGTTCGAGTGCGCTGAAGAAGGGACGATTGTGCCGAGATGAGCGATATAAACTATCCCCATATCCGGCTTTGCGGAGGCCCGCTCAGCGGAGAGGTACGATACAACCACGTCGGCGAGATTCTGCTCGTTCAAGAACTGCCGCGCCCCGACTGGCGAGCCCCACCTGATAAGCCTGCTGTTTGGCCTCCGAAGATCGGTCGCTACAAGGACGCCGGCCGCGCGGGTCGCGATGGGTTCTGGCGGTTCGAATGGGCCGGATGGTATTGATGCATCCTGCAATAATTGCAGGTGCCCGGATACTGGGTCCGAGATGCGGAGGCTGGGATGACGTGCGACCACGTCTGGATCGAAATCACGAAATCCTCGGACGGCAAGGCTCCGTATCGCATGTGCTCCCGCTGCGGTGAGCGCGTCTATCCGCCAATGTCCGAAAGCAGTTCGGACCATTTGCCGAACTGGCTGGCCAATCTTCGTCAGGAACTGGCGGGCACCATGACTGTTCCCGATGGCATAGATATCATGGCTCCAACCGACGAAATGTGGGACGCGGACACCCCCAT
>Ga0209066_10000390_pt1 | contig 65250 bp, 72 predicted proteins | sample All_14_2_FD_187198 | JGI IMG/M metagenome (GOLD analysis project Ga0209066, IMG submission 187198) | Freshwater microbial communities in response to fracking from Pennsylvania, USA - Allegheny Zone_MetaG_DW_15 (SPAdes) (version 2) ...
ATCCCGCCCTGGCCGAGGTCGGCGAACTGCTGGACGGCTTTGCCCGGGTCGATCGCGGCCTGCTGGTCGAGCGCAAGAGCGCCGCCGTGGCGATCCACTACCGCGCCAGCCCGGCCTCGGGGCCGGCGGTTCTTGAACTGGTCCGTCGCCTGGCCCGCGAGCATGAGCTGGTCCTGCAGGAGGGCCGCATGGTCGCCGAGCTGCGCACGCCGGGCCCGGACAAGGGCGAGGCGCTCAAAGCCTTCATGGCCGTCGAGCCCTTCGCCGGCAGCGTGCCGCTGATGATCGGCGACGACCTGACCGATGAAGACGCCTTTGCCTCGGCCATCGAACTGGGCGGCGCGGCGATCCTCGTCGGCCCGCCCCGCCCGTCCCTGGCGCAATGGCGCCTGACCAGCCCCGACGCCCTGCTGTCCTGGCTCGGCGCCGCCCTTTCCACCCAGCAGTCACTACCCTTCCAGGAGACCGTATCGTGAGCCGTCTGATCGTTGTTTCCAACCGAGTCGGCCTGTCGCGCGATGTCGGCGGCGGCGCGGTCGGCGGGCTTTCCGCGGCCATCACCGCCGCGCTCCGTGAAAACCAGGGCGTCTGGTTCGGCTGGAGCGGCGAGACCATCCCCCAGTACACCGGCCAGCTGTCTCTGGACCGGATCGGTGATGTCACCGTCGCCAAGGTCGATCTGGAAGAGCAGGACGTCGATGAATATTACAACGGCTACGCCAACCGCACCCTCTGGCCTCTGTTCCACAACCGCATTGATCTGACCGCCTATGAGCGCAACTTCGGCGCCGGCTATGCCCGGGTCAATCAACGCTTTGCCGAAGCCCTGCGCGCCCTGGTGGCTCCGGGGGACACCCTGTGGATCCACGACTACCACCTGATCCCGCTGGCGGCCGAGCTCCGCAAGCTGGGCTTCACCAACAAGATCGGCTTCTTTCTTCACATCCCCTGGCCGGCGCGCCAGTTGCTGACCACCCTGCCCGGCCACAAGAAGCTGGTTGAGGCCTTGTTCGAATATGATCTGCTGGGCTTCCACACCGATGAGTGGCTGTCGGCCTTCAAGGGCTATCTGACCCAAGAACTCGGCGTCAGCGTCGACGAGAACGGCGTCGCAGAGGCCTTCGGTCGCAAGACCCAGATCGGCGCCTTCCCGATCGGGGTCAACCCGAAGGACTTCGCCCCGGAAGCCGCCTCCGACGCCTCGATCGAGGCCCAGCGGCGGATGGAGGAAAGCCTGTCCGGTCGGCAGATGATCATCGGCGTTGACCGGCTCGACTATTCCAAGGGGCTGGAAGAGCGGTTCCAGGCCTATGAGCACTTCCTTGAGGATCACCCGGAGTCCCGGGAGAAGGTCTTCATGCTGCAGATCGCCACGCCGAGCCGCGATTCCGTCGCCGCCTATCAGGACCTGCGAGGCCGGCTGGACGCCGAGGCCGGCCGGATCAACGGTCGCTTCGCCAGCCTGGACTGGGTCCCCCTCCGCTACGTCAACAGCGGCTATCGGCAGGATGAGCTGGCCGGCATCTACCGCTCGGCCCGCGCTGCCCTCATTACCCCTCTTCGGGACGGGATGAATCTGGTGGCCAAGGAGTACGTCGCCGCCCAGGACCCTGCGGACCCGGGAGTGCTGATCCTGTCACGGTTCGCCGGCGCCGCGGCCCAGATGACTTCGGCGCTCATCGTCAATCCCTACGACCGGGAAGAGACCGCCGACGCCATCCACAGGGCCCTGAACATGGACCGCGCCGAGCGAATCCTGCGCTGGCAGGCCCTGCAGGAAGGTCTGGAAGCCGAAAGTCTCGACCACTGGTGGCAGAGTTTTCTGGACGCCTTGTCCGAACGCCCCAGGACCCCCGCGATGATCGCGCGGATCGGCGGCGCCGCGGCCTGAGGATGATGGCTTGACGCCGACCGGCGGCGCTCCGATGGTCGCCCGGTGATCAGCTTCCTGACCAGCTTCGCCGCCCTGACCGCCATCATCGCCGGCCGCTATGTGCTGACGGCCGGCCTCATCTACGGACTGGTCCAGCGCCGCCCTGACCGCCCAACCCCGCCGCCCGGAGCTGTCCGCCACGAAATTGTTCTGTCGCTGGCCTCATCGGCCGTCTACGCCCTGCCCGCGGCGCTCGTCGTCGAGGCCTGGAAGGCCGGGCACACCCTGATTTACACAGACTGGCAGGCCTATCCCTGGATCTGGCTGCCGCTATCGGCTCTGATCTATCTGCTCATCCAGGACGCCCACTACTACTGGGTGCACCGGCTGATGCATCACCGGAAACTGTTTCGCTGGTTCCATGCCGGGCACCACCGGTCCCACACGCCGACGGCCTGGGCGTCCTTCGCCTTCGACCTGACCGAAGCGGCCATGGTCGCCTGGGTCCTGCCCCTGCTGGTCTTTTTCATTCCGATCCATACAGGCGTCATCCTGTTCCTGCTGATCGGCATGACAGCCACCGCGACCCTGAATCACTGCGGGGTCGAGATTTTGCCGGCCAGATTCGTCCGCGGGCCCATCGGCGGCTGGCTGATCACCGCCAGCCACCACGGCCTGCATCACAAGCGGATGCTGACCAACTTTGGCCTGCACTTCAGGATCTGGGATCGCCTGATGGGGACGGACGTCATGCCCGATCATCCGCCCCCGACCCAGGTCAAAAAGCCCGAGACAGCCGCCTAGCGGCCTTCGACGATCGTGATGCTGACCTCGGCCCCGCCCTGCCCGGCGCCGGTCCAGACATCGCCGACCTTCTTTTCAACGGTCGGGCTGCAGGACGCAGGCCCCGCCGCGGGCGAGGTCTGGGTAAAGCAGGTCTGGTCGCCCTGCACGGCCCAGGTTCCCGCGCTGGCCGAGCCGTCAGGGCCTGTTCCGGTGTAGGTGCCGTCCGCATTGATGAACAGTTTGACCTTCGCGTCACCGGGATAGGTGATGACGACGGTATTGCCATAGACCGACGCCATCGGATCAGCGAAGGCCGGTCCGGCCATCACGGCCAGGGCCAGCGCGGCGGCGGTGCTCATTGCCAGAAGTCTCATGGTTCTCTCCCACCAGGTTGTTGGCCCCATCGGGCTGCCGCAGCCTAGCGGCTGAAACCACGTTCGTTAACCATTGTTCTTTCACGGCAGAGGCGCGTCGAGCGGCCGCTGGGATAGGTCGAGACGATGGTGTTTTCGAAGGCCGCCTTGAGAGACCTCGAGCTTTCAGCGGCGGCCGGGGTCAGCATCATGCCGCTGACTGCGACCGCCAAGATGAGTGATCTGGTCATCCCTGAACAACGCTGTCGCGAAGCTTGGGTTGACCGGCATCCGCCCCCGCAAGAGCCGCCGCGCCAAAGTTCACATTGACTTCGCGGCCCTGATCCTTATGTAGAACAGCATTCGGGACAGGTCTGGCGAATCCGCGCCGCCCGCTCGCCCAAGCACGGGCGGTTCCGAATTCAACAGCGTGATAATGACTGATTTTTCCGAACTGGGGCTCTCGCCCCAAACCCTGCAGGCAGTGGCCGAGACCGGCTACACCTCAGCCACCCCCATCCAGGAACAGGCCATTCCCGTCGCCCTCGCCGGGCGTGACGTTCTGGGCATCGCCCAGACCGGCACCGGGAAGACCGCCGCCTTCACCCTGCCGATGATCGATCGCCTCGCGGCGGGACGCAGCAAGGCCCGCATGCCGCGCGGCCTTGTCATCGCCCCGACCCGCGAACTGGCCGACCAGGTCGCCGCCAGCTTCGAGAAGTACAGCAAGTACCAGAAACTCAGCTGGGCGCTGCTGATCGGCGGCGTCTCGTTCGGTGACCAGGAGCAGAAGCTTGATCGGGGCGTCGACGTCCTGATCGCCACGCCCGGTCGCCTTCTGGACCATTTCGAACGCGGCAAACTGCTGATGACCGGGGTTCAGACCCTCGTCGTCGACGAAGCCGACCGCATGCTCGACATGGGCTTCATTCCGGACATCGAGCGCATCTTCAAGATGACGCCGCCGAAGAAGCAGACCCTGTTCTTCAGCGCCACCATGCCGCCGGAAATCACCCGGCTGACCAAGCAGTTCCTGAAAGATCCGATCCGGATCGAGGTCGCCCGCCCGGCGACGACGGCCGAAACCATCACCCAGCACCTGGTGCCGGTGCCGGTGGTCTCGCCCAGCGCCAAGCGTATGGCCCTCCGCGCCCTTGTCGAAATGGCCGAAGTCCGCAACGGCATCGTCTTCTGCAATCGCAAGAGCGAAGTCGATATCGTCGCCAAGTCACTGAACGTCCACGGTCACGACGCCGCCCCCATTCACGGCGACCTGGATCAACAGACCCGCATGAAGACGCTGGAGCGCTTCCGCAGCGGCGATCTGAAGCTGCTGGTCGCCTCCGACGTCGCCGCCCGCGGCCTCGACATCCCGGATGTCAGCCACGTCTTCAACTTCGACGTCCCGCACCATGCCGATGACTACGTCCACCGCATCGGTCGGACCGGTCGCGCCGGCAAGCTGGGCGAGACCTACATGATCGTCACCCCGGCGGACGACAAGAACCTCGACAAGGTCCTCAAGCTGATCGGCAGCACGCCCGACAAGCTGGTCCTGGATCTCGACTGGAACGTCGGCAAGGAAAAGGACCAGCGTCGCAAAGAGATGGACCGCGAACGCGGCGGGTCCCGCGGACGTCCGGAACGCAAGCCGCGCGAGCGCAGCCGTGGCCGGCCTGAGTCCGAAACCTCCGTCGTCAGCATGGACGCCATCGCCGCCGCGCCGCCTTCCGAGGCTGCCGCGAAACCGGCGCCCATCGCCGACACCAAGCCCATAGAAGTTCCCGTCGCACCCGCGCAAAGAGAAGCCCGGGAAGACCGTCCCCGTCGCGAGCGCCCTGCCCGCAACAGGAACCGTCGCGAGGAAGCTCCCGCCGACACCGCGCCTCAGGCCAGGGCCGAAGCGCCCGCGCCGCGCGAGGAGTCCCGTCCCCAGACCGCGCGCCGGGAAGAGCGTCAGCCCGATCAGGTGCGCGGTGTGAGAACGCCGCCGCCCAGAGATGACGATGACCGCCGGGTTGTCGGTTTCGGTTCGGACCTGCCCGCCTTCCTCAGCCGGCCCGTCCCGAAAGTGTCCGGGTCCGACCAGGACTAGGCCTTCCAGCCAACAGCAAAACGCCCGCCCCACGGATCGTGGAGCGGGCGTCATGCATTCAGGGCCGCCGACCGGTCAGGTCGGCGCCGCGATCAGTATCCCAGCGTCTTGTCGCAGGCCTTGGCCATGTCGGTCAGGGCCGCGGCGGTCTTGCCTTCCAGTTTGTCGGCTTCGGCTGACTGCAGACCGGCCGGGTTTGTTCCAGCCGGCAGGTCCCGACGGGCGGCGAGCGCCAGGGCGGTCTTTTCACGATTGCGATCGAACGCCTTGATCAGGGACTTGTCGCCCTTGGCGTCCTCGAGGGAACTGGCGGCGGCTTCGTACACGGCGAGGCATCGGGCCTGGTCGCGGAAATCGACGGTCGACTGGGCCTGAGCGGACATCGCCAGGCTCGCCAGAAGCAGCCCGCCGAGAATGGGGGCGCGCATAAGCAACTCTCCGGTTTCAAAGCGGCGCAAACATCTGCGCCATACCGAATGTAAGCACTGCATAGCGGCGGCGGAAGGGCCGGACTGTGTCGTGCGGGAAACACCACTCTCCCCGCACGACATAGCGCAGGGCTCTAACGGCTGATCTGGCCAGCGAGGAACTTGCGAATGCCCGGCCCATAGGGCGGCCGCATCTGAACCAGCGGACCAATGTCCTTCTTGAGTTGGGTGTAGATCGCCTTGCGGTGGCTGAACTCCCGGAACCCGTCCTGGCCGTGGTAGCTGCCCATGCCGGAGGGGCCGACCCCGCCGAACGGCAGTTCTTCCTGGGCGACGTGCATGACAACGTCATTGATCGTGACGCCGCCGCTGGTCGTCGAGGTCAGGACCCGGTCCTTCTCCTGATCGTCCGTGCCGAACCAGTAGAGGCCGAGCGGCCGGTCATGGTCGTTGATGTAGCCAACCGCCTCGTCCACGGACTTGTAGGTCTTCACCGGCAGGACCGGCCCGAAAATCTCTTCCTGCATGACCTTCATGTCGTCGGTCGGATTGAGGATCAGGGTCGGGGCGATCTTGCGATGTTCCTGCTGGCTCAGGTCCTCGCCGTCCGGCTTGATCTCGATAATCTCGGCGCCCTTGGCGCGGGCGTCGTCGATGTAGCCCATGATCCGGTCGTAGTGCCGCTGGGCGATGACAGCGGTGTAGTCCGGATTGTCCTTGATCGTCGGGAACATGCGGGTGACCGCGGCCTTCGCTTCGGTGACAAACTCTCCGATCCGCTCCTCGGGCGCCATCACATAGTCCGGCGCGAGGCAGATCTGACCGGCGTTGAGGGTCTTGCCGTTCATCACCCGCGCCGCCGCCGTGGCCATATCGGCGCTGCGCGAGATGATCACCGGGCTCTTGCCGCCGAGCTCGAGGGTCAGAGGCACCAGATTGGCGGACGCCGCCTTCATGACATGGCGCGCGATAGAGGTCGCGCCGGTAAAGATCAGATGGTCATAGGCCAGTTCGGAGAAGGCCTGCCCGACTTCCGGCCCGCCGGTGATGACCGCGATCTCTTCTTCGGAGAAGACCTTGCCGAACATGGTCTTCATCAGGTCCGATGTCGCCGGAGTGAACTCCGACGGCTTGATCATCGCCCGGTTTCCGGCCGCCAGCACGCCGGCGAGCGGCGCGAAGGTCAGATTTACCGGGAAGTTCCAGGGGCTGATGATGCCGATCACGCCCTTGGGCTGATAAACCACCTCGGCCTTGGCTCCGAAGAGCCCCAGAATGGCCGGCGAGGTCTTTCGCTTCTCGCCCTTCATCCATTTGCGGAGATGATCGCGGGCATGTTTGAGCGGCCCGATCGAGCCGGCGATGTCGGTCAGTTGGCTTGCCTCGCGCGAGCGATTGCCGAAATCGGCGTTCAGCGCGTCCTCGATTTCCTTCCCGTGATCGACCAGCAGGCCGATGCAACGGTTGATCCGATCGATCCGCTGCTCGGCCGTTGGCGCGCCGTCGCGAAGGTGGGCGGCCTTCTGCTTGTTCAGGATATCCTGCATGGCGGCTGCGTCGGTCATCGGGGCGCTCCTCGGGTCAGCCGGTTCAACCGGCTCTGTATGTGATCGACGTTCAGAATGACGTCACATTGTCCGCCCCGCAAGCGAACAAGGTTCGGCCCCTTTAACCTCGCGTTTGGCGTTGTGCGCCTATTGTTGCTGAACAGTCAGTGGGGCGGCCGTCGATCACGGACGCCAAACCCGGGGGAATAGCGAACGATGTCCGGCGATATTGAACAGATCCTACGAGGCCCCCAGGCCTACACGATCGTGCGCAAGGCCATCGAGCTGATGGAGCAGCACAATGTGTGGCCCACCCCGCTGAACTTCGAACTCTGGGCTCACTATGTCGCCGACCCCGAAGGTCTGCTGGCGAAAGAGCTGGGTCGGTTGATTCTGACCGGCGAGCCGATGACCGAACATATCAGCGAGGAACTTGCCGCCGCCTACCTCGCCAAGGCCCGCCTGAACGAACAGATTCGCGACGCCGGCGATCAGCTGACCAAGGAACTGGCGTCCGTCGCCCAGGCCATTCAGAGCGCGCAGAAATCCACGCAGGCCTACGGACAGACCCTGGCCGGCGCCAGCCAGGGCCTTGGGACGGCGACTGACGCCACCGCCATCAAGAAGATGGTCGAAACCCTGACCAGCGCTACCCAACGCGTCCAGAAGCAGAACGACAGCCTCGAGAAGAAGCTGTCCGATTCGACCACCGAGGTCGCCCGCCTGCGCGAACACCTCGAGCAGGTTCGCCGCGACGCCACCACCGACGGCCTGACCAATCTGGCCAATCGCAAGGCCTTCGATGACGAACTGGCCCGGGCCTGCGCTGATGCGGACGAACAGGGCACCCCGCTGACCTTGGCGGTTCTGGATATCGACCACTTCAAGAACTTCAACGACACCTGGGGTCACCAGACCGGGGATCAGGTCCTTCGCTTTGTCGCCAGCGTGATTGGCCGGATCGGAGCCACGCCTCGATTCGCGGCGCGCTACGGCGGCGAGGAATTCGCCGTGATCTTCCCGGGCGAAGACGCCGCTCTGGTGGAAACCTGCCTGGAAGAGATCCGCGACGAAGTGGCTTCGCGGATGCTGAAACGCCGGTCGACCAACGAGGACCTCGGCACCATCACCATTTCCGCCGGTCTCGCCCAGCGCAAGGCCGGGGAGACCGGAACCTGCACGATGGAACGCGCCGACGCCGCCCTCTACGTCTCCAAGCGTTCGGGCCGCAATCGGGTCACCAATGGCGAGCAGGTGGCGTCCGTCGCCGCCTGACGTCAAAACGGTCTGTATTTTTCTCTGGCGTTCCGCCGCGTTATTCGCGCTTACCCTTGGCCAACAAAACCAAGGGAGGTCCGCCGATGGACTACAAGAAGATCAAGCTTTCGGTGCAGGACGGCGTCGCCGTCATCACCATGGCCGACCCCGGAACCATGAATGCGGCCGGCCTCGATCTGGCTGAAGAGCTGTCCAACGCCTTTGCGCGCTGCGCCGCCGGCGAGAATGGCGCCCGCGCCATCGTCCTGACCGGTGAGGGCCGCGGCTTCTGTTCCGGCGCCAATCTGTCAGGCGGCGGGGCCGCCGGCCGGCAGCTCGACGTCGATGGCAAGCCGGACGCCGGCCGGGCTCTCGAGACCGTCTACAATCCGCTCGTCAGCCAGATCAAGAACAGCCCCCTGCCCGTCGTCACAGCGGTCAACGGCGCCGCCGCCGGCGTGGGTTGCTCCTTCGCCCTGCTCGGCGATCTGATCGTCGCTGCGGAAAGCGCCTACTTCCTGCAGGCCTTCCGCCGCATCGGCCTGGTGCCGGATGGCGGCTCGACCTATCTGCTGCCGCGGATGATCGGTCGCGCCCGGGCCATGGAAATGGCCCTGATGGGTGACAAGATTTCCGCCGCCAAGGCCCTCGAATGGGGCCTGGTCAACCGGGTCGTTCCCGACGCCGAACTCCTCGACAACGCCGTCGCCCTGGCCAAGCAACTGGCGGAAGGTCCCGCCTCGCTGGGTCAGATCCGCAAGCTGATCTGGGAGAGCCAGGATAACAGCTGGGACGAACAGCTGACCGCCGAACGTCAGGCCCAGAAGATCGCCGGCAAGAGCGAGGACTTCATCGAAGGCGTCAGCGCCTTCCTGCAGAAGCGTCCGGCGGCCTTCAAGGGCGCCTGATCTCGCATCGGGACGGATCTATCCATCCCAAGGCCCGGGCCCGATATCGGCCCGGGCCTTTTGCTTTGCAGGCTTCTTCGCCGCCCTGGCCCGCAAGGCGGCTTCAACCGCCAGCCTGCCCCACTTTGACGCCTCCAACGGATCGTCCTCAGCCCCTGCGGGGAGACTGTAGTAGTTGAGGCTGGCCTGACGGTCGCGCTTGCGCTGGGTGTAGACGAAGGGCTCCGAGCCTGCGGCGGCGAAGATCGGCAGGGTTTCCGCGTCGACCTTCAGATAGACGGTCTCGCCGAACACCAGCGCGAACATCATGCCGTCAAACCAGACGCCCAGACCGCCGAACATGCGCTTGACGGTGACAGCGCCGATCGGCCCGAAAAGGTCTTGCAGGAAGTCTTTCATCAACAAATTTCCAACGTGAGTGATTGCTCACTTGCGACGCTCTCCGGAATGTGAGCAAATGCTCACACACGGAGACAAGCCCATGTCCGCCAAACCTCGCATTGAACGCGCCGCCCTGGAAATCTTTGTTCGCGACGGCGTCGACGCGGCCACCACCCGGGCCATCGCCACCGAGGCAGGGGTCTCGGAAGGCGCCCTCTACCGCCACTACAAGGGCAAGGATGAACTGGCGACCAGCCTGTTCATGACCGTCCACCGCCGCCTCTCATCCCTCATCGAGGAAAGCGCAGCCCAGGCCGACGGCATTCGCGACAAGGCCGCCGCCATCGTCCGCGCCTATTGCCAGGTCGCCGACGAGGACTGGCTGACCTTCGCCTTCCATCTGACGCAGATTCACCGGTTTATTCCCCTCTATCAGGAGGATGGCCGCGACCCCGTGACGGTGACGGAAAACGTCATCAAACAGGCGATGATCAATGCCGAGCTGCCCCCGGCCGACCCCAGACTGCTGGCCGCCATGGCCATCGGGGTGATCACCCAGACCGCCCAGAACAAGGCCTATGGCCGCCTGGGTGAAGACAGCCTGTCGGCCCACGCGCCGCTGATGACCGCGGCCGTTCAGGCTGTTCTGTTCGCCCGCTGATCCTGCCCCATCATCCCTGCAAGGACCTCCGCGCCATGCGCTCAATCCTCTTTGCCTGCTACTACTGGACCGCGACGGTCTTCTACGCCCTGAGCGCCGTCATGCTGTCGGTCCTTCCCGGACGGCGTCCGATGGCCGGGGCGATCAAGCTCTACACCCACCGGATGATGTGGGGCATGCGGGCCATCGCCGGCATCGAGATCGAGGTGAAGGGCAAGGACCGCCTGCCCCCGGGCGCCTTCATCATTGGCGCCAAGCACCACAGCTGGGGCGACGGCTTCGTGCTCTACTCCAGCGTCGACAACATGACCTTCGTCACCGGCGACCACATGGAGAAATTCCCGCTGATCGGCGGCCTTCTGCGCAAGATGGGCGCGATCATCGTCGACAACTGCGGCGGCCCCGAAGCCCGCAACGCCCTGGCGACCAGCGCGGCAAAGGCCAACGAAGAGGGCAAGCGCATCCTGATTTTCCCGGAGGGAAATCTGGCCAAACCGGGCGAGCACTTCCGCTATCGCTCTGGGGTCTACTTCATGGCCCGCGACTTCGGTCTGCCTGTGGTGCCAGTGGCGACCAACCTGGGCCTGTTCTGGCAGCAGCAGGAGTTCAACAAGACCCCCGGCAAGGCGACCATTGAATTCCTCGACCCGATCCAGCCGGGCGACGACAAGAACGCCTTTCTCAGGGCGCTGCGGGATGCGGTGGAGACGCGCAGCCAGGAACTGATCGCCGAGGCGACCGGAATGCCTGTGCAGCCGTCGGTGCTGGTGCCGACGCCGGATGAGGTGCGGAAGATGCAGGCGCAAGAAGCGGCGGCCTGAAAGTCCTTCTCCCGGCGCAGGGGATCGGCTTCACGCGATCAGCTCGTGGCGCAGGCGAGAACGCCGAGCTCCCCGAGTGTCCGCCGGGCTTTCGCCGCCAGCTCCTGATTGGTGTTCCGATAGAAGGCCAGAGCAATGACAGCCCATGACAGGGCCCAGCCTCTGGCTCGGCCCCAGTCTGTCTCTGGACAATCCATCGCCGCCTTGAACGTCGACCTCCCCGCTCCGGACAGAGATGTCCACGCGCACATGAGATCGCACGCGGAATCGCCGACCGCGAGGCAGCCGAAATCAATCACGCCGACCAGAGCGCCATCCTCGAACAACAGATTTCCGGGAAGCAGGTCGCCGTGAATCCAGACCGAACCTCCCGGAGGCGACGCCAGGGCGATGCTCCAGAGGTCTATTGCGAGTGCAATGTCGATCTCGTCGGCAAGCTCGCTGATGGTCTTGCGGGTCGCTTTGTCCCTGCCCGACAGCGGTCCGCCGCGGTAGTTGTTGTGCGCCCCCGGCCCCGGACCGCGTCCCGCAGGAATAGACTGCAACTTGCGAAGAAATCCGGCCAGGAGCAGGCCCGTCTGCGCCTCCCCCCAAATGCCCTCCAACGGCCCCGGATCGCCGTCGATCCAGGGACAGATTGTCCATGCCCAAGGGTATCCCAGCGCCGGCTGCCCCAAGGCGAGAGGCGATGGCGTTTTCAAGGGCAGGGCCCGAGCCAGGTCTGGAAGGAACCGGAACTCCTTGGCGCCCTGCTCGCTGGCCCAGTTCACTTTAGGGAGCCGGGCGACAAGACCATCGCCCAATCGAAAGATCGCGTTATCAGTTCCGCTCGATGGAAATGCTGTCACCGGCAAATGCGACCAATGGGGAAACTGCGCGGCCACAAGCCGCGCGACCAGATCAGCGTCGATAAGGGTCGGGGCGACTATTGTCCGCTCGCCGGCACGATCGTCACGCTCTCCCCGCACCCGCAGGCGTCGGTCTCGTTGGGATTGCGGAAGACGAACTTCGACGACAGCCGGCTGACCTCGTAGTCAATCGTCGTGCCGATCAGGAACAGCACCGCCTTGGGGTCGATGAGGATGCGGACATCCTTGTCCTCGACCACCTCGTCCAGCGGCGCGGCCTCTTCGGCATACTCCAGCACATACTCCTGGCCGGCGCAGCCGCCGTTCTTCACCCCGACGCGCAGGCCCGCATAGGGCTTTTCAGCCTTGGCCATGATCTCTTTCACCCGATCGGCGGCGGCGTCACTGAGGGTGACGACCTTGGGCCGGGGGCGACGGGCGCGGGGGGCGATAACGGTTTCCATGATCAGAACATGTTCAGTTGCAGCTTGGCTTCATCAGACATGCGGGACGGATCCCACGGCGGATCGAACACCAGATCGACGGTGCAGGACTTGATATCGGGCAGCTCCATGACCGCATCCTCGACCCAACCCGGCATCTCGCCGGCGACCGGGCATCCCGGCGCGGTCAGGGTCATGTCGATGGCGACGTGCTTGTCGTCGGAGACGTCGACCTTGTAGATCAGGCCCAGTTCGTAGATGTCGACCGGGATTTCCGGGTCGAACACCGTCTTCAGCTGCTCGACCAGCTTGTCGGTCAGCACGTCGAGTTCCTTCTGCGTCAGGGGCGTCGGGGTCTCGGCGGCGGCGGCGTTGGTCGTCTCAGGGGCGTCGGTCATTCTGTCTCACGCAAAGAAGCTGCGGGCCTTGACCAGTGCGTCGGCGAACGCATCGGCTTCAGCCAGAGTGTTATATAGGGCGAAAGAGGCCCGGGCGCTCGCGGTGACGCCAAATCGGGCCATCAGCGGCTCGGCGCAATGGGAGCCGGCGCGCACCGCCACCCCCTGCTTGTCGAGGATCTGGGCGATATCATGCGGATGGGCGCCCTCGATGGTGAAGCTCAGGATCGCGCCCTTGTCCGGGGCGGTTCCCAAAATCCGCAGCCAGTTTGCGCCGTCCAGCCGCTCGATCACGCGGTCATAGAGCGACCGCTCGTGGGCGGCGACGGCGGCGCGGTCGAACTGCATCATCCACTCGACCGCCGCGCCAAGGCCGATGGCCTCGATGATCGGCGGCGTGCCGGCCTCGAACCGCATCGGCGGGTCAGCGTAGGTGATCACGGTTTCACCGACCGAGCCGATCATCTCTCCGCCGCCCTGATACGGCGGCAGTGCGGCCAGCCGCTCGGCCTTGCCGTAGAGAACGCCGATGCCGGTCGGGCCATAGAGTTTGTGGCCGGTGCAGACATAGAAGTCGCAATCGAGCGCCTTCACATCGATGGCCAGGTGGACGGCGCCCTGACAGCCATCGACCAGAACCACCGCGCCCATCGCATGGGCGGCCTCGGTGATGGTCTGCAGCGGGTTGATTGTCCCCAGCACGTTGGACATCTGGGTCAGCGAGACCACGCGGGTGCGGTCGTTGATCATCGCCAGCGTCGCCGCCAGATCCAGTTCGCCGCTCTCGGTGACCGGCGCGAACCGCAGCACCACGCCTTTGCGTTCTCTCAGGAAATGCCAGGGGACGATGTTGGAGTGGTGCTCCATCTGGGTGATGAGGATTTCATCCCCCTCCCCCAGCGTCTGGCCCAGACCCGCCGCGACCAGATTGATCGCCTCGGTTCCGCCCTTGGTGAAGACGATCTCACCCTCGTTTGCGCCCAGGAAGCGGGTGACCGAAAGCCTCGCCTTTTCATAGGCTTCTGTGGTTTCGTTGGCGAGGGTGTGGAGGCCCCGGTGGACGTTGGCGTAGCCGCCTTCCATCACATCGGTCATCGCCTTGATCACCGCCCGCGGCTTCTGGGCGCTGGCGGCGTTGTCCAGATAGACCAGCGGCCGACCGTTGATCTGGCGCGACAGGACCGGGAACTGCTCCCGGACCGCGTCAATATCGAGGGGGGCATCAAAAGCCATCGCTACTCCCCTGCCCCGTCAAGCTGACGGGTCACCCAGTCGCGGGCGATCTCTCGGGCGCCGTCGTGTTCGATCCGGTCGATGACCTCGCCGACAAAGGCGGTCGTCAGCATGGCGCGGGCCTGGTCGACCGACATGCCGCGCTGCATGGCATAGAAGATCGCCTCTTCGTCCAGCGCCCCGACGGTATTGCCGTGGGCGCATTGAACGTCGTCGGCAAAGATCAGCAGTTCGGGCTTGGCGTCGACCTCGGCGCGGTCCGACAGGATCAGCGCATGGTGGCCCATCCGCGCGTCGGTGCGATCAGCGCCGGGCTCGACAACGATGCGCCCCTGGAAAACGCCGCGTCCCTGATCGCGCACGACGCCCTTGGTCATCTGGCTGGTGGTTCCATCAACGCCGCCGTGGGTGACGATGGTGGTCAGATCGGCATGCCGCTGATCAGCCAGCAGATAGGCGCCATCCAGCCGGACAGAGGTCCCGGCGCCGGGATGAGCAACCCGGGTCTCCACCCGCTGCCGGCGGGCGCCGGTGGTCAGCAGGGTCTGGGCGTAGACTGCGCCCGCGCCAAGCGTGACCTCGGCGGTCGAAACGGTGATGCTCTGGGCCTGATCGGCCGCCAGGACGATGCGCTCCATCCGGCCGCCATCCTGAACCTCGATGTCCAGATCGACAGCGGAGATGGCCGCGTCGGCGGGGGCCTCGTAACTCTCCAGCAGCACCAGCCGTCCGCCCGGACGAACGCGGACACCCAGCCGGGCGGTGTTGCCCGAAGGCCGGGTCGAGATGAAGCGAACCTGCGCCGTGACAACCTCTCCGGCCTCGACCGTGATCTGCGAAGCGTCGCGGGCGTGACCGTTGACCCAGACCTGCTCCTCGCCGCCGATCGCGGCAAACGGGCCAACGTCACTGACGCTTTCGGCGGCGGCGCTTGCCGGCAACTCACGGATCAAGGCCCGCAGGTCGGTCCAGCGCCAGTTCTCGTCGCGCCTGGACGGCAGGAGCGCGACATCGCCGGTCTTGAGGGCGGTGCTCAGGCTCACGCGGCCACCTGCACATACTTGTCGTAGCCCTCGGCCTCGAGCTCATGGGCCAGTTCCGGTCCGCCCGAGGCGACGATGCGCCCGGCCGACAGGACGTGGACGCGGTCCGGTTTGATGTAGTCGAGCAGCCGCTGGTAGTGAGTGATGACCAGCATGCCGCGCTCGGGGCTGCGCATGGCGTTGACCCCGGCCGAGACGATCTTCAGGGCGTCGATATCCAGGCCGCTGTCGGTTTCGTCGAGGATCAGGAAGCGCGGCGACAACATCGCCATCTGGAAGATCTCCATCCGCTTCTTCTCGCCACCGGAAAAACCGACGTTGAGGCTGCGCTTGAGCATCTCGAAATCGATCTTCAGCGAGGCGGCGGTCTCGCGGGCCAGCTTGAGGAAGGCCGGCGCCGCAATCTCGTCCTCGCCCCGCGCCTTGCGCTGGGCATTCATCGCCGTGCGGATGAAGGTCAGGGCCGGAACCCCCGGAATTTCCAGCGGATACTGGAACGACAGGAACACCCCCTTGGCGGCCCGCTCATTGGCCTCGAGCGCCAGCAGGTCCTCGCCATTGAGAGTGGCCGAGCCTTCGGTGACCTCATAGCCCTGCCGGCCGGTCAGCACATAGGACAGGGTCGATTTGCCCGCCCCGTTGGGGCCCATGATGGCGTGCACCTCGCCGGCCGGAACCTCCAGGGTCAGGCCCTTGAGGATGGGCTTGTCAGCGACGGAGGCATGAAGGTTTTTGATCGAGAGCATTGGTTCTTTTGACATTTCAGTTCGCACTATCGCACGTCGTAACGCGCATCTCCCTTCCCCCTGGAGGGGGGAAGGGTCGGGGATGGGGGTGGCGGTGTTTCAGCGTGAATGGCGTCGGCGACCGGCTTCAGGAACTCCAGCCTGTTGCCGAAGGGGTCGTAGATGAAGACGCGCTCGACATCGCCGAGCTCGTCATCGGGTTTGATCGTGTAGCCGGCCTCGATGGCGCGGGCGGTGATCCCGTCGACGTCATCGACCAGAAAGGCCACATGGGCCTTGGTGTTGGCGCGGAAGTCCTGCTCGACGCCCAGATGCACCTTGATTGCGCCGGCCTCGAACCAGCAGCCGCCGCGCGAGGCCAGCGGCTCGGGCTTGGCGACCTCGGTCAGACCCAGCAGATCGCGATAGAAGGGCCGTGCGGTCTCCTCCCCGCCGGGCGGGATGGCGATCTGGACGTGGTCGATGGCGCGCAGCATCACCCGACTGACCCCTCCAGCGAGATCGCCACCAGCTTCTGGGCCTCGACGGCGAATTCCATCGGCAGGGTCTGCAGCACGTCGCGGACGAAGCCGTTGACCAGCAGGGCCACCGCCTCTTCCTGATTGAGCCCGCGCTGCATGGCGTAGAACAGCTGGTCTTCGGACAGGCGCGTCGTCGTCGCCTCGTGTTCGAACACCGCCTGGCCGTTGCGGGCCTCGATGTAGGGCACCGTGTGGGCGGCGCAGTCCTTGCCGATGAGAAGGGAGTCGCACTGGGTGAAGTTGCGGGCCCCCTTGGCCTTGGGGTGGGCCGAGACCAGGCCGCGATAGGTGTTGGAGGATTTGCCGGCGCTGATCCCCTTGGAGATGATCCGCGACTTCGTATTGGCCCCCAGATGGATCATCTTGGTGCCGGTGTCGGCCTGTTGATGGCCGTTGGTGATGGCGATCGAGTAGAATTCACCACTGCTGCCCTCGCCGCGCAGGACGCAGGAGGGGTATTTCCAGGTGATGGCGCTGCCGGTTTCGACCTGGGTCCAGCTGACCTTGGAGCGGTCGCCGCGACAGTCGGCCCGCTTGGTGACGAAGTTGTAGATGCCGCCCTTGCCGGTCACCGGATCGCCCGGATACCAGTTCTGGACGGTGGAGTATTTGATCGTCGCATCTTCCAGCGCCACCAGTTCGACCACCGCCGCGTGCAGCTGGTTCTCGTCGCGCATCGGCGCGGTGCAGCCTTCGAGGTAGGAGACCTGGGCGCCCTTGTCGACGATGATCAGGGTGCGCTCGAACTGGCCGCTTTCGGCGGCGTTGATGCGGAAATAGGTGGAAAGCTCCATCGGACACTTCACGCCCGGCGGCACATAGACAAAGCTGCCGTCGCTGAACACGGCGCTGTTCAGGCAGGCGAAATAGTTGTCGCTGACCGGCACGACCGAGCCGAGGTACTTGCGGACCAGTTCGGGGTGTTCGCGGATAGCCTCGCTGATCGGGCAGAAGATCACCCCGACCGCCGCCAGCTCCTTCTTGAAGGTGGTCACCACGCTGACGCTGTCGAACACCGCATCAACCGCATAGCGGGACGCGCCTTCAACGCCCGCCAGAACTTCCTGTTCTTTCAGCGGGATACCGAGCTTTGCGTAGGTAGCCAGAAGCTCAGGATCGACCTCGTCGAGGCTCTTGGGGCCCTCCTTCTGGCTGGGGGCGGCGTAGTAGTAGGCGTCCTGATAGTCGATCTTGGGGAAGCTGACCTTCGCCCAGTCGGGCTCTTCCAGGGCCAACCAGCGCTCGAACGCTTCCAGTCGCCACTGCAGCATCCACTCGGGCTCTTCCTTCTTGGCCGAGATGAATCGCACCGTGTCCTCGCTCAGCCCCTTGGGCGCGAAGTCCTGAGCGATGTCGGTGATGAAGCCATGCTTGTAGGCCTCCAGCGCACCAACCTGATCGACGGTTTCCTTAACAGCGGCCATAACTTACGCAGTTTCCTTCAATGTGGCGGCGTGGCGGGCGCGATGGCGCTCGAACGCAACCAGCCACGCGTCCCCGGCTGTCTTCCAGTCGTCTTCTGTGGAGGCCCAGCCCCCGCTTATACGGATGGCGCCGGGCGCCAGATCGGTCAGTCCCATGGCTTCGACGGTGCGGCTGGGTTTGACCTTGCCGGACGAACAGGCCGCCCCGGCGCTGATCATCACTCCGGCGAGATCCATCAGCATCACCTGGGTCTCGGCAGACCAGTCGGAAACCGCCACGCCGAGGGTCTGGGGCAGGCGCCGGGCGCCCTCGCCAAGAACCGTTGCGCCTGCGGATTTCAGCCGCAATTCCAGAGCATTGCGCCAGCTTTCCTGAGTTCGCATGTCCGATAGCCCCGAGCCTGCGGCCACCGCGGCGGCGGCGAACCCTGCGATCCCAGGCATATTCTCGGTGCCGGCGCGGCGTCCACGCTCCTGACCGCCGCCGTGCTGGCGGCGGGTGAGAGTCGCGCGCGTTCCGGCGATCAGCGCGCCGACGCCCTGTGGACCGCCCAGCTTATGGCTGGACAGCGCCAGGGTATCGGCCTGCAGGGCGCTGAAATCGATGGCGATTTTGCCCGATGCCTGAACGGCATCGACGTGCAGCCAGCCCCCGGCGTCGCGAACCCGCTGGCCGGCCTCGGTGACCGGTTGAATGACGCCGGTTTCGTTGTTGGCCAGCATTAGGCAGGCGATGACCTTCCCCGGCCGGGCAAGGGCGGCGTCCAGCCAGCCAAGGTCGGCGACGCCAGACCCATCTACCGGCCAGATTTCCACGGACATGCCGCTGCGATGGGCCGTCTCCCAGACGGCGTCGTGTTCGGTGGCGCCCAGAAGCACCCGCTCGCACCCGGCCGCCGCGGCGCTGTCCAGCGCCAGAGCGTTGGCTTCAGTCCCGCCGCTGGTGAAGGTGACCGAGCCGGCGACCACGCCAACCAGCGCTCCGACCTGCTCGCGCGCCCGCTCCAGAAGGGCGCGGGCCTTGCGGCCGCCGGCATGGACCGACGAGGGATTTCCCACGCTGTCCAAAGCCTCCAGCATGGCGGCCCGGGCCTCCGGCCGCACAGGGGCCGTGGCGTTGTAATCGAGATAGACCAAGGTCATGCCGCCTGGACCGCCGGATTGAGGCGACCTTCCAGAACGTCAGCCAGGGAGACAGAGGCCAGATAGCTGTGCAGCTGCCTGCCCATCTCTTCCCAAAGATCATGTGTGGTGCAGCGGGCGCCTGCCTTCATACAGCCCTTGCCGGTGGCGTGACCGCACCTTGTGGCCCGCAGCGGCTCGTCCACGGCGAGCACGATCTCGGCGATGTGGGTTTCAGCGGCGGCGCGGGCGAGGCGATAGCCGCCGCCGGGACCCCGATGGCTCTCCACCAAACCGCGCCGGCGCAACCGGGCAAACAGCTGCTCCAGATAGCTCAGGGAGATTTCCTGCCGGGCCGCGATATCAGCGAGGGATACGGCGCGCGCCCCCTCCGCGTCCTGACGGCCCGCCAGATCGGTCATTGCCATAACGGCGTATCGGCCTTTTGTGGACAGGCGCATGGCGAGATTCCTTGGCGTCCGGGGTCGGCCCTGTGCTAAAGGCCGCGCCGCGCACCGGCCGGGCCGGGGCGCGTGGACTTGATCTAGGAAGACCAAGCCCTGTGGTCAAGTATTAGGCCGCGCCAGAGGAGAGGATTGCCCATGCCCGAGGTGGTGCTGACCGGCGCAGCCGGCCGAATTGAAGGCCGGTATTCCCCCGGCAAGCGTGAAAACGCGCCGATCGCCCTGATTCTTCACCCGCATCCCCGGGCCGGTGGTCACATGAACCACCCGGTCGCGGTGCAGATGTATCATCTGTTCATGAAGCGGGGTTTCTCGACCCTGCGCTTCAACTTCCGCGGCGTGGGCCGCTCGCAGGGCGAGTTCGACGGGGGAATCGGTGAGCTGGCCGACGCCGCCACCGCCCTCGACTGGCTGCAGGCCACCAACCCGACGGCCACCCAGTGCTGGGTCGCCGGCTACAGCTTCGGCGCCTGGGTCTCGATGCAGCTTCTGATGCGTCGCCCCGAAACCGACGGTTTCATCACCGTCTCGCCGCCTGCCAATATGTATGACTTCAGCTTCCTCGCCCCCTGCCCCGCCTCGGGTCTGTTCCTGCATGGAACCGCCGACACCGTGGTGCCGCACCTGGAAGTCGAGCGCGTCGTCACCAAGCTTCGCAGCCAGAAGGGCATCGTCATCGATTACGATCTGATCGAGGGCGCGACCCACTTCTGGGCGGAAAACCTGCCGGACGTCGAAAAGCGCGTCGGCGACTACCTGGACAAACGACTGGAAGCCGAGCCCGCGTAATGAATCTGAACGCCCTTTCCATCGGGGACAATGCTCCCGAGGACGTCAATGTCGTGATCGAGGTTCCGCTGGGCGGCGAACCGATCAAGTACGAGTTGGACAAGGATGCGGGGGTGCTGGTCGTCGACCGGTTCCTCTATACCTCCATGCGCTACCCCGGAAACTACGGCTTCATCCCCCACACCCTGTCGGGCGATGGCGATCCCTGCGACGTCATCGTTCTGAACACCCGCGCCATCGTTCCGGGCGCGGTGATGAGCTGCCGCATCGTCGGCGTGCTGCTGATGGAAGACCAGGCCGGGATCGACGAGAAACTGATCGCCGTCCCCTCCTCGCATCTGACGGCGCGCTACGAGAGCGTCCAGGACTACAAGGACATCCCGCAGATTACCCTTGACCAGGTCGAGCACTTCTTCAGCCACTACAAGGATCTGGAGCCCGGCAAGTGGGTGAAGGTCAAAGGCTGGGGCGACGCCGCCCTGGCGCGCAAGATGGTGCTTGAAGGCATCGAGCGGGCGAAGACCGAAGGCTGATGCAACCCCCGGGGGCCGGCCGCAAGTCGCGCCCCCGGCAACGGCCTCAATAGATCAGATAGGGCCTGCGGGTCTCCAGCCAGGCCTGCTCGTCAGGCGTGGTCATGGCGTCCAGATCGCCTGGCGTCGCCGATGCGTCATCGACCCATTCCCTCAGCCCCGGCCCGCCGTTGATCACGTCGATCGCCAGCTTGTCGAGGACGTACTCGTAGGGGAAGTCGCGCCACAGGTCGTAGTCCGGATACAGGGTCCGGATGGCCTTGAAGCCCAGAGCCTGCACCCGCCAGGGCTGGAAGGCGTTGTGGTCGTAGTGCGGCCCTTCGACGTGAATCTGCACCCCGTTGCAGAGCTTGCCGACATGCTTGTGGAAGGTCGGTTCGAAGTTGCAGGCGCGGAGCAGGCAGCCGCCAAGCCACTGCGGCGCCATGGCCTGCATCTGATCGATCACCGCGCGGGCGTCGATATCCGGCGCGCCGAAGAGTTCCAGCGGCCGTGTCGTGCCGCGCCCCTCTGACAGAGTCGCCCCCTCCAGCATGACCGTGCCGGCATAGGCCCGGGCCATCGACAGGTTGGGGGCGTTGGGGCTGGGGTTGACCCATTCCCGCTCCCCCAGGGGCCAGCCGTAGCCAGGCCCTGCGTCGGGCGTCCAGCCCTCCATCTCGATAACCCGATAGTCGACGTCCAGCTTGTAGTGGTCGATGAACCAACGCCCCAGTTCGCCGAGGGTCATGCCGTGCCGCATCGGCATCGGCCCGGCGCCAACAAAGCTCTCCCAGCCCGGGATCAGGGTCATGCCCTCCACCGGTCGACCGGCGGGGTTGGGACGATCCAACACCCAGACGCTCTTGCCGTGCTCGGCGGCGGCTTCCAGCACATAGAGCAGCGTGGTGATGAAGGTGTAGATGCGGCAGCCCAAGTCCTGCATGTCGACCAGCAGGACATCGAAGGTCCCCATGGCCTGCCCCGTCGGCCGCCTCACCTCGCCATAGAGGCTGAACACCGGAATGCCGTGGACCGGGTCGGTGAAGTCCGGCGACTCCATCATATTGTCCTGCTTGTCGCCCCGCATGCCGTGCTGGGGACCAAACGCCGCCGTCAGCTTCAGGTCGCCGCAAGCCGCCAGGGCATCCAGGGAATGGGTCAGGTCCTGGGTCACCGAGGCCGGATGGGCCAGCAGGGCGACGCGGCGGCCCTTCAGGTCGCGCCGCAAGTCCGGATCGGCAAGGAGGCGGTCGAGGCCGAACTTCATGAGGACTCCGCTGGCAAGGTCAGTGTGAAGGCGTCGGGATGGTGGAAATCCGGCTGGCCCGGCGCATGGGCCAAGGCCCAATAGGAGCGTGAGCCGTCGATCAGCTCAATGACCGCCGAGATGGCGACCCGCCACGACTGGCTCGCTTCGGGCGGACTCAGGACAACCTCGCCGCTCAGATCGAACGTCTCGTCACTGCGGCTGCAGGCGAAACTGAACGTCGTCGGTTCGACGTCCCGCATGCCGGCCCGGTAGCCCTCAAACCCATAGACCGCCCAGTCCCCCCCGGGGGCCATGTTGATCTCGGTATAGGCGCTTGCGGTCTGCGGGCGGACGAAGGCCTCGAAGCAGGTGTGACGCCACAGCTCATTGGTCCGTCGCCCCTGCCCCGGCTCTGGCCAGCGGATCAGTCGCGTGTCGCCGACAAGACGGTAGGTCAGCATCAGGCGATCAGCATCCTTGCGCACCGCCTCGACCGCGATCTCGCGGACCGCCGGACAGGGCGTATCGGGGTGTGGCGCCAGAGACAGTCGCATCCCCCCTTCGATAGCGGCCCGTTGACGAGCGTCAATGGCCGAGCGTAGACAGCCACCCATGATCGCCCGGCTCACCTCTTCCAGCCTCTATTACGCCCGCTCGTCCTGACGAGCGGCGTTGCGATCGCATGCCGCCCACTTCCGGCGGCATGTCCTGAATATCCAGACTGACAGCGTCGCCGGCCCTTCCCGAAAAGGAGCCTATTCGATGCCTGACGCCTTGCAGACCCGCCCCGCCATGATAGAGGCGGCCATCATGACCGAGACCCAGACGTTCAAGTCCACCTTCCTGCAGACCATGCAGGATCGCGGCTTCATCCATCAGATCACCCATCCGGCCGAACTTGATGAAGCGGCCGCGACGGGGGTCGTCACCGGCTACATCGGCTTTGACGCCACGGCCGCCAGCCTGCACGTCGGCAGCCTGATCCAGATCATGCTGCTACGCCGCCTTCAGCAGGCGGGACACAAGCCCATCGTCCTGATGGGCGGCGGCACGACCAAGGTCGGCGATCCCTCCGGCAAGGACGAGTCGCGCAAGCTGCTCACCCACGACGACATCCAGGCCAACATCGAGAGCATCAAGCAGGTCTTCGCCAAATTCCTGACCTTCGGCGACGGTCCGACCGACGCGATCATGGTCGATAACGACGAATGGCTCAGCAAACTCGGCTACGTCGATTTCCTGCGCGAATACGGCGTCCATTTCACGATCAATCGCATGCTGGCTTTCGACTCGGTGAAGCTGCGGCTGGATCGCGAACAGCCGCTGACCTTCCTCGAATTCAACTACATGCTGATGCAGGCGACGGACTTCCTCGAGCTCAATCGTCGCTACGGCTGCACCCTGCAGATGGGCGGCTCCGACCAGTGGGGCAACATCCTCAACGGCGTGGAACTGATCCGCCGCGTCGACCAGAAGCCCGCCTTCGGCCTGACCACCCCCCTGCTCTCGGCGGCCTCCGGCGCCAAGATGGGCAAGACGGCGGCCGGCGCGGTCTGGCTCAACGCCGATATGCGCAGCCCCTACGACTACTGGCAGTTCTGGCGGAACACCGAGGATGCGGACGTGGGTCGCTTCCTGCGCCTGTTCACCGACCTGCCGCTGGACGAAATCGCCAGGCTTGAAGCGCTGGAAGGCGCCGGCATCAATGACGCCAAGAAGGTGCTGGCCGACGAGACCACCCGAATGCTGCACGGCGAAGCCGCCGCCGCAGCCGCCCGCGAAGCCGCAACTGCGGCTTTCGAACAGGGAGCCCTGTCTGACGATTTGCCGACCGTCGAGGTCGCGGCGGCGGAGTTGTCGGCCGGGATCATGCTGGCGGCTCTTGCCGTCGACGCGGGCCTCTCTACCTCCCGGGGTGAGGCGCGCCGCCTGGCCCAGGGCGGAGGCCTGCGCCTCAACGACGTCCAGGAAAAGGACGGCATGCGCATGGTGACGGACGCCGACCTCGTCGACGGCGTCATCAAGCTGTCCCAGGGCAAGAAGAAGATCGTGCTCGTAAAGCCGGTCTGACCAGAGAAAGGGAACCACGTTCATGACCAGCGAGATCGTTCTGAAGGAAGGCGACAAGGCCCCCGACTTCCACCTTCCGACCGACAATGGCGAGGTCAGCCTGGCCGGGCTCGCCGGCAAGATCGTGGTTCTCTACTTCTATCCCAAGGATGATACGCCCGGCTGCACCAAGGAGGCGCAGGGCTTTGACGCCGCCGCCGGCGACCTGGAGCAACTGGGCGCTGTGGTTGTCGGCGTCTCGAAGGACAGTGTCGCCCGACATGCCCGGTTTAAAGGCAAGTACGACCTCGGCCTGATCCTCGGTTCGGACGAGAAGTCCGACGTCATCGAGCGTTACGGAGCCTGGGTCGAGAAGGCCCTCTACGGCCGCAAATACATGGGCATTGATCGCTCCACCTGGCTCATCGATGGTCAGGGCGTGATCCGCAAGGTCTGGCGCAAAGTGAAAGTCCCCGGCCATGTCGACCAGGTTCTGGCGGCGGTCAGGGAAATCCACGCCTGACGCCCGGCCCCGGCACGCAATCTGAGTAGTTGACCCTTGAGTAACTGTGGCAAAGACGCCGCGACCGTTCATCAATAGCCGCATTTCAGCGCATGAAGCCCCGGTTTCTCTGGCGCCGCCGGGAGCGCGTGGTTAATTGGCAGGCGAACAGGCAGAATTGCGCCCGGGACGTACCCGTGTGACGCGAAGGCCCTTGCACCCAGCTTTCAGATCATTGCATATCGCCCTCGGACAGAAATCCGGGTCTCGGGGGCTATGGCGTCAAAACGCTTGCGACGAGTACGAAGAGCGGTGGAAGAGCTCTTTCCTGAAAGGCATCTGTACGTCCGGTCGGGCGGAGAGATGCGGGGATACGTTCTTTCAACCAGCAAACAGCTGGCCGGCGCCAGTCTGGTGGCCATTGTTTCGTTGTGGATGGGCATCGCCACCGCGGCGATGCTGGTAAACGCCCTCTCCGCCGGAGCGTCGGACCAGGAACTGGTCCGCCAGAAGGCCTATTACGAGCGCGTCAACGCCGACCGGCAGGCCCGCCTGAACAGCGCCATGGCCCAGCTGAACGCCACCAACGGCTCCTTCGGCGATATGGCGGCCTCCGTCGAGAAGCGCCACGCGGCGCTCGCCCAACTCTTCCAGGAATTCAAGGGCGTCCCCGGCGCGGCTGAGGCTCTGTCGCCGGCCAAGCCCAGGTTGATGGCCAAGAACCCGATCGAGCGGGTTCAGTACACGCGGATGGATCAGGAGCGCCTGATCGAAGCCGCGGACAATTTCGCCAAGACCCGCGCGGAACGCCTCCGCGCCGCCTTCCGCCTCGCCGGCCTGACCCCGGAGAGCTACGTCACCCGTGGCGGGGCGCTAGGAGGGCCGCTGATCGAAGCGAAAGACCCCCGCGCCCTGGCGGCTGTTCTCGACGTGGATGAGGATTTCGCCCGCAGGATCCAGGCGGCTTCGTCCAACATGAACGATATGCGTGGCCTCTCGAAGGCCGCCAAGACTCTGCCCTTCTACCGCCCGACGGCGGCGACGGCGGTGACCAGCAGCTACGGGGTTCGACTTGATCCCTTCACCCGCCGGCCGGCCTTTCATTCGGGTCTGGACTTCCCGGGCGGCTACTTCACGCCCATCACCGCGACGGCGCCGGGCGTGGTTTCATTTACCGGCGTTCGTTCAGGCTATGGCAATACGATCGAGATAGACCATGGCGGCGGCTTCAAGACCCGCTACGCCCACCTTCAAGGCATCGCCGTGAAAGTGGGTCAACGGGTCGGGGTTGGCCAACGGATCGGGGCCATGGGCTCTACCGGCCGGTCGACCGGGCCTCATTTGCACTACGAAATCTGGGTCGGGGGACGGCCTCAGAATCCCAACCGTTATCTGAAAGCCGGTGAATATGTTCAGCAAGCCCGCTAAGTCCACTCCGCCCACCGCCAAGCCGGTCTCCAATCCGGAACCGTCGGCCGCGTCCTCTTCATCCTCGTCCAGCGACGCGCCGCGTCCCAAGCCCAAGGTGGCTTCGCTGATCTCCAGCGGCATCACCATCGAAGGCGGCGTCACCGGTGACGGCGAGCTTCAGATCGATGGCGTCGTCCGGGGGGATGTCCGCGTCGGTCGCCTGACCGTGGGCGAAACCGGTCACATCGAGGGCTCAGTCTATGCCGAAGCCACCGAGGTCCGCGGCCGCATCGTCGGTTCGGTGACCGCCAAGCAGGTCCGCCTGTACGGCACCTCCTACATCGACGGCGACATCACCCATGAGCAACTGGCCATGGAAACCGGCGCCTTCTTCCAGGGCCGCAGCCTGAAATTCCAGCGCCCGGCCGCTGCGCCGACCGCGACGCCGGTGGCCAACAACGCGCCGACCGGACCCGCGTCCGGCGCCGCCAACCTGGACATGCCCAAGCCGCAGGGCTAGGCGGCCCTCTAGGCATCCCATAGACAGGACGCCCGGCGACAGGATCGCCGGGCGTTTTGCTGTCGAGGCCCCGCATGGCGATCGAAGACAAGCTGGCTGTCACTGAGGTGGTCCAGACCGAACGGGCCGCGCGGGACCAGGGACAGTGGGCGCGGATGGCCGCCTGCTATCATCCGGACTCCCGGGTCAGCATCTCATGGATCGAGACCAGCGGGCCGGCGTTCGTGGCGGCGTCGGAGCGCGCCTTTGCCGGCGGCCTCAGACACCTGCACCAGATGGGCCCGACCCTGGTGACTCTGGCTGGCGATCGGGCGCTGGCGGAGACGGGCTGCGCCATCCTGCTGGGCGGCGTGATTGAGGGCACGGAGGTCCTCGTCACCAGCCAGGCCCGCCTGCATGCCCGCGTCGACCGGCGCGGCGACGGGATATGGCGCATCGCCATGCTGCAGGCCGTCTACTTCGAGGACGCCCTGACCGCCCGGATACCGGGACAGGTTCCCCCGATCGATGCGACACGCCTGGCCGGCTACCGCCCCAGCCTGCGGTTTCTCTCCTACCTCCTCGTCGAAAGTGGAAAGACGCCGAGGCCTGACCTCGCCGGGATTGACCGCCCCGATCTGGTCGATGCCCTGTGGGCCGGAGACCAGGCCTGGTTGGCGGGAGGCTAGGCCGGCACGAACTTCAGGGCCGCCCCGTTGTTGCACCAACGCAGTCCCGTCGGCGCGGGTCCGTCATTAAAGACATGTCCCTGGTGACCCAGGCAACGGGCGCAATGGTATTCGGTGCGGGGGATCAGCAAAAGCAGGTCGCGCTTTCTGCCGATGTTCTGCTCCATCACCCGGAAGAAGCTCGGCCAGCCGGTTCCCGAATTGAACTTCCATTCGCTCTTGAACAGCGGCAATTCGCAGCCGCCGCAGACGAATGTGCCGCGCCGCTTTTCATGGTCCAGCGGGCTGGTCCCGGCGCGCTCAGTGTCCTCATGGCGGAGAGTCCTGTAGGCCTGTGCCGGAAGGCGCTTGCGCCATTCGGCATCACTGAGCTTGCGCCACGGCGAGTTGGCGAAACGGTCAGCGCCGGCCTCGGCGGGCCCGGGACGACTACAGGCCGCCAGGGCGGCTGTGGCGAAGAGAAACAAGCGTCTGTCGATCATGCCGGGGAATATGGCGCGCCCCTCAGGGATTGCCAGTCACCGCCGCGCACGAGCCGGTGAGCCGGCCGTGAGGATCAGGCGTCCCCGTCCCAACGATAGAGGGCGTCAGGCTCGCGTTCCTCGTTCTCCGCTCCGTCTGTCAGGCGGATCAGCCTGAACCCCCGGCTTTCGTAGAAGGTACGGGCGCGGGTGTTTCGCTGGAAAGCCCAGAGCTGCAGGGACGCGGCGCCGTCCTTTGCCTTTTCAAGCAGCCGTGATCCGAGCCCCCGACCACCATGGTCCGGGTGCACATAAAGCTGATGAAGCCATCCATCCGAAAATGCAGCGTAGCCGGACAGCCCGCCCTGCCCTTCGGCCACCCAGACGGTCTGGGAGGGCAGAACACGGTCCCTGAAGAACGCAAGATCGTCCTGCGACGTGTGCAGGTCCTTCAACCAGGGCATGGCCGTGCGCATGCTCAGGCGATGCAGCCTGGCGATGCTCGGGGCATCCGCGGGCTCAGCCCGCCGAAGGATCATGCCAGCCCGGCGGTTTCATCCAGCCCCAGCATCAGATTGAGGTTCTGAACGGCCGCGCCGGATGCGCCCTTGCCCAGATTGTCCAGCTGGGCGACCAGACGCGCCTGCCGACCGCCGTCGGATCCGAAGACAAAGAGCTTCATCCGGTTGGTGCCATTGAGGGCTTGGGGCTCGAGTCCCTTGAGGCTTTCAGCTTCCTCAAGAGAGGCGACCTCGACGAAGGTTTCACCGGCATAGGCGCGGGCCAGAACCGCGTGCAGATCAGCCAGCTTCGGCTCTCCCGGAAGACGGTCGAGGAACAGCGGCGCCTCAACGATCATGCCCTGGGCGTAGCGTCCAACGGCGGGGGCGAACAGCGGCCGCTGGGCCAGCCGTGCGAAAGCCTGCATCTCGGGCACATGCTTGTGGTCAAGGTTCAGGCCATAGATCCGGTAGGCGTCGGCGCCCTCGGCCTCGAACTCCGCGATCATCGGCTTGCCGCCGCCGCTGTAGCCGCTGACGGCGTTGATGCTGACCGGATAGTCCGGCGGCAGGAGGCCGGAATCGACCAGGGGCCGGATCAGGGCGATGGCCCCGGTCGGATAACAGCCGGGGTTGCTCACCCGGCTCGCGCCCGCGATGGCGGCGCGCTGACCGGGCGCAAGCTCGGCAAAGCCATAGATCCACCCCTGGGCGGTGCGGTGGGCGCTGGAGGCGTCGATCACCTTGACGGCCGGGTTGCTGATCAGCTCGACCGCTTCCCGCGCCGCATCATCCGGCAGGCACAGGATCACCAGGTCCGAGCCGTTCAGCAGATTGGCCCGGGCGACCGGGTCCTTCCGGCGATCAGCATCAATCGACACCAGCTGAAGGTCCGCGCGGCCGGCCAGCCGCTCGCGGATCTGCAGACCGGTCGTGCCGGCTTCGCCATCAATGAAGATCTTGGGGAGGGACATGAACCTGCTCCGGTAACCGACAAAGAAAAAGGGCGCCTCGGTTGCCCGAAGCGCCCTTTCGCAACGTGTTGACGTCGCGCTTTAGCGCTTCGAGAACTGGAAGCTACGACGGGCCTTGGCCTTGCCGTACTTCTTGCGCTCGACGACGCGGCTGTCGCGGGTCAGGAAGCCATGCGGCTTCAGAGCGGCGCGCAGGCCGGGCTCGTAGTAGGTCAGGGCCTTGGAGAGGCCGTGGCGCACCGCGCCGGCCTGACCGGACAGACCCGAACCGACGACGGTCACCACGACGTCGAACTGGCCGACGCGGTCGGTCACTTCGAAGGGCTGGGCGATCATCATCCGCAGAACCGGACGGGCGAAGTAGACTTCCTGATCGCGACCGTTGATCGTGATCGAACCCTTGCCGGGCTTGATCCAGACGCGGGCGATCGCGTTCTTGCGCTTGCCGGTCGCATAGGCGCGGCCGAACTTGTCAATCTTGGGCTCTGCCGGGGCCGCTTCAGGCGACGAGGACAGGGCTTGCAGGGCTTCGAGACCTTCGGCCATCAGGCGCTCCGCACGTTCTTGGCGTTCATCTCTTTGAACGCGATGGTTTTGGGGTTCTGCGCTTCGTGCGGGTGTTCGCCGCCATTGTAGATGCGCAGGTGGGTCATCTGGGCGCGCGCCAGGGGGCTTTCCTTGGGCAGCATGCGCTCAACGGCCTTCTCGAGCACGCGCTCGGGGAAGCGGCCGGCGAGCTGACGCCCGGCGGTGACCTGCTTGATGCCGCCGGGGTGACCGGTGTGGCGGTAGTAGATCTTCTGATCCAGCTTGCGGCCCGTGAACTTCACCTTGTCGGCGTTGATCACGACGACATAGTCGCCGCAGTCGACGTGCGGGGTGTAGTCCGGACGGTGTTTGCCGCGAAGGCGCATGGCGATGAACGTGGCGAGACGGCCGACAACGGCATTCTCGGCATCGATCACGATCCAGCTCTTCTCGACCTCGGCGGGCTTCAGCGAAGCCGTGGTCTTCATCATGGGTTCGTATTCCGTTGCGGGCGGGAGCAAGCGGCCCCCGACGTGAGGGCGGGCTAGTACGGCGTGACGGCCACGATGTCAACCAGCTCGTGAAGGCCAAATACGCACTAACAACCTGATTTTACGCACTATTTCAGGTTCGGTAATATAATACCTCAACAAATGCGGTCCATATGTCGGCTGGTTTGCCCTTTCCGACCCTCAAAACGCCCCATAGCCTCTCTTCCATGACCTTGGACCGCAGACTCCTTATCGGCAGCGGAATGGCTTTGATCGCGTTCCCGACCGTGGCGAACGCAAAACCGGAGATTCCCCCCATGTACGGCCTGATCGGCAAGATGACCGCCCACCCGGGCCAACGCGACGACCTCATCGCCATCCTGCTGGAGGGAACCGGCGGCATGCCGGGGTGCCGCAGCTACGTCATCGCGACCGATCCCCAGGACGCCAACGCCATCTGGATCACCGAGGTCTGGGACAGTCCGGCCGATCACGCCGCCTCCCTGGGCCTGGCTTCGGTCAAGGCCGCGATCAGCAAGGGACGACCGATGATCGCCGATATGGGACCGCAGTTCGAAACCACCCCGGTGGGCGGCCACGGCCTGTAGGCGGCGACGGCCTACAGCCGGCGCACCCGCCAGGCAAAGAGCGTGGAGACGGCGAGCAGGACCACGGCCCCTGCCTGATGCAGAATGCCGAGCCAGAGCGGCACGACCATGACCAGGGTCGCGATCCCGAGAACCACCTGCAGGATCACCACGCCGCCCACGGCATAGGACATCTGACGCGCCTGGTTCGGCAGAGCGCGCGTACGCATCGCCAGGGCCACCAGGACGATGGTCGCCAGGGTGATCAGATAGGCGCCGATCCGGTGATTGAACTGCACCGAGGCCTGATTGTGAGCCAGGGTCTGCCAGAGGCTTGAACCCGCGTAGTCGTTCGGAATCACCGCGCCGTTCATCATCGGCCAGTCATTGAAGACGAAACCCGCGTCGGTCCCCGCCACCAGAGCGCCCAGCAGGCATTGCAGGAACACGGCGCCGAGGAACGCCAGCGCGCCGATCCTCCAGCGGGTGACGCTCTCCTGTCGCGGCTTGCCGGCCCAGGCGTCCAGCGCCGTCCAGACCACCATGACAAACAGAAACAGGGCCAGCCCCAGATGGGTCGCCAGACGCTCGGGGGCCACGGTCACCCGTTCGGACAGTCCGCTGGCGACCATCCACCAGCCGACCAGCCCCTGAAGGCCGCCCAGCGCCAGCAGTCCAAAGCAGCGCAGGATCAGTCGCCTCGGGATCCGCCGCAGGGCCAGAAACACGACAAAGGGAATGGCGAAGACCAGCCCCACGGTCCGGCCTAGCAGCCGGTGTCCCCATTCCCACCAGTAGATTGATTTGAACTCGGACAGGCTCATGCCGCGGTTCAGCAGCTTGTATTGGGGAATGTCCTGATAGCGGGCGAACTCGCTCTGCCAGGCGCTGTCGCCCATCGGCGGCAAGGCGCCGGTCACCGGCTTCCATTCGGTAATGGAAAGACCCGAGCCGGTCAGGCGGGTGGCCCCGCCGACAACGACCATGGCGAAAATGAACGCGGCGACGACAAGAAGCCAGATCGCCACCGCCCGAGAGCGATCGGAACGCAGGAAAGACGTCATGGCTCGGCTCTACGCCTGTGCCGCGTAAGGGTCCAGACGATGACGCGCCTTTCCAGTCGGGGCATGATGTCTCAGTGTGAAAAAGTGATCGCCATGCCCCTCCCCGGCCTGCTGGGCCTGTTCCTGACCTGCTTTGTCTGCGGCGCCCTGACGGCGTGGCTGACGGGACGTCGGCTATCGGGCCTTGTCGGCATGGCCATAGCCCTTGCAGCGGCGCTGGCCGCCCCCGTGATCGGCGAGAGAGTGGGGTGGCCGGTCACCAGCTACTGGCGCTTGCTGGCCATCATCGCCGGAGCCTCTCTGATGGTGAGCGCCATGACCAGCCTCCTGTCTCGACTCCGGCGCCCCCCGCACTGAACAATGAGGAACGAATTCCGCTCGGGATAGTTAGAGGCGGGAACTCAACGGAGGGAGACCAAGAATATGAGTGGTGTTGGCTGGTTGTTAGCAATCGTGATCGGTATTCTGGCGGGCTGGATCGCCGAGAAGATCATGAAGCGAGACCATGGAATTATCGTCAACCTTATCGTCGGCATCATCGGGGGTCTGATCGGCAAGTTCCTGATCATGAACCTGCTGGGCGCCGCTTACAGCGGATTCCTCTGGAGCCTGATTGCTTCGGTGGTCGGCGCTGTCATCCTGCTGTTCCTGCTGGGCCTTTTCAAGCGTCGCTAATCCGCGGCGGCTTCAGACCAAGCGGTCTGGAGTTGCGGCCTCGCAGGCCTTATTGCTCCCGTCGCCAGACCTCTGGCGGCGGGAGTTTTCATGAGTCCTCGACTGAAGAAGTTCATCGGATCGCTGGCGATCCTGATCTTTCTGGCGGTTTACGCCATGGCCGCGGTCAGCCTGCACGGCCTGCTGCCCAAAAACGCGCTGCTCGAGATTCTCTATTTCGCGATTGTCGGAACGGCATGGGGGCTGCCGCTCTTCCCCCTGCTCTCCTGGATGAACAAGGAGCCGTAAGGCCCTCGTCCAAAGAGGAGAATGGTCGGAGCGACAGGATTTGAACCTGCGACCCCTTGACCCCCAGTCAAGTGCGCTACCAAGCTGCGCCACGCTCCGACACAGGGAGGAGCGCCCTTATAGGGATGAGGTCCTGCCGGGGCAACGCCTTATCTGAGGTCGCCGACAGGAAGTTTTCCGGCGACCGCCGAAACCCCGCCACAGCCGCGTTTTTCGATGGTGTGTTTCAGCGTTTCAGCAGGCCGTCGAGACGCGCCTTGATCGATTCCAGATCATTGAGGGTCTCCGTCAGCCGACCACGAGCCTCGGGACTCAGCTCGCGCCCCCCGTCCCCGGCTGTGTCGTCATCAAGACGGCCGTCCGCCCCCGGATCCTCGCCACTGGCGACGGCCAGCAGGCGCTTGAGGCCGCCGTCCTTGTGCAGCTTCTGCACGCCCTTGATCGTATAGCCTTCGTCGTGAAGCAGGGCTTTCACGGCGCGCAGGACCTCGATGTCCTGCGGGCGATAGAACCGGCGACCGCCGGCGCGTTTCATCGGGCTGATGAAGGTGAACTTGGTTTCCCAGAACCTGAGGACGTGCTGCGGCGCGCCCAGCTCGTCAGCGGCTTCTGAAATCGTCCTGAAGGCGTTGGGGCCCTTGGCCACGCCGCGCGTCTCTACCCTTCGAGGGCGCGATCGATTCGCGCCTTCATAACCTGGCTGGCCCGGAAACCGATAACCCGGCGGGGTTCGATCTCGGCCGGCTCGCCGGTCTTGGGGTTGCGGCCCATGCGGGCGCGCTTGGCGCGAACCTGAAACACGCCGAAGCCCGAAAGCTTGACCTGCTCGTCCTTCTCCAGGGCCTCGGCCATCAGGTCGAGGGTGCGCTCGACAAGCTCGGAACAGTCCTGACGGGTCAGACCGACCTCTTCATGGACCGCCTCGCAGAGCTCGGCACGCGTGAGTGTAGCGCCCTTCATGGGACCCCTCCCAACCAGTTAAGGCGCTATCCATGCCGCGAATATGCCGTCGCGTCAAAGGGTTCCGGCCGGTTGTGGAGGTTGAAAGTCAGTCAGACCCCGTAACTGTCGAAGCCGGGACGGATCGAGGCTAGTAGCGAACCAGGCAGGCGCCCCAGGTCAGACCACCGCCCATCGCCTCCATCAGCAGCAGATCGCCCTTCTTGATCCGGCCGTCTTCCACAGCCGCGGCAAAGGCCAGAGGGATGGACGCAGCGGAGGTGTTGGCGTGTTCGCCAACCGTCTGGACAACCTTGTGCTCATCGAGACCCAGCCTGTTGGCGACCCCATGCAGGATCCGCTGGTTGGCCTGATGCGGAATGAACCAGTCCACGTCGGCAATGGTCAGCCCCGCCTTCTCCAGAGCCGATTCAATGGCTTCGGAGATATTCTTGACGGCATGCTTGAAAACCTGATTGCCGGCCATCCGCAATTTGCCCACCGTGCCCGTCGTCGACGGACCGCCGTCGACATACAGCAGGTCCTGCTTGGTCCCGTCGCAACGCAGGACCGAAGCGATCAGGCCCTGATCGGTGTTGGCGCCGGTCCCCACGGCCGGCTCGACCACCACCGCGCCGGCGCCGTCGCCAAACAACACGCAGGTGCCCCGATCCGTCCAGTCCATCAGACGGGTCATGGTTTCGGCCCCGATGACCAGCGCGCATTTCGCATTCCCCCGGGCGACAAACCCGTCGGCGACCGTCAGGGCGTAGACAAAGCCCGAACACACCGCCTGCACGTCGAAGGCGATGCCGACCGGACATCCCAGCTTGCGCTGAACGATCGCCGCCGTGGCCGGAAAGGTCAGATCGGCCGTCGTGGTCGCGACAATGATAAGGTCGACGTCCTCGGGCTTTCGCCCTGCGTCGGCCAGCGCCTTGAGCGCCGCCTCCACCGCCAGATCGGAAACCGCCTGATCGTCGGCGGCACGGTGTCGCTGGCGAATGCCGGTCCGTTCAGTGATCCATTCGTCGGTCGTGTCGACGATCTTCGAGAGCGCCTCGTTGGTGACCACGTCCGGCGGCAGATAGGCTCCGACGCCGATGATCGCGCTACGCAACACCTGACTCACTGGGAGGACTCCACAATTGACCCTTCCTGGGCCGGGTCGGCCAACACGGCCGAGAGACGCTTCACATTGCGATCGATCTCTGCGGCGAAATCGCTGCTCGCCAGATCGACCGCGACCTTGACCGCCGAGGCGAAGCTCTTGGCGTCGGCGCTGCCGTGGCTTTTGACCACAACGCCGTTCAGCCCGAGAAGCGGCGCGCCATTGACCGCGCCCGGGTCCATCCGCTGACGCATGCGACCAAGGGCCCTTGAGGCGAGAACCGCCCCGGCAAGCGCGAACGGCCCGGAGGTAAAGGTCGAGCGGATTTCCGCGCCGAAGAAGCGGGCCACGCCCTCGGCGGTCTTCAGCAGGACATTGCCGGTAAATCCATCGGTGACGACCACGTCGACGGTGCCTTTGGCGATATCATCGCCCTCGACAAAGCCGTGATAGTCGAATTCGAACTCGGTGCCCCGCAGCAGGGCGTGGGCCTGACGAACGTCGTCATGGCCCTTCTGCTCCTCCGACCCGACATTGAGCAGGCCGACCGTGGGCCGGTCCTTGCCCTGGATGGCGTGGTGGAAGGCCGCCCCCATGATGGCGAACTCGACCAGTTGCTCGGCATCACTCTCGACGTTGGCGCCGACGTCCAGAACGGTGGTGACGCCCTTGCTGGTCGGCCAGCTGGCCGTGAGGGCCGGTCGCTTTATCTCGGCGGCGAGTCGCAGCAGCAGCATGGAGATCGCCATCATCGCGCCGGTGTTGCCCGCCGAGACCGCGGCGTTGGCGTCGCCGGATTTCACACTCTCGACAGCGTTCCACAGGCTCGTGCCCTTGCCCCGCCGCATGGCCTGGGAGGGTTTGACGTCCATGGTGATGAACTTGTCGGTGTGTCGGATCTCGACCTTGTCCTTGAGGGTCGGAAAACGCGCGAGCTCGGGGCCGATTACGGCCTCATCGCCATGAACGAGAAACCGGACATCCCGTCCCGATAGCCGCTCGACCGCGAAGACCAGGCCCGGGATGACAATGGACGGGCCATGATCGCCGCCCATGGCGTCGATGGAAAGGATCAGGGGTTTTGACAAGACGGACCAGACGCTCCGGGAGTCGCCGCCAAGGCGGGCTGGGCTAGACGCTCTGATAAAGTGAATCCCCCCTGTTCTGGAGGGGATTTGAAGCGGGCGGACGATAGCGCCGGAGCCGCCGGATGCAAGCCCTGGCGCATCGATCAGCCCTTTGGCGGCGTTTCACCGCGCAGTCTGTTAAGCGCCGAGAAGGGCGAAATGACGTTCTCTTCCACAGGCGGTTCGAAAACCGCCCCGGGTTTGCGCGGAAACGGGTCCACCTCCAGAGCCAGATGCTCCACGACATAGGCCGCGAGATCGACCTTGTCTTGCTCCAGCACGTCCGGCGGATCTTCCGACTCCAGGTCGATATCAACCTCGACGATGTCCTCGCTGGGCGCGGCGCTGCTGCCCTTGGGCACGGCGCGAACCGTGAAATCACTGGTCAGGGTCTGTTCGAACGGCTCGCCCGAGGCGCTGCAGATCTGGGTAACCTCCGCCTCCAGCCGGCCGTTGATCTCGGCTCCGTCCATCCAGGGCCGGGTTCGCACGGTCGCGACCAGCGAATCGAGTCGCTCCAGGCCCAATTCGCGGGCGATCGCCACGCGAACGGCGCCCTCGGCGACCAGGTCAACCTTCGGCGAGCTGCGGGTGATTTCTGAGAGGGTCACAAAATGCGACCAGAGCGGCTTTTCCATCAAACCTCCGGCCAGATGACCGAGCCGGTCAGCAGAGCGTCCAACGGCTGGGCGGCGAGCGACTCGCGCGTGGCCAACAGGTAGTCCCCCAGTCGGGCGGCCTTTTCATCATCACCGTCGTAGACCGTCCGCGCGAGCAGAGCGTCCAGGGTCCGACGATCGGGCAAGGCGGCGTAGGCCTGATCCACCGTCCGGGCGCGGCCGATGAAGGCGCCGGCCAGTTTCTTGATCCGTTTGGCGACAGACAGGTCGCCAACGCCCATTTCCCGGAAGGCGTCATCCAGTCCCCGCGTGAACCGGTCGACGAGAATCTGCGCGGTTTCCTCGGCCTGGGGCCCCTGCCCTCTCAGGCGATCAAGCAGCAGGATCACATGCTGGCTATAGAGCTCGAACCTGCCCTCGCGCGTATCCGGCGCCGCCAGATCGAGATAAAGCCCCGGCCGACGGGCCTGGGCGACTGCCCCCGCATAGAGGGCCTCGGCCGCAATCTGGACCGGTCTTGGCTTGTTCAGCCGCTTGAAGAACATATCCGCCTCGATTTCGCCCCGGCCTAGCGCTAAAGCGAGGCATTGAACTAAGCCCGCTCGGGCGATAGGTCAAAGGTCACACGCGCTTGTCCGGGTCGAATGATCCCAGACGCCCCGGAGTCGCAGGCGCGAGCTGCAACATTTGGAACGCGCCGGGCGGCGCACTGGCGACGCCAGACGCCCGGTTCGGTCCGTCCGGAGACGACATGTTCCGTAACACTGCTCTCGCGCTGCTTGCCGGCTCGGCCCTCCTGGCCACCGGCGCCTGCACGCCCATCACCTCCTATTCCGGCTTCCAGGTGGTGGAGAACAACCCCGCCGATGTGAAGATCGGCGAGGACACCAAGTCGACGGTGATGTCCAAGCTCGGTTCGCCGTCAGCAACCTCCATCACCCGCAGCGAAGCGGCGGCTCCCGGTCAGGAACTGCGCGCCGCCTCGGCGCTGGACTCCAATCTGTGGTTCTACATGACCCAGGTTTCCGACCGGGTGGCCTTCTACAAGCCCCGCGTCGCCAAGCGGGACGTGGTCGCGGTGGCGTTCGATCCGTCGACCCAGCAGGTGACCACGGTGAACACCTACACGCTGGAAGACGGCAAGGTCATCGCCTTCAACGGTCGCGAAACCCCGACCCGAGGCCGCGAGATCACCATCCTCGAACAGCTTCTGGGCAACGTCGGTCAGGGCGGCGGTCTGCTGCCGCGTGACGACAGCGAAGGCCTGCCCGGCAGCCGTCCCGGCGATACCCGCTGATCTAGTCTGACGGAGGCGCGGCCGCCTGAAGGCTGGCCGCGCGGTCCTCGAAGCACTTCATCAGCTTGCCGACGGCTGAGTCGAAATTGGCGGCGAGGATCCGGTCGAGAAACGGGGCCTTGAACTCGAAGTCGATCTCGAAACTCAGTTCGCATCCCTGCTCGTGCGGTTCGAACCGCCAGCGATTCCACAGCCTGCGAAACGGCCCGTAGAGCAGATTGACCTCGACGACCCGGTTGTTGGCGTCACGCCGCACCCGGGTCGCGAACTTTTCCCGCAGGAATGTGAAGGCGACCGACGCCTCGGCGTCCAGCTGGCTGACGCCAGGCTCAACCTCACGCCGGTTCCAGACGCGCATGCCGGTCACCCACGGGACAAATCGCGGGTACTGCTCCACATCACCAACCATGCTGAAAAGCAGCTCTGGCGAATAGGGAAGTATGCGCGTCAGCGCGTGCCGCAACCGATCAACCCGCCTGGCTCTTGGCCAGCCGTGCGGCCTTCAGACGCTCGAAGTCCTCGCCGGCATGATGTGATGAGCGGGTCAGCGGACTGGCCGAAACCATCAAAAAGCCCTTCGCCCGCGCGATCTGCTCATAGGCGGCGAACTCGTCGGGATGGACAAACCGGTCGACCGGCGCGTGCTTGCGGGTCGGCTGCAGATACTGACCGATGGTCAGGAAATCGACCCCGGCGCTGCGCATATCGTCCATGACCTGCATGACCTCTTCCTTGCTCTCGCCCAGGCCGACCATCAGGCCGGATTTGGTGAAGCGGGTCGGATCGCGGTCCTTGACCCGCTCGAGCAGGCGCAGAGAGTTATAGTAGCGGGCGCCGGGGCGGATCGTCAGATACAGCCGCGGCACCGTTTCGAGGTTGTGGTTGAACACGTCCGGTGCGGCGTCGATGACAACCCGCTCGGCCCCATCCTTGCGCAGGAAGTCAGGGGTCAGGATCTCAATGGTCGTGCCTGGCGCCGCGGCGCGAATGGCCAGGATGACCTCGGCAAAATGCTGGGCTCCGCCATCGGCCAGGTCGTCGCGGTCCACCGAGGTAATGACCACATGCTTCAAGCCCATCTTCGCCACAGCTTCGGCGACGCGGCCCGGCTCAGTCGGGTCGAGGGCGGCCGGCTTGCCGGTGGCGACATTGCAGAAGGCGCAGGCGCGGGTGCAGATCTCGCCCATGATCATCATGGTCGCGTGCTTCTGGGTCCAGCACTCGCCGATATTCGGGCAGGCCGCCTCCTCGCACACCGTCGTCAGCCCATGTTGGCGGACAATATCACGCGTGGCGTTATAGCCGGCGCTGCCGGGCGCGCGGACGCGCAGCCAGTCCGGCTTGCGCAGCAGGGGGCTGTCGGGACGGGCCTGCTTCTCCGGATGGCGGGGGCGGACCTTGAGGGTATCGATCACGGTGACCATGCGCTTCTAGATCGTCCTTCCGGGCCGCCGGATCAAGGCGAAGCAGCAGGCTGAAGCGCCTCAAAAGCGATCTTTGCCCGCCTGTGGCGGGATCACACTTGCCGGGACGACCCCTTGCCGGACAGACTTGGCCGCAATGGCCCGCCGCATCGCCCTCTTGTTGTGCCTGTTTCTGGCGGCCTGCGGACAGGACGGCGGCTCCGCGCCCTTCACCGACACCCGCCTGCCGCCGTCGCTGGCGCCGCGCTTCTTTCCCCCTGAAGGCTGGGCCTGGGGACTGGTTCAGGCCGGCGACCAGCCGCCGCAACGCTATGGCGTCGCCTCGCCCGCGACGGACGTCCGGGCGCATGTGCTGATTCTTCCCGGCTATGGCGAAAGCGCCGAGGCCTGGTTCGAAACCGTCTCTGACCTCAATCGACGGGGCTTTACGGTCTGGGTGCTGGAAGGCGCGGGCCAGGCCGGTTCCGGTCGCTTCGGCCCGGTCCGGGATGTGGGCCATCTCCCGGGCATTGAGCCCGACCTCGGGGGAATCCGGACCATGGTCCGCCTGGTCATTCCCGATGATGGCAAGCCGGTTGTCCTGCTCGGAAGCCAAGACGGAGCCCTGTTGGCCCTGCTGGCGTCAGGGCGGGAGCCTCGCATCGCCGGCGTCATCGCCTCGGCGCCCTGGCCGCAGACGCCGCTGACACCGATCGAACAGGCGATGGCGCGAATCTGGCTTGGCGGCCTGCGCAGTCCAGGCCAATCGGGCTGGAGCCGTGAGCGCCCCTATCGCACCGGCCCTGCCGGAGAAGACCCTTTCCGGGCTGGCCTGCAGCAGGCCTGGGCCCTGGCCAACCCCGATCTGCGGATGGGCGGGCCCAGCGTGGGCCGGCGTCAGGCGATGCTGATCGCCAGCGGCGCGGTCATCGCCGGTCTGGGTGGGGTCAAAACCCGGACTCTGATCCTCGACGCCCCAGAAGCGCTCAAAGCCGCCTGCGCCAAAGCCCGCGCCTGCGAGACCGGTGGCGCGCCTGCCGGAGCCAGAGGACCCTATTTCCATCTGGAAGCCGATGGCCCGCGCGGCGCCTGGCTGACGACGGTCGATGGGTTTGCGCACCGGCTGCTCTCCGACCGCGATCACGGCAAGTAACTAACCTTTTCAATCCGTGATCTGCCCTATACGGTCGCCTTCCAATGATACCGGTGGGAAACATCCGGGGAGTGATACCCATATGCCGCGTACCTTCGATGCGCGGGACGCCGACCGGTCGCTTTTCAGCGCCCTCGTCGACGCCCGAGACGAATTCGGCGCCAAGAAGTCGATTCTGGAAGATCAGAACCGTCAGCCTCTCAGCTACACCGACCTGATCCGCGGCAGCTTTGCGCTGGGCCGCAAGATTGCCGCGCTCACCGAAGCCGGCGAGAATGTCGGCGTCCTGCTGCCGTCCAGTTCGGGCGCCGTGGTCACCTTCTTCGGCCTGCACGCGTTTGGCCGCGTGCCGACGATGCTGAACTTCACATCGGGCCTGCGAAATCTGCGGGCCGCCTGCAAGCTGGCCGGCGTGAAGACGGTCCTGACGGCCCATGCCTTCATTGAGCAGGGCAAGCTCCACGACCTGATCGACGCCCTCGAGGTCAATGCCAAGATCGTCTATCTCGAAGAGGTCCGGGCCACCATCGGGCTGGCGGACAAGGTCTATGCCGCCGCCGCGGGCGCGGCCCCGCGTCTGTTTGCCGCCAAGGCGGACTCGTCCGCGCCCGGCGTCATTCTGTTCACCTCCGGCAGCTTCGGCGCCCCGCGCGGTGTGGTGCTGACCCAGGCCAATCTGATCGCCAACGCCAAGCAGATCGCCGCCCACATCGACCTTGATCCGGACTGGGTCATGTTCAACCCGTTGCCGACCTTCCACTGCTTTGGCCTGACCGGCGGGGTGATCCTGCCGATCCTCACCGGGATGAAGGCCTTCCAGTACCCCTCCCCGCTTCACACCAAACAGATCCCGCCGCTTTTGCGGGACAGCAAGGCCTCGATCCTTCTGGCCACAGACACCTTTGTGAATCAGTACGCCCGCGCCGCCGATCCCGGGGACCTGTCCGGCCTGAAATTCATCGTCTGCGGGGCCGAAAAGGTGCGTGAGGAAACTCACAACCTGATCGCCGAGCGATTCGGCCCGATCCCGGTTCTGGAAGGCTACGGCGCGACCGAGGCCGCGCCTGTGGTGGCGGTCAACAAGCCGACCGACAACCGCCGCGGCACCGTTGGCGGGCTTCTCCCGGGCATGGAATTCCGCATCGAGCCCGTCGAGGGCATTCCCGGCGGCGGCAGATTGCTGCTGCGCGGGCCCAACATCATGGCCGGCTATCTGCGGGAAGACGGCGGCGTCGATCCCCCGGAAGGCGGCTGGCACGACACCGGCGATGTCGTCGAAATGACCGACGACAACTGGATCACCATCAAGGGACGGGTCAAACGCTTCGCCAAGATCGGCGGAGAGATGGTCTCCCTCACCGCTGCCGAAGACCTTGCCGTCGCGGTCTGGCCCGATGGCCGCCATGCCGTGATCTCGATGCCTGACGCCAGGAAGGGCGAACGACTGCTGCTCGTCACCGACCAGGCTGACGCCGATGTCACCGCCCTGCTCTCGCACGCCCAGTCGATCGGCGCGCCAGAACTGGCCGTTCCCCGCAAGATTCTCAAGGTATCGGAGGTGCCGGTTCTGGGCACTGGCAAGACCGACTACGTCGCCATTCAACGGCTGGCGGAAGCCCAACCCAAAGCGGCCTGAGGCCGAACGGAGATCTGACCATGGACAGACTGGCCCCGCATTCCGGCAAGGTTCTCAGCATCCTGCGCGTCGTTGCCGCCCTGGCCTTCATGGCCCACGGCCTGATGAAGATCTTCCATTTCCCGGTCGCTCAGGAGGGCGCGCCGGATCCCTTGCCGACCATGCTGCTGGTCGCCGGTTGGCTGGAAATCATCGGCGGCGCCCTGCTTGCCCTCGGGCTGTTTACGCGGCCGGTCGCCTTTGTCCTGTCGGGTATGATGGCTGTGGCCTACTTCATGGCGCACGCCTCCAAGAGCTTCTACCCGGCCCTCAACGGCGGCGAGCCGGCCCTGCTGTTCTGCTTCATCTTCTTCTACCTGGCCTTCGCCGGCGGCGGAGCGTGGAGCCTTGACGCCATCGTCCGCAAGAGGGCCTGACACCCACCTCGGGTGACGAGAAACAAAGAAGGGCGGCTCCAGACCTCTGGAGCCGCCCTTTTGGCTTTGCATCTTCCAGATTCAGGTCTCGCCCGCGTCCCGCGTCGCTCCGACCCGCTGAGCCAGGGACGCCGCCATGAACTGGTCCAGATCGCCGTCGAGCACGCCATCGGTATCGCTGGTTTCGACGCTGGTCCGCAGATCCTTGACCATCTGATACGGCTGCAGGACGTAGGATCGGATCTGGTGGCCCCAGCCGATGTCGGTCTTCTGGTCTTCCAGCGCCTGGGCGGCGGCTTCCCGCTTCTGCAGTTCCAGCTCGTAGAGTTTGGCGCGCAGCATCTTCCAGGCTTCGTCGCGGTTCTGGTGCTGGCTGCGGCCCGACTGACAGGCGACGACCGTATTGGTCGGGATGTGGGTCAGGCGAACGGCTGAGTCGGTCTTGTTGATGTGCTGACCGCCGGCCCCGCTGGCGCGATAGGTGTCGGTGCGAACATCGGCCGGGTTGATGTCGATCTCGATGGTGTCGTCGACCACCGGGAACACCCAGGCCGACGCAAAGCTGGTGTGGCGCTTGGCGGCCGCGTCGTAGGGGCTGATGCGAACCAGGCGATGCACGCCGGCCTCGGTCTTCAGCCAACCATAGGCGTTGGGGCCGGTGATCTGCAGGGTCGCCGACTTGATCCCGACACTGTCGCCGGAGGTCTCTTCCACCAGCTCGACCTTGTAGCCGTGCGCATGGGCCCAGCGGCTGTACATGCGCAGCAGCATGTTGGCCCAGTCGCAGGACTCGGTGCCGCCGGCCCCGGAGTTGATTTCGATAAAGGCGTCATTGCCGTCGGCTTCCCCCGACAGCAGAGCCTCAAGCTGGGCCCGGTCCGCGCGCTCGCGCAGGGCCTTGAGCTGCCCCCGGGCCTCTTCAAGCGCGCCCTCGTCCTCTTCCATGTCCGCCAGTTCGGCGTAGTCGATGGCGTCGGCGAGATCGCGCTCAAGCCCGCGAACGGCCTCGATCTTGGCGGCCAGCTGCTGACGCTCGCGCATCAGGGCCTGGGCTTCACTGGGCTTGTCCCAGAGGGTGGGGTCTTCTGAACGGGCGTCCAGTTCGTCCAGGTGTCTTAGAGCTGGATCCCAGTCAAAGACGCCTCCTGAGCAGGCTGATCGCCTGCTCGATGTCAGCCTTGGCGGCCTCGACATCCGGTCTCATGAAAAACTCCAATAGTCAGTGTCGCGCCGCTCTGATCGGGCGCGGAGGGCGGGCTTACAGGGCTCGCCCGGTCAATACAATCCGGACAGGTCGTCCGGCAGCTTGGGTTTGGACTTCGGCGGCGCCTTCTGCTCGGGCGGCGGCGCCGCCGGCAAGCGGAAGGCGTCGTCATAGGGAATGGGCCCGGGCGGCTTGGGACCGCTGGGCGGACCAACAGGGCCTCGCGGCTCGGTGCCGGGCCGGAAGGCTTCCCGCACACCGCCAACCATGGCGAACTTGGCGTCCTTGGGCGCCTTGAACTCGGTCGGCGGCACGTCCTTCAGGGCGGTCTTCATGAAGTCGATAAAGATCGGCAGGGAGGCGACGCCGCCGACCTCGCCGTTGCCCAGCGAGCGGTTGTCGTCAAACCCGACGAAGACCCCGACCACGATCTGCGGCGTGTAGCCGACAAACCAGGCGCTGCGATATTCGTTGGTCGTTCCCGTCTTGCCGGCCACGGGACGACCCAGCACCCGGGCCTGGGTGGCCGTGCCGCGCTGGACAACGCCTTCGAGCATCGAGGTGATCTGGTAGGCGGTCACGGGATCGATGACCTGTTCGCCGCCCGGCGCGATACGGGGGCTCTCGTCGCCGTTGAAGCCGGCGTTGCAGCGGGGGCAGTCGCGCTTGTCGGCGCGGAACAGGATCTTGCCCTCGCGATCCTCGACCAGCTCGATCATATGCGGATCGATCCTGCGCCCGCCATTGGCGAAGGCGGCGTAGGCCCCGGTGATTTTCAGAGGGGTCGTCTCCCCTGCCCCCAGGGCCATGGCCAGCACCGGCGCCATATTGTTGGTGACGCCCATCTTGATGGCCAGATCGGACACCTTGCGCATGCCAACGCCCTGGGCGAGGCGCACGGTCATGGCGTTACGCGACAGCTCCAGCCCCCGCCGAAGCGGCATCGAGCCGTAGTACTTCTTGTTGTAGTTCTCCGGCGTCCAGTCCTCGCCATTGACCGCCCCCTTCAGGGTGATCTGGGAGTCGGTGACCATGCTGGCCGGGGTGTAGTCACCCTCCAGGGCCGCGGCATAGACGAACGGCTTGATGGCCGAGCCCGGCTGGCGCATCGCCTGGGTCGCCCGGTTGAAGTTCGACAGCGAGAAACTGTAGCCGCCGACCATCGCCAGCACCCGGCCGGAGTTGGGTTCGATCGCGACCAGCGCCCCGTTGACCAGCGGCACCTGCTTGAGCCGGTAGGCGCCGGACACCTTCTCATCGGGCTCGACGAAGACCAGATCGCCAACGGCCAGACCCTTGCCGCCGCGCGCCCAGGCGACATCTTCCTTGGCCAGCGGTCCCGGCCCGAAGTCCTTGGCCGGCCGCACCCGCACGCCGCCCTCGACCTGTTCGACAACAGCCGCGCGCCAGCTGCGGCGCTCGGACGGCGGCGACTTCTTCAGAGCCGCCTTTTCCCAGCCGGCCGCCATGTCGGTGCTGCCCCAGGCGCCCCGCCAGCCATGACGGCGGTCATAGTTCTCAAGCCCGTTCATCAGGGCGACCCGGGCCGCGGTCTGCAGATTGGAATCGAGAGTCGTGCGCATGTAGTAGCCGCCCTCGGTCAGACGCTGACCCAGAGTGCCCAGACCGCGCCGACGGACTTCCTCGACGAAATAGTCGGCGTCCTTGTATTTGGCCCGCGACGGCGCGGACTGGACGACCAGATCCTCGCGCATCGCCGCATCCGCCTCGGCCCGGCTGACCCAGCCCAGATCCGCCATCTGCCCCAGAATCCAGTTTCGGCGATTGATGGCGTTCTGCTTGTTGCGGATGGGATGGTAGTTGTCCGGCCCTTTCGGCAGCGAGGCCAGATAGGCCATCTCCGAAAGCGAGAGATTGTCCAGCGACTTGCCGAAGTAGTTATAGGCGGCGGCGGCGACGCCATAGCTGCGATAGCCGAGCCAGATTTCGTTCAGATAGAGCTCAAGGATGTGATCCTTGGTCAGGGTCTGTTCGAGACGACGGGCGAGAATGGCTTCCTTGAGCTTGCGCCCGAGCGTCGCGTCGCTGGTCAGCAGCACATTCTTGGCCACCTGCTGGGTGATGGTCGAGCCACCCTCAAGCCTTCGACCTCGAACGACATTGACGACGTTGCGCAACATGGCCCGGCCAAGGCCCTGCACATCGACGCCGCTGTGATGGAAGAAGTTGCGGTCCTCGGCGGCCATGAAGGCCTGAACCAGGCGCGGCGGCATCTGATCATAGGGAACGAAAATCCGCCGCTCACGGCTGAACTCGCCGATCAGCGTGCCGTCCCAGCCATAGACCCGGGTGGCCGTCGGCGGACGGTAGTCCACAAGGTCACCGGCATCAGGCATGTCGTGGAACAGAACCGCCGCATAGATGGCGATTGCGAAGCCGGCGACAGCGATGACGCCGAGAACGGCGATGCCAACGATGGCGACCCACCGCTCCGGCGGGTTGAACACTGGCCATACGCCGTTTGCACGCTTTTCCGACATGGGATTCCCTCTAGCGCGCCTGAGCCCGGGCGCCAATGCGCCAGCCTTGCAGAACCGCATCGACGAGCGGGCTGTAACAAACTGTCAGGCCAGGCCGATTGGCCATACCCGGCGAGCCGTGCCAACCTCGCCCATCGGACTCGCATTCCAGATCCGCGAGACGATCAACGATAGACACGTCAACTAGATGAGGAACAAAGCCATGCGTTCGACCATTCTGGCCGCCGTCGCGGTTTCCGCCCTGGCCCTGACCGCCTGCTCGCAAAAGACCGAAGACAAGGCCTCGGCCGCTGTCGAAGCCACGGGCGAAGCCGTCGAATCCGCCGCATCGGATACGGCTGACAACGCCGCCGCGGCCGGCGCGGCGACGGAAGCCGCTGTCGACAGCGCAGCGGACAAGACAGGCGAAGCCGTCGACAACATGGCGTCTGATGCCGCCGCCACCGGCGACACGGCTGAAAAGAAGGCCGAAGACGCCGCCCACTAGATCGCGCTCCGATAAGTGGGCGCCGCTTATCGGCTCAAACGCGCGACAATCAGGGAATCCAGAACAGACGATTTGAGTCCATCCAATCGCCGGCTCTGGGGCAAACCGGGATCGTCGCCCCGCGGCGACGGTCCCGACCCTGCGGTCTTGCCTGGCGTCTAGTTGGAGGCGACCCGGAGGTCGCGGGAGAACCAGCGGTCAATCGCATCGCCGATCTGGTTGACAAGGCGCGAACGACTGGATGAGGACGTCAGAAGGGCCTCGTCACTGGGGCTGGTGATAAATCCCATTTCCAGAAGCACGGCCGGAACGTCCGGCGCCAGCAGCACCATAAGGTTGGCGTCCCGGTGGCTGCGACGCAGCATCGGCGTCACCGTCGAGATTTCATCGACCAGCAGTTCAGCGAACGCCGCCGAACGGTTCTTCGTCGAACGCTGCGACAGATCGAGCAGGATCTGACCGACGCCGCGATCACCGCCCGTCAGGGAGGCGTTCATCAACCAGTCGTCCTTGCCGAGGACCTTGGAAACCCGCCCCTCGCCCTTTTCGGAAAGCGTGTAGACGCTGGCCCCACTGGTGGTTTCCGGCCCGGCATCCGCGTGGAGCGAAATAAACAGGTCGGCGTCGGCCCGGCGGGCAATCTTCACCCGGCCATCCAGGGGAACATAGACATCGCTCTCACGGGTCAGGATCACCGTGTAGCGGCCGGTCTTCTCTAGACGGGATTTCAGGGCCTTGGCCGCGGCCAGGGTGACATCCTTTTCCTGGGCGTTGCGGCCCAACGCCCCCGGATCATGGCCGCCGTGACCGGCGTCGATGACGATGACCTTGCGGCCGCCCCGCCGTGACGCCTTGATCGATGCCGCCCGGGCCGGCGGAACTGCGCCCGCGGCGGCGACAACAGGGCTTCTCTGGCCGCGGGTCGCGGGGCCAACCGATTTCAGGTCGATGACGTAGCGATAGTGAGGGGCCCCCTCGCTTGGCGGCAGAAGAAAGCGGCGGGCGACTTCGGCGTTCTGGGCAAGCTCAATGGTCAGTCGCGCCGACCCGCCCTTGGGTTCCATCGACCAGCGACGAACCACGCCCTGACCGGCCCCCTTGAGGTCGCCGGACATGCCGACACGCGGAAAGGCGATGACGACCTCGCGACCGGTCGAGCCGTCATTGATTAACTTGCCGCTCACGGACCGGTCGACATCGATAACCAGCCGGGTTTCGGCGATATCCCCGCCCAGTCGGACGCGGAGCACATCGCTGAGGGCGGCGGAGGCCTGAGCAAAGGCGCCGGCGCCGAGGGCGACAACGATCAGACCGCCGGCGATGATCGCCGCCGTCCAACGCTTGCCTGCTCCAGCACCCATACGCCCGCGCATTCTTCGCCCCGCACTCTCGCCCATCCGGCGATCAGGGCATTCATAGCCGCAAGGAGGTGGAGAAGGCGTTAAAGATGGTTAGGAATTTGTCTGAAAGTCCATCCGGCAAGCGCCTGGCTTGAGTCTTTCCGGGCCGACCGACGGACCGTCGACCACCACAACTGCAACGCGCCCTTCCCATATCCCCATCCCTCCGCCTATAGTCAGGGCCGCGCGCCGCGCCCCGCATCTGACGGGACCGCTCCGCGCACAGACAGGGCCGGCGTCCGGCCTCGCTTCGGCGGAAGGACGCAGCAACATTCCGCCCCCGCGCCGTCGGCGCATCAGGGAATAGAGACCTTCATGGGCCGCGCGCACGCCCCGATCATGCCAATGCCAGGCCCCGCCTCTTCCGAGAGCGGCGGGCTTCGCGTCGTGCTGCGCGCCGAATCAACAGACCGGCGGCTGCGCCAAGAGCGCGCCGATTGCCGGAGAGAGACCTTCGATGACGAAAAAAATGCTCATCGACGCCGCACACGCCGAAGAAACGCGTGTCGTCGTCCTGGACGGAAACCGGATTGAGGAATTCGATTTCGAAAGCAAAAACCGGAAGCAGCTTCGCGGAAACATCTATCTCGCCAAGGTGACCCGGGTTGAACCAAGCCTTCAGGCCGCCTTCATTGAATACGGCGGCAACCGCCACGGCTTCCTGGCTTTCAACGAGATCCACCCCGACTACTTCCAGATTCCGCTGGCTGACCGCGAGGCGCTGATGCGCGAGGTCGCCGAGGAAGACGACGAGCCGGCGCCGCCCAAGCGCGGCCGGAACGGCGGCGGCCGCGGTCGTGGCCGGGCCCGCCCTGCTGCTCGTGAGGACGGCGACGCCGTTCTTGAGGCCGACGCCGAAGCGACGGAAGCTGCCGGCGACGACTCTGACGGCGGCGACAACGGCGGCGACGCCGACAACGGCCATGACGACCACGCTGACGAGGGTCGCGAGTCGCATTCGTCCGCCAGCGACGACGACGATGACGACATGGAAGAAGAGGTCGAGCGCCGCCGTCGCCGCCTCATGCGCAAGTACAAGATCCAGGACGTCATCCGTCGCCGGCAGATCATGCTGGTCCAGGTCGTCAAGGAAGAGCGCGGCAACAAGGGCGCGGCCCTGACCACCTATCTCTCCCTCGCCGGTCGTTATGGCGTGCTGATGCCCAACACCGATCGCGGCGGCGGCATCTCCCGGAAGATCATCTCGGCGACGGACCGCAAGCGTCTGAAGACCGTCGTCCAGGGCCTGGATGTGCCGCGCGGCCTGGGTCTGATCGTCCGCACGGCCGGCGCCAAGCGCACCAAGGCCGAAATCAAGCGCGACTACGAATATCTGATGCGTCTGTGGGAGAATATCCGCGAGACGACCCTCAACTCAGTGGCTCCGGCCCTGATCTATGAGGAAGAGGACCTGGTGAAGCGGGCGATCCGCGACCTGTTCGACAAGGACATCGACAGCGTCCAGGTGGAGGGTGAGGCCGGGTACAAGGAAGCCCGCGACTTTATGCGGATGATCATGCCGGCCCAGGCCAAGAAGGTCGTGGCCTACCGTGATCCGACCCCGCTGTTCGTGGCCCACCGCATCGAAGGCCAGCTGTCGCAGATCTACTCGCCGGTCGTGCCGCTGAAGTCGGGCGGCTATCTGGTCATCAACCAGACCGAAGCGCTCGTCGCCGTCGACGTCAACTCGGGCAAGGCCACCCGCGAACGCAACATCGAAGCGACCGCCCTGAAGACCAACCTCGAGGCTGCCGAGGAAACCTGCCGCCAGCTGCGCCTGCGCGATCTGGCCGGGCTGATTGTCATCGACTTCATCGATATGGAGGAGTCGAAGAACAACCGCGCCGTCGAGAAGGTCCTCAAGGACAACCTCAAGGACGACCGCGCCCGGGTCCAGATGGGCCGCATCTCTTCCTTCGGCCTGATGGAAATCAGCCGCCAGCGCCGCCGCACCGGCGTGCTGGAAGGCACCACCCATGTCTGCCCCCATTGCGAAGGCGTCGGCCGGGTCCGTTCGGTGGAGTCCTCCGCCCTGTCGGCCCTGCGCGCTGTCGAAATGGAAGCCCTGCGCGGCGGCGGCGAACTGACTCTCAAGGTTCCGGCGGCCGTCGGCCTCTACATCCTGAATGAAAAGCGCGCCCACCTGGCCCGCATTCACCAGGTCCACCAGCTGTATGTGACCATCCAGGTCGATGACGCCCTGGCGCACGCCGATCACGAGCTTGAACGCACCGCCAGCGCCGAGCACAGCCTGCATCCCATCGAGGCCAGCGCCGCGCCTCTCCACGCCCTGGTCGAAGACGACGACTTCGTGCCGCCGGATGAGGATGAGGACGACGAGGAGTTCATCACCGAGGACGACGACGCCGAGGAGTCGGCCAGCGATGAACCGCGCCGCGAACGCGAACCGCGTCGTGACGACGAGAGCGATGGCCGTGGCGGTCGTCGTCGCCGTCGTCGTCGCGGTGGACGCCGCGACGAGGAAGAGACTGACGTCGCAGCGCCGGTCGAGGCCGAGGCCTTTGATCCGGAAAGCGATGACGAGCTCGACAAGGACGGCCGTCGCCGTCGCAGAGGTCGCCGTGGCGGACGCCGCAGCCGCGAGGAAGATCGTCCGCGTGACGGTTTCGCCTGGGCCCGCCCGCGCGTTCCGTTCGGCGATGACCCGTTCCAGTGGCACGATCCGGCCACCCTTGAGGGCGGCGGCATGCTAACCGTCAAGGCTGGCGACCTCGAAACCGTCAAGCCCACCCTCGTGGAAAGCGATGAAGGTCCCGATCGGGCGCCGCGCGCTGAACGCTCCGAACGTTCCGAAGGCGGTGGCCGGGGTCGCCGCGATCGTGGTCGTGGCCGTGGTCGTCGCGACGCGCAGACCGAAGCCGTCAGCGAAGCCTCGACAGAAGCCGGGGCGGCTGACGCTCCGGTTCCGGAGCCTGTCGAGCTGGTGATCCCGCCGATCGCCTCCCTGGCCGAAGGCGAGTCCTTCACCAGCGAGGTCTGGGTGGAACTACCCACCGAGGCGGAACCGGCCAAGAAGCCGCGCCGCACGCGCAGCCGCGGCAAGAAGGCGGATGCCGAAGCGCAACCGGCCGTGGAAGCGGCGGCTGAACCTGTCGACGCCATCCCGGTCCATGTCACTGAAGGTGAGATCGAGGCGGTGTCCCCGGAGCCTGAGGCGGCGCCCGCTGCTGAAGCCGGTCCGATCGACGACATCCCGGTTCACCTCAGCCAGGCCGAGGTCGAGGCTGTGGAACATGAGGCGCCCGCGGCCCCGTCAGAGCCTGTCGTCGAAGCGCCCGCGGAACCGGATCCGGCGGAAATCACCGCCCCGCCCGCCAAACCCAAGCGTGGCTGGTGGCGTAAATAGAAAAGACGGTGGCGCGATCCGTCGAACGGGCATTTTCGTTCGGCGGATCGCACACTAGACTTGTGTTTCGCGCGGGGGCGCAACCGGAGTAGGCTTGATCCCATGAGCGCCCGCGTCTTCTCGATCTCCCGACTTGCCCGAACGGTTCTGGCGGCGGTGATTACTGTCAGCCTGGTGACCGGCACGGCCGCGCCGGCGTTGGCGCAGGATTCCGTCTCCCTGCTGCGCGACACCGAGATCGAGGAAATCCTGCACGAGGAATCCGACCCGATCTTCAAAGTGGCCGGGATGAACCCCAAGGACGTCCGGATCCTGCTGGTTGGCGACAAGACGCTCAACGCCTTCGCCACCCAGGGTCAGGTTCTCGGCCTCAACACCGGCCTGATCATGGAGACCGAGACCCCCAACCAGTTGAAGGGGGTTATCGCTCACGAGACCGGCCACCTTGCCGGCGGCCATCCCATTCGCTCCGGCGATATGCAGAACGCCGGCCTGCGTCCGATGCTGCTGACCATGGGGCTGGGCGTTCTGGCCCTGCTCGCCGGAGCACCGGACGCCGGCGCCTTGCTGCTCGGTAACTCAACCTATTTCGGCACCCTTGGCGCCCTCGGCTACAGCCGCGAACAGGAAGGTCGCGCCGACCAGGCGGCTGTCGGTTTCCTTGAGGCTTCAGGCCAGTCCGGCAAGGGGTTGGTCGAGTTCTTCGACAAGTTCCGCTACCAGGAAGTCTTCCAGGAGGCTCGGCGCTTCCCCTATTTCCGCAGTCATCCGCTGTCCTCGGAACGCATCGAGCTGCTCCGCAGCCGCGTCGAGAAGCAGACACACTACGATGTCGTGGACACGCCCGAGGAGATCGAACGCCATCTGATCATGAAGGCCAAGATCATCGGTTTCACCACCCCCCAGGTCGCCCTGACCAAGTACGCCGAGACCGACAAGAGCTTTCACGCCCGCTATGCACGGGCGATCGCCTATTACCGGCTGAAAGACGTCAACCGGGCTATCTCCCTTGTCGACGCCCTGCTGCTGGAACACCCGAACAATCCCTATCTCTGGGAGCTCAAGGGCCAGATGCTGTTCGAGTTCGCCCGCACCGCCGAGGCCGAGTTCCCCCAGCGTCGCTCGGTCGAGCTGAAGCCTGACGCCCCGCTGCTGCGCATCAACCTGGGCCAGACCCTGATCAATCTCGGCGATGCCAAAAAGCGCGATGAAGGGATCGATGAGCTCAAACGGGCCCTCGTGGATGAGGAGATCCCGGACGCCTGGAGGCTGCTGGCCCAAGCCTACGACGCCCGCGGCGACGAGGGTCTGGCAAGGCTGGCGACGGCTGAATACTATTATGGCCTCGGCGCGCTCAACGAGGCCCGGGTTTTCGCCATGCGCGCCCGCGACCTGCTCGACAAGGACAGCATCGGCTGGCGGCGCGCCACCGATATCGTTCTGACGGCAAATCCGAGCAACGACGATCTGAAGGATCTGGCTCGCGATACGCCGACGTCCTGACCGCCCTCTCCGACCGTTCCAGAGCCCTGACCAGAGGTCCTTGATGCGCCTACCGCTGTATTTCGCCTGCCTTGCCGCCTCTGGCCTCGTCATCAGCGGCTGTGACAAGTCGCCCGCCAAGGGTGACGCCGAAACGACCAAAGCCGTCGCTGTCGACGCGGCGTTCGGCGAGAAGGTCCGCGCCTACCTGATCCAGAACCCGGAAGTGCTGATCGAGGTGTCCCAGGCCCTGCAGGCCAAGCAGGCGGCGGAAGAGCAAAGAGCCGCCGAAGACGGTCGCAAACGCATCCCGAAATTCCGCATGCAGCTGGAAAAGGACAAGCGCGACTTCGTCGCCAATCCGGACGGCAAGGTCACCGTCGTCCAGTTCTATGACTACAACTGCGGCTACTGCAAACTGATCGCGCCAGAGGTCCTGGAGCTGATCCGCAAGAACCCGGACGTGCGGTTTGTGTTCAAGGACTACACCCTTGGCAACTTCGGTCCGACCTCGGAATACGCCGCCGCCGCCGCGCGGGCGCTGAACGAAAAGGGTCTGTTCCTCGACAGCCATGCCGAGATGATGTCCCGCAAGCCGCTGACCGACGCCATGGTCGACGATCTGCTGCGCCGCAATGGCATAGATCCCAAGACCGTCCGGGCGCTGGAAGCCAGTCCCGCCCAACAGCAGTACATTCAGGACACCCGCAAGCTGGCGGGCGATCTGGGGCTCAATGGAACGCCGGCCTTCGTGATTGGCGACACGGTTGTCCCCGGCGCCGACCCGACCGCCTTGAGGGCCGCGATCCAGGCGGCCAAGGCAAATCGCTGACGGCTGCGACGGCGCCCGCGGCTCAGCGGGCGCCTTGCCGAGCCGGGGCTGGCGGCAATCAGATGAGGCCGGCCAGCGGCGACGAGGGATCGGCGTACATCCGGCGCGGCATGCGGCCGGCAAGGTAGGCCTCCCGACCGGCGATCACCGCATGCTTCATGGCGCTGGCCATCAGGATCGGATCCTTGGCCTCGGCGATGGCGGTGTTCATCAGGATGCCGTCGCACCCCAGTTCCATTCCCACCGTCGCGTCTGACGCCGTGCCCACCCCGGCGTCGACCAGCACCGGAACGCTGGTCTGCTCGACGATCAGGCGCAGGTTGACCTTGTTCTGGATGCCCAGGCCCGAGCCGATCGGCGCCCCCAGCGGCATGATGGCGGCGGCGCCCGCTTCTTCCAGCTTGCGGCAATAGACCAGATCGTCGGTGCAATAGACCATCACGTCAAAGCCCTCGGCGACGAGCAGCTTCAGGGCCCGCAAGGTCTCTTCCATATCCGGATAGAGGGTCTTGGGATCGCTCAGCACCTCCAGCTTGACCAGGGACCAGCCGCCGGCCTCGCGAGCCAGACGCAGGGTTCGCACGGCTTCCTCGCCGGTGAAGCAGCCTGCGGTGTTGGGCAGATAGGTGAACTCGTCGGGTTTGACGAAATCCATCAGCAGCGGCTGGGAAGGATCGGTCAGGTTCACCCGGCGCACCGCCACGGTGACGATTTCCGCCCCGGCGGCCCGGGCCGCGTCAGCGTTGGTCTGGTAGTCCTTGTACTTGCCGGTCCCGACAATCAGGCGGGAGGAGAAGGTGCGGCCGGCGACGGTCCAGGAGTCGTTTGTGCTCATGGGGGTGGATTACACCAGTGGAGCCGCCGATGGGAGGCCCCGCCCCGTTCAACCGCCCCCGATAAAGGTCACGATCTCGATCCGGTCGCCATCGGCCAGTGGCGCGTCGGCATAGGTCGACTTGGGCACGATCTCCAGATTGCGCTCGACCGCCACCTTGCGGCCGTCCAGCCCCAGGCTGGCGATCAGACCGGCCACAGTGTTGACCCCCTCCAGGGTTCGAGCCTCACCGTTGAGCTGGATCTGCATCGGCTCCCTCCTTCATTTCCGCCCGGGCCAGAAGTTGGCGCCGCGATGCGTTGACGATCCGGAAAAACCAGACGGCTGCAGCGATCACCGCCAGAGTCACAAGGGTAAGCCAAGCCTTTGCGGCCACGTCGCCGTCAGACCATGTCGCCAGGATGTTGGCGGCCCAGGCGACAACCGCAACCACCACCAGCACCACGCAAAACCCCAGCCCGTACCATCTCAGGCCAAGCCGCACGCGCTCCAGCAGGGTCAGTGTCCGTCTCGCCAAGTCCGCCTCGACCGCCTCAGGCTTCTTCCGTCGAAGCCACCAGCCTTGTGACCCCGGCCCAGCGGCGATACAAGGCCCTCTGACTCGACGGCGGGGCCAATGTCGAAACCGATTTTTGTTCTGAGCGGTCCCAACCTCAATCTGTTGGGCGTCCGCGAACCAGACATCTACGGCCGGGAGACCCTGGCGGATATCGACGCCCGTTGCGCGGCGCGCGCGGCGTTGTTCGGCATGAGCGTCGACTGCCGCCAGTCCAACCATGAAGGTCAGTTGATCGATTGGGTTCAGGAGGCCCGCGAAAGCGCCTCCGCCTTGGTCATCAACCCCGCCGGTTACGGTCACACTTCCGTGGCCCTGCTGGACGCGCTCAAGACTCTCGCTATTCCAGTGATCGAGTGCCATCTGTCGAACCCTGCGGCGCGTGAAGCGTTCCGCAAACACACCTATGTTTCGCTCGCCGCAACGGGCGTCGTGTCCGGCTTCGGCGGGACGAGTTACGAACTGGCTGTTGAAGCCGCCGCCGGCCTGACCGGCGCGGTCCGGTCGTAGTTAGAGAAAAAGAACAAGGCTTTCTCCATGTCCAATTCCTCCGCTGACGAGTCCGCCGATAACGCGGCCATCGACACCCGGACCGTCCGCAAACTGGCAGACATCCTCAAGAGCACCGGCCTGACCGAAATCGAGGTCGAGCGCGGCGACCTGCGGATCCGCGTCGCCCGCGAGATTTCTGTCAGCGCCGCGCCGCAGACCTACATGGCCGCGCCTGCCGCCGCCCCGCCGGCCGCGGCGCCCGCGCCCGCGCCTGTCGTCGAAGCCGCCCCCGCGGCGCCTGCCGCCCGCAAGGGCGACGAGGTCAAATCACCGATGGTCGGTACTGTCTATCTTCAGGCCCAGCCCGGCAATCCGCCCTTCATCAAGGTCGGCGACAAGGTCGGCGAAGGCCAGACCCTGCTGATCGTCGAAGCCATGAAGACGATGAACCCCGTCCCCGCCCCGCGGGCCGGCGTGGTCACGGAAATCCTGGTTGGCGACGCCCAGCCGGTTGAGTTCGGCGAAGCTCTCGTCGTCATCGAGTAGCCGCCGTGTTTGACAAGATCCTCATCGCCAACCGGGGCGAGATCGCCCTTCGCATCCACCGGGCCTGCAAGGAAATGGGCATCGCCACCGTGGCGGTCCACTCCGAGGCCGACGCCAATGGCATGTGGGCCCGGCTCGCCGACGAGAGTGTCTGCATCGGCCCGGCCAGCGCCGCCAAAAGCTATCTGAACATTCCCTCGATCATCGCCGCCGCGGAGATTACCGGGGCCCAGGCCATTCACCCCGGCTATGGCTTTCTCTCCGAGAACGCCCGCTTCGCCGAGATCGTCAACGCCCACGGCTACACCTTCATCGGGCCCAAGCCGGAACATATCCGGATGATGGGCGACAAGATCACCGCCAAGCAGGCGGTCAAGGACGCCGGCATTCCGGTCGTCCCCGGCTCCGACGGCGCCCTGACCACCGAGGAAGAGGCCATCGCCGCCGCAGCCGACATCGGCTTCCCGGTGCTGATCAAGGCCGCCGCCGGCGGTGGCGGGCGCGGCATGAAGGTGGCCCAGACCGCCGAAGACCTGCTTGAGGCCGTTTCCACGGCCCGCTCGGAAGCCCGCGCCGCCTTTGGCGATGACGCTGTCTACATGGAGCGCTACCTCCAGAAGCCGCGCCACATCGAGCTTCAGGTCATCGCCGACAGCCACGGCAACGTCGTTCACCTCGGCGAACGCGACTGCTCGCTTCAGCGTCGCCACCAGAAGGTGCTTGAGGAAGCCCCCTCCCCCGCTCTCAGCCCGGAAGGGCGCAAGAAGATCGGCGAGGTGGTTGTCGAGGCCATCCGCGCCATCGGTTACCTGGGCGTCGGCACCATCGAGTTCCTCTGGGAAAACGACGAGTTCTTCTTCATCGAGATGAACACCCGTCTCCAGGTCGAGCATCCGGTCACCGAAGCCATCACCGGCATCGACCTGGTCCGTGAGCAGATCCGCATCGCCGCCGGCCTGCCGCTCAGCTTCACCCAGGAAGAGGTGACCTTCGATGGTCACGCCATCGAATGCCGGATCAACGCTGAAAGCCCGCGCACCTTCACCCCGTCGCCGGGCAAGGTGACGGACTTCCATGCGCCAGGCGGTCTGGGCGTGCGCCTCGATAGCGGCCTCTACGCCGGCTATTCGATCCCGCCCTACTACGACAGTCTGGTCGGCAAGCTGATCGTGCATGGTCGCGACCGCGCCGAATGCATCGCCCGCACCCAGCGTTGCCTGGGTGAAATGGTGGTCAGCGGCATCGAGACCACCATCCCGCTCTTCCAGGACCTCCTGCAGAACGAGGACATCCGCGCCGGGGACTACGACATCCACTGGCTGGAACGGTGGATCAAGGCGCAGGGATAGGCCCTGCTGGAAGACGCCTTCACGCCGGATGACCTCATCGCCTGCTACAGGCGCGGGGTCTTTCCCATGGCCGATTCCCGCGAGGACGAGGGCGTCTTCCTGATCGACCCGCCCCGCCGAGGGGTTTTGCCGCTGGACGGCCTGCATCTGTCCCGTCGGCTGTCCCGTTCGGTTCGGCAAGGCCTCTACGATGTCCGCATCAACACCGCCTTCGCGCAGGTCGTCCGGCTATGCGCGGAAAGCGCGCCTGGCCGGGAAGACACCTGGATAAACCCGGCCATTGAGCACCTCTACCGCGCCCTGCATCGCCGGGGTCAGGCCTGCAGCGTCGAATGCTGGCGCGGCGACGATCTGGTTGGAGGACTCTACGGCGTCTCGATCGGCGGCGCCTTCTTCGGCGAGAGCATGTTTTCCCGCGCCCGCGACGCCAGCAAGGTAGCCCTGGTCCATCTGGTCGCCCGGCTGAAGGCGGGCGGCTACCGATTGCTCGATTGTCAGTTTGTCACCGACCACCTGCTGCAGTTCGGCGTCGTCGAGATCCCCCGCGCCGAATACCATCGCCGGCTTGCCCTCGCACTGGAGGCCGAAGGCGATTTCCTGAAGCTCGAACCGGGCGGTCAGCCGGCCTTGCAGGCAATCAGCCAGGCGTCATAGACGGGGTGCTGCAGCGGATTAAGCCCCGGCGACGACCCGAACATCCAGCCCTTGAACACCTGCCGTGTCGGCGGCGCCGGTCGGCCGGGCTGCGGCTTGGGTGAGGAATCCACCAGCACATATGCCGCCGACTCGGGAACGGTCTCGTCCGGCGCCGCGCTTTCACAGGCCCGAACCGTGAAAACCAGCGACTTGTAACGGACGCTGCCGCCGACCGGCACCTCGAAGCGGAGAGTCTCGGCGGTTACCTTGTCCAGCGCCTGAATGATCGCCGAACCCGAACGCACGCGCTTGAGCGGCTCAACCGGCTTCTTCTCGGCCGCCTTGGCTTTCGGAGACGCCTTTTCCGGCAACGGCTGGATATCGATCTTCGGCGGTGGAGTCGTGACTGGCGGCGGCGGCGTGACCACGGCCGGGGGCGGCTCTTCCGCCGGAACCGGTGCAGGAGCCGGCGTCGGCGCGGTCCGGGCGCTCGGCGCCGCGGGAGCGGTGGGGGCCGTCTTCGCGGCCGGCGGCGTGGGGGCTGGCTGCGCCACCGCACTGCCGGCCATGACCAGTCCGATGATCGTCAGGAGGCGAATGCCGGTCCCGCGCATCGGCCTATTCCGGCGTCCACGGCAGGTAGTCGCCAGTGGCCGCGTCACGCTGTCCGGCGCCCGCGATGGACCCCTGGGGCCGCCAGGCGTGAACCGTGCCGGTCAGGTTGGGAAGGTGGTCCTTCTCCCAGGGCTGGCGGGGCAGCGGCGCGATGGTCGGCGGCTCATCGAAGGTATAGCGCAGCCAGCCGTGCCACTCCGGCGGCACTTTGGAGGCCTCGGCATAGCCGGTGTAGATCACCCAGCGGCGCTTGCGACCCACGTCATAGCTGTCCCTGTCGTCCCGGGCTTCATAGTAGGTGTTGCCGTAGTCATCCTGGCCCACCTTCACGCCACGGCGTCCGATATGGAAACGCTGGCCGATCGTGGCGCCGTTCCACCAGGTGAAGATCGCTTTGAGCACGCGAGAATCCGTCATCCGCAAGGGGTTTGATGCGGCCGGACAATAGAGCCACCGACGCGAAAGGGAAAGCGCCAGGCAAATTTTGACATCGCCACCACATCTTGTGGATGGATGACCTCACACCCCCATCATCTATTGCCCCGAAGGGTCCCGCCCCCTACCCTGCCCGCGACAGCGTGGGAGCAGTGGCGAAATGCGGTTTGAGCGGCGGCGAGCCAAGGGGACGGGGCCCGAGGTCGAACTGCGCACCCTCGAGGGTCCTGACACCCTTCGCGGCGTACTGGCCCCGCGCCATTGGCCCGACGCCCGGGTCCAGGCCTGGCTCGACTGGGCCGACTCCGTCGTCGATAGCTCCACCGAGACCCCGGCGGACGCGTTGCCCAATGTGCTGTCCCAGCCGCTCAGCCCGGGTGGCCTGCTTGGCGGCGGACCGGCGCGCAAGGCCCAGGGCCTCGCCGAACTGGGATGGACCGCAGGGCTGTTCACCAGGCCGTCCGACGCCGGCGCGTTCCGCGACGAACTCTATGCCCTGATGTCCCACGGGGCCCTGGCCCTTGCTCCCGCCCGTCAGTCGCAACCACCCCACATCATTGACCTCGCCGGATCGACATCCAGTCGCCAGATCCGGGATTTCTGCGCCGCCGTTGCGCGCCACGACCAGACCGCCCCGGCCCTCCGGACCGTCAGCGAGCGGCTGGCCGCCGTCAGCGAAGCGGTGCGTCGTTGCGAGGGTGACGCTTCATCCTGTGGCGATCCCGCCTCGAACCCGGCCCTGGCGCGAATGGCCCGTTCAGCCCGCGCCGCCGGCGCCAGCGACGCGGCGATCAGCGACGCGATCGGCATTGGCCTGTGTGGCCTCGAAACCGGCGTCGCCGATATCGTCCCCGGCGCCCGTCCATCCTGTATTGTTGTCGCCGCCGATGACGCCCAGGCCGGCAGGGAGCGCGAGCTGGCGGGCGCCGGTTGGCGCACTGGCGCGGTGACGCTGGCCTTGTCGATGCCCGACGCCGAACATCTCGCGGCGCGGGACAGCGGCCCTGTGGCCGCCATTGACCTGACGGCTTTTGCCCAGGGCCGGAAAATCGACAAGCCGGCCCTCGAAGCCGCCGTTCGCCTGGCGGCGACAGCCGTCCGTCTGGAGGCCGGGCCAGAGGGGGCCAGCACGGTCACCCTCGCCAATACCGCCACGCTGCTGGTCTCCCAGGGGCTGACTTTTGACAGCGAAGACGCTCGCCTGCTCGCCGCTGATCTCTGGAGCCGGGCGGTATCCGCCGGGAGAGGCCTGGCCACCGTCGCGGCCGTCGACCATCCGCAACTTGCCCTTCAGTTGGGCGGGGCCAGCATGGGCGCCAGTCCCTGGGCCGGCCCGATGACGCTTGCCGAAACCGAGGATGGAGAAGTCCTCAAGGTCCTGTCGGAAGCCGCGCTGGACGCCGCGGAGGCGCTTGGCGACGACCCGGATCTGCTGCGGGTCAGCCTGCTGGGCTGGCGCAATCTGGAAGACGCGCCGCACATCAACACGGCGTCGCTGAGCGCCCTGGGGTTCACGGTCCTGGAAGTGGAGGCGATCGAGGCGGCCCTGCCGTTGGTCGGTGACCTCCGCGAGGCCTTCTCGCCTCTGGTTCTGGGGGAAGGCTTCCTGCGCGATGTCATGGGCGTCAGCGCGGAGGCATTGGACGCGGCGGACTTCGACAGTCTGACCTTCGCCGGCTTCGATGAGGATCAGATTTCAGAAGCGGCCCACTACATTCTGGGCAATCCCGACATCGCCCGTGCGTCCGGGCTGTCTCCGGCGCTTCTGAGCATCCTCGACACCGCCCCTTCCCTGGCTGCGCGTCTGGCTATGCACGGCGCCATTGAAGACGTCTGCGACAGTCCTGCGGTGATGTCCCTGGTCCTGCCCTTCACCGCCCTGGCGCCGGAAGCGGCCCTTGTCCAGGCCACGGCCCTGGCCGCTGGCGTCCGGGCGCTGAGGATCACGCGTGAGCCCGCGCCTCATGGCTACCGGCTCGCCATTCCCGAGGAAACGCCCGTTGAGCAGCCCCGCCCCATCGACCCGCCTGTTCAGGAGCGGATCGTTGAACGGGTGGTCGAGCGCGACCGCAGCCGTCGCAAGCTGCCCGACCGGCGCAAGGGCTATATCCAGAAGGCCGCCGTCGGCGGTCACAAGGTCTATCTGCACACCGGCGAGTACGACGACGGCGAGTTGGGCGAGATCTTCATCGACATGCACAAGGAAGGCGCCGCCTTCCGGAGCGTGATGAACAATTTCGCCATCGCCATCTCCATCGGCCTGCAATACGGCGTTCCGCTCGAAGAATTCGTCGACGCCTTTGTCTTTACCCGCTTCGAACCCGCCGGACCGGTCACCGGCAACGACACCATCCGCTCGGCGACCTCCATCCTCGACTACGTCTTCCGCGAACTGGGCATCAGCTACCTGGGCCGCAACGACCTGGCCGGCGGCGGCAATGAAGATCTCAATGCCGACGGTCTGGGCCGGGGCAAGGCGGATGACGCCCTGGCCTACGAAGCCGAGCCCCAGCCCGCCAGCCGCTTCATCTCCAAGGGCTTCTCGCGCGGCGCGGCGCCAGACAACCTCGTCTTCCTGCCCTTCGGCAGGAAGGGCGGCGACGCGGTGATCGAACACCCACGCGCCGCCGAGGTCTGTCCGTCCTGCGGCGATCAGTCGGTCTTTTCCGGCGTTTGCGACACCTGCGGCATCGTTGTCGACCAGGGCGCCATGTCCTGACGCCTGGCGCGGACCTTGCAGCGTTAACGGGATGAAGACCCGTTTGTGCAAGGTTCGCCCCTCATGAAACGCCTTATCGCCGCCTCCCTGATCGCCGCCGCCCTGGCCGGCCCCGCCCTCGCCCAGAACGCCGGACAGATTGCCCGCGTCCGCGGCGGCGCGAGCTGCCCGGGATGCAATCTCTTCCAGGCCGATCTGACCGGGCTGGAACGCAGCGGCCTCAACCTCAGTCGCTCGCGGCTGCGCCAGGCGAGCCTGGTCGCCGCCGTGCTGAACCGGGCCAACTTCTCGGGCGCCGACATGCGCGACGTCGACGCCTCCGCGGCCGTCTTCGGGGGCGCCAGCTTCGCCGGCGCCGACCTGACCAACGCCAACTTTGTCGGCAGCTACCTGCAGGGCGCGAATTTCCGGGCAGCCAAGCTCTCGGGCGCCGTGTTTTCGGGAGCGGAAATGGACCGGGCGGTCGGCCTGACCCAGAGCCAGCTCAATCAGGCCTGCGGCGATCTCTCCACCCGGCTTCCCAGGGGCCTGCATATTCCGCAATGCTGAGCGACGGCCTTGAATCCGGAATTCCTCAATCGTTACCGTAAATTAAGTGGCGCGGCTCGTAGCGCTGGGCCACACCGGCAGGGATGAAAAAGCTCGCCCTCGCCTTTTCGACCCTCGCGCTCCTGGCCGCCTCCGGTGCGGCCCAGGCGGCGACGATGGCCGCCGACAAGGACATCCCGCGTCAGCTGTCTTTCGGCGGCTCCTGCCACGGCTGCGACCTGTCCAACAAAAGGCTGGTCAACGCCCGGTTCACCAGTGGTGACTTCGGCGGCGTGAACCTGACCCGCGCCGACCTGCGCGGCGCGGTCTTCATCGGCTCAAACTTCCAGGGCGCCAGCCTCAAGGACGCCGATTTGCGCGGCGCCGAGATCATGGGCACCAATTTCAGCTATTCCAACTTCAGCGGCGCGGAACTCGACGGGGTCGAAGGCTCCGGCGCGATCTTCCAGAAGGCCAACTTCTCCCGCGCCAGCCTGACTGGCGCGGAGCTTCCCGGCGCCAACTTCTCACATGCCGACATCTCCCGCGCCGACTTCCGCAAGGCCGAAATGCCCGCGGCCCAGCTGATCAGGGTGAATGCGGACAAGGCGAATTTCCGGGGTGCCGAACTGAACGGCGCGACCATGATCGCGAGCCGGTTCTCCGATGTGGATTTCCGCGGCGCGGATCTGTCGGGCGCACAGCTTAATCAGTCCAATTTCAGCGGCGCGGACTTCAGGGGCGCCGATCTCGATGGCGCCAACCTTGGCGGCGCGGACCTCTCCAGGGCCCGAAACCTGACCCAGAGCCAGATCGGCGACGCCTGTTCGGACCCGGAAACCCGGCTGCCCGGCGGCCTGACCCCGCGCCTGTGCAAAGGCCGCCGTATATTGGTGATCCGCACGCCGCCAACGCCGCCGGCGCCGCCCAAACCCCCGCGCCGCTGACGGCAGGCGGGGGCCAGTCGCCGATCAGACCTTGATCGGCGGCGCCAGGCGGATGTGCAGTTCTTTCAACTGCTTGTCTTCAACTTCTGACGGCGCGTTCATCAACAGGTCCTGGCCCTGTTGGTTCAGCGGGAAGGCGATGACTTCACGGATCGCCGTCTGACCGGCCAGCAGCATGACGATGCGGTCAATGCCGGGCGCCAGACCACCGTGCGGCGGCGCGCCATAGCGGAAAGCGTTGAGCATGCCGCCGAACTCGGCCTCGACCACCTCGGCGCCGTAGCCGGCGACCTCGAAGGCCTTGAGCATGATCTCGGGCTTGTGGTTCCGGATCGCGCCGGAGCACAGCTCGTATCCGTTGCAGACGATGTCGTACTGGTAGGCGAGGATATCCAGCGGGTCCTTCGAGCTCAGCGCCTCCATCTCGCCCTGCGGCATCGAGAAGGGGTTGTGGCTGAAATCGATCTTCTTCTCTTCGTCCGACCATTCGAACATCGGGAAGTCGACGATCCAGCAGAACTCGAAGGTGTTCTCATCGATCAGCTTCAGCTCGGTCCCGAGACGGGCGCGGGCCGAGCCGGCGAACTTGTAGAAGACCTTCGGGTCGCCGGCGACGAAGAAGGCGGCGTCGCCCTCCTTCAGACCAAGGCCGCTCATCAGCGCGTCGGTCGCCTCGGCGCCGAGGTTCTTGGCGATCGGGCCGCCCCAGCCGCCCTGATCGGCGCTCCAGAACACATAGCCAAGGCCGGGCTGGCCTTCGCCCTGGGCCCAGCTGTTCATCCGGTCACAGAAGGCGCGGCTGCCGCCGCCCGGCGCGGGAACGGCCCAGACGGCGTTCTTGGCGTCCTCAAGGATGCGGGCGAACAGGCCAAAGCCACCGCCCCGGAAGCTCTCCGAGACGTCCGACATCTTGATCGGGTTGCGGGTGTCGGGCTTGTCGGAACCATACCAGGCGATGGCGTCGCGGTAGGGAATGCGCGGGAAGGGATAGGGCGTCACCGACTTGCCGTCGGCGAACTCCTCGAACACCCCATGCATCACCGGCTCGATGGCCGCGAAGACGTCTTCCTGGGTGACAAAGCTCATCTCGACGTCGAGCTGGTAGAATTCCAGGCTCCGGTCAGCCCGCAGGTCCTCGTCCCGGAAGCAGGGGGCGATCTGGAAATAGCGGTCGAAGCCCGAGACCATCAGCAGTTGCTTGAACTGCTGCGGCGCCTGCGGCAGGGCGTAGAACTTGCTGGGGTGCAGACGCGACGGCACCAGGAAGTCGCGGGCGCCTTCCGGCGACGAGGCCGTGAGGATCGGGGTCTGGTACTCCAGGAACCCCTGCCCCACCATCCGCGAACGGATGCTGTGGATCACCTTCGAGCGCAGGACGATGTTCTTGTGCAGGGTCTCGCGGCGCAGGTCGAGATAGCGGTGCTTGAGGCGGATTTCCTCGGGGTAGTCAGGCTCGCCAAACACTGGCAGCGGCAGCTCGGCGGCTTCCGACAGCACTTCGACCAGGCTGACCTGAACCTCGACCTCGCCGGTCGGCAGACCGGGGTTGATGGTCTCCGGCGAGCGGGCGACCACCTCGCCGTCGACGCGGATCACGCTCTCGGCCCGCAGGCGCTCGACGATCTCGAACCCGGGGGTGCCCGGATGCAGCACCAGCTGGGTCAGGCCATAGTGGTCGCGCAGGTCGATGAACATCAGCCCGCCATGATCGCGCTTGCGATGGATCCAGCCGGACAGACGGGCCGTGGCGCCGGTGTCGGAAGCGCGAAGGGCGCCGCAGTTATGGGTGCGATAGGCGTGCATGGTTTTATGTCTTGGAGTCGGAATTTTGAGAGGCGCGGAAGGGCGCATGGAGGCTGCGGAAAGTCAAGGTGAGCGCGCCTTTTGACCGGCCGATTGAGAGGGCGATCAAACCTGTTGTCCACAGACCCGCACCGCCTATCCCCCGCCCCCTTGTTGCACCGCGTCGACCCGGGACTCTCCCCCTGCTAGAAC